>JAABUX010007601.1_pt1 | contig 12672 bp, 7 predicted proteins | sample 5561851 | NCBI WGS metagenome assembly JAABUX01 (sample SAMN10711883, study PRJNA513361) | rock metagenome | isolation source: Antarctica rocks | place: Antarctica: Victoria Land, Richard Nunatak red sandstone | collected 2016-01-03 | reverse complement strand
GCCTGACCCTGACCCTGACCCTGACCCTGGCGCGCAGCCTGACCCTGAGACTGACCTTGACCCTGGACCATCGTCTGACCCTGCGCCACCCCCTGACCCTGGCCCTGGGCCACCGCCTGTCCCTGCGCCGCCGCCTGCGCCTGGCTGACCGCCTGGCCCTGGCTGACCGCCTGGCCCTGGCTGACCGCTTGAACCTGCGCCTGGCCAGCCGGTGACACCGAAGGCACAGGCGACGCCGAAGGCACAGGCGCACCCGGCGGCAGCGAGGACCCCGGCGTGACCGGCAACCCCGGGCGCACCGCCGATCCCGGCGTCACGGGGGATCCCGGTGTCACGGGGGATCCCGGTGTCACGGGGGATCCCGGTGTCACGGGCGACCCCGGCGTCACGGGCGACCCCGGCGTCACGGGCGACCCCGGGCGCACGGGCGACCCCGGCGTCACGGGCGACCCCGGCGTCACGGGCGACCCCGGGCGCACGGGCGACCCGGGCGCTGAGGGCGACCCCGGCGGCGCCGGGGCGACGAGCCCGCCGCCGCCGAGCCCACCGCCGCCGGGCCGACTCACGGGGTCAACGATCGTCCCAAGCCCCTCACCCCGAGCGATCACAGTGTTGACCGGGTTGGACAGCCTGAGCGTGAAATGCTCGGTCCCGTCGGCGTGCTTGTCCGCTAGCACCGGCACCGTGACCGTCTTGCTCGTCTCCCCCGGCGCGAACACCAAGCTCCCAGACGTCGCCCGGTAGTCCTTGCCCGCCTTCGCCGACCCATCCGCCGTCGCATAGCTCACCCGCACCGGGGTGGAGACGGGCAGCACGCTCTCCGGACGCTGCAACGTGACCGTGAACGTCGCCGACGCGCTCTTTCCCTTCGCCGGCTCGGTCACCGCCGGCGCATCGTTGACGCTCACGCCATGACAGGAGCCGGTCGGGCCTCCGCCGCCCCGATAGCGGACCAAGGCGATGCCGGCATCGTTGGAGCCGCCAGCCGGAGTGTAGAAGCCGCCGGCCACGATCTTGCCATCAGGCTGGATCGCCACCCCGTGGGCTCCCCCGTCAAAGGCAACCCGAGTCCGCACAAAGCCCGGCGAGCCACAGTCCTCAAGCGTCCCGTCCGGGTTATAGCGTGCGAGCAGGAAGTCCCCGGGCAGATAGGGGCCGTAGCCGGCGACCACGATCCGCCCGTCGGACGGCTGCACCGCCACCGCGTAGGCAAACCCGGCATCCGCCGAGCCGAACTTTGGACCGTTGGCACGGCGGGGCTCCCAACCCGGGAAGTGCGCGGGGGAGAAGATCTTTCCCCCGCACGGCGGCTTGCCCCCGACACCGCAGGCGTTGAAGGCAGTGTCGGCGGTGCCGTCGGCGTTATAGCGGGCCAGCGCGAAGCCCATGCCGGCGTTGGGGTCGCTGGCGTCCATGTACGCGCCGCCGGCCAGCACGATCTTGCCGTCGCCTTGAATGGTCACTCGGGTGGGAAACGGGTTGCCATTGGCCTGGGCCGGAGCGAAGCTGGTGAGCGCGCTTCCCCCACAGGCCGGTGGTTGCGCCGACTGGCCACAGGCGTTGAAGTTGGTGTCAATGCTGCCGCTGGGCAGGAAGCGATAGGCGATGAAGTCAACCGTCTCAAGGCCGACGACGACGCTAGCGCCGATCACGATGCTGCCGTCGGCCTGGGTCGCGAGGCCACTGGCCCAGCCGGCCCCTGGGAAGCTGGTTTCGACGGTGCCGTTAGCCGGACCGAAGCTGGTGTCCGGTGTCCCGTCGGAGTTATAGCGGGCGACGGTGAACTTGTTCGAGCTGGTGACCAGGCTGATGCCCAGATCGATCAGGCTGCCCCCGCCCGCGCTGCCGGCCACGACGATCTTGTCCTTACCATCGACGTGCTCGATGGCGACCCTCCCGCCGGTCGCGGCCGAAATGGTGCCGCCCTGACCGAAGCTCGTGTCTACGGTCCCATCGCGGGTTAGGCGGGTGAGCTGGTCACCGCCCACATTGCTGCCATAGCCGCTGACCACGATCTTGCCGTCGCTCTGCAGCGCCACTGCCGCGTAGTAGTGGTCGTCGGCGAGCTTGGCGACCCCGTCGCTGCCAAAGCTGTGATCCAGGGTGCCGTCGGACTTGTAGCGCACCACGCGATGTGCGCCCACCACCACGATCTTGCCGTCGCTCTGCAACGCGATGTCCTGTCCGAGGCTGTCGCGCCCCAGGCCGGTGCGCACCTTGCCCGCGCACCCAAAGCTCGGGTCAAGATCGGTCCACTGCGATGGGCCTGGCCCTGTGTGCTCCGCACACGAGGGGGGCGGGGCCGCCGTCTCGGTCAGCTGAGCGTAGCCGCTGCCCAGGTACGGGTAGTCGGCGCCCTCACTCGCCGCGGCCTGGATCGTCTCCTTATCGGCAGTATCAGAGGCTGTGATCGTGGTGGTGTAGGTGCCATCGCCGTGGTCGGTGACCGGCCCGAAGGTGACATCACCGTCGGTGCCGAAGGTCACCCGCGCCCCGGACACCGGGTCGTGGCCGACCGTCACGGTCGCGGTGGCCGTGGAGTGAGAACTGCCGTCGGCCGGGATCGAGTCCGGGCCAAGGCTGACCTTGACCCGAGGCGTCGTGTCGACGTTGTCGCTGCTCTGCTTTCCATCCCAGGTCCATGTATCCCCGCTCACACCGGCGAAGGTGGTGCCGAAGCGATTTCCACCAAACAACAGGACCCGCTGGCCGGGCCCGTCGTAGGCCATGGAGGTTGAGTAGTTATCTGGGCTCTTGCTTGGCAGCCGCTGGGTCCACGCCTGCCCATCCCACGTCCACGTGTCATCGCAGTTGTTGGTCCCGACGACTAGCCCCCCGATTCCCCCTACCCCTTGGTTACAGGTCGCCCCTGGAATCCGGTTACCGGAGAAGAGCACCACCGTCTGGGTGTCGGGCAGTGACGCCATCCCAGCAGAGACCCGCGGCGGAGGAGCCTGCGGCGTGCTGCGGGCGGCCCAGTTAGACCCGTCCCAAGTCCACGTGTCGCCCATCCTCGGCACGCCGGGCGCCGTTCCGCCGAAAAGCACATCCTGGCCGCTTTGCTGGTGGTAGGCCATGGCCGCACCCGCCCGCGCCGCCGGCGTGGTCGTCGGGTGGCGCTGCGTCCAGTCGCTCCCACCCCACGTCCAGGTGTCACACAACACCCGGTCGTTACTCCCCGCCGTCCCATCCCCATTATTCAGAGGACTCTGCGAGCCGCCGAAGAGCACCAGCGTGCCCGACGCCAGACCCGGCGCCGACTGCTCAGCCATCACCGCCGCAAACCGCGCCGGCGGCCTGGTGGCCGGATGCTCCTCGCTCCACTTCGACCCATCCCAGGTCCACGTGTCATCCAACGGACTCCCCTGCGAATCCAGGCCGCCGAAGAGCACCACCTTCTGAAGGACAGCGTCATAGGCCATCACCGCCCGCTGGCGAGGCGGAGGGCTGGTCGCCGGCTGGCCCGGAAGCGCCGGCGGGGGCGTCACGTTCGTCCACGTCGTCTTGTCCCCATCCCACACCCACGTGTCGCTCGCGCCATTGGAACCCCCGAAGAGCACGATCTGCTTTCGCTCGGCGTCATAGGCCATCGCGGCGCCGGCACGGTCGGATGGCGTGAGCCCCGCCGGCTGCTGCTGCACCCACGGGTCATCTGTCGGCGTCGAAGATGCCGAACCCGCGGCGCGTGATGCGCCCCTGGCGCCCAAGCCCGAGCTCGAGTTCGAGCTCGACTTGGATGGCCTGCCCACCGCGGATCGCGCGGAAGCCGAGGTCCCAGCCGCGCACGACGGCGGCGGAGGCGGCGGAGGCGGCGCGTGCTCGCCGGATATCACGGCCAGGCTGTGGCTGTCGCCGGCGGCCACGGCCACGGCTTGGTCAAGCGGCGTCCCATCCGCCCGCTTGACCGGCACCGGGTCAGCTGATGCTGACGAGCCAGTCTGACCAGTGTAGGTGTCCCCGTTGACCGCCGACCTCAACGCTCCCCACGCCCACACCGTGCCATCCGAGCGCAGCGCCAGGCTGTGATAGTTGCCTCCGGCGAGCTCCTTGACGCCGTCAATCCCCGTGACCTGGATGGGCTGGAAGGAATCAGGCGGAGCGGAGGGCCCCCCGCCGAGCTGACCGGAGTCGTTGTTGCCCCAGGCGTAGACGGCGCCATCCTTCGTGTAGGCAAGGCTATGCGAGTCGCCCGCGGCCACGCCCGCGACCACCTGCGGAGAAAGCCCAGTCACCGGCAGGGCGACCGGCGAGGGCCCGCTGTTGGGCCTCCCCAACTGGCCGTAGCTGTTATCGCCCCACGCATAAACCTTGCCGTCGTCGGTGACGGCCAGGCTGTGGCCTCCGCCGCCACCATTGCCATGAGCGGCGGCCACCCCCACGACGTGGGGGTGGCCGGTAGGAAAGCTCACCAGAGCTGGGACATCGTGGCGGCACTCGATGAGGCCACCGGAGTTGGGATCGGGCGGGCGGCCGATCGTGCCATTGCCCAGCTGGCCGTTCGTGTTATCGCCCCACGCATAGACCTTGCCCTCGTCGGTGACCGCCAAGCTGAACTCCCTGCCGGCGGCGATCGCAGTGATCTTCAAGCCCTCGAGGCCTTTGACCTTCACCGGAGTCAACAGCGATGCGTTCGGGTCGCCGTCGGTCGCGCCCACCTGGCCGCAGCTGTTGCCACCCCAGCCCCAGACGGTGCCATCAGAGCGCAGCGCCAGCCTGTGACTGGTGCCGGCCGCCACGGCGACGATCCCGTGGAGGCCGCTGACCTGCACGGGCACGGAACTATCGCTCGTGGTGCCATCCCCCAGCGGGCCGTGGCCCCAGGACCACACCGTGCCATCAGAGCGCAGGCCCAGGCTGTAACCCACGCTCGCGGCCACCGCCGTCACGTTCTCCAGACCCACCACGCCGGTAGGGGCATGGCGGTTCTTTGTGGTGCCATCGCCGATCTCGCCGGCGTAGTTGCTGCCGAAGCCGACGACGACATGACCGCCGGACGGCGGGGGCGCCGCGACGACCACCGCTGAGAGGTCAGACTCCGCCGAGGCGCTCCCGCCCGCGTTGCTCGCGGTGACGAGCAGCTTCACCCGCTTGCCGACGTCGGCGGGCCGAAGCGTGTAGTCAACGGCCGTCGCGCTGGAGATGTCCTGGCAGCCCGACCCGTCGCAGCGTTTCCACTGATAGCCAAAGTTAGGGTCACCCGACCAGGTGCCGTGATCGCCGAAGAGGGTCTGCCCCTCTTTCGCCTGGCCGCTAAAGCTCGGCTTGGTGATATACGCCGGGGGCGCCGGACCGGCGGCGCCCCCGACGGCAAGGCTGTGGTTTCGGCCCGCAGCGATCGCCGCCACCGAACCGGCGAAGCCGGTCACCTGCACGGGCGTGGCCGCTGCAGTGGGACCAGTCTGGCCGTTCGTGTCACCCCCCCAGGCGTACACCTTTCCCTCGTTAGTGACCGCGAGGCTATGAGTGGCACCGCCGGCGACCTGCTTTACGCCATTGAGGCCGCTCACCTGCGCGGGAACAGAGTTGGGCGCGGCGGCTGCACCCGTGCCGAGCTGGCCGGATGAGTTGTCACCCCATGCGTACACCGTTCCGTCGTCGATGACTGCCAAGCTGTGCTGTGCCCCGGCGGCTACCGACGTGACCCTCTTGCCGTTCAGGCCAGCTACGAGCAGCGGCAGCGGGGACTGCTCGCCGCTGGGAGTCCCGAGCTGTCCGGAGAAGTTGGCGCCCCAAGCGTAGACTTTGCCAGCGTCAGTGACGGCGAGGTCGTGGCCGCCCGACGTAAGTAGGTCGCCGGGGCCACCGGCCGCCACTCCGACCGCCTTGGTGCCCGGCGGCAAGGACACCGCAGAGGGAACATCGTGGCGCGGGCAGTTGGTAAAGACGCTCCCGGCGTCGGTGGTGCCATTGCCAAGCTCGCCCGAGAAGTTCTCTCCCCATGCATACACCGTCCCGTCGTTGGTGACCGCCAGGCTGCGGCCCGACGGGTCGGCACCGGCGGCGGCGATGGCCCGCACGCCTTCCAGGACCTGCACCTGGACCGCAGTGGTGGACGAGTCGACACCGGCGACGCCCAGCTCCCCGCAACTGTTATCCCCCCACGCCCACACCGTGCCATCCGAGCGCAGCGCGAGGCTGTGGTTGCCTCCGGCCGCGACCGCTACCGCCTGGTTAAGCGGCGTTCCGTCCGCTCGCTTGACCTGCACCGGCTTGGTGCTGTCGCTGTTGCTGCCATCACCCAGCTGCCCTGCGCTGTTGCTGCCCCACGCCCACACCGTGCCATCGGAGCGAACGGCCAGGCTGTGCGAGCCCGCGCTAAACCGGGGCGAGCCACCCCCGGCGACTGCGCGCACCCCGTCCAAGCCCACCACCTTTGTGGGGATATGACGATCTGTGGTGGTGCCGTCGCCCAACTGACCCTTGTCGTTTAGGCCAAACGCGGCCACCGTGCCGTTCTCGGCGGCCGCGACCGGACGACAGAGGATCGCCCCCACCGCGATAACCAACAGACACACGCTTGTCGCGACGACCAGCGGTCGATGGCGAATCCCGCGGGATTGCGGGGCCGAGTACTTCGTAAAGGATCGCGACTTAGGCAGCATGGGGATCTTGGGGATTGGCACCGAGCCCTTTGACCGGACTGCAGCTACCAGCCGGTCACTTGGCAACGACGGACGGAGAAAGCCACGATGGGAAGACGATTCCCCCATCGTGGCCTCTCCGCCGAGTTACCGTCCGGCAAGCGCAAAGCACTCTGCCGGTCGGAGCCTAGACCAGCTCTCAGATCAGAACTTTGCCGGGCCGAGGACGCAGGAACTCGGTGCGATCGGCGAGTTGCACAATGCCGCCGGTCCGGGGTCAACAATGCTCGTCTTGATGACCACCGGCGTGGTCGCACCCAGACACGCTCCGCTCACCGAGCTGAAGGTGTAGGTGATGTCTTCGCCCTCCATATTCAAGCGGGTGCCGTTGCGGAGGTACGTACCGCTCGACCGGACTGCCGCGTTGCCCAGGGTACAGTTGAGAACCTGGCCCGAGGTGCTCGTGCCCACCGCCGTACCGGTGAACCCATCGATAGCCGCCGGCGCACCGGAACAGCTGACCGCCGTCGGACTAGAAACCACGGGGGGGTGGGTCCCGTCGGCGAACTCGCCCCACCAATCGCCTGTCTTACTCTTGACGTTGACGGTAAATGCCGGGCCCGAGAAGGTCCCAAAAGCGTCCGGGGGCACCGTGAAGACCATCGTGGCCTGGTAGTTGCCGTAGGCGGAGCAGGTTGGGGGCTTCAGGACACTCGTTGCCGTGAAGAAGCCGTTGCCGTGCGACAGCGTCGTCGCCGCTGCCGGGGCGACGCTCACGGCGAGTAGCCCAAAGGTCGAGGCCGCGGCCAGTATCAGGCTGCGCTGAAGCTTGCGCCCGACAGATGTGCGAACAAAGCTCATGCAAGACCTCCGTAGGTTGGTACTCAGGGTTACCCCTGAGCCTACCGTCGGCAAGAACCGAATAGAAGGGGTCAAGACAGGGGGATTTCCCTATCTTTGTGATTCGGGGTCCTCCCGCTCCGGTGGGGCTGTGACCAGCTGTATGCGGGATTTGATCTCGAGCTTGGCGTAGACGTGGACGAGGTGGCCGTCGACGGTACGAGGGGAGATCCGCAGCCGGTTGGCGATCTGGGCGTTGCTCAGGCCTTGGCGGGCGAGGGCGACGACACGATGCTCGGCTGGGGTGAGCGCTTCCCAGCCCTTCGCGGGTCGGCACCGGGGGCCGCGGCCCTTGGAGGCCTCCGCGATCGCCTCCTCGGTTGACAGCGCCGCTCCCTGCGCCCATGCGGTCTCGAAGGCTTCGTCGCCGAGTTGCTGTCGGGCTGAGCGCACGTAGAGGGCGTAGTCGCGTTCCTCGCGGGCGGGCACGCAGCCGTGGGTGTTGCGGATGGTGTGTGCGGCGCCGAGCAGGCGTGCGGCAGTGGTGTGGCGGTCACGGCTGAGGGCCGGGCCGGCGAGCGCCTGCAGCGAGTCGGCGATGCCCGCAGGGTCGCCGATCTCTGCATACAGCACCAGGGCCCGATGGTGGCGCGAGGCGGCCCGGTCCGGGTTGCCCGCGACCAAGGCCATCCGGCCGATCTCGCTCAGCGCCTGCGCCTCGCCGGCCTTATCCGCGCACCGGCGGGCAGCCCGCAACGCCCTGGCGAGCATGCGCTCGGCGGCTTGGGCACCATTCCCAGCCGCCGCCACCTCGGCCAGCCCTACCAGACAGGATGGGACGACGTGCGCGAGCGTCGCTTCCCGGGCGACGTCCAGCGCCTCCTCAAAGAATGCCCGAGCAGCCGGGGCATCCTCGGCGACGGCCAGGCGGCCCAGGCCCAACAGCGCCACTGCGAGCGGGTAGGGCGTGGCGGCTTCCCGGGCCAGGCGAGCGCATTGACCGAAGTGCCACTTGGCCGCGGCGCTCTCGCCCCGGATCCAGGCCAGCTCACCCAGGCCGGCCAGGGCAACCCCCTGGGTGTGGACCTCGCTTGACTCTCTGGCCAGTCCCAGACCTTCGGCGAGGGCCGCCTGGGCTTCGGGGTAGTCGCCTTGGGCCAAGGCGCCAAGGCCGGCCCCGACCAGGGCGTTGGCGGTGGAGGAATCGTCGTCCCGGCGGCGAGCCCCGGTCAGGGACTGGGCAAAGTAGGCCCGCGCCTCGGTGGCCTGGCCGACCAGGAGATGAGCCCGCCCGGCGCCCGCGAGGGCGTGGACGAGGCAGCGCTCGTCGTCGGCGGTTCGGGCCAGGGTCACGGCCTGCTCGACGACGGCCAGGTCCCCGCCGTTGTCGCCGCGAACGGTGGCCACCATGCCGGCGATGGCGAGGGCGCGGGCCTCAGCCGCGACGTTGCCGGCGCCACGGGCCATGGCCATACCCTGATTGAGGTGGGCGGTGGCCGCGTCGGTGGCGCCGATGACGGCGGCGGCTCCCCCGGCGTCCCAAAGGGCCGTGGCGCCAAGCTCGACTGGTGCGCCCGGTGCCAGGGAGGCCGCCTGGTCGAGAACCACGCGAGCCTCGTGGTGGCGCCCGGCGGCCCGGCACAGATAGGCGTGAGCGCGTCCGAGGGTAAGGGCCAGCTCGGCCCGGGCGGCGGAGAGCGCCCAGCGCCAGGCGGCCTCGATGTTGGCGTGCTCGTCGGCCAGGTGCTCTAGCCAGCGCCGTCCCTGGCTGGGGTCGCCGGCCTGCTCGACGAGCTCCAGGCACCACTGGGCGTGCGCGGCGGCCAGTGCGGCGGGCTCGTCGGCGTCCTCCAGGCGCCGGCGGGCGTAGTGGCGCAGGGGCTCGAGCAGGCGATAGCGCCTGGGTGAGCGCGTCGTGTCAGCCTCCACTAGCGACGCGGCGACCAGTGCGGTCAGGACCTCGAAGACCTGCCCTGAGCCCAGCTCATCACCGGCGCACACCGCCTGGGCCGCCTGCAACCCGAACCCTCCGGCGAACACCGCCAAGCGCGCCCACAGCAGCCGCTCGCGCGCCGACAGACGCTCATAGCTCGCCTCGACCGCCGCCCATACGCTCCGCTGCCCGCCGTGTGCGATGGCCAGCAAGGCGACCGGATCCTCCTCCAGGCGCGCGAGGATCTCAACCGGCGAGAGCACGTCGATGTGCCGGGCGGCCGCCTCGATCGCCAACGGAAGACCATCCAGACGCCGGCAGATCGCCCCCATCGCCGGCGCACTCTCAGCGGTAAGCGCGAACTCCGAATCAACCTCCGCCGCGCGCTCACAGAACAACCGCAGCGCTTCTGAGTCGACGCGGATATCGGGGCAGGCAACCCAAGCCGCTGAAGGCAACGAGAGCGGCCGCACCCTGCGCAGGGCTTCACCGTCGACGCCCAATGGCCGCTGGGAGGTGGCCAGCACCCCCAGCCCCGCCGCCCCCAGCGCCCGGGCCACCTCCGCGGCCGCGGCAGAGACGTCGTCGCAGCCATCGAGTAGGACCTGTCGCCGGCCAGCAGTGGCGGCGGCGGCGAGCGCTTCCGGCGCGACCTCCTCGACACCAAGCGCCTGCGCCACCGCCGGCGCCACCGCCCCCGCGTCGCAGACCGCCCGCAAGTCGACCACCGCCACGCCGGGGCCGCGGGGCGCCAGGACGGTGGCCAGCTCGCGCGCCAGGCAGCTCTTACCCACCCCAGGGGCACCGGTCAGAGTCACCAGCCAGCGACGGCCAGCCAGCTCGACCAGCTCGACGACCTCCAGCTCGCGCCCCACCAGGCGCGGCCCATCCGGTACTCCAGTAGCCCGACCGGGCCCCAGCCGGCTCGCGTTCCCCGTACCACGCTCCACCACACCAGCCAAGGTACGCCATCGCGACACCCGGGTGCGAGCTCGTCCTCCCGCGGCGGGCCGACCGTGGTCGGCGCGCGGATGCCCCTTCGGCGACGGCCCAAGCATCCCAGAGTCAAGCCAACCTTGAGCTTTCCCCGGTTCGTTCTGTAGCGATGTCCCGGGGCGAACCTGGCCGTCGGCATGGAGCGCCATCTCCCATACGCCTATGACGATCACCGCATGGCGATGAGCCTTCCGCGCCCTCATCGGACCGCTGTCCGCCAGCGGCCACCGCGTGGTCAGCGTCGACCATCTCGGGTTCGGGCGCTCGGCCAACCCCGAGCAGGTCCATCACTTCACCATCGAGCGCACACCCAAAGGCTCATCGACCTGCTCGACAGCTTGGCGCTGCGCGAGGTGACCCTCGTGCCCCACGACTGGGGAGGACCGATCGCGCTGCCCTGGGCCGCTTGCCGCCCCGAGGTGCTGCGCGGCCTGTTCCTGCTCAACACCGTCGCTCCCCGCCTGCCCGGGCCGATCGGCCAACGCCGCTCGCTGCGCATCCTCCGCAGCCGCCTGCTCGGGCCCATCCTGGTCAAGCGCCGAAACGTTCCCACCGAACGGTTCCTGTTCAAGGCCGGCACCGCCCACCCCGACCACTGGACCGAGACGACCAAACGGGCCTACCGGGCCCCGCACCCCGACCCGCGGTCACGGACCCCAATGCTCATCTTCCCAAGGGAGATGCCGTTCTCAGATGAGCACCCAGTCGCAAAGGCGATGAGCGCCGCCACCAAGTCCCTCGAGACCCAGCTGGCTGACAAGCCCGTCGCCATCGTCTGGGGCAAGGACGACGTGATGTTCGGCGAGCAGGTGCTCGCCCGGTGGCAGCAGGTCTTCCCGCACGCTTCAGTCCATCGCCTCCCCGATACCGGCTACTTCGTGTCCGAAGACGCGCCGCACGAGGTCCTCAGCCACCTGACGGACTTCCTGTAGGTCCGCGTCGGGCTCGTCGTCCCAGTCACCGTCCATGGTCCGCCTTGGCTTTCAGTGCGAGGTTGTGGGCGATAAAGGCGGCGGGGGGTTGGTCCGGTGAAGCGAGACGGGGCCGGACTGGTACCGACTTGGTACCATTGGGCAATGGCCATGAACCTGCGTCTGAGCGACAGCGAATCGGCGGCCTTGCGTCGCAAGGCGTCCGAAGAAGGACGATCGATGCAGGAAGTTGCCAGAGCGGCCATCGCGGACTACGTGTCGGGCCGTCCCGAGCGGCTGCGGGCTGCGATCGAGAAGGTTCGCACCGAGGACGCCGAACTCCTCGACCGGCTCAGCCGGTGAATCTTGAAAGACCGAGGGATCGAGTACCTGAGCGTCGCAGATCTGGTCGAGATCGCTGTCGGCGTCGTCGGCGAGGTGGGGATCCGCGATCGCGGTCTCCTTGCCTCCGCCGCCGGACGGCCCCAGAGCACGGCCTTCGGCGAGGACGCCTATCCGAGGTTTGCCGACAAGGCTGCTGCTCTCATGCATTCCCTCGCCCGCAACCACGCGCTCGTGGACGGCAACAAGCGGCTGGCGTGGGCGGCGACCCGTGTCTTCTGCCTGCTCAACGGGCACGATCTTGACTTCGCCGTCGACGACGCCGAGCTCCTCGTCCTGGCGGTGGCCCGCGGCGAGCTCGAGGTGGCGGACATCGCCGCATCGATCGACCACCATCTCCGCTGAAAGTCGCCCCTCGGCACACTAGTCGGCCTCGGCAACGGTGCCCTGATGAAAGGACCTTCCAGCCGTCCTCCATGGTGCCCTTCCAACCGTGAGCCGTCGAGTCAGACGGCCACCATTGCCCGATAACGTGTAGGTCAGCAGACAGGTCGCTGGCGCGACCTCCCGGAGGTGAAAGTCGCGCGTCTCCCAGTGCTCGGTTTCGTACCGGTCGCGCTCACTGTTCTCGTTCCGGCGCTTCAATTCAGCCCAGACAAACTCGCGGCTGAGACGCTGGCCCGAAGCGGCGACCTCCCAGAAGTCCCCCGCGTCTCTCGCTCAAAGCTCTTGCGGTCGTTGACCAGCTCGCGGCGGTGGAAGATGGGCTCCCTCCGTGCGAGCCCGCCGAGCACCGCCTCCAAACGCTGCTCGGTCACAAGGTCCGGCTCCATACCCTCCCATCCATCCCACCGAAGCATGCCGGGTGGCTCTGTGACGACATCACTTCGTGAATCTGACGACGTAGCCTCAGTCACTGGTGCGTGTTCCTAATGAGCCCCGAGCCTTGGCGGCGGCGTTGCCCGATCAGCCGCGATGGGTCGAGACTAGCTCGCTGCTGCGTTCCGGCGAAGGCGTGCTGAGGACCGCCCCCGACGGCGATGGAGGCGTGGCGATGGACACGCAGCCG
>JAABUX010007598.1_pt1 | contig 12679 bp, 10 predicted proteins | sample 5561851 | NCBI WGS metagenome assembly JAABUX01 (sample SAMN10711883, study PRJNA513361) | rock metagenome | isolation source: Antarctica rocks | place: Antarctica: Victoria Land, Richard Nunatak red sandstone | collected 2016-01-03 | reverse complement strand
CTCTGACCGACCCGGAGGCGGCGCAGCGTGACCTCGCCCTGCCGCTGCATGTCGCCGAGCTTTCGCAGGCGTATGGCCTTGCGGTCTCGGCAGGGCTGGACGAGGAAACGACGCGCTTTTTGCAGGCGTTCCCGACGCCAGACGACCCCGAGATCGCAGGCCGCGTGTTTACGCGCCTGCTTCTGGCGGGCCGCAGCGTCGCGGACGCTTTAGACCGGCTTCAGGAAAGCGGGACGCTGGCCTGGCTGATCCCCGAGTTTGGCCCGCTGATGACGCTGATTCCCTATGATGCCGCCCATGACCTGACTGTCGGCGCTCATTCCCTGCAAGTCGTCCGCAATTTAGAAGCGCTTCGTACAAACACGACTTTCCCGGAAGGCCAGCGTATTCTGGGGGATGTGGCTCATTTGGAAGTTCTGTACCTGGCAGGGCTGCTCCATGACATCGGCAAGCAGTGGCCGCACGGTGCCCATGCCGAGACCGGCGCGGAAGCGGCCTCTGGGATCTGCGAGCGGCTGGGCTGGGACGCAGAGCGCGGGGACAAGGTTGTCTTTCTCATCCAGCATCACCTGCTGATGGCGGAAACCAGCCGGCTGCGCGATATGGCTTTAGAAGAAACAATTCAGGAGTTCGTCCGCCAGGTGCCTGATTTGGACTGCCTGCACATGCTGTACTTGCTCACTTTCGCCGACACCGCCGCCGTCGGCAAGGGCATCTGGACAGAAGTGCAGGGGCGTTTCCTGGCCGAGCTGTATGGCCGTGCTGAGTTTTTGCTGTCCGCGCCGACCACCGATGACGGCGGCCCGCCGCCGTCTGTCGTTCCTGATTTGAAGCGTCAGCGCGAGCGCATTCGCCGCGGGCTGGCCCAGCATAACCTGCCGACTGATATCATCTTGGAGCACACGCGCAGCCTGCCCGCGCAGTACCTCTTAAACACGCCGCTGGAAGAAATGTACCTGCATATCGCCATGATTGGCCGCCTGCGGGAGACGTTTGAGCCGTCCGTAGACTTCAAGAACGAGTACGGGGCCGACTACACCGAGATGACGCTCTGCGCCTACGACGATCCCAAGCCCGGCCTGCTCGCCAAAATCACCGGCGTTTTGTATGCTCACGATGTCAATCTGCACACGGCCCAGGTGTTCACCCGCGACGCCAGCGTCCGCATCGCCATTGACACGCTCTGGATAGACTACCGGGGCAAGCCGCTGTCCCCCCACAAGCGCGGCGAGCTTCAGGCCAGCCTGCGCCGGGTGCTGCTCGGAGAAATCGGTATTGGTGAGCTTCTGCAAAATCACAAGAAGCCTCTGAAAGAGCAGACCATCTACGCCGCCAAGATTGACGAAAATGCTTCTGAGCGCTTCAGCCTGCTGGAAGTCAGCGCCCCCGACGAAACCGGCGTCGTGTACCGCCTGTCCCGCGCCGTCTCGGAGTTAGGCTGGAACATCCACGCTGCCCGCCTGTCCGTCTGGGGCAGCCGCGCCCGCGATGCGTTTTATGTCACAGGTCAAGATGGGAATAAAGTTCTCTCTGCCGATGTCTCCCGCCTGCTTTCTGCGCTCCCGCAGGAAGCCTTTAGCAGACAGAAGCGAACCGTTGCCTCTGCCTCAGTTGGGCGATAGAACAAGTCCGTCATGCAGTACGACCTCAAGCCTGCAACTTTGGATCATGTTAACATGTACCTGCACAGCGCCTTCTCCCCCGATGGCACTCTGCTGGCAGTGACTGGATGGGCGGATGACCACCAGACATACGTTCCGATAGAACCAGGAAGCAAGGAATACCGGGTGGAGGAGATGACGGGGCCGGAGAGAAAATCGCACGTTTTTGTTTGGGATGTTCGGACGGGAAGTCAGCAGGCGCACTGGGAAGCCGACCCAATCGAGAAGGCTGTCCTTGCGCCTGACGGCATGACGCTTGCTACCGCGCATAATTACCGCGTCTGTCTGCGAGACCTGCTAACCGGGCTGGTTCAAAAAACATTTCTAGAAAACCTTTCGCTGAAATATAGTCCTGGGTTCTGGGAATTTGCGTTTTCCTCAAACGGCTGCCGTCTGGCAGTTACTCTCGAAGGTAGCGACAATCCCGGAGGCGCTTATGCCCTTGATCTCGTCGCGGATAGCGCTGTCATGCCGCTTTATACCACAGACGAGGGGGAGCCATTCGACTTCCGAAGCGTTCTTCATTGCCGCTTCCTATCGGGGGACCGCCTGCTGGTTGGGACCGGGTACACTTATGATGCGGAAGACTACGTTTACCTTTGGGATGTCACGACAGGAAAAAAACTGCTGACATTTCGCGGCGATGACCCCAAGTATGAGGGGGAAGCAGGCCAGCCGATTATTCTCTCGCCGGATGGAACGCTTCTCGTTCTGGTCCCAGAAGATTTAATTGGAACGGCTTCCGTGTGGAAGCTCACGGAGCAAGAGGGGGCGTATTTCTGGCAGGAGCAAGGCACCTTCGGCGGCGATCTGCATGCAACCTGCCTCGGCAAATTCTCGCCAAGTGGACGGCTATTTGCAGCTCCAGAGACAGAAGGTGCAGACTTTAACGGCGACGTGCCTGCGGCCTCAACAATGACACTTTGGGAGATGCCGTCCGGCAAGGAGCGCGTTTCGTTCACTGTGCCGGGCCGCTGCTACTGCTGGGCGTTCGCCCCAAACGGTGAAACATTTGCCGCGCTCAGCGGAATGCCCGAGGGAAATTACTGGGGCGATGTGCCTGAGTATCTGCTTCATCTCTGGGATACTGAGACGGGAGCGGAGCGGGCCGTACTGCGGACCGAAAACCGGAAGACCAACCTTCTGTCCCATGAGCCGCGAAACGCCCGGTTTTCGCCGGACGGTTTTCACCTCGTCGTCAGCCATCTGCGCCACGTGGAGCTATGGGACCTGACATCAATTTTAGACGCTGACGGCAGATAAAAACTTAAACTCCACTTGTCTGTGATCAATTTGCTTGTGATCAAGTCGCTTGTAAAGGAAACTTGCATGACCTCTCCGCTGACTGCGTCGCCTCAGCCGGCGGCGTCCCCAGCACTGAAACCGCGTGCCTTTGAGCCGCTGCCGCTCGGCGCGGTGCTGCCGAGCGGCTGGCTGCGTGACCAGCTTCAGGTTCAGGCCGACGGCCTTTCGGGCCATTTAGATGAGTTCTGGCCGTCGGTCGCGGACAGCCGCTGGATCGGCGGGCAGAGCGAAGGCTGGGAGCGCGGCCCGTACTGGCTGGACGGGCTGATCCCACTGGCCGTGCTTTTGGGCGATTCACGTTTGCTGGCAAAAGCGCAGTTCTGGATAGACTATATTTTAGAGCATCAGCACGAAGACGGCTGGCTTGGGCCAAAAGAAGATCCCCATGCCGGCACCGGCGAGGTGCATTTGGACCCGTGGCCGCTGTTTGTGCTGTTCAAGGCATGGACGCAGTGGCAGGAGGCCACCGGCGACCCGCGCATTATTCCCGCGATGACCCGCTGCCTGCGCCGGGTAGACCTGCTGCTCCGCGAAAAGCCGTTAACATCGTGGGGCCAGTTGCGCTGGGCGGATCTGGTGCTGTCTTTGCACTGGCTGCACGAGCGCACCAGAGAAGGCTGGCTGCTGCGGCTGGCCGAGCTGGCCCATGACCAGGGCTACGACTGGCAGGGGCACTTTGACGAGTTCCGCTATACCGACCGCACGACCGGCCCGCAGCTTCAGGCGCTTTCTGAGGAAGACCGCCTGCCCCTGCATGGCGTCAACAACGCGATGGGCGTCAAATCCGGCGCAGTTTGGAGCCGGCAGGGTAAGCCTGAAGATGCCGCCTCCAGCCTGCGGGCGATTGAGACGCTTGAGAAGTACCACGGGCAGGTCTCGGGCATGTTCAGCGGCGACGAGCATCTGGCGGGCCTCAGCCCGGTGCAGGGCACGGAAACCTGCACGGTCACCGAGTACCTGTTCTCGCTGGAGCAGATGCTGGCTCAGACGGGCGCTGCCGCGCTCGGGGATAGACTGGAGCAAATCGCCCACAATGCCCTTCCAGCAGCGATGTCCAAAGACATGTGGGGGCGGCAGTACGACCAGCAGCCCAATCAAGCGCTCTGCAGCCTGGCCCGGCGCGTCTGGGTCTCGAACGGCGACGAGTCGAACTTGTTTAGTTTAGAAGGCAACTTCGGCTGCTGCACGGCGAACCTGCATCAAGGCTGGCCTAAATTCGTGTCCCATCAATGGATGCGGGCCGGCAAGGGTCTTGTCGCCGCCACTTATGGCCCGTGCACCGTTACGGCGGACATCGCGGGCACGGCTGTTACGATTGAAGAAGTCACGGAGTACCCGTTCCGCGACCTGGTGGTCTTCACGGTCGCCGCCGCGCAGCCCATTATATTCCCGCTGCTGCTGCGGGTTCCGGCGTGGGCGGACTCGGCAGAAGTCTCCGTCAACGGCGCGGCCCCAGCCTCCGTTCCCGCCGGGACGTTCCATGCAATCGAGCGCGAATGGCAGAGCGGCGACCTGGTGACGCTGCGCCTGCCGCTGACCTTGCGGACCGAGCGGCGCTTTAACAACTCCGTGTCTGTCCTGCGTGGCCCTTTAGTGATGGCGCTGAAGCTGGGCGAGGAGTTCAAGCAGATCGGCGGCGAACCCCCACATGCCGACTGGGAAGTTTATCCGACCACGCCGTGGAACTATGCGCTTGGCCCAGTCAACTCGGATGCGCCTGTCTCAAACGCGCCGATTTCGTCCACCCCATTTGCTCAGGCCGCCGCGCCGGTCACGGTCACGCTGATAGGCCGGCGTCTGCCGTCCTGGACCTGGGAGGACAATTCCGCCGCGCCTCCGCTGTCCGCTCCATTCGCTGATGCCGGACCATTGGAACAGATCGAGCTTATTCCGTATGGCAGCACCAACCTACGGATTAGTGAGTTCCCGAGCGACTAGAAGCCTCCGCCCGGAAGTCCCCACCGTAGGACCCCGCCGCCGGGTGCAGTTGCTCCATGAATGGCAGGTTTGGAAGCGCAGACGCTAACCGGTCTGCCCTCCGGGTATTCAGTCCGCTCTGCCCGCCTTGGGGCGAGGACGCCAGTGTTGCGACCGGAAGAGTATGACACTCGGCTCTTCATCTTCCGCACACCGTGCGGTTGGCGTCTGCGCCGCTAGACCTGTGCTTTAGGACGGGGCGTTCATGGCGGATCCTCATGGCCCTCAGCGAGGCGTCCGAGATCGGCGAGGACGGCCCCTATGGTTTGTGCGCCGCCGGACGCTACTGGTGCTGGGATGCGGCGTACCGCCGCCGGCTGGGCGACGCCGCAGTGATCGCCGCGCAGCTTCTCCAGGTGGTCGCGCAGGCGGATGGCGACGGTTTTTCAATGGGTCAGTGTTATGACATGGACCATGTTTACTACGTGGACGGCTCGCCGTGGCATGGGGCACCGGCCTATCACGAGTACCCGTGCGTCTTTTCCTGGGTGCTGATGCATGAGTATCTGGGCCTTCGCTCTGAGCCGGATGTGGATTTAGTCGTCGCCCCGTGCATGGACCGTTTTAGGGACTACCAGGTGGAGTTTTCGAATGTCGCCGTCGCCGTGTCTCTCCGGCCTGACATATTCGCGGTCACGAACCTGGCGGCGAAAGTGCGGCGCATCCGCATTGACCTGAAGCGGCTTCCACTGGATCCGAGCCTGTTTGCGGACCCCAGCCAGCCTTTTGTGATAGTCAATCTCGCGCACAACGGAACCTGCCGGCTCACACTGCTTCCAGCATAGTCTTCCGCGCGGAGATTTGCCGACGTTGAAATGACCCCACCTGATGCTCTGCAGCAAACGCAGGCGAAAAAGAACAATTGACACAAAGGCTTGACAATGCCCGGCTGGGGTGTTATACTCCCCCTACCTACCAAAACACTTTGGCAAATTACTTGGGTAAAACACTTTCTGGAGATCCGCCCGTGCCGAGACGAAGTTACAGCAAACCGACGATCAATGATGTGGCGGCTCAGGCGAGAGTGTCCGTGACGACGGTTTCTCACTTTGTCAGCGGCCGCTCCGGGGCCTGCTCCCCGGAAACCGCGCGGCGCATCGAAGCGGCGATCTCTACCCTTCACTACACGCCAAGCTCGATGCGGCGCGGCCTGAGCCAAAAAGCAACCCAGATGCTTGGCGTCTCCGTGGCTAATCCTTCGGACGAAGGAGAGCATCCGTTCTCAGACCGAATTTGGCGCGGCATCAACCGGGAAGCAGACGTCCAGGACTACGCTCTGCTCCACTACCCGTCTTCGGTCCGGGACAGCAGCGATTACCGCGTTTTTCTGGACGGGCGCGTGGACGGCCTCATCCTCAGCGCCGGCGTCGGCGACCCGCGCATCGAGCGCCTTGCTGAGGCGGGAATGCCGCTGGTGGTGCTTTCCCATGCGAATACTCTGCCGACAGGCTGCGGCTCGGTCTGCGCGGATGAACGTCAGACAGTCGCTCTTGCGCTGTCTCACTTGTGGGAGATGGGCCACCGGCGCATTGCTCATCTCGCAGGCCCTTGTGACCTTGACACGACGCTTGAGCCGCCAAGTCCTATGCGGTTCCCTGCCGACGCGGCGCTGCAGCGCCGGCAGGCGTTCCGGGACTGGATGGCCGCGCAGGGAGTGGCTGACCCTTTAGTAAGCTCTTCCCACTCCTGGTGGAAGCCGGGCGGCACCCTGGAAACGCTTGCGGCCTGGCGGGCGCTCCCGGAGCCGCCGACCTCGCTTTTCTGCGCCAACGATGCCATTGCCCTCAGCGCGATGGAAGCGGCCCGCGCTTTGGACTGGCCCGTGCCGGGCGCTTTGTCAGTCGTCGGCGTGGACAACAGCCTGAGCGGGAGCCGCGCCGAGCCGCCGCTGACCACCATCGAGCTGGACAGCGCCGCGCTGGGCCATGAGACTGTGCGCTGCCTGCTGCGCCTCATGGACGGCGCTCCGGCAGAAGAATGCCATGTGATGCTTCCTGTTTCTCGTCTTTTAGTCCGGGCCAGTACAGCCGCTCCGTGACAACTTAGCCTGCATACAGACAATTTTTTATTGTTCCTAATCAACTCTCTCGCCACTCACAGAAAGGTTACGTCTATGAAGAACGCAAACAGCCGAGCCTCAGTGACACCGCCCGCGAGCCGCAGCGGCTTCACGCTGATCTAGCTTTTTGTCGTCATTGCAATTATTGCAATCCTTGCCGCCATCTTGTTCCCCGTGTTCCAGAAGGTGCGGGAAAATGCCCGCCGCAGTGCCTGCTTGTCTAACGAAAAGCAGATTGGGCTGGCGGTCATGCAGTATACCCAGGACAATGACGAGACCTATCCGCGCGGTGCCATCAATCAGGGAAGCGGCTATACGCTCAGCTTCGGATGGGCGGGCATCGTCTATCCTTATGTCAAAAGCGTCGCCGTATTCGGCTGCCCGGACGACCCCGGCAGCAAGGGCGACAAAGTGTCCTACGCTTACAGCGTCTCGATTTCCGACGGCCCTGTGGGAACTCCCGGCATGGGGGACACCTATGGCATCGGCGGCGCTTTGTCGCGCTTCAACGCGCCGGCCAAGACGGTGATGCTGTTTGAGGTGCAGTACAGGAACGATTCCAACGTCAGCATCCTCAACGAGTCGCAGGGCATCCTGGACGGAAACTCGCGCAATGACAGCGGCGGCAGCACAGGGCGTCAGTATTCCTGGTACACGTTTGGAAAATATGCCACCGGCCCGTTTTCCAATGTCTCGCAGCCCGCTGACTTCGCAGACACCGGCTTCCTCAGCATGACCGGGCGGCACAACGACGGCGCGAACTATTTGCTGGCGGATGGACACGCGAAGTGGCTCCGCAGCAGCGCAATCTCTGCCGGTGGTCCGGCCCCAACTCCGACGGCAAATGCGACCACGAACGGCAGCCAGTCCGGGGACATCCTGAACGCCTCCGGCACCGAATGTACGACCGACCCGTACTGCCCCAACGGAACCTGCGCCGCTACGTTCAGCCCGACATAGGCGAGAGCATTGTCACACTTCAAGGTGCAGAGACGGATGTTTATGACCAAAAGCGCACTGTGGACCCAGTGTCCGAAGGCAGTCGCGGCGGCGCTGTGGGCACTGACTGCGGCGGGGAGCTTTCCCCCCGCGCTCTGCAAGCCGCCTGTCCAGGTTCGTTCGCAGGCGCGGGAAGTCCGCCCTCTTGTTCAATATGTAGACCCGTTCATCGGGGTGCGCGGGGCCGGGGAGTGCGTGGTCGGCCCGCAGTTGCCGTTCGGCTCCGTGAACCCCAGCCCGGACACGCCGAATGCGACCTGCGGCGGCTACAGCCCGTCGCAGCCCATTCGCGGCTTCAGTCAGACCCATGTCCGCGTCACGGCTGTCGGCACCCTGCTTCAAGTGTTTGTAGACGACATGAACGACCCGAAAGCCTGGGCGGCAACGACGGACTTTGAGCAGGGCACGGTAGGAGTTCGGACTTGGAATACGCCTGCCGTTGTTGAGAACATCCGCGTTTCTGTCCGCTCCGCCCCCGCGCAATAAAGAAAGGAAATTCACCTATGAGATGGACTGCTGACCAAGCCTGGCAGTGGCACGACGCACACCAGACGCCCTGCGGCTTTAATTATGTTCCGCGCACCGCCGTCAATTCGTTGGAAATGTGGCAGGCCGACTGGGACCCGCAGACGATCGCGCAGGAGCTGGGCTGGGCACAGGACCTCGGGATGAACGCCTGCCGCGTTTATCTGCCGTTTTTGCTCTGGCAGCACGACGCGCCGGGCCTGACCCACCGCTTGAACCAGTTTCTGGACATGGCGGCGGAGCGCGGCCTTTCGGCGCTGCTTGTGCTGTTTGATGACTGCGACTCTGTAGGCCGCGACCCTGTTCTGGGTCCTCAAGGCGAGCCGGTGCCGGGCGTCCACAACAGCCGGTGGACGCCAAGCCCCGGCCACCGGGAAGCCGAAGACCGGACGCTCTGGCCTGCACTGGAAGCCTATGTCACGGAGATGGTCCACCGCTGGGGCCAGGACGAGCGCGTGCTGGCCTGGGACATCTATAACGAGCCGGGCCAGAGCGGCATGGGTGTGCGCTCCCTGCCGCTGCTCCATGACGCTTTTCGGTGGGCGCGGGCCGCGCAGCCCTCCCAGCCGCCGACCGCCGCCATCTACTCCGGCCCGCCGCCGTCGGTCGGCAACTCCGAGCAAGCCGGCGATACTCCCGATGCCGATTTATCACCCGACGCCGCACTGTCGGCGGCCATGCTGGCCGAATCCGACATTGCCTCGTTCCATGACTACAGTGATCTGCCGCATTTAGAAAACCAAATTGCTGCTCTGCAAGCACTTGGCCGCCCGCTGCTCTGCACGGAGTGGCTTTGCCGCCCGCAGAGCAGCCTGGCCGAGACGCATCTGCCCGTGCTGCTGCGGGAGCGTGTCGGCAGCTACTTCTGGGGCCTGGTCAATGGCCGCACCCAAACCCAGTTTCCGTGGGGATCGCCCCGAACGCCCCCGAGCCGGCGCTCTGGTTCCATGACCTGCTGCGCGGCGACGGCACCGCCTATGCTGCCGCAGAAATAACTGTCTTCCGAAATGCTTTGCTCCGAAATGCTTTACTTAGCCCGCGTCCTTCACCTGGCCCGCGTTCACGTTAAGAGTTCGCGTCTGCGTCAAAGTCTAGGCAAAACACCAATGCTCCATAGAAAAGATATGCGGCGGCCGCAGCCGCCTTGCCGCTCGCCAGCTTCCTGGCTGCCCCTTTCCTCAGCTTGCAGTGCAGCTCTCCCGCCAGCGCGGATGCCCCGGCGCAGAGCGTGACGATCACCGTCCAGCCGGGGGCGCGGCAGGCGTTTGCGGGAACCGGCACTAGCATCTTTCCCTGGACGCCGTCCCCTCTGTACCACCGGCAGGTCACTCCCGCCCAGAACCGGTACATGGCCCGGCTGCTCTGGCATGATGCCCGCCTCCGCAGCGCCCGGCTCTGGATCATTCCCGGTGACCAGCCGGTGGACTTTTACGTGGACGGCTATGTCCGCACCGGCAAGCTGCCGGAAGCGATTGCCGCCGGCTGCACGGATTTGATCCTAGCCCCAGACCGCGTCCCGCCTGCCTTTGAGGGGGCATCGGCGGGAGGCAGCCAGTCCTACATCCGGGACGACGCCATTCCTCAGTACGCCGCCCTGCTGGCCGGCTTTATCCGGCAGTTCAAGGACAAGACCGGCATCCTGATCAATCATTGCGGCGTGCTGAATGAGCCGAACGACCGGCCTGTCAAACTCTCGGATGCCCAGTGGCCGGTCATGATCCGGGACCTACGCCAAGCGCTGGACACGCGCAGGCTGCGGGCGGTCGGCATTGTCGCGCCCGAATCGGCGAACTGCGGCGGCGATGCTTACGCCGTAGTAGACAGCCTCCACGCGGACCCCGCCGCCTGGGGCGGCTTGCAGGGGATCGCCACGCATTCTTATAATAACGCCGCCACAGAAGACATGGCAAAGCGATCCGGCGGCAAGCAGTACTGGATCACGGAAGCAGGCGGCATCACCGACGCCGACGAAGGGCCGGAAGATGCCCTGCAAGCGGCAAGCGTCGCGTCCCGCTTCCTGAACGACGTCAACCACGGCGTCACCCACTGGCAGTTCTTTATCGGCGCGGAGCAGACCGACCCCAAAGGCAACACAGGGCGCATTCTCAAGTTTGACCCCAAAACTGCCTCTTCTCCGTTCCGCCTGACGGTCCTGCAAAAGTATTACTACTTGAAGCAGTTGTCGGAGACGTTCGACACCGGCGCAGTGTTTCGCCACAGCCTCAGCGCACTGGATGGCGAAATGACCTATACTTACGGCAAAAAGCCGCGCATGAGTGCCGCCGCTGCTAGGAACCCCGACGGGTCCTGGGGAGTCGGCCTCTCGAACTTCACTTCGCCAAACTTCTCCGACGCCGACGATCCAAAGAACTTCGCGCAGCACAATAGCGGCTACGCCGCACGGACGTTTGAGGTCACTGTCCGCGTACCGGAGTTGGCAGCCGTCAAGTCCCTGCGCTTTGCGGCGCACCGGTCCAGCAGCGGCGTCAACGACGCGCCGGACGGCATACTTGTCATGCACTCCGGCATTCTCGTCGTCCCCGCCGCCGGGCCGCTGGATTTGATTACGCTGCGCTCGCTGCCTGCCGGCAACAAAAAGCTCGAAACATCAACGAGGAGATTACATTGAAGATCACACCCCTGGAAAATAAAGTCGCGTTCGTGACCGGGCTTTCCGCGGCGAGCAATCAGGCCGACTACGCCGCCGCCAAGTCCGGCGAGCGGATGCTGATGGCGACAATGGCGGTCGCGCTGGGAAAACACAGAGTTACCGTCAACGCCATCGCGCCAGGCGTGATTTATACCGAAATGGGCAAGCACCACTGGGACGTGCCTGAGCACCGGGAAGCGTTCGCCCAGGAAACGCCGGGCGGCCGTTTGGGCGAGCCGCGTGACATCGCCAATGCGGCCCTTTTCTTAGTCCTGGATGAAAGTGAGTACGTGACCGGCAGCACAATTCGGGTAGACGGAGGAAGGATGGCAATCGGATGACGCTGCCGTTAAATCAACCCGCATTCAAGCCTGTTTGGGAGGGTTATCTGGCGGACCCGTTCGTGTGGCGTTACGAAAAATGGTACTACGCCACGGGAACAAGCCGCGAAGAAGCCGCCGACGGCTTAGGAGAGGCCGCCCGGCCCCGCTTGCCGGAAGCGCCGGTGTTTCCGCTCCTGCGCTCGCCCGACCTTCAAAGCTGGACAAGGCTAGGCAATGCCCTGGCGCGTCCCGACCCGGCGCTGGGGAATGAATATTGGGCACCGGAAGTGGCATGTCAGGGCGGCCGGTTTTACCTGTACTACTCCATTGGACCGCAGCATCAGCTTCGCGTCGCCACTTCTTCCGAGCCGCAGGGCCTATACCACGACGCTAGTGCCCCGCTTACCCAAACGCCGCAGACGCCGTTTGCTATTGACGCCTCGCCGTTCCAGGATGACGACGGCCAGTGGTACTTGTTTTACGCCCGCGACTTTCTGGACGAAAACAGCCCGCAGGGGTATCGGGCTGGGACCGGGCTGGCGGTGGATACCCTCGCAGACATGACGCGCCTTCTAGGAGAAGAGCAGGTGGTGGCGCGGGCGCGGTTTGACTGGACCCTATTTGCGCGTGACCGGGGGATTTACAACCGAACCTGGCCTGAGTGGCACACGCTCGAAGGGGCGCATGTCGTGAGGCGCGGCGGAGTTTACTACTGCTTCTACTCCGGGGCCTGCTATGGCAACGACAGCTACGGCGTGGACTACCTGACGGCTCCGCATCCTCTCGGACCGTGGGACGATTCCGGGAGCGCCCAGGGTCCGCGCGTCCTCCGCAGCATTCCCGGACTGCTGCGCGGCCCCGGCCACTGCTCTGTCGTTACTGATCCTAATGGAGCAGATTATTTGGTGTTCCATGCCTGGAACCAGGCGCTGACCCGCCGTCAGATGCACATCGCGCCGCTTGTCTGGACCGCCGAAGGTCCAAGAGTTAATCTGAGGCTACCCGTTCCTGTCTAAAGCGAATTTTTTGCCTGCACCAAGAAAGTGTTCCTGAAAGGGCCATGCCGATGTTTATTGAGAACCCGATTTTAGACGAAGGAGCGGATCCCTGGCTGCTTTGGCATCAAGGCCTCTGGTACGCGATGGCAACCGGGGACGACTGCCTGGTCATGCGCCGGGCG
>JAABUX010007597.1_pt1 | contig 12679 bp, 13 predicted proteins | sample 5561851 | NCBI WGS metagenome assembly JAABUX01 (sample SAMN10711883, study PRJNA513361) | rock metagenome | isolation source: Antarctica rocks | place: Antarctica: Victoria Land, Richard Nunatak red sandstone | collected 2016-01-03 | reverse complement strand
TACGACCGCCGCGGCGAGACCGCCAAGCGCCAGGGCGTCGAGAAGCTGCACTGAGAAGTTGCACTGAGAAGTTGCACTGAGAAGTTGCACGTCCCCTTTCGCTAGCAGGCGAGGGCGAGGGGCCTCCACGCTATTTCACACACCTGCCCGCAGACCTGCACATAGTAACCAAGCACCGTCCATCCACGATCCTCTCACCACGACGGGGTCGTCTTTCTCGGTCGCGCGGCGACGTGACGCGCGTAGCGAAAGGGTGGGCGCACCTCACCGGGCCTCGCCTCACCACCCCACAGCGCCGTCCCCGGTCACGCTGGCCCGCCGGTCCGCCGCGCCTCACGGAAGCGCCGCACCCGGGCGCGGGTCTGCTCCCGCCGCGCCTCTGCCGCGCAGGCATCGCCACAGTACGCCGGCGTTGGGCTGGGGAACCGCTGCTGCGTCACCACGGCGCCGCACCGCTGGCACGGGAACGTCACCCGCCGGCTCATGATCGTGCGTGTGTAGTTCTCGATGGGGACGAAGGTGCGGCGCGACCAATGCCGCCGCACCTGCACCCGCCGCTTCTGACGCCGACCGCCGCCGCGCTGCTGTGTCCGCGTCTGGGTACGCCGTCGCGCCCGCTCCGCCTCCCGTTCCCGCTTCTGCTCCTCCGCCCACGCGGCCTGCTGCCGCCGCTGCCAGCGCGCGAACCACTCCGCCTCGGCCGCCTCGGCCTGCTCCCACCAAGCCGTCCCCGGCTCCGGCTCCTCTTCCGCTGTGGCCCTGGCCGCTCCCGGACGGGACGGCTCCGGCCCCGCGTCCTGCCCCAGCGCCGTCAGCAGTTCCCAGCGCACGAACGCGTCGGCCACCTGGTGCTTGTTGAACAGCAGGCGGGCCTTGGTCAGCGCGCTGTCCCGCTCGCCGGCGAACGTCGTCGACGCGGCCAGGGCCAGCAACTGCCGGATCTTCTCGACGACCGTCATCGCATTGTCCTACCCCTTGAGAGATGTAACGCGAACGTGCGTCCCCGTCATGATACACGTTCGCGTTACATCGGCACACGCCGTCCGCGCAGCGGAGCTATGGGGCTGCGAGGGCTTATGGCCGGCACGGCCTGGTACCCTGCGCCGCTGCGCAGTCGGCGCCGTGTTGTATGACAACTGCAATTGTGATACAGTCCTCGTAGACGAACGTCGCTATGGTACGCATCGCGCGCTTCAGCCGGTAAATTGACATAATGCGGGGTGGAATGCGGGGTGGTCTGTGGCTGACGATCAGACAGCGATCCAGCCACGTCCAATGACGAGCGACGCGTTGTTGAACGGGGCCGGCCCGTTGCGGATGGCGTAGCCCGCGCGGCCTACTCACGCGATGCCCCGCTGAGATGGAGAATGTCGTGTCAAGGAGAACGGATGGCGACGGAGATCGTTCCTTACAGCAGCGGTGACAGCGTTGAGCGGGCCTCCGCCTGGGCGGACCTCTCCGACGATGAGCGACGGCGGCGCGCCGTGGCGGCCGCCCAGGCCCACGACGCGCCGACCCTCTGCGCCCTGGCCGAGGACTGGCTGACCCTCTACGGCAAGAAGGGCGCGACGGTCAGCCCGCTCACGCGCCGGCAGTACCGCGCCAACATCGCCGCGCTGATCGCGGCCTGGCGCGGGGAGAACCTGCTGCACCCGGGGCGCATGGCCGGCACGCGCTGGCTCCGGCAGATGGAGGCCCGCGGCTACAAGCCGAACACCATCCGCACCTACCTCGCCGCGGCGCGGTCGCTCTACGCCGCGCTGCGTGTCGCGGGCGCCACCACCGCCGACCCCTTCAAGGACCTGCACCCAGCCAGCGATCCGGTGCCGGCCTGGGAGAAGCGCGCGCCCTATACGGACGCCGAGGTGGAACGGCTGCTCCGGGCCGCCGAAGGCGACGAGAAGATGATTGTGCTGCTCGGAGCTCATGCCGGCTTGCGCGTCGCGGAAATGCTCTCCCTCACTTGGCAGGACGTCAGTCTGACGCGGGGGACGCTCACCGTCCAGAGCGGCAAGGGCGGGAAGAGGCGGACGATCACCCTGTCGGGCACGCTCCGCGTCGCGCTCTCCAACGGGACGCAGCAGAGGACGCGCGACCACGTGCTCCCCTGGACCTATCAGGTCGCCCTGTGGCGCGAGATGGAGCGCCTCTGTCAGATCGCCGGCGTCGAGAATCGCGGTCTCCATGCCCTCCGCCACTCCTTTGGCACCCGCGCGTACCGCGACACCGACCTGCAGACGACGCAGCGTCTCCTGGGCCACAGCAGCATCGAGACAACCACCGTCTACGCCAAGCACAATGAGGAGCGCGGCCGCGCCGCCCTCGCACAGTGGTAGCCCGCATCGGTAGCCCGCATCTCCGGGCCGGGCGACCGGGACGCAGCAGGAAGCGGGTCATGCGAGGATGTGGGGGCAGTGCTCTGGTTATGTGCTGTCGGCAGGGGTGCCCACCGGCCAGGGCCATGGTCCCGTCAGCAGGGGCTTGGCCCGCGCCGCGACGACGATGCGGCCGATGCGCTCCGTCTCCGTCCGCGCGCCCTCGCGCCCGCGCGCCGTCAACCGATAATAGGCGCGCCGCTCGTTGTCCAGGGCGGGATCGGGCCGTTCGTCCGCCACCTCGATGAAGCCGTCGGCCAGCATCTGTCGCAGCGACCGGTAGAGAGTGGTCGGTCCCACGGTCGGTGCGTCCGCATTGGCCGCGATCGTGCGCAGGATCGCATAACCGTGACGGTCGCCATCGCCGAGGGCAAGCAGGATGTGGTAGACCGCCGGGGTCATGGACGCTGCGGCCGGCGCGGTCGGTCGTTTGGAGGCCATGGACGATCCCTCAGATATCCATAATGGACATTAAAGTGCCACCATGGGTATAGTACCGCGACAGCGGGCGACCCGTCAAGTGGTTCGTGACGTGGCCAGGCACATGCTATCGGTGACGAGTCCGCAGGCTGTCACGTTGGCTGGTCAACATGACGCGGGGGGGCGGGCAACGGATGCCGACCACCAGATCGACTCATTGTGCCTGCCCCTTTCTCCCGGAGGGGGGAGGCGTTGATCAACGTGCCCTCGCGGGAGGAAAAAGGGTGATGCGACCGCGTCCATCGCTCACACATGAGGACCACGATGTCGTCTCGATCTTTTTTTGGCGCAATTTTGATCGATCTCTGGCGCGTTCAAGCGAGAGGGCTCAAGGCGCCCGCTGCGGTCTCGGGCTACCGTCCACATCGGCGGCGCCATGCGCGCAGCTCGGCATCGGCGGTCGCGTCGGACTGCTCGGCGTAGCGCAGCGTCGTCTGCAGGTTCTTGTGCCCCAATCTCTTGCGGATTGTCGCCAGGCTCACGCCGTCGTTGACGAGTTCCGTCGCGTGCGCGTGTCGCAGTTGATGTAAGGTGCAAGCGACGCCGGCACGCTCACAGTAGCGTTGCCATCGCTCCTGCGCCGATTGGTACCGCAGCGGCCCCCCGCGCCCATTCTTCTCGGCGCGGAAGAGAGGGCCATAGCGATATCCCGTGCGCTTCAGGTAGGCGCGCAATCCCTTGACGACGCGCGCGTCATCGAGCAGGATGGTGCGCCGCTGGTTGCCCTTGCCGAGCACGCTGATATGCTCGTCGTCGTGTGTCAGATCGAGGTCCTCGACGTAGAGGCCAAGGGCCTCACCCGCGCGCAAGCCGGTCTCGACGATGAGTCGGAAGAGCAGGTGGTCGCGCGGCTCCGTCGCGGGGATCGTCGCCAAGATGCGCTCGATTTGATCGCGCTTGAGGCCGCGCGGCTTCGGCGGATCGGGGCGCACGCGCTCGACCCGCGCCATCGGCGTCGTGTCGATACGCTCCTGGCGGTAGGCCCAGCCCAGGAAGCTGGCGAGGGCGGCCTGGGTCCGCGCGCGACTCGCCGGGCTCAGATGGACCCGCGTCGCGCAGAAGGCGCGCAGCGCGTCGGCCGTGATGCCGTCGATCGGCCCGGTATAGAAGGAGGCGAAGAGCGCCAGGTCGGTAGCATAAGCGCGGCGCGTGTGGGCCGAACGGTTGCTCTGCGCGAGGTCCGCGAGGAAGTCGGCGATCAGCGCCGCCAGCGACCGATCCCGCGCGCGTTGGGATGCTCGATGATCATGGCGCCCCCATTTCCTGCGATAACAATAAGAGTCGGCGCGCTCCAAGTATACCCTTTCGCCCGTCGTTATACGGCTCGCAGCTCCGCATTCCTGCGATAAGGATAGTTCCCACAGGAAAACAGCCTCCCCCGTCCCGGCGTATGCGCTGGCCGGACTAAACATTTCCGGGCTCTCGCGTGTGTTACATGATGACGGTAGGGAAAGGGCACGGGTACCGAGGAGGCGTGATGGATGAAGTGGCTGCTATTGAGGCCTATCAACGGGGCGATAGTCAGGCCTTTGGCGTGCTCTTCGAGCTGCACGCCGCGTACGTGTACCGCATGAGCTACCTGATCACGCGTGATGCGGCCCGCGCCGAGGACGTGGCCCAGGACACATTTCTTATCCTGGCGCAACGCCTGCCGTCACTCACCCCCGGGCCACTGCGCTCCTGGCTCGGGCGCGTGGCGGCAAATTTGAGCCTCAATGAGCGCCGGCGGGCCTGGGAGGTGTCATGGGATAGGGTCTCCCCCACGGAGCGTGGCGGTTTGGAGGTCCGTGCCGCCACTCCTGGCCCCGAGGCGGCCCTGGAGGGGGACGAGATGCGCGCCGCCCTGCGCGCGGCGGTGGCGGCGCTCGCCCCGCGCCAACGCGCCATGGTCGTCCTGCGCTATTACGCCGCGTGTTCCCTCGACGAGATCGCCGCGGCGATGGGCTGCCGCCCGGGGACCGTCCGCGCCACGCTCCACCAGGCGCTCGGGCGCCTCCGCACCCTGATCGCCGACACACCGGACGGGACCGGACTCATGGTCCCCGCTACAGGAGACATGACCGATGGGACCAGATGACCAGGACATCGCCGCGCGGATCCAGGCCGCGCTGTGGGACGAAGCCGGGCAACTGTGGCCGCCCGCGACGCTCTGGCCGCGGGTGCAAGCCCACCTGACGCAGTCTGTGGAGGGCAGCCCTCCCCTGATGCAGCCACCGGCCGCGCTGCAACGCCTGCTTCAGGGCGGTGACCTGCGCGGCCTGACGCTCGCGCTCCTCGCCGAGCGGGAACTGGATGCCTTTGCCCTTGCCCGGCGCATCGAGGACGTGGCGCGGGCCTGTGGGCGGCCGCTCGCCCAGGAAGGTGGCGCCCTGCCCGTCCTGCATGTCCTTGAACGGGATGGCTTGGTCGACGCCCGCTGGCGGGACGGGCCGCGTGGCCTCCGCCGTACCTACACGTTGAGCGCGCGTGGCCGGCGCGTGCGGCGGCGCCGGCCCGGTCCGGCGTGGCTCGCACGGTTGGGGCGACGGTTGGGCGGGCTGGTCCCGCGGCGCGTCGCGCAGCACAGATAGATGACAAGAAGGACAGAAGGGGAGACGGACAGCATGGACACCTACCTGCGCGAGTTCGCGCAGTCGCTGCGGCTCGACCCGGATGAGACGCGGGCCATCGTGGCCGAGGTGCGCGGGAATCTGGAGGATCTGGTGGCCCACCTGCGGGTGCAGGGGTACGGGGCGGAGGAGGCGGAGGAGGAGGCGATTCGCCGTTTCGACGATGCGGGCGGGCTGGCCCGCGCCCTGCGTCGCGCGCACCGTCGGGCGCCGCTCCCCCTGCGGGCGGTCGCCCTCCTGGTCGGCGCGGCCGGTCTGGCCGCCCTGGCCCTGACCCTCGAGGTCATCCAGACGGCCCTGGCGGCCTCGGCCCACCAGGCGCGTCTCCTGATCCTGGCCCTCCCGACCCCAGGGCAACCGAGGTTCGTGCCGTCGCTGGAGGTCCTGCTGATCAACGTGTTGCCGATTGTGGCTCCCGGACTCATTGGCGTCGCGTCCCTGTGGCTCGCCGTCGTGGTCCTGCGCGGACACCGACGCCGGCGCTGGCGGCGGATCGGCGCAGGCGCGGCCACCCTCGCGACCCTCGATGGCGGCCTCCTCCTGCTTGTCGCGGCCACGATCCCACACGGCGCGGCGTCCACCGATGCCCTCCCGGCCCTGGTCCCCAACGCACAGGCGCTCGTCGCGGCCAGTTTGACGGGGCGACCGGCTCCCGGGCAGCCGGGGCAACCGGTCGCGGTGGATCGTGTCCTCGTGGACACGACGGCGACCTACGTGCAGTATCACATCCCGGACATGCCTCACGAGGGGCGGCCGACGGTCGCGCTGTTCGACGACGCCGGTCACTCCTACCAGGGCGGGTCCGGCAGCAGCGGGTACCGCCCCATCGACCAACTCCTGCCGTGGCGCCCTCCCGAGCAGCACCTCGATCAGTTCGCGCCCTTACGTCCCGAGGCGCACGCCGCCGTCCTGCGCTTTTCGTTGGATGGACGGGTCGTGGAGACCGTGCGCGTACCGCTCGCGCTGGGCGCGTTACGGTTGGCCGGCCGGACACGTCATCCAGGTGTGACGACGAGCGCACGGGGCTTCCGGGCAACGCTGGTCGAGGTGACGCGCGGGGTGGCCGTCTCGCACCTGACCTATACGTTCGACCCGCGTCCCGGCCTGGTCCGCGTCGGCCAGGGCGTCTCGTCCGAGGAGGTGGCGGTCACCGACACGCACGGGCAACGCCTGGACCAGCAGGTCATCGGCACCTGGACCACGGCCTGCGTGCCCTGGACCCGTCCCCGCTCCTGCACCTGGACCACCACCGGGCTCCCCTTTGCCTCGGCCCCGTCCGGCGCACACCTCACCCTGACGATGACGACGCTGGATATCAACGGCCCGCGCGGGCAGGACCGCCTCGTCCATGGCGTCTGGCGCTTGCCGTTCGTGATGCCCTGACCACTGGTGGAGAGGAGGCGCTGTATGGGTAGCGACGAGGGGGGGCTGACCGTCGAGGTGAGAGGAGACGCGGAGCGTTTCGCCGCCCTCTTCACGCAGTGCGCCCCCGCGGTCCGCGCCTTCGCCTATCGACGGACGGGCGATTGGTGGGTGGCGGAGGATGTGGCGGCGCAGACGTTCCTGCAAGCCTGGCAGGCCTGGCCCCAGTACGAGGAGCGTGGCGTGCCGGCGCGTGCCTGGATCATGCGGATCGCCGCGGGAGTGCTGGTCGACCACGCGCGTCGCCAGCGGCGCGAGGTGGCGATGCGGGCGGGCCTGATTGCGGCGGGCGGCAAGGAGCACGGGCCGCTGGGCATGCCGGATGGGCAACCGGAGAGCGTGCGCGACGCGGATCGCCTCGCGCTGGCGCTGGCCGCCTTACCCGCACAGCAGCGGTACGCGCTGTGGTTGCGCTATGGGGCGGATTGGATGATCGCGGACATCGCCGCACGCATCGGACGGAGTCCGGGCGCCACGAAACAATTGCTGCATCGCACCCTGACGGCCCTGCGCACGGGAGTGGCCGTCCCTGTAGGCTCGGAGGTGTCGCGTGGACGATGAGCGACCGAGGGGCGCACCCCTCCCCGCCGCCTCCGCTGCGCGCGCTGTCATTATCCTGACCGACCAGGAGCGCGTCGAGGCGCTCCGCCGTTTCGCCGCGCTGCACCCCAGCGACGATGGCATACCGGTCGCACAGCTCGCACGACAGGTTGGCCTGGCCGTGCGGACGGCCCAACGCTGGGTCGCTCGGTACCGGGCGCAGGGGCTGGCCGGCCTCGTCCGCAAGGAACGCTCCGACGCCGGCACGCGCCGGCTCCCGGCGGAGCAGATCGCCCTCATCGAAGGCCTCGCGCTGCGCCGACCGCAGCCCAGCGTGGCGACCATCCACCGACAGGTCGCCGACATCGCCCGCGAGCGCGGGTGGCCCGTGCCGAGCTATGCGCGCGTCTACGACATCGTGCGCGCCCTCGCCCCCGCCCTGCTCACCCTCGCCCACGCGGGCGTGAAGGCGTACGGAGAGGCCTACGATCTCGTCGTCCGCCGCGAGGCCGGCCGGCCGAACGAGATCTGGCAGGCCGACCATACCGCGCTTGACCTCTGGGTGCGCGACGACAAGGGCCAGCCGGCCAGGCCCTGGCTCACGATCGTGTTGGATGACTACTCGCGCGCCGTCGCGGGCTATGCGCTCAACCTGCAACCACCGTCGGCGCTGCAGACCGCGCTAGCGTTGCGCCAGGCCATCTGGCGGAAGAGCGAGCCACCGGGTTGGACCGTGTGCGGCATCCCACGCGACTTCTACACCGACCACGGGAGTGACTTTACGTCGCACCATCTGGAGCAGGTCGCCGCCGACCTCCATATCCATCTCGTGTTCTCGATCCCTGGCGCTCCGCGCGGCCGGGGCAAGATCGAGCGCTTCTTCGGCACCATCAACACGATGTTCCTCGCCACTCTGCCGGGCTACACGCCGCCCGGGACCGCCCCGCCGCTGGAACCCACGCTGACCCTCTCGGAGCTCGACGGGCGCGTGCGCGCTTTCATCGTCGAGGACTACCATCGCCAGCCGCACAGCGAGACGGGCGAGCCGCCGCAGGCGCGCTGGGAAGCCAGCGGTTTCCTGCCGCGCCTGCCCGAGACGGTGGAGCAGCTCGACCTGCTGCTGCTGACCGTGGCCAGGACGCGGCGCGTGCAGCGCGACGGCATCCACTTCGCCGGCCTGCGCTTCATCGACCCCACGTTGGCCGCCTATGTGGGGGACGATGTCGTGATCCGCTACGATCCGCGGGATATGGCGGAGATCCGCGTCTATCGGGGTGACGCGTTCCTCTGTCGGGCGGTGTGCCAGGACCTGGCCGGACAGATGGTGGGGTTCAAAGACATCATCCGGGCACGCACTGAGCGTCGGCGCCACCTCCGGGCGGCGTTATCCGAACGTGACGAACTGGTGGCGCTCCTGCTCGCCGTTCACCACACGGACCCACCCCTCGCGCCGGAGCCACCGGCGCCCACCGTTGGGCCACGCCTGAAGCGGTATGTCAATGACTAGCGTCAACATCCCGCCCGCCTCGGCCCCCGTCGACCCCGCGGACGACTTCCTCATCACGAAAGAGTATCGCCGCTTTGCCGAATTCCTCGACGCGGTGCGACGCTATCGGTACATCGGGCTGTGCTACGGGCCGCCCGGCGTCGGCAAGACCCTCTCGACGCGCTACTACGCGCAGTGGGAACAGCTCGAGCCGCGCCTGCGCGATCCCTTCTGGGCCAAAGCCCCGCCAGCCGCCCTGCTGGAGCGCGCGACTCTCGTGTACACGCCGACGGTGGCGAACGCACCAACGGTGGTCGAGCGGCAGTTGCGCTTCCTCTGCCAGTCGCTGACCTGGGCGCTCGACGAGGCGATCCCGCCGGAGGATGGCGCGCCGCGCCGCGGCGTGGATCGCTACCGCGCCGAGCTGATCGTGGTCGACGAGGCCGATCGGCTCAAGATGCAGACCTTGGAACAGTTGCGCGACCTCTACGACCGCAACGGCCTCGGGCTGGTCCTCATCGGCATGCCCGGAATCGAGAAGCGCCTCGCGCGCTACCCGCAGCTCTACTCGCGGGTCGGCTTCGTCCATCAGTACCGCACGCTCTCGCCCGAGGAAATGCGCTTCATTTTGGTGCACAAGTGGGAGCAGCTCGGCCTGGCTCTCAATCCCGATGACTTCACCGACGCCGCGGCGATCGCGGCGATCGCACGCACCACCGGCGGTAACTTCCGGCTGATCCAACGCTTGTTCACCCAGATCGAGCGCATCCTGCAGATCAATGACCTCAAACTGATCACGAAGGAAGTCGTTGAGGCGGCGCGCGAGAACCTCGTTATCGGCCCACTGTAAAGCGCCAATGAGCGATCAAGATTGCGCCACGAAGAGATCAAAGCGACAGACATCGATGTGATCTGTACGCAGGCGCTGTAAGCTGCGATCTATGCTTTGCTCCAACAACTGTGGTGTCCAGTCGGGGAGATCAAAGCCTCGGGAGTGCCCGCATTTGGTGATGAGATGGAAGTGGTCGCGACTGCTTGATCGTGACAAAGCCTGTCCAATTGCCTCTTCGCTATCAGCGTAACACTCGGCCGTATCGATCACGTTAATGCCTACATCCCGGGCGTTGCCAAGCAAGCGATCAAGTTCGTCCGGGGTGATGGGCGCATAGCCGATTTCAGATCCCCCAAAGCCAAGGACGCTGACCTGTAACCCAGTCTGACCAAGAGTGCGCTGTTCTATCATCTTTCTCCTCCCTATGTCTCCCTGTCCAACAAGATCGCGTTCCCGGACACGGCACAGGCGACGGGCGGGAGTAGCTCGAATCGACGTTCGCCGTTTTCGACCCATTCGCCATGGGACCACAGCCATCGATCACCCCACGGTGTGGTCATGAACCGGGTTACGTAGCGAGGCGAATCCGGGGGAAAGAGTCTCCCGATTCGTCGGTAGGGGCCACGCCAGTCGTCGGCCACGAGATAATAGGCGGCTGTTCCCGCGCTGACACCCTGCGCCCGTAACTGATCCTGGCCTGCGGCGTCGATCCATTCGGACTGTGTGGCAAAGAGGAGGTAGCATCGGCCATCCAGTCGGTGCATCTCGGGCACTTCCAGCCAGTCGAACCCCGGTGGGACGTCCAGGGGTGGTTGCTGTTCCCAGGTGAGCAAATCACGCGAATATGCCACGCCGACGACGCCCCGTCCACTAGCGGCATCGTGTGGCCGCTGGGCCGCGAGCAGCATCACGTACTGGCCATCGCGCGGGTCTTGATAGACCCACGGGTCACGCCAGCGTGGGCCGTAGAGGGTTGGATCTGGCGTGAGGATGGGGTTAGCCGGATGCTTGCGCCAGGTCTCGAGATCGTCCGATGTCGCGAGGCAGACGTGGGTGCGCGAGCCGCTGTAGAACATCCACCATTGATCGCCGTGGCGCACGATACATCCCGTGTGGATACGATCGGCGTCATACGCTGTTCCCGTGTAGTCGATGGCGATGCCTCGCGGTTGCCAACCCGTGTCCGAGGACCAGGTGGCGTGGGCGATGACGGGTCGATCGCGCGCGAAGCCGCGCTCGTGGTCATAGTGCCGGGGCGCCGGCTGGAACAGATGGAAAAGGTGCAAGATATCCCTATCCCAGACGAACCACGGGTCCCACAGATATCCATTGGGTGGGGCATACCCCCCCGGCTTTGTCGTGCTATCCTCCATCACAGACCCTCTCTTCCCACGGCCGCGCCCTCCCCTCTGGACGCGGACGTATGACAGATTAATTAATGAGTGGCCTGACGACAATTGGATCGAAGACGACAGTCGCGTTGTGCGCATAGAAGAAAAGCCGGTCTCCACGGAGCTCCGGGCATCGATTGATAATACATCGCCGCTGATCAATACAGACGTCAATAAGATCATCCTTGAGGACGACCTCCAGCGTAAACGTGTTACTCAGTCCATCAACAGATGTTATGGCTTGATCGAATAACTCCACCCTGCTCTCAAACGGAAGGAAGCGGAGGTCATACCCGCTCTGGAGTTGTCCAGCGCCTTTCAGACAGAGGCCAAACAGGGCCGCCTGAGCGTTTGACCGCACAGTGGCGCTAAGGTACGCGTTTTCGGGAATGCCTGATAACATGGCGACCTCGAGCCCCTCTTCTGCCTGCAAACGGACCTGCCCTGCGCCTCCTGTCGTGTGTGAGGTCAACGGGATAGGCTCAAGTGGCAGCGCCTCGCCCATCCGCGGGATCATCTCGGATGGAAACTTCGTGCCTAACGTCCCATCGTCACACTGGATGATCTCCCGAAACACCACATTACCACCAAACTGAAACGATCCACTATCTTTGTGGTCCTCACGCGTCCCAATCCAGGCTGCGCCGATACGTCGATCGCCGGTGAAGGCAGCCGTCTTCATGACGCGCGCTGCTGGAGAGTCGAACACATCCGCCATGGGGCGGCGCCAGGGGCCGAACGGCTCACGGGACATGCGATAATGCGCGGTAACACCATGGCCGAAGACCAAGTAATACCACTCGTTCCAGAAGAAATAATCGGGACATTCAGGCGCACCGGGCAAGCCGCCCGGTAACCCCGGACCGATAAAAGGCTCTTGCACCTCCCACCTCATCAAATCCGTTGACACGAGATGAGCCAAACATCCACCTCGATCGTAGATGGGATACTCCTCAAGGCATGCCGTCACGAGCAGATGATACAGCCCAGTGCGCCCATCACGAAACACGAACGGGTCACGGTAATGATAGGGATCGTAGCCCTGCGGTGGAGAGGCCAACGGGTTCGGCTCGATCTTCTGGAAATGAATGCCGTCCTGGCTCGTAGCAAGACTGAGATGCTGTGTCCGATCACTCATGCGCGTGGCGTAGAAGCCGTAGAAGAGACCATTGTCATACAGCGTCGAACCGGTGCAAATCGAGCCTTCCCACTCGTTCGTGATCCCGATTGCCAACGGATGATGCGTCCAGTGCATCAGATCAGTTGAGGTGGCGTGCGCCCACTGATGACCACCCAATCTGTTGCGCATGGCATGGTGGTCCTCGTCCAATAGATAGAAGAGATGGAAAGTGCCATCGTGGAAGAACGGCATACAATCTCCAACAAAGAGATGGTTTCCGCTGGGTTTGAAATACTGCATTCCCTAGCTCCTCCCTCGCCCGCCTAGCTCTTCAAACTACCGGCCGTCAGCCCTTCCAAAAGGTAGCGCTGCCCGAACAGGTACACCACCAGCACGATGGCGATGGACAGGACGACGCCGGCGA
>JAABUX010007596.1_pt1 | contig 12680 bp, 9 predicted proteins | sample 5561851 | NCBI WGS metagenome assembly JAABUX01 (sample SAMN10711883, study PRJNA513361) | rock metagenome | isolation source: Antarctica rocks | place: Antarctica: Victoria Land, Richard Nunatak red sandstone | collected 2016-01-03 | reverse complement strand
TCAGGACCACGATGCGCGTCTTGGGAAGCGCGGTCTCGAGCACCCGCGCTACCTCGACGCCGTTGAGGCTTGGCATGCTGATGTCCAGCAGCAGGATGTCGGGACGCAGCTCACGCGCCAGGCGCACGGTCTCCTCTTGGGGCGGGTAGAGCACCATGTACACCGCCTGCAGCTCAGCAGTTGCCGGTTGCCGAACGTCGCTCGACATCAAGGGAGCGGTGCGCCCTCCTGTAGGAGGGGAGGGAGATTCAGCGCGATCACGTTAAGCCGCTCGTACAGGTCCGCACGGAAGCGGCCCTCGGCAATCGCGTGGGTCAGGTCATGTGTCGTCGCCGCAATGATGCGCACGTCGACCACGATTGGAGTCGAGCTGCCAAGCCGTTCCACTTCGCGATCGTACAGGACACGCAGCAGTCGCTTCTGTAGCTGCAGGGTCAGGGCTCCGATCTCATCCAGAAAGATGGTCCCGGTATGCGCCCGTTCGAACTGGCCGCGCTGCCGCGTCGTCGCGCCGGGGAACGCTCCCTCCTCATGGCCGAACAATGCACTGGCTAACAACGTCTCATTGCTTAACGCCGGAGGTGAAGCGGATGGGGAGCGAGCAGCAACACAGTTGACTTTGACGTAGGGATGCGCCTGACGGAGCGAGTGAGTGTGCAGGATATCGGCGACGCGCGCGTTGTCCGCGTCACTAGCTCCGTGGATCAGGATAGTTGTGTCGCTGGCGGCAAGCCGCACTATGGATGCGACGATTTCTTGTAAAGGCCGACCCATACGCACCTCCGACGAGAAAGCTACACCACAATGCTGTTTTCGATGAGAACTGATGTCTTCTACCCAGCTAAAAGCCCGTAAAACCGCCGAGAGGACGATCCAAGACTTGTACCGGAAAAGGTTGGGGGCCGATCCAATGCCCCCTATTATGCTCTATGGCCCAAGAAATCACGAATTGTTGCCGCATATCGTGAACGCCCTTGTAACCCAACGGCATCTCGCGCAACGTCCCACATGTCGCTCAGTGGAGTTGACCAATGACACAAGGTCGTCCGGCAGAACAACTCTTAAGTATGGCCGTTGTTAGCCGAACTCGATAAATTGTTGTGTGTCCATTGTAGCGCCAGCCGGGAATGAGCCGACCGATGATAGGTATCCACTTAACAGGGTCAAACAACAGGTTAGTGGCTGTGCCAAGTCGCTTATCCCTACCCATCTCCGGACTGCGCGCTGGATAGGAGAGCCAATCGGCTTGTTCACCCCCACGCTGTGGTTACTCCTGAGTCATCGCTCTTCGATTGTTTGTCGGATGCGCCCGCTGTATTCTCAAAGCCATGGCTTTGAGAAAAACGCTGGAGCCGTGCATTGCTCCACGCAATGCACAACTCCAAGCAGATAGTCTCTCGCACAAAGACCGGATGTCCGCCCTGTTAACGCCCGTGACGTACTATCCTTTTTGTCATGGGCAATTCAGCCAGATGCACACCGACCGTGCCTTGTCATTCCAGCCACTTCCCACGTTGGGGTTGTGACCGCCGCTTCTGAACGAGAACGAGTTACTAATTGATGGTTCCCACGAGGTAGAGATAGCCATCCTCAAGCGTGGGCGGGCATGCGATTGCGTCGGGTCGCGGAGGCTTTGCGCTGACTACACGCAATTGCAGTCTCGAATCCATGGGCACACTCGATGTAACAATGTAGTTGCGCGCTATTGCGGGAAGTTCGGGCAACTCGATATTTATGGACCAGACCATATTTATAGTGGTAGCGGCTAGCGCGCTAACCGGACCACTAAATGCTAGCCTACCGCGATGCAACACGCCCACGGTCGAACATATCTCCTCTATATCCGAGACAATGTGCGAAGAAAGGATAAGGGTACGCGTTGTGGCTAGCGTGGCCAGCAGCGCCTTTAACCGTACCCGTTCCATGGGGTCTAAGCCGGATGTTGGCTCATCGAGCAACAGGACCTGAGGATCAGATAGCAACGCCTGAGCGACCGCAAGACGGTGTTTCATCCCGCCACTCAAGGTGCGTATCCGAGCGCTAGCTTTGTCGGCCAAGTTCACTTGCTCGAGCACCCGCCCGATCGCTGCCGGGCGTCCTACCCTCATCCCATCCAGAAGTGCGAAGTAGTCGAGAATCTCACGCACCGTAAAACTCGGATAGAAACCGAATTCCTGCGGCGCGTAGCCAATAATGGCACGCACGTCGTCGGGGCGCCTGAGCATGTCTATCCCGGCAATCTCGACGCGGCCATCCGATGGGCTGAGCACCGTGGCAAGGATATTGAGCAGCGTGCTCTTACCCGCACCGTTTGGGCCAAGCAATCCAAACATGCCACGCCCTACATTAAGCGATATATTACGTAGAGCATCATTGGTTGCACCCCTATAGCGCTTCCTCACCCCTTCCAGTACTATCATCGGCTGTGATCGTTTGCCGGAGACATACTCCATGCTCTAACTGACCTCCATATCCATCTGACGATTCGTTCGCATCGAGTTGCCTGCGCCTGATCGTGCAAACCGATTGGCCACTGTTAGCAAGATGAGGTCGAGCGCGAGATAGAACAGTTTGCTACGCACAACGTCCCCAAGGGGCTGACCAGCAGCAAAGGCAATTGGATGCAGCGAGTAAAATGGTTCACCTCCGGGCAGATATGAGCCAAAGATGAGAAACCCAAGCCAGAGCGCCGAAATGAGCACCCAGCCTGTCAATCTGGATCTCGCAAGAACGGTGGCAAGGATTGCCATAAGCGCGGAGGCAATGGCAACAGGGAGTGGAATTAGTGTCCATGAGATCATGCCGAGTTGGCCCGTCTCTAGCACAAGCACGACCGCATAAGCAACGGCTACGGCCGCGACGGCGCCTCCGGCGACGGCGAGACGCGCTAACAGCAGGCGTGCGGGGGACGTACGAAGCCCGATCATCGTACTGATACGATAATCCTGATCGACGACTGGGAGTTGGGCAGCGTAGAGACCTAAAAGTTCTGGCAAAGCTACCTCCAGGTATGTGGTGCTTCGTATGGCCGGAGAGGCCGTGTTTCCCACGAATCTGGCGGCGAGTATGGAGGACGCATATAACCCGACGAGCGCCGTTCCGAAAAATGGAAGTCCCGCGCGCGCATGATAGCGGCACAGTCGGTACAGATTCCTCACGCGCACCCTTTGGGCACGGTGACACTCTGGTTCGGCTCGGTTTTTAGCCAATCTGTAGCGACAGGGAATCCGGTCAGGTGGTTGAGTGTACAAGCGATGGTAATGCTGCCAACGGAGTAGCCCGGCATACGAGAGAGCGCAATGAGATCGCGCCGAAGCGTGCTAGAACCTACCTTCGCACGAAGATCGTCAAGAGCGCCGACAAGCGAGGCATGGTTCAACCGTGTGGCTAGGCCATACTGCTCGGCCTGCGGCCATAAGCCGGATGATGTGATGCTTGTATAAAGATCACTCATCGACGTGATCGCTCCCGCCGAGAGGACATGGTGTACTGCTCGACGCCATCGCATTTGTCGCACGTACCATGATGGTCCGTACCGCAACTCTGCAGTAGCTACCGCAGTGTAGCCCGCGACAATGAGCGCGGACGCGGAGTTGTCATATGACCGTGGCAGCCAGACGCCGTTACCTGTGCTTAGAATCAGCCCCGCACTATCGACCACCCGGTCCTGCCACCAGGCCTCCGAGAGATCTTCAAGCGCGGCCGTATAGCGAGCCACCGTATCCATATCCGCTATGTTAATGCGTCGTGAGTACGGCAGTGGTTGCGGAATGTTCAACGCATTGATAGGAATCGTCACAAGCCCAGCTCCAACCGCGAGGGGCACGTACTCGTCGCCCGCGTTGCCCTCCACCGGCTCATTAGCGGGAACCACCACCAACGTCACATGGCGCCTGTCAGCGCCGAAAAATCGTAACAGATCATGGTAAGCTGTAGCATAACTACCGTACAAGCGAGTATTAGCGGCGTCGGTTGAGGGACTAATTAGCTTATCCTGATCAATGACGAGAGTTCCATAGCTTTCTGGTACGTATGCGATCACGGCGCCGGGCAGGCGCGCGGACAATTTCCACCAAAGGTCAGTCATACCATCGCGATAGACAAGTCGGCTGGCAGAACTCGCACCAACAGGCTTACCGTACAATCGAATGTGAAGCCTGCTCCAACCTAGGGGCGGTACTATAGTCATCTCGACGGAGTTCGTCCAGGGCGTCGGATACCATGTGCCAGATCCGTAAAGTACCGCGTACCCGTGGCCGATCTGAGTCAGGTATCCCGGACCACTGTAGACAACATCCCGGTCGAGCAAAAACCCTTCCCGATACGGAGAGCCATATTCATATCGCCACGTCTTATATACCCCTTCGTAGTGCAGCGTGACAGTGGTGGTCTCGCCGGCAGGCAAAATCCTGGGGAGCCGCACGTCTCTAAACCAGGTGCTCCGTCCCATCACGACCGCCACTACCCCATCAATCTCGGCGTATTGGACGCTTAGCCCATCGTTCAGGAGGATAGGGAACTGTCGCAACGGGACGACACCGGTGTTGCGTATCTTAAATCTCACCTGGCCACGGATGGCGCCGGACCGCGGGCTAATCGTTAGATCAAGTCGATAATCGTTGATCACAGCCTGAACGGCGCCGGGAGGAGCAGACTCCAGTGCCCCCCAGACCGACGTGACCGTGCGTTGGAAGTGTACATACGCTACGGACGGCAGGAGTAGTGCGGCACTTAGTAACGGAGCCGTGATAAAAAGGCGAGATCGGGTTCGGGCTCGATGGAGACCGATTGGCGCCAATAGAAACGCTGCAATCAGCAAGGAGGCTGCGATACACCCCCACAGCACCCTACCTGCTACGAGGGTTTCCCCATCCGGGCCGAGGCCAAGAACCGGCATGTAGGTGACACCAGCTGCCCAGATATTGCTAGCGAAGGTCGGGCTTGCCGGAAGATAAAACCCGGTTGCGATGCTGGCGATCGTCACAATAATGATAGTGGGCAACACCTTGCCAATGATGAGCGTGATCGAAACAAGAGACGCAGTATAACATAGTAGAGAGGGTAGGGCTATGACGAAGAATCCGGGACCTAGCACTGCATCAAGCGGCCCACCGCCCGTGACCTGATAGGCGACTGCCTGGAGCATGATGAGCACCAAGAACGGCAACATAATCACAGCGCCTGTAGTAACCTTGCCGAGTAAATAGACTGAAGTGGAGATAGGGCGTGCAAGGATCAAAGCACACAGCTTATAGGGACGGTCTCGTGTTAGGGTATAAACGGTAATAATGCCTGCAAGCAACGCCGTGAGCGGCAAGATTTCCGCGATGAAACCGAGGCCAAAGCTGCGCTGCCCCAGGCTGGCGTCATGCTGGCGAACGATGAGCAAAATACCCGGCAGACTCGCAACGGCCAGGGCAACTCTGAAAGCGTTGCCCCGTAATAATAAACGTACATCGCCGCTTACTATGGCGTAGAGCTGCACCGCTACCTTGGTCGGCATTATCTCGACGGGATAGCGACTACCTTGGCGTTCGGGAGACGATATCAGATGTAGCATCGTTATCCTATTTGAGTGCTAGGGAATAAGGGATGTACGCCCTCGCGGCCGCGAGGGCGTACATCCCTGGGTTAATCTTACCATCCAGGTCAGTCTGTTGACACATCTGGAACCGGTATCGACACATGCCAACTTGATGACCTGTACAACGGATACCCGTCCTACGTGAAGCTGATTGTGAACGGAACCGCGAGTACGTTTCGATCGTCGCTAGCAGCCCTCCAATAGAGGTTGGTAATGGGAACAGCCGATGTCCACGAGATCGAGGCATCACCAATGCCGCAGTTGATGGTGCACTCGTACGTCTGCCCAATCTGTGACCACTGGCTTGGTGGCAAACTTTGATTTGTGGTGGCGAGTATGATTACCCGTTCCCCGCAGCATCCGCCCCCGCTCCAGTGAAACGCGAAGTTGACGTTCGTCCCGTGGGGGACAGTTGCGCCGCTATGCGGGCTTAAGTTGTAGATTTGGCTGAAGAGCGGAGTTACACCACCGCTGGGTCCGTCATCTCGAAACCGGTGTAGCACTCTCCTTCCCAGCATGAGCCGACGCAGCGTACCCCTTCCCAGCAGGGAACACCGCTAGCGCAGAGATGACCAGTGTCGCCACCACAATAGACTTCCTCACGAACATTACGACTACCCAATTCCTTTCTGATGCCTCGGCTTAAGGTTGCAGAGGCTCCAGTTAGACGACCCCATGATACCGGCATCGTGGGGCGATAGTGCCAGGATCGCGCTGGCCCGCGGTCGCTCGGTTGTGCCAGGTCCAATCCGTGACCCATTTCGTTGTTTCCTTGCGACAGGTTTATCATATATCAAATCCGGGCGTTTGGCACCGGGGAAAACCACAGTTTTTAGGCTGTGGCTTTCCCCAGGGTCCCTTCGGTGCGTGATTACCTGCCCGATCAACATGCGCATCCCAATGGGGAGACTGCGGGTTGATGTCCGTGTTGCCACGGCGTCGCCGTCTAGGGAAGCCACTTCTTCTGCCGCGCCAGGTAGACGGCCTCGGTGCGCGAGGAGGCCTGGAGCTTCCCGAGCAGGTTGGTGAGGTGGAACTCGACGGTGCGCTCCACGATGAAGAGTTCTTGGCCGATGGCCGCGTTACCGTACCCCCGCGCCACCAGGCGCAGCACGTCCAGCTCCCGCGGCGTCGGCCTCTCCTCGGGCTCCCGCCGCTCCGTGGGGGCCAACAGGGCGGAGACTGCTGGCTCCATGTGGGTGTGCCCGGCGTGCACGGAGCGCAGGGCGGCGATGACCTCCTCCACCGAGGCAGTCTTGGACAGGTAGCCCTTGACGCCCAGGCGCAGCAGCGCCCGCGCATACTCCTCGCTGTCGCTGTAGCCCGTCAGGACCACGATGCGCGTCTTGGGAAGCGCGGTCTCGAGCACCCGCGCTACCTCGACGCCGTTGAGGCTTGGCATGCTGATGTCCAGCAGCAGGATGTCGGGGCGCAGCTCACGCGCCAGGCGCACGGTCTCCTCCCCGTCCCCCGCCACCCCGATCACCTCCACGGCGGCGTCCTCGTCCAGCAGCCGGCGCAGGCCCTCGCGCGTGGTGACGTGGTCGTCGGCCAGCAATACACGTATCCGGCTCATAGCTCGTCCTTTCTCGCCTCTACCGGCGCTCCCGATGATGAAGCGGGCACGGGGACGCGGACGCGAATCTCGGTACCCACACCGGGCGTCGAGGCGAGGGAGAACGTTCCTCCCAGCCCTTCGACGCGCTCGCGCATGCTGATGATGCCAAGGTGACCACCGCTGAGCAATGCGCCCAGTGAAGCCGGTACGACGAACCCGCGGCCATCGTCCCGCACCGTCAGGGTAACCCGCGCCCCATCCCCATCCTCCTCGCGCGCCAGGCGGATGGTGGCCTCGCCCGCCGCTCCATGGCGCAGCGCGTTGTCGACGGCCTGGCGCGCCACCCGGTACAGCGCCTCCTCGACCTCGCGCGGCAGGCGCTGCTCCGCGGGGAACGCCCTGGTATCCAGGCGTACGACAAGGGCCTCGTCGCGGTTTGTCGTGCGCGCCAGGTACGCCAGCACCGCCGCCAACCCGAGGTGAGCCAGTTGGGGCGGGTAGAGCGCCGTGTACAGCGCCTGCAACTCGTGCGCGGCGTCCCGCCCGCGCTCGATCAGCGCCTCCAGGCCCTTATTATCCTCACGGGAAGCTGGCGCCCGGTCGCCGGTGGCCACCGGCGACCGGGCGAGGAGTTGGGCCTGGCGCACCATGTCCAGCACGGTATGGTACGCGCCATCGTGCAGGTCACGCGCCAGGCGTTTGCGTTCGTCCTCCTGCACGCGCAGCAAGCGATCGCGCAACAAGGCCAATTCGTCCACCTCGGCCCGCAGCCGCTCGACCAGCAGGGCGTTGGCAACAGTCACGGCGGCCTGGTTCGCGATCGTCTCGGCCAGGCCCACCTCGGCGTCGCCGATCTCGGCCCCCGATATCGTGGGGCCAAGATAGATCATCCCGCTCTCCTCACCACGCGCACGGAGCGCGATCCACCATCCCGAACCGGCGTGCGCCTGGCCGTCGCGCGGCAGCTCCTCGCCAACGTGGAGCAGCAGGGACGCGGCCAGCGCGGCGTCGCGGTAGGTTCCACTGGCGGCGCGCACGACCAACCGCCCCTCGTGATCTCGCAGCAGGATGGCGACCCCGCGCAGGTCCAGGGCGCCTGCCAGCCCCTCGACCACGGCAGCGAGCACCTCGTCGAGGGGGCGCACCGACGCGAGTTGTGCTCCCAGAACGCGCAGGGTGCGGGCCTGGTCATAACGATCCCCGTACAGCAAGTGATCGACGATCTGTTGAACGCGGTCCCGCACCGGGATAAAGGTCGCGGCCACCGCGGCGAAGAAGGCCAGCAAGAGCAGGGGATTGCCCTGCACCGCCCGGCCCGCTCCGATGGGTTCGAGTTGGTAGAGGACGATGAGGTAGCATCCGGCGAGGAGCAGCGCCATCGAGGCGTGAACGAGGGCCCGCCCGACAAGGGCGATATCCCACAGGTGGCTTCGTAGGATGGCGTAGGTCACGGAGAGCGGCAGGAAGATAACACTGAGCGCGGCGGCCTGCGGGCGGACCAGCGGCGGCACGCCAACACTTTCCGGGATGAGGCACAAGACCGTCAGCGGCAAGATGGCCAGGGCTACCCCCATCAGCACGATCCCGGTCTGCCGGCGGGTGTGCGGCGCTCGTGGTTGGACGTAGCCCCGCGCCACCGCTTCCAGCCCGCCCAGGAAACCCACGGCCAGCAGGACGAGGAGCAGCGTGTGCAGAGGGTCGTACCAGTCAGAGCCGGCCAGCCCCGCGATCAGCAGCAGGCCGCCGGTCGCGGCGCCAGCGCCATCGAGGCCTTGCGCCAGGAAGGCTGCTCGTCCCACGAGCGGCGTGCCCCGGGCAAACGAGACGAAGAAGGCCAGGAACAAGGCGGGAAGGAGCGCGAAGGAGAGGATGTCGAACGCCTTGATCCAGAGCACATCGGCGCCGGCCGCTGGACCGAAGGCCAACGCCATGGCGACGGTCAGGCAGAGATAGTGGAACCGGCGGACCAGCGCATCGCCCGGCTTGATCAGCCGCACGAAAACACTCGTCGCCCAGAACGCCAGTGCAATGCCCAGCAAGAGCAAGGAGTCCGGCGACATGGCCCGCGCGGCGTTCTGCCAGGCCGGGCGCAAGGTCAGCTGTACGCCACGCCGGAGCACGCCCCACGCTCGGGCGGCGCTCAGGTCCAGGCCGGGGTCGGTACGTCGGAGCGCGCGCGGCACGCTCCCGTCGACGGCCACGATCACATCGCCCTCCCGCAGCCCCGCCCGAGCGGCGACACCGGTCGCGTCCACCCAGGTGACAACCCAGCGGCCGTGTTGCAGCCGCGTCTCGGCGCCAATCCCGCTGTCGTCTTGCCCGAAGGCGCCGGGCAGCAGCAGTATGATCAGCACGACGAGCGAGAGCAACGCGGGACCCGCACGGCGCGGCCATAGGCGTTCCAGGCGTTCCCCCTCGCGCCGCAGCCACCTCACCTGCCACCTCCAATCAGGCGTCGCGCATCTGAGCGACCAGGCGCCGCGGGGCGCTGTCCGGGCCGCACCCGGCGCGTTCCAGACAACTCAGCGCGTGTTCCCAGTACAGGTCGGCGACGACGACCGCGTACTGCAAGGCTCCGGTTGCCGCCAGGAATTGGCGGACGCGGTCGATCTCCGCCGGGCACAGGTCCTCCCGCCGGCCGGACAGCAGGATGGCGCCAAGGTCCGCGCGCGACGACGCGGACGCGTGCTCCAGGGCGAAGATCATGGGCAGCGTGCGCTTACCGGTGCGCAAGTCGTTGCGATCCGCGCTCTCCGACGACGCGCCGGCGACATCGTTGTTGATCTGCAAGGCCATGCCTACATTGACGCCGCATTGGGCGTAGGCGTCAACTGCCTCGGGCGTGCCACGCCCAAGGATCGCTCCCGCGCGGCACGCGCACTCCACCAGAGAGGCGGACTTCAGGGCGCTGGTCGCGAGATACGTGTCTTCGTCAATCTCGGCGCCGCGCGCCGCGTCGAGATCATGCTGCTGACCCGCGCACGCCCGCGCGCCCGCGGCGGCGAAGAGTCGGGCGATAGCGGCCGTGGTCTCACCGGGCACGCCTTGCTGAGCCAGGCGGCCGAGGGCGAGTTGGGACAGGAACAGCAGCAACGTGGCAACATTCGTGGCGGTGGCGAGGCCGCAGGCGCGCCATAGCCCGTCCGCGCTATCGCCGTCCTGCACGTCGTCGAGGACATCCGTCGCCGCGATCAGACACTCGACCGCGACGGCAAGCGGGAACGCCTGGCGGGGGTCGCCGCCCGCGTCGGCGCAGACCAGCAGAGGGAGCAGACCCCAGGTGAACCCTTCCTCGTCCGCGAGCAGTTTGCCCCGCGTCCGTAGGGCTCGCCAGACCCACTCGATGGCCGGAAAGTCCTGGCCCTCGTCGGCGACGAACCGAAGCAGTTCCTCCTTGGCCTCTTGATGGAGTGCCGTTAGGGCCACGGGAACAGGGCGCCGAGGGATGCGTCATCCGCGCCCTTTGCCGTGGCAAGGCGCGCGTGCAAACGGAGCAGCGCCCGCCGCTCCTCAGAGGTGGAGACCGCGTAGGCCGCCAGGACCTTCTCCGGATCCGTCAGAAAGGCGGCGCGCGTCGTGGCATCCGCGAGCACCTGTTGGACGAGCATTTTGAGTCGGGAGGCGATCATCGGGTTTGCTCTCTTTCCGGTGGGGCAGCGTCGTTCATGCGCATCCGCACTCCATGACGCCTGCTTACGGTGAGTGTAGCAAAGGTCATGGTTGCCAGCAGCTGTGGAAATCCACAGGCCCTTCGTCCGCCCAGCCGCTGGTCCCCGGTTGCCGTTGTAGTACTATTCGCTATGTATTAGCATAGTGCATGTAAGAGCGTGTCGTTATTGCGTTCATCGACGAGCGACGCACGGCGTACACTGTAGAGAGAGTCAAAACAACCGCGGCGAGGGGTATCCGTGCCGGGGCAGGGCATAGGTAGCGCCTCGACCATTGCACAGCGAAGTGAGGCATATAACGTAATGACGACGACCACTCCCAAACCGGGCGGCCTCGAAGATGTCGTGGCGGTCACCTCGGCGATCTGCGACGTCGACGGCAAGCAGGGCCGCCTGCTCTACTACGGCTTTGATATCAGCGACCTCGCCGCGCGCTCCACCTTCGAGGAGACGGTCTACCTGTTGTGGTACGGCCGCCTGCCCACGCGGGATGAGCTTGACGCGCTGCGGGCCGACCTCGCCGCCAACCGCACGCTCCCTCCCGAGGTGCTGCGCATGATGGGCGAATTCCCGCGCGAGGCCGTGCCCATGGAGGTCCTGCGTACCGCCGTTTCGCTCCTCTCGATGTACGACGAGGACGATGCGGACAACGCGCGCGAGGCCAACGTGCGCAAAGCGGTGCGTCTGGTCTCCCGGATGCCCACCATCGTCGCCGCGTTGCATGCCCTGCGCGAGGGTCGCGAGCCGGTCGCGCCGCGCGAGGACCTGAGCCTGGCCGCCAACCTCCTCTATATGCTCTTTGGTCAGGAGCAGGACGAGACGATCGTGCGCGCCATGGACGTGGCGCTGATCCTGCACGCCGACCACGAACTCAACGCATCGACCTTCGCCGCCCGCGTCACCGCCGCGACCCTGGCCGATATGTACTCTGCCGTCGTGGCCGCCATCTGTGCGCTCAAGGGTCCCCTGCACGGCGGCGCCAACGAGCAGGTCTTCCGCATGCTCCAGGCCATCGGCAGCCCGGACCGCGCCGCCGCCTACACGCGGGAGCAGTTTGCCGCCGGCAAGAAGATCATGGGCTTCGGCCACCGCGTCTACCGCACCGACGACCCCCGCGCCACGGTGCTGCGCGAGCTGTCACGGCAAGTGGGCGAGGACCACGGGGACACGATGTGGTACGATATCTCGCGCCAGGTCGAGACGGCCGTCAAACAGGAGAAGGGGCTCTACGCCAATGTGGACTTCTACTCGGCCTCGGCCTACCACGTCATCGGCATCCCTACCGACCTGTTCACCCCCGTCTTCGCCATCAGCCGCATGTCCGGCTGGACCGCGCACGTGCTGGAGCAGTACGCCAACAACCGCCTCATCCGCCCGCGCGCCGACTACACCGGCCCGCGCGACCAGCGCTACGTACCGATCAGTGAACGATAGACGAGTGGCGAGTGGCCTGCGACTGCGGTCGCATGGCAAACGACGGGCCGACTGCGGTCGGATGGGGTTCGTACCCCTTGGAACCACTGGTTCTTGCTACGCTGCCAGCCCCCGCACAACACCCGACCGCAGTCGACGTTGATTTGCCATGCGACCGCAGTCGCAGGCTTTAGCGCTTGGACAAATAGCGCGCGATGCCGGTGACGCTGCTGCCGTAGCCGGCGATCAGGTTGAGTTGGCGTAGGCCGTCGGCGCTGGCACCGGGCTCGGCGGCGTCGCGCTGCTGTAGGTCTGCGCCCAGCTCGTCCGGGGTGCGTCCCTCGGCCAGCCCGGCCCGCACGAAAGCGGTCCACTGGCGCAGACGGCGGCGCAACTCCAGCAGGTGCGCGCGGGCGTCGTCGTAGCGTCCGTAGTGGATCAAGAGCAGCGCGCTGGG
>JAABUX010007592.1_pt1 | contig 12682 bp, 9 predicted proteins | sample 5561851 | NCBI WGS metagenome assembly JAABUX01 (sample SAMN10711883, study PRJNA513361) | rock metagenome | isolation source: Antarctica rocks | place: Antarctica: Victoria Land, Richard Nunatak red sandstone | collected 2016-01-03 | reverse complement strand
GGGGGGGGCAGTCTAGCAGCGGAGGATGGGCGACCGGGCCGGGGCCCGGACGAGGCCGCGGTCGCGGCCGAGCGGCGAGGTCGCTCCGAGGGCGAAGGCCCGCGAGGCCCAGGGGAGGATGGCGTCGGCGAGGCCGTCGTCGTCGCGATCCGGGTCTTCCTCGGCGTCGTCGGCCTCGGAGAGGGTCCAGGGCCGATCCTCGCCCGCCGGGCCCGGGGAGATCGTCGGCGGCGGCCACGAGGGCAGGATCGCGTCGGGGGCGACGCGGTGGGCCGCGGGGGCGGCCCCGATCGCGGTGGGCGAGACTCCACCACCACCCGGGAACAGGCAGGAGGCCCAGAGGAAGAAGAGGGTGGGGATCGTCGCCGACATGGGACTTCTCCGACTTCCGATCCGACTCGGTCGACCCGAGGATAAGCCGTCTCGCGGGGGAAGACAAGGCAGGATTTCTGCACTCGCCTATCGATCGAACCCCGGGGCGGGATCAAGGTTCTTCGGGATCTTCAAATGAGAGGCCCCGGGGACGGCCCGGGGGCTCGACCACGGCCCAGGCGGCGACCCGGCGGCCGGCGGGGTCGGTGCCCACGGCCTTGAAGACGAGCGGGCCGTCGCCGGGCCGGACGCCCGCGAGCCGGAGCGGGCGCGAGAGCAGCGACCCCCGGGCCGGCAGCGCCGAGGTCCCGAAGGCCGAGGCGATCCCGAGCATGTCGAGGCCGTCGCGGCGGAACCCCGGGGCGTGGGGGTCGGACGCGGGGACGAGCGGCTCCCAGGACAGGGCGCCGAGGCGGACGGGCGTGCCGTCCTGCTCGGAGACCCGGGCCCGGACCTTGACCGAGCCGTCGGGACCGGTCGCGGCCCGGACGGCCAGGTCGGGGCGGCCGAGGCCGGCGGGCAAGAGAATGGCGGTCACCTGGAGGTCCGCCCCGGGCGGGCCCTCGATCCCGATCGCCACGCGGCCGGTCGCCGATCCCGTCACGACGGCGAAATGCGCCGAGGTGCCGACGGCCGACCAGGTGTCGACGGGCCCCCCGGGCGTCACGATCGAGGCGCGGGGCCCGGCGAGGACCCAGTCCTCGATCTCGCCGCGGGGGTCGATCGAGCGATAGCCGCCGTCGGTCGTCGACGCCGGGTCGAGCCCGCTGAGGTAGAGCGCGACGGTCCAGCGGCGGAAGAGGTCGGCGAAGGTCGAGCCGGTCGCGGCCTCCAGGTTCTCGACCCCGCGCCGCTCCGAGCGGATCAGGGCGTCGAGCAGGCCCGGGCCGTGGCGGTCGACGCACCATCGGAGGAACAGATAAGTCGCCCCCCGGTTGCCGTGGCTCCGGAACAGGTCGGCCGCGTAGTAGTCGTCGACGACCAGGCGGTAGCGTTCGGGCTGCGAGAGGTAGGCGCTGACGCGGTAATCGATGTTGGATCGGGAGAAGTCGAAGGCGTCCTCGACGAGGTGGGCCAGGGCCTCGTCGAGCCAGCCTTCTTCCTCCGTCGCGAGGGTGTTCCGGCCTTCGATCGGCAGGGCCTTCCGGCTGAAGGTGACGGCGTGGGTGTACTCGTGCGCCACGACGGTCCGGAGGTGCGGCCCGGCCTTGAGCCCGGTGCTGAGGTAGATCATGTCGCAGCGGTTGCCGAACGGGGCGCCGAGGTTGAGGTCGAGGTCGGCCCCGCGGAAGAAGCCGTCGACGCTGACCCGACCGCCGTGGAGCCGGGTGAGCCAGCTCGACAGGAGGACCGTGAACCGACCGTCGCCGTCGACGTCGCGGGCCGGCCCGAACCGCGAGGCGGCGGCCGGGAAGATCCGGTCGTCGAAGGTGGTGACGAGGTCGCGGAGCGTCGCCGCGTCGACCGCCGCCAGGTCGGAGGGGTCGACGTAGACCTGGACCCGACGGCCCAGCGCCCGGAGCCGGCCGGCGATCGCCAGGTAATTCGACGGGTCGGCCGCGTCGCCGTCCCGGACCATCAGGCGGAACGTCCGCTCGCCGGGCGGGGTCGCGGTCGTGGGGGGTGGGGACGGCAGGGGCGGCGGCACGTCGAGCTTGGGCAGGCGGGCCGGGCGGGCGGAGCCGCGGCCCGGCGGCAAGCCCGCCGCGCGGGTCGACCGGGCCTCCAGGCGGACCGGGAACGTCGCCCGTCCGGTGGCCAGGCACGAGACGATCACGAGCGTCTGCGAGCCCCGCGACGCCTCGGGGATGTCGAACGACGCCCGGCCGCCCCGGACCTCGACGGCGATCGGCCGGCCGGCCGGCCAGGGGGAGTCGGCCGGGCTCGATCCCGACTCCTCGATCGGGCCACCCCGGGCCGAGGCCAGCAGGGCCGCGACGGCGAGGACGGGCCGGGCCCGGTTGCGGGCGTAGGAGAGCAGGCGGAGCATCCCGTCGATTTCCGGGTCGTGATCCGCCCGCCCGAGGCCCCGACGAGGCCGCACCGAGACCGGCGACAGCCCTTCGATCGGCCCCGCGCCGGGTTGGGCTTGAATCGATCGTGCGGGTTGAGCCGGCCGGGCGCCGCGTGGCCCCATCCACCCGGAACCGGCCACGAATCGTCAAGTCTCGCCGCGGATCGGTCGGGGCGGAGGTCGAGGACGAGGCGAGGCCGACCGGCGGGCGATTCGGGGCGAACCGGGCCGGGCCCGTCGTCTATAATGGGGCGGGCCGTCGGCCTCGAAGCAGGGCCGCGATCGGCCGGGGTCGGCTTCGGATCGCGGCCGGTCTCCACTCCCTCGGACTTCCATGGCACGATCGCGTTACATCGTCGGGATCGACCTCGGCACGACCAACTGCGCCGTCGCGTACGTCGACACCAAGGGCCGCGAGCGGCCGACGGCCGACGTCCGGCCGTTCGAGGTCGCGCAGCTCGTCGCGGCCGGCGAGTCGGCCCCTCGGGCGATGCTCCCGTCGTTCCTGTACCTGCCCGGCCCGCACGAGCTGCCCGCGGGCGCCTCGCGGCTCCCCTGGCGGGGCGACGCCGACCGGATCGTCGGCGAGTTCGCCCGGGTCCAGGGCGCCCGGGTGCCCGGGCACCTCGTCGCCAGCGCCAAGAGCTGGCTCTGCCACCCCGGGGTCGACCGCGAGGCGGCGATCCTGCCGTGGGGGACGCCGACGGAGGCCCGCAAGGTCTCGCCCGTGGAGGCCTCGGCCGACTTCCTGGCCCACATCCGCGACGCCTGGAACGACCGATTCGCCCGGGACGACGAGACGCTCCGGCTCGAGCGCCAGGAGGTGGTCCTGACCGTCCCCGCCTCCTTCGACGAGGCGGCCCGCGAGCTGACCGTCGAGGCCGCGAAACGGGCGGGGATCGTGCAGCCGATCTTGCTGGAAGAGCCCCAGGCGGCGTTCTACTGCTGGATCGTCACCCACCAGGACGTCTGGCAACGCGAGGTCCGCGCCGGGGAGCTGATCCTGGTCTGCGACATCGGCGGCGGGACGACCGACTTCAGCCTGATCACCGTGGTCGAGACCCCGAGCGGCCCGGGGTTCCGCCGCGTGGCCGTCGGCGACCACCTGATGCTCGGCGGCGACAACATCGACCTCGCCCTGGCGCATCGGGTCGAGAAGAAGCTCGGCGCCAGCCGGCTCGACTCCGAGCAGTGGGCCGCCCTCCGCTACTCCTGCCGGGTGGCCAAGGAGAAGCTCCTGGCCGAGGTCCCGGCCGACCGCTGGCCGGTCACGATCGCCGGCCGGGGCTCGAAGCTCATCGGCGGCGGGCTCCAGTCCGAACTCTCCCGGGCCGAGGTCCTGGAGACCGTCCTCGACGGCTTCTTCGCGATCACCCCGGCCGGCGATTCTCCGAGCCGGGGCTCGAAGGCCGGGCTCCAGGAGTTCGGCCTCCCGTTCGTGTCCGACCCGGCCATCCCCCGCCACCTCGCCACGTTCCTCCGCCGCCACAAGGCCGACGCGGCCGGGTCGGCCGGGGACGACGGGTCGGGCCGCCCCGCGCGGCCGGACGCGATCCTGTTCAACGGCGGGGCGCTGACGCCGGCGCTGCTCCGCGATCGGGTCGTCGAGGTGGTCCGGTCCTGGTTCGCCGACGAGGACGGCGGCCGGTACGCCCCCCGGGTCCTGAGCAACGCCTCGCTCGACCTGGCCGTCGCCCACGGCGCGGCCTACTACGGCGTGGTCCGGCGGGGGGGCGGCATCCGGATCGGCGGCGGGACCGCGCGATCGTTCTACGTCGGCTTCCAGGCCGAGGCCGCCGACCGCCCCTGGCTCTGCGTCGTCCCGCGCGACGCCCAGGAAGGGGACGAGATCGCGATCGACCGCCACGACTTCGACCTCCTGATGGGCCAGCCCGTCGCCTTCCCGCTCGCCAGCAGCTCGGTCCGGCCCCACGACGCGCCGGGCGACCTCGTGGCCGCCGACCCCGACTCGATCCGCGACCTCCCGCCGCTGGTGGGCGTGATGCGGGTCGGCCGCAAGGCCAGGGCCGAGCGCGTCCCGGTCCGCCTGGCCGCCCGGGTGACCGAGGTCGGGACCATCGAGCTGTGGTGCCAGTCGCGGACCGATGATCGCCGCTGGCGGCTCCAGATCCAGCTCCGGGGGGCCGGCGCCGGCGCCTCGCCCGTGCCCCGCGTCACCGTCGTCGGCGACGAGGCCGACGCCGTGGTGATCGAGCAATCCGAGGTCGACGCCGCCGTCGGGGCGATCCGGGCCGCCTTCGCCGCCCCGCCCCAGGCCGAGGAAGGCGGCCCGGCCCGCCTCATCAAGCGGCTGGAGGAGGCCCTTGACGCCCCCCGCGAGTCCTGGCCCCCCTCGGCCCTCCGCGCCCTCTGGGAGCCGATCCGCGAGTCGGCCGAGCTGCGATTGAAGGGCCCGCGGCACGAGTCGCGATGGTTCAACCTGGCCGGCTTCTGCCTCCGGCCGGGCACGGGCTATCCGCTCGACGAGGCGCGGATCAAGGCCCTCTGGCCGGCCTTCCACCTCGGGGTCAAGCACGCCAAGGACCTGCAATGCTGGTCCGACTGGTGGGTCCTCTGGCGGCGGATCGCGGCCGGCCTGAACCGGGCCCACCACGAGGAGATCCACCGCCGCCTGGCCCCGCTCCTGCTCCCGGCCAAGGCCGGGGCCCCGAAGAAGCCGAGCCGCCCCAAGCCCGAGGCCCACGAGCTGGCCGAGATCTGGCGATGCGCCGCGTCGCTCGAACGCCTCGAAGCCCGGTTCAAGGAGCCGTTGGGCGACGCCCTGGCCCGGCAGGTCGCTGGTCCCGCCGCGCCACCGGCCCATGCCGCCTGGTGCCTCGGCCGGATCGGCGCGCGAGTCCCCCTCTACGGGCCGGCCAACGCGGTCGTCCCGCCCGACCTGGCCGGGCGATGGGCCCGGGTCCTCCTCGACCGCGCGCCGGCGTCCCCCCGCGAGGTGGCCGACGTGACCTTCGCCCTGTCCCAGATCGGCCGGGTCTCGGGAGATCGCGCCCGCGACCTCGACGAGCCGATCCGGTCCGAGATCCTCGCCCGCATGGCCGGGCTCGGCGCCGACGAGGCGACCCTGGCCCCGGTCCGCGAGTTCCGCGAGCTGGCCGCCGCCCAGCAAGGCCTCGCCCTCGGCGACTCCTTGCCGACCGGCCTCCGCCTGGTCGAGAGGGATTGACGCGAAGCCCGGTCACTTGGGCGATGGTCGCTGTCGCGGCCATCTCCCTGGCATTCCTGTCCAAGGCCATGCTCTCGCGGCGTCAATCCTACCTGACCGATGCCGCGTATCACGCACGCCGGGAGGCGGAGGAGCTTCGGAACCTGGCGAATCTCGACAGGAACCGGCGGGCGGGCGTGGCGAGCGTGAAGACGACCTCTTATTTGAAAATGGAGCAGGCCAGCCGCCTTCGGGCACCCTATCACGCCGAGATGAAGCAGAAATATCGAGCGGCCGCGGCCCATCCGTGGACGTCGGCGCCGCCGGACCCATCAAAACCTGGTGAGTATCTGCTGTGGGAAGCGTTCATGATCGAACCGATGAACGAAGTCGACCTCACTGTCGAGAAGTTGAGGCGGATGTCTTTGCCACGTTGAATCATCGAGTGACGGCCGACCCGCGGCGACGAGGGGCGGCCCGAACTGATCGCCAGGCTCCCGCGTCGAGACGATCCATTCCCATGAACCATCTTCGATCCCGGTCGGCCTCTCACTGGGTGGCGGCGGTCGTCAGCTTGACCTCTCGCGAGGTGCCGGCCTCGAACTTGACCGGCACGTTCCAGACGAAGTTCTTGACCGTGCAGAGCGAGTTCGGCAGGCAGACGAACGCCGAGACGGACAGCTTCACGCGGAGGGTCGAGCCGGTCCGGGGCTGCTTGGCCAGGGGGAGCTTGACGACGAAATCCTTGGTCGGGTTGTCGACCCGCTGGCCGGTCGGGGAGACCTCGGTCGTGAAGGCGCCGAGGGTCTCGGACTCGGCCAGGTAGATCAGCGGCGCCTCGGCGCTCAGCTTGTAGCCGGCAGGGAGCGCGAGCGAGACGTCGAACGTCAGGTCCTTGCCCGGCATCACGCCGACGGACGGGACGTTGATGAGGGTGGCGTCGGCGAACTTCGGCGCCTTCGCCCGCGCAGGGGGCCGGACGCCGGCGAGCCCGAGGGTCCGGACGGCCTTGGTGGCCAGGTCGATGGCCCGGATCTGGTGGTTGTTGGTGTCGGCCACGTAGAGCGTCGGGCCGGCCAGGCTCAGGCCGCCCGGCTCGTTGAACAGGGGCGGCTCGTCGGTCTCGCCCCGGTTGCGGTCGCCGACGAGGGTCTTGACCGTCCGGGTCCTCGGGTCGCAGACCTTGATCTTGTTGTTGTAGGTGTCGGCGACGAAGAGCTTGCCGTCGCCGTAGGCGACCCCCAGGCAGTGCTGGAGCCGGACGGCGTCCCCCTTGCCGTCGACGTCGCCGAACCCGAAGAGGCCGACGCCGGCGATCGTGCCGACCCGGTGCTGGGCCCCGAGGGTGATCGTCCGGAGGCCGGAGACCTCGGAGTCGGCCACGAAGAGGTGCTGGCCGTCGGTCGCCAACCCGCTGGGCTGCGCGAACCGGGCCTGGGCCAGCGTGCCGTCGAGGATATTCTCCTGGCCCGAGCCGGCCCAGGAGCCGACCACGCCCCGGGCCAGGTCGAATCGCCAGATCTGGTGCGGGCCGGCCATCGCGATCGCCAGGATCTTGGTCCCGGGCAGCGGGATCACGTCCCAGGGGGAATTCAGCGCGGTGGTCGTGCCCTGGCCGCTGACGGTGTAGAGATGCGACTGCTCGCCGGTGCCCGCGACGGTCTTGACCGTCTTCGATTTGAGGTCGACCGCCCGGATCGCGTGGTTCTCGGTGTCGGCGACGTACAGGACGTCCTCGAACAAGCAGGTGCCCTGGGGCCGGTGGAAGCTCGACGTGGCGAAGTCGCCGTCGACCCGCCCGACCTTGCCGCTGCCGATCGTCTCGACGAGCTTGCCGTCGAGGTCGGTGACGACGATCCGGCTGTGGCCGGTGTCGCTGATGAAGAGCCGCTTCGAGGCCGCGTCGGCGGTGACCTTGCCGGGGTAGAGCAGGCCGCCGTCGTGCGGCTTGTCGACCTCGGCGGGGAATTCGACGGGGGTCTCGTCGAGCTCGCCGCGCGACCGGGCCTTGTCGACGAGCTGCTTGATCGCGGGTTCGAGGCCCGCCTGGCCCTCGCCGCCTTCCCGATAGACCAGGTTGCCGTTGGGGTCGATCAGGGCGATCGTCGGCCAGCTCCGCGCCCCGAAGCGGTCCCAGATGACCTGGTTGGCGTCGTTGGCGACGGGGTGCTTGATGTTGTACTCGTGGACCTTCGAGCGGATGTTCTCGGTGTCCTTCTCGGCCTCGAACTTGGCGGTGTGCACCCCGATCACGACGAGCTGGTTCTTGTACTTCTGCTCTAGGCGGGCCAGCTCGGGCAGGACGTGGTGGCAGTTGATGCAGCAGTACGTCCAGAAGTCGAGGAGGACGATCTTGCCCCGGAGCTTGTCGAGGTGGACCGGCCCGTCGGTGTTGATCCAGCCCACCGCGCCTTCCAGCGAAGGCCGGGCTTCCTGCCGGGCCGCGGTCGGCTCCAGGCGGACTTCGCTCGCCTTCCGCGGCGGATCGCCGGGGGCCATCGGGGCCATCAGGCCGATCCCCGAGGCCGCCAGGGCGACGGCCGCCAGGGCCCGGCCGATGTTCGTTCGGGCCTTCTCTCGGAGCGGATGCATGGGCGCGACCCCTCGAGCGGTAGGATCTGGATCGATGAAGACGGCCCGATCACGGGCCATCGTGCTATTGTAATCCGCCCGAACTCGCGCGACAAATCGGGGCGGGAGCCGGCCCGAGAAACGGCCCGGGGCGTCGACGCGGCTGGCCTCGCCCCTCCCGGCGCGGTAAGCTGCCCGGGCGTCGGGCGTGTCGGACTTCAGGTCGGAGGAGGGTGGGGATGACCGGGCCATGAATATTTCGGAGATCGCCACCCCCAAGCAGGTCGACCCGTTCGGCGAGCTGAAGATCTTCGCCGGCCGGGCCAGCGGCACCCTCGCGAGGGCGATCTGCGGGCACCTGGGGATCGAGTGCGCCCGCTCGGAGACCAAGATCTTCAGCGAGGGGAACGTCTTCGTCCGGGTCCTCGAGAACGTCCGCGGTCGCGACGTCTTCGTGGTCCAGGGGACCGAGCACCCCGTCAACGACAACTTCATGGAACTCCTGTTCTGGATCGACGCCTTCAAGCGGGCCAGCGCGACGCAGGTGACGGCGGTCATCCCCTTCTTCTCCTACGCCAAGGGGGACAAGAAGGACGAGCCCCGCGTCTCGATCCGGGCCCGGGTCTGCGCCGACATGCTCGAGTCGGCGGGGGTCGACCGCGTCCTGATGATGGACCTCCACAGCGCCCAGATCCAGGGGTTCTTCAAGGTCCCGGTCGACCACCTGATGGCGATGCCGGTCCTGGTCGACTACTTCCGCAAGAAGCAGATCCCCGACCTGGTGGTCGCCTCGCCCGACGTGGGATTCAGCAAGCAGGCGGCCAAGTTCGCGCAGGCGATGCGGGCCGGGTCTCCCGTGATCGGCAACAAGGTCCGGCCCGACCACGACGAGCGGGCGGCGGTCCTCGACATCATCGGCAACGTCGAGGGCAAGAACGTCCTGATCGTCGACGACTTCACGATCACCGGCGGGACCCTGATCGAGATGGCGAGGGCCTGCAAAGATCGCGGGGCCCGCGACATCTACGCCTGCACCTCGCACGGCATCCTCACCAAGGGGTCGGCCGCGCGGATCGCCGAGAGCCCGATCAAGGAACTCGTGCTGACCGACACCGTCGGCTATCGCGCCGAGCCGCTGCCGCCGAACTGCCACGTCGTCAGCGTCGCCGACCTCTTCGCCGAGGCGATCCTCTCGATCCACCGCCGCGAGAGCGTGAGCCGACTCTTCGCCGTCTGACGGCCCGTTCACGTCGGGGGGTTGGCCCCGCCCGGCCACGGCCGGGTCGCTCGCCAGACTCGGTCGCGGATCGCCTCCCACTCCGGGGCGTCGGGCGGCAGGAGGACGAAGATCCCATCGAGGGCCGCCTCGTCGAGGCGGTGGAGCAGGTCGTAAAGCGCCCGGGACGCAACCGCGGGGTCGGGCAAGCGGTGAATCGTGTCCGGCGAGCCCGGCGGGACGGGCCAACCCTGGGGCGACGGCCCGATCTCGATGAAGGCGTGCCGGCCGGAGGTCGGCCCGAGTTCGACCGGTCGATCGCGTTCGAGGCGGAACGTCGGGGTGATCGGGGCATAATGGATGGCCATCTGCCCCGGGCTCCGGGCGACGGCCCCGGCCCCCGCCGGGGCCCGCCCGACCGCGATCCCGTCGCCGAGCACTTCAACGAGCCGGGCCCGGGTGATCTCGCCCGGCCGGAGGATGCGGGGAATACCGTCGCTGAGATCGAGGACGGTGGATTCGAGGCCGATGGTGGTCGGGCCGCTGTCGAGGATCAGGTCGACCTTGCCGTCGAGGTCGTGGAGGACGTGCCCGGCCCGGGTGGGCGAGATCCCGGTCGATCGGTTGGCGCTGGGGGCGGCGATGGGCCGGCCGGCGGCGGCGATCAGGCCCCGGGCCACGGCGGGCCCCGGGACCCGGACGCCGACGGTGTCGGTGCCGGCGGTGACGATGTCGGGGATGATCGCCGACCGCGGCAGGACCAGGGTCAGGGGGCCCGGCCAGAATCGATCGGCGAGGGCTTCGGCCCGGTCGGGCCAGGAGGCGACGAGGGCCCGCGCCGCGGCCTTGTCCTCGACGTGGACGATCAGAGGATTGGTCGCCGGCCGCCCCTTGGCCTCGAAGATCCGGGCGACCGCCTCGGGACTGGTCGCGTCGGCGCCCAGCCCGTAGACGGTCTCGGTGGCGAAGGCGACCAGGCCGCCGGCCCGGAGGGTCGCGGCGGCCAGGGCCAGGGCGGCGGGGTCGGGCCGGTCGGGGTCGACGGCGATGACGCGGGTGCTTGGCAAGTCGGGACCCCCCGCTCGGGCCGGCGGCCTCGGGGCGATCGGTCAACCCCGCGACGGCGCCCCGGACTCTTCGGCGGCGATCCGGTCGAGGTAGATCCGCTTCAACTCGTCGTAGCTGGCCACCCGGGCGTCGTAGAGGCGGCGGAGGGGCCGGGGGGCGTGGCGGGCGAGCGAGTAGGCGGTCAGGAGGGGCAGGGCGATGGTGGTGTCGGTGTAGCAGGTGACGGAGTCGGGGAGCTTCTCGGGGTCGACCTTGCCCCAGGTCATCGCCTCGGTCGCGGTGGCGCCGGAGAGGCCGCCGGTGTCGGGCCGGGCGTCGGTCACCTGGAGGAAGTAGTCGTGCCCGCTCTCGGCCAGGCCGAGCACCTCCTGGATCTGCGGCTCGGTCTGGAGGATGAAGTTCTTCGGGCTCCCGCCACCGAGGATCAGGACGCCGGACTTGCCGCCGTCTCGCTTCGCCTTGTAGACGATCGAGGCGGTCTCGTTGACGTCGCGGAGGGTGTCGATCTGGAGCTTCGAGTCGAGGAAGCTCAGCGCCGCCAGGTTCATCCCGATCGAGCTGTCGCCGGGGCTCGACGTGTAGATCGGCACGCCGGCCTCGTAGGCCGCCGCGAGCAGGCTGTTGGAGGGCCGGCCCAGGGCCTCGGCCCGGCCGTGGAGGAACCGGCCGACCTCGTGATGAAACTCGGCGGTGCCCATCGGCCGGGCGAAGGGCCCGGTCCGGATCAGCTCGCGGTAGAAGCTGTCGGTGTCGAGCAGCGTCTTGTAGTCGAAGACGATGTCGTAGATCCGGATGATCGCGTTCTCGCGGAGCGCGAAGTCGTCGAGGTTGGGCCGGCTCTGGTGCAGGGGGAGGTCGAGGGCGTAGTGGGTGTCGTGATAGAGGTTGGCGCCCGTCGAGACGATCCAGTCGACGAATCCGGCGCGGATCAGCGGGATCAGGCAGCTCATCCCGAGCCCGGCGGGGGTCAGCGCCCCCGAGAGCGAGAGGCCGACGGTGCAATCCGGGTCGAGCATCTTCCGGGTGAAGACCCGGCAGACCTCGCGGAGCCGGCCGGCGTTGTAGCTCAGGAAGGCCTGATCGATGAGGTCGGCGGCCAGCTCGGCCCCGGCGACCGCGGGGGGGGCGATCCGGTGCTGGCTGACCCGGTGGAGATAGTTGGCCGGGTCGTGCCCCTCGCCCGCCGGGGCCAATGTGGTGTCGTCGCCCTGGTCGCTCATGGCAGGAGGATCGCCGCGGCGATCACGGTGGTCCAGAGGCCGTCCTTGTGGCCGACGGCGGTCTGGGTCACTTCCTTGGTCTGGTAGATCACATCGGCGATCCGCCAGATCTCGCGCTTCTCGTCCCACGAGCTGTTGGGGTTGAACTCGACGCCGAGCACGGTGGCGAGCATCTCGGCGGCGAGATCCTCGGCATAGTCGGCCGAGCTCTTGGCCGTCTGGCCGTAGGCGTGGTGCTCGGAGAGGTAGCCGAACGTGCTCCGGTCGCGCGGCTTGGCCACGCCGACGCTCGCCGCGATCAGGCGGTTGGGCTCGGCGGTGGCGCATTCGCTCATCACCACGTGGACGATCTGGCCGGGCTGGAGGTCGGGCAGGCCCTGCTCGACCGAGACCTCCTCGCAGTTGGGCGGGAAGATGCTCGAGACCCGGACGAGGTTGTAGCACGCGATGCTGGCGTCGCGGAGGGCCATCTCGAAGCTGGTCAGCTTCTCGCGGTGGGTGCCGACACCTTTGGTGAAGAACAGCTTTTTCGGTACGTACATCGTCTTTTCTGCCACCTCCCGGCCGGCGATCCCTACCTGAAGGGGCCGTCGGCTCGATTGACTCGCGGCCCGTCGGGCGACCCGATCGACACCCGCCTGCGGAGCGCCTTGACGACGAACCCCTCGTCGAGAATCGGGCGAACCGACGATCTCCCGTCACCACCGCGGGAAGAGGTCTTCAAATGCGACCGCCCGGCCCGCGCGGGGTCGGGCAAATCGGGGCTCGTCGCTGGGCTCTCGGTGACCCGGAGCCTCCCGCGTCGAAAGCCCGCCACGGGCGACCAGTTCGCGGGACTCCGTGATTATAGCGGAGGGGAAACCCCACGGTCATGAATTTTCCGTGAGGGCGAATCGTCACGGGTGCGCCGACGGATTCCGGCTTGTCCCGGATCGCCCGGCCCGGTGCGATCGTTGGCCGCCCCCCCACCCCGGCCCTCCCCCACAAGTGGGGAGGGGGAATCGATTTGGCTCCCTCCCCACGTGTGGGGGAGGGCCGGGGTGGGGGGGTCACCG
>JAABUX010007591.1_pt1 | contig 12683 bp, 12 predicted proteins | sample 5561851 | NCBI WGS metagenome assembly JAABUX01 (sample SAMN10711883, study PRJNA513361) | rock metagenome | isolation source: Antarctica rocks | place: Antarctica: Victoria Land, Richard Nunatak red sandstone | collected 2016-01-03 | reverse complement strand
AGATAAGGAGGCGGTCGCGCACGCGGTTGTCAGACATAAGCGCGCGATAATCCGGTTTGTCGATCGGATAGATCACCAGAAAACTGACGCCCTGTTGCCACAGGTCGGTGAGCATCGTCAAGCTCGTGTTGGTTTTGCCGCTGCCCGTCGATCCGGCGATGAGCCCATGGCGCGCCAGTTTGTCCAGGCCGATGCGGTACTGTTGGCCGGTCGGTGTGCCGCGATGCAAGATCTCGCCCAGGGCCACGCTGATCGTGGGCGCGACGGCGGCGCGCTCCGCTCGCGTGTCGTTCGGCGGGAAGGTTGGCCGGACGAACGGCTCGTCGATGACGGTCAGCCCCGGGAGGTAGCCACTCTCCGGCGGGACCGGGAGACGGAAGGCCGCGGCCGCCTCGACGGCGCTCGCGAGAAAGGGCATCCGCTCCAGATGGTCGGTCGCCGCCGTCCTCCCCTCGGGCCCGTCTGGAGCCTCACCCTCCCCCAGGTCGCGCGTCCGCCGCGATTGATGCTCCAGGTAGGCAAAATCGCGCACGCTCCGCGCGAGTGGCGTCCCCGTCGATGGTCGGTAGACCTGCCATGAGCGCGCCGTCGTCGTCTGATGGTCGATCAACGCGGACCCCATCGCCTCGATGACGTCGTCGGGGGCGCCGGCCGCGCCGACGACCTGTATCTTCATCGTGAAGAGGCGGTGCCGTCGGTCGATCAGATGCGTGTAGGTGGCGGCCACGTCCTCGGCGCGGTGGCGTCGGTGCGGCCCGATCTGCATCGAGACCGTCGACGCGCCCATCTGGACGGTCCGTTCCGCGACGCGGGCGCTCTCGGTCATGATGTGGGCGATGTCCTCGAACTCGGTCGATGACAACTCGGTCGGTCGTAGAGAGACACTCGCCACCGCGACGTGACGTTGCCGGGTCAGCGCCTGGACGAGCCCACTCAGGGGGCTGACCCCCGTGAACGCCGGCGAGAAAGGGTGCGCGTAATAGCCGCGATCGCGCTTGAGCGCGCGGTAGTCGCGAGGGACGCGTCCCTCGAGAACGAAATCATAGTCTTCGTACTTGTGTATCTCGACCAGGTGGTCGGGTCCGATGCGCGCGAACGGGATCGGCTGGAAATAGCGGAGGAACGCGCGCCGGTCGTTGACCGGCTCCAGCGGATAATTGAAGGGTTCGTTGCTCGGGAAGTGCGCGCGGAACCTGCTCCACAACCGGTGTGCGCGCGCTTCGCTTGCGGCGCGCACCCCCTCCCTCTCCCGCGCGGTGAGAGCGGGCGCGCACGGGCGGAACGTCTTCCTGATCAGGACGATCGTGAGGCGGCTGCCGCGATCATCGGTCGCATCGGGGTTCGCGATGTAGCGGAGGGCAAAGGAGCAATCGGCGAAGCTGCGCACATTGGCCAGGTCGTTGAGGAACTGGATCTGGCGCTGCATGATCACCTCGACGCGCCCGTTGGCCGTCCCGGACACCTGGCGAGCGAAATCGGTGGTGCGAAAGCCAGGGATGTAGGGCATGCGCGCGACAAAAAAGCTATGCACGCCGTCCTCTATCCGCGCGGCGCGCACGCCTGCGCCGTCGAAGATGTCGCTCTCGCCCGGCATGCCGGCCAGCGTCAGGATGAGGGGAGCATCGACGGTCGCCTCGCCGCCGCTGAAGCCCCTATCCAATTCGTCGTCCGTGTAGAAATCGGCGTCTATGTCGGGCGCGTCCATCCCAGCCTCCATCGCTATCGTCCCCGTGACCACCCCTTACCCCAGGTTGGCCAAGGCGCGCTGTATCTGCTCGTACACCCCGTCGACTCCCTCGTAACGCTCCCGATCGCGTAGCACCGTGCCGTCGCCCCGCCGGACCTCCACGATTACATGGCGCCCCCCCTCGTCCACACGCAGGCGGCAATCGGACGCGCGGGCGTCGACGATCAGCCGTTCGTGCGCCGGATCGTCGACCGACCGCTTGATCGTGAGGCCACGGGTCACCAAGTCGGCGGCCAGGCTGTCCAACGCGAGAGCGGTGTCGCTCGTCTCGCCCGGTGCCGATGTGGCGATCACCCGCGGCGCTGCGGGACTCTCGATACGGGGCGTCGATTCGTCACGCGCGTGCGACGGGCGCAGGCCCGCTTGAGGCGTCCCGGCCGGTGCGACGGTGGCCGTGGCCGGGAAATACTCTTTGACCGCGTCGAGGAGGTCCTGCGGGGCAGATCCCCCGCGAACGGTGTAGGCCTCAATCGCCATCTCCGCCAGCTTCTGTCGATTCGGCATCGATAAGAGGGTTGTCAGACTGTCAAGACTGAATTGGCTGTCCTTGAGTGCCCTGAGCACGAGGGGTGACACGCCGAGAGCCCTGGCCTCCAGGTTGAGTTTATCGACGGCATCGATGCTCTGCTGCGCGTCCGCGCCGAGCGTCGTCTCGTGCACCACGACGCCGGTCACCCACAGCCCGGCGAACACCGTATACGATCGAAAGTATCCTTCGATACCCTTGCGCAGGGTCGCGCTCAATTCGTTCTTCAAGCTCGTTATCTGGGGAGCGGTGTCTTGGGCGAGGCGCTGCGCGTAGCGGACGGCGTCGATGGCCACGTCGTGCAGGAGCGCTTTCGGCTGGTCATTCGCGAGGACCACGTCGATATCCACGACGCGGAACTGGAGGACTAACGAGACATCGAACGGGATGTCGATGAAATAGCGCAGCGTGAAATAGCCGTCGTTGGTTTCCACGACCATCTCCCGCTCACGTTTGGGGACGTGGGAGGCCCGTAGCCTCTGTTTCGTCCGACCGAGCGGGTGGGATCCCCGCGCGTAGATACGATCGGACGGGACGCTATTGCGATAGAGGACGGCTTCGTATCCGTCCTCAACCTCAAGCGTGTTGGCTACGTCCCGCTTGACGACAAGGTCTTCTGTAATGCGACCACGGTTCGTGCTGCCCACCGTACAGTGCCTCCGGTAACTGGTCTCACCGACCCCTCAACCAAGAGCCGATCCACGAGCCGGGGAACGAGGTTGCCAGCGCGACGAGGGCAACCGTGATCCGTTCCGGCGTCAGACGAGGGTTGGACGCCGTGATGCTCGCGATGGCATCATGTGCCGCAAAGAAGACGACCTGGAGCGCGATGTAGGTCATGACGGCCGCGATGGCCGACCCCGCGAACAACCTCAACGGCCGAGCAACAGCGTGGGCGCGGATATACGACCAGACCCCACCTATGAGCATGCCGAGGAGCGTTATGCAGAGGATAATGTTGATGCTGTATTGGGAGATGTTGCCGACCGAGAGCAGGGTGAGGAGCAGCGCGATCCCGAAAGCGCCGATCCCTGTCTCGATCGTCCAATAGGCGATGACCGTGGTGCGGTCGAGGCGATTCGCCTCCACGATGGAGCCGGCGTTGGCCAGACGCTGTGCGAGAGCGGGGCTCATGCGTGGCAACAGGGTGGTGCATCCCATGCACCGCGACAAGCCCGTGATGGGATCGACATGCTCGGATTCGACCGTGACCGCTCCGCAATAAGGGCACGACATCACGGCCGTTTGCCCCGTCGCCGTGCGCGATAGCGCGGCGTCTCGCCCCGCCGCGGGGAGCGTAGCGCGGTCGTTAACGACCGTGAGGTCGCCGAGCTGTTGCTTGTGCGGGCGTCGGTCCAGTAGCCGACCGCGTGGACGCTGTTCGATCATGACCTACCTCCCATCTCCGTCTCGACGCAATGTGCGCCGGTCACATGAACGCCCCTGTGTCGTCTCCTCGGGTGAGATCCGATACTGATGTGCCACTCTGCCCACGCCGCTTTCCAGGACGACATCCCGTCGTTCCCACGCTCACTATAGGCCGATAAAGGGTGGTCACCCTGCTGTCTTGCCCGCTCGGCCCACCCGTGCCCACAAGAATCGCTCGCCACGTGCCCCTGAAGAGATCGACAAGCTATGTCCACCCGATTGCGCGGTGCCTGTCGCGCCCGGCCACAGTGGCGCGTGTCATCGACAGGAGACGCCGGGTGTGCCTCCGCGTACCACGGCGAAAAGATCGAGATGATACAGGTTGAGGATCGCGACGTCAGACAGGCGGGAATCGATGCGGAGTATGGTCGACCACTCACGGCATTTGCCTCCGTCTCGACGGCTACGGCAAGACATCGCGGCGTTGAACACGGCGACCGATATATCATCATGCGGGAAGTGCGTCGCCCGCTTGCCGCCCTGTCGTCGTTACCATGCGCGAGGCGCGTACAATGTGTACCTGTTGGACGGCCACTATGGCGATGCATTGGGGGCAAATGCTGGGATAGGGGCGCGACGTTTCGCCAATTGTAGCATTATCATAGCATTCCGCTAAGGACGTTGGGGCACGATCATGGTTGACATCTCAGAGACATCGGCGGTGGTAGCGTGAGCGTCGGTCGGGACGTCACAGCGTGCGGTGCGATAATCCCTTTGATGCATGACCCCAGGTGCCATGCATGCCATGCAATTCACCGCAAGCTGCGTCCGTCGACGTACGTCGCCTCGGGAGCCCTGAGTGCCAGTACAGCGGAACGGTCCCTGTTGCCGTCGTCTCCGGCCCGGTACAATTAGGACATCCATTCTACCGTTGGGCAGACGCTGTCGGTCTTCCAGGCAGTCAGTTGGTGCCCGACCGTTGAGTTACTACTATGCCGAGGAGGGGGAGTGAGAAGACAAGCGTTGCAAGATGCTGTCCTGCATGGTCTCGCCAGGGCTTCGCGCCCTGCTGACGCTCCGGGACCCGCTGCCACGTGCCTATGCTCCTATTTGGCTCGTCGATCCGAGCGGTGAGGAGGAGATAGCGATGATCGTCGTTGGTGACGTGCATGGTAACTGGCGGGACTTGGCCGAGCGGGTCTACGCATCGGGCGTCCACGGGGCCGACATCATCCAGGTTGGTGACTTCGGGCTCGGCTTCAACACCCCGCAGCGTGAGCGCGAGCTGCTTGCGCCCCTGCATCGCGCACTCGTCACCACCGAGAGCGTGCTCCACGTCGTCCGGGGCAACCACGACGACCCCGCCTACTGGCGGCCGGGCCATAGTCACGACTGGGGCTATGATACGATCCGCCTCGTCCCGGACTATACCGTGCTAGCGGTCCACGGGGCGCGTATCCTATGCGTTGGGGGAGCACTCTCCATCGACCGCATCCTGCGGCGACGCAACCACGGCTACTGGCCCGACGAGGGCGTCGTCCTCGACGAAGGGCGCCTCGCGTCGCTGAATCTTACGGACCTGTGGGGCGTGATCACACACACGGTGCCCGACATCGCGCCGCCTTTCGCGATCGACCCCTCGGTGCGCGGCTACCTGGACGTCGACCCGCCCCTGGCCCACGATCTACGCCGTGAGCGGGCCGCACTCACACAGCTCTACAGGGTGGTGCGGGCGCGGACGTCCATCCCGACCTGGGTGTATGGTCACTTCCATGGGCGCGCGGAGTCGCTGCACGCGGGGACGCGCTTCATCCTCGCCGATGTGATGCAGTGGCTCGACCTATGAGGGCGCGTCGTCGCGTCGCCTCCGTCGTCGCCCGCAGGGGCCGCGCTCGATGACTGTGGGTCACCTGCACGTCTCGCCGGAACGCGTTGCCACATACACATCGGCGTTGGTAACCGCGCGCGAGCAAGAGGACGGTCATTCTGTCGATACGGTTCAAGTCCGCCGCTGGATACTGCGATTGAGAAGACGGTATACTTGGACGACACGAACAGAGGGCTAGAATGATTGATCCGATCGTGACGTTAACCCTGCTCACCAGGGTGTATCAGTATCTCCAGCGACGCGCCCAGCAGCATCAGCGCCCGCTTGAGGATGAGGCGACCCTTACGCTTGCAGCGGCCGTCGTCGCCGAGGACGCCCTGCCGGACGACCTATCCGCGGCTCTCGGCGCCCTCATCACGCTCGACGATGAGGCTCTTGAGCGCGTCAGTTACAGTCAGCCGACGGTCGAAGATGGCGTCTTCCTCGACGCTCTTGTCGATACCCGCCGCCGACGGGCGCTCACGTCGGGCGAAGATGTGATGCTGGCCACGTTGATCGACCGGCATGACCGTACGATGGCCCTGCGTGCCGAGGCCGTAGCCGTGCTGCACGCGCGGGGCATCGACGTGGGAGAACGCGTCGCCCGCGCATGAGCGTGACGCGGGTTGGACAACGCCTGCGCGCCTAGGTGCTGAGGCCGACACAGGAGCGTTGCCCATCGGCGCGAGCGCGAGGCCATGGAGGCGGCGGGCCTCCTGGGGATCACCGAGGTGGCGTTCCTGCGCCACCCCGACGGCGAGGTGGAGGACACGCGCGCACTGCGCGGCGAGATCGCCTCCGCTATCCGGCGTTGGCGGCCTACCGCGCTGTTCACGCACGATCCCGAGCACCCCTACCCGCCCTACACAACGCACCGCGACCACCGCGTCGTGGGCCGCGTCGCGCTGGACGCGGCCTATCCCCTGGCGCGGGATCGCCTGTTCTTCCCCGAGCACGCGGCGGGTCTGGGGCCTCACGCCGTGCGTGCGGTGTGGCTGTTCTCCAGCGATTGTCCCACCTCCTATGTCGACATCGAGGCCGGTTTCGAGCGCAAGATCGCGGCGCGCCTGGCGCACGCGAGTCAGACACTCGACGCCGAGGGGCTGCGCCGGGGATGGCGGGAGCGGGCGGAGCGGGTCGGCGCGGAGGCCGGCTTACCGCTGGCGGAGGCCTTCGTCGTGCTCCCCCTCGCGTAGGGGCGCTGTCGCGCCCGGCGCATCTCCGCGCGCCCGTATACTGCATGCTAGGACGCGGCATGAGGAGGCGGATCGATGGCCGGACGGATACCGACGAGTTACGACGACGACAAGGAGGCCTTGCTGCGTCGCCTGCGCAAGATGGAAGGCCAGGTACGCGGCATCGGGCAGATGATCGAGGACGACCGCTACTGCCTCGACGTGGTGCAGCAACTCAACTCCCTCACCTCCGCCGCCCGCGAGGTCGCGCTGATCGTGCTACAGGACCACCTGACGGGCTGCATCACCACCGCGATCAAGCAGGGTGAGGATGAGGGGGACGCGGCGATCAAGGAGATGGTGACGGTGCTGGGCAAGGCCCTGCGCCAATAAGACGGGCGCGCGCTGGCCACTGCGGCGGCTGCCATCCAGAGCGCGACCTTGACGGATCGGGAGCATAGTTGTATAGTCGAACTGTCGAGGATAGTTGTAGGGTCGAACAATGACGAGTAGTGCGGGGCGCGCGGGCACGGGTCTGGCCTTGCAGGAGCAGATGATCGCGCTCATCCGAGCCTTCGGGCTGCATCAGCCCGACCACACCCCCTGCGGCCAGCCTGTGCCCGTGGCCGAAGCGCATGCACTCCTGGAACTCACCCAGGAGGAACCGCTGTCTCAAACCGACTTGTGTCTGCGGCTGCGCTTAGAGAAGAGCACCGTGAGCCGCCTCGTCGGGCAGTTGGAGGGACGGGGCTGGGTCGCGCGCCAGCGCGACGGGCGCGCTGTTCTCCTACGCTTGACCGCTGCGGGACGGACAACGGCCGCGACGATCGCGGCCGCGCGTCAGGCGAAGTTTGACCGCCTGTTGGAGGCTATCCCCGACACGGACCGGGAGCCGGTCATCGCCGCCCTCAAGACACTCGTGGAGGCCCTACGTGGTAACCAGGACGACCGCTCATCAGAGGTGGATGATACATAAGACGCGGCTACCCCTGCGCGCGCTGGGCGCAGCTGCCCTCCTCCTCGCCGGGACCGGTATGGCCGCCGCAGCGCACCGTCCCGCCGCCCGCACGGATACCGTTGTGCCCGTCGCCAACGGCGGCGTCGAAACACTGGTGACCACGACGCCGGGGGACGTCGCCGCGCTCCGCGGCCAGCTCCAGCGGGACGCCCGGCGGTTGCGCGCCGGTGACTTCTCGACGCGGGCTGTCGGGCCGAGCATCCCCGAACTGCGCGCCGGGGCCGCCCACATCCGCATCGCGTACGCGCCCCTGTCGCGGGGCGGCCAACTCCGCTACGCGACGACGGACCCCGTGTTGGTCGTCGCGCTCCACGAGTGGGTCGCGGCCCGCAATGGTCACACGCCGACGATGCCGAGCCAAGCGCAGGTCGACCAACGCAGCAAGACGATCATGCCCTTCGACCTGACGAAGACGATGCACGGGTTCCAGGACCTCCCGGACGGCGGCCGGGAGACGGTCATGGCGAACGATGCGGGCGACACCGCGCAAATCGCGCTCGTGCGCGGCCACCTCCGCAAGGAGGCGGCGCTGTTCGGCCATGGCGATTTCTCCGACCCGGCCTACATCCACGGCGCGGACATGCCGGGGCTCCCGGAGTTGCGCGTGGGGTGGCGTCGTGTCACGGTACACTACGACCCACAGGCGGGCGGTGCCACCATTACCTACAGGACAAGAGACCCGGTCATGGTCGCCGCTATCCATCAGTGGTTCGCCGCACAGACGATGGAGCACGGTAGCCACGCCATGCATATGTAGCGGATGCTCCCGCGCGCCCACCCCTGCCGCCCCTTCCTTGAAGGGGCGGCATCTTTGTTTTGTCTGAGGACTCCCTTTGACCCCATCCCCCGTGGGGTGCTATAGTGTCCACAGAGATACTCTATGGAAGCATAGGGCATAAATGCCGAGGGGCGCGAGGGAGGACCTGTGACACCGGAATACAAGAAAGAGGCGGCGCTGCGGCTGAAGATCGCGGCGGGCCACCTGGAGAGCGTGCGCCGCATGGTGGACGACGAGACGTACTGCGTCGATCTGATGAAGCAGCTTTCCGCCGTGCAGTCCAGCCTGGAGAAGGTCCAGCAGGTGTTCCTGCGCAACCACCTCTCGACGTGCGTCTCCGACGCCATCAAGGACGGCATGGGCGAGGAGATCATCGACGAGCTGATGGGCGCGCTCAAGTTCAACAAGAGTCTCACCGACGGGCGCACTGCCGCCCCGGTCGATGACACCCTGGACACGTTGCGGGTCCTCTCGGTGGGAGAGGGCGACGAGGGGTCCGGGTGCTGCCGGCCCGACCCGATCACCCACGCGACCGGCGCGGCGCGAGAGCGAGAGTAGGATATCCCGATGATCACCCAGGAAACCAGACCCGCCCCCTCCTCGATCGGCGCGCGGGCGGATGTCGCCGCCACGACGATTCCACCCACTGACATTGATTTTGCCGTCGAGGGGATGACGTGCGCGTCCTGCGTCGCCCGCGTCGAGCGCACGCTGACCAAGGTACCCGGCGTCACCGCGGCGAGCGTCAACCTGGCGACGGAGAAGGCCCATGTGCGCTACGACCCGACGGCCGTCACGCCCCCGCGCTTGGTGGGCGCGATCGAGGCGGCCGGCTACACGGCGCGCCCCCTCGCCGCGGCCCTGCCGCCGGCTGCCGCCGGTGGACCGGGGCCAGCCCAGCAGGAGTTGAGCATCACCGGCATGACCTGCGCCTCGTGCGTGGCCCGGGTCGAGCGCAAACTCGCGCGCGTCCCCGGCGTCGCCGAGGCGACGGTCAACCTGGCCACCGAACGCGCGTCCGTGGCCTACGACCCGGCCGTGACCACCCCGGCCGCCCTAATCGCGGCCGTGGAGGTCGCCGGCTACGGCGCCGTGCCCGTCGTCGGGACGAGCCTCGCGGACGCGGCCGACGATGCGGCCGCGCGCCGCGCCGGCCTGCGGCGGCGCTTCACGCTGCTGGGTGGCGCGGTCCTCTCCGCGCTCGTGTTGGCCATGGCCATGGTCCCCGGCCTAATGGACTGGCCGACCATGGGCTCCCACAATTATCTGCTGGCCGTCCTGGCACTGCCGGTGTGGCTCGGCGTGGGTTGGACCTTCCACCGTGGCGCGCTGCGCACCGCGCGCCACGGCGCGGCCAACATGGACACCCTGGTCTCGCTCGGGTCGTCCGTCGCCTACCTGTATAGTCTCGTCGCCACGGTTGCCCTGCCCGGACAGGCGGTCTACTTCGACACGGCGGCCCTGATCGTCACCCTGATCTACGTCGGCAAGTACCTGGAAGCGGCGGCGAAGGGCCGGGCCACGGAGGCCATCACGGCCCTTGCCGGCCTGCAACCGCGCACAGCGCACGTCGTTCGCAACGGGACCGAGCGCGATGTGCCCGTGGAGGCGGTCGTCGCCGGCGACATCCTCGTGGTGCGCCCCGGCGAGACGATCCCGGTCGATGGGACGGTGCTCGACGGCGGCTCGACCGCCGACGAGGCGATGCTGACCGGCGAGAGCCTACCCGTCGAGAAGGGGCCGGGCGATCCGGTGACGGGCGGCACGCTCAACGGCGCGGGCCTGCTGCGGCTGCGCGCCACGCGCGTCGGCCGCGACACGGCCCTGGCCGGGATCATCCGCCTGGTCGAGCAGGCGCAGGGCTCCAAGGCCCCCGTGCAGCGCCTGGCCGACGCCATCTCGTCCGTGTTCGTCCCCGTCGTGTTGGGCCTCGCCCTGCTCACCTTCGCCGGCTGGCTGCTGACGGGCCATGCCGCGACCGCGGCTATGGTCGCGGCCGTCGCAGTGCTGGTGATTGCCTGCCCCTGCGCTCTAGGCCTGGCGACGCCCACGGCGATCATGGTGGGGAGTGGGCGCGGCGCGCGCCTGGGCATCCTCATCAAGGGGGGAGAAAGCCTGGAGCGCATCGGTCGGCTGACCGACGTGGTGCTGGACAAGACCGGCACGATCACGACGGGCCAGCCGACCGTGACGGACATCGCGCCCCTGGGCGCGTGGTCCGCGGACGCGGTGCTGCGCCTGGCCGCCGGCGTCGAACAGGCCAGCGAGCACCCGCTGGGCCAGGCCGTCGCCCGCGCCGCGCGGGAGCGCGGCGTCGCCACCTCGCCCCTACCGTCTGGCTTCCGCGCCACGGCTGGGGGCGGCGTCGAGGGCGGCGTCGAGGGGCGCGCCGTGCTGGTGGGCAGCCGGCGGCTGCTCACGGAGCGTGGGGTCCCCGTCGGCGCGATCGAGGCCACGCTGACCCGTCTGGAAGGGGAGGGCAAGACGGCGCTGCCCGTCGTCGTGGACGGGGAGCTCGCCGGCGTCGTCGCCGTGGCCGATGCGGTCAAGGACGGTGCGGAGGAGGCCGTGCGCGCCCTGCACAGGCTTCATCTGGAGCCGATGCTGCTGACCGGGGACAATCGGCGCACGGCCGAGGTGGTGGCCCGTCAGGTCGGGATTGCTCCGGAACGGGTGCTGGCCGAGGTGCGCCCGGCCGAGAAAGACGCCGAGGTAGCACGTTTGCAGGGAGAGGGGCGGCGCGTGGCCATGGTCGGCGACGGCGTGAACGACGCGCCGGCATTGGCGCGGGCTGACGTTGGCGTCGCCATGGGCAGCGGGACCGACGCGGCCATGGCCGCGGCCGACATCACCCTCGTCGGCGGGGACCTGCGCGCCCTGCCCCGCGCCTTCGCCCTCTCGCGGGCCGTGATGCGCGTCATTTGGCAGAACCTGTTCTGGGCCTTCGCCTACAACGTCGTCCTGATCCCCGCCGCCGCGTTCGGCCTGCTCAACCCGATCTGGGCCGCCGCCGCCATGGCGCTTAGTTCCGTCACCGTCGTGACCAACAGCCTGCGCCTCAACCGCGTCCGCTTGTAACGCAGGCCATGTGCCAGACCACACACCAACCATACAAGGAGACAGGCCGATGGAGACCACAACCCTGACCGCCCCCGCCATCTCGTGCGAACACTGCCAGCGCACCGTCGAAGGAGCCATCGGCGCACTGCCGGGCGTCGCGAGCGTCCACGTCGAGATCCCATCGAAGACCGTCCAGGTCAGCTACGACCCGGCGCACGTCTCGCGCGACACGATCCTGGCCGTGATGGAAGAGGAAGGCTACCCCGTCGCGCCCTAAAACAGGGCCGTCGGTGCGGGTGGCGCGCGTCGTGTCGCCGCGTCCGGGGACGGGGACGACACACGGCTCGCCGCGACACAACGAAGGAGAAGACGGATGGCCGACGGAGACAGAGCGAGCGGACCACGTCTACCGCGCCTGCATAAGAGCGGGCACGTGGCGGTTGCCGACGGGGTGGCCTGGACCATTCGCGTGATCGCGCCCGGCGACCACGCCGACGCCAAGCGGCTCTTTCTCGCGTTGCACACCTATAACGCGAGCCTGGACCCGCGCTTCGCCCTGTCTGCGGACTGGGAGCGCGCCTTCGACGCGGGCCTGGATCGCGTGCTGGCCGGCGGCGAGGGCGTGGGTTTGTTGGCCCGCGAGGGGGCGAGCGGACGCGCCATCGGTCTGGCCCTTGCCGCGACGCACCATGATGCGCCACTCTGGACGGTGCGCGACTGGCTGGAACTGGAGGACGTGTACGTCGAGCCCGCGTGGCGGGGGACGGGCCTAGCCGCCGCGCGCGACGCGCGCGTCGAGGACTGGGCGGGCGCGGCCGGTGTCGATACCATCCAGCTCTACGTCACGGCGAGCAACGCGCGCGCCCGCGCTTTCTACGAGAAGGAGGGGTTCCGCCCGGCGCAGTTCATCCTGCGCAGGCATGTGGGCGCCCCGCACGAGGCCCCGCAGCGCCCGGCAGCGGACGCGGGCCTCAAGGGACAGGGTTGATGATGGGAACGCTCTTCGACGCCGTCGGTCAGGCACTCCTGACCGCGTTCGATATGTTCTGGGACGTGCTGTGGCCGCTCGTGCTCGGCTTCGCCCTCTCCGGCGTGGTGCAGGCCGTGGTCTCACATCGTACGATGGCCAGGCTGCTGGGCGACG
>JAABUX010007589.1_pt1 | contig 12684 bp, 18 predicted proteins | sample 5561851 | NCBI WGS metagenome assembly JAABUX01 (sample SAMN10711883, study PRJNA513361) | rock metagenome | isolation source: Antarctica rocks | place: Antarctica: Victoria Land, Richard Nunatak red sandstone | collected 2016-01-03 | reverse complement strand
GCTGCAGCTCGAAGGACACCTGGCGCGCGCGCGCCGCGGCAGTCAGCGGCGCGCGGGCGCGCCGCGCCGGGCGCGCGCGAGCGCCGGCGTGCGCAGGGCCCGCGTCTGCGTACATGGCCTGCAGGGCGCTGCCGGGTGGCGGCCCCGCCGCTTCCCAGCGACGTCCCCCGCCGCCTCGGCAGCCGTGTCCTGGTAAACTTGCACGCCTTCCATGAATAACCAAACCATGTACCCTACCCCACCCGCGCGTCTGGAAAATCTTGCACGCCAGCTGTGGAGGCGCGCACCGTGTCTTGGAAGAACTTGCATCCCATCCACGCGTCCTCGGAGTAGTAGTAGGTCAGCGTATTGTTGAACGTGAGCTGCGCGCGCGCGCACGCAGCGCCCGTCAAAGCCCGCAGCCGACGGCAGAGCCTGCCTCTCCCCCTGCGGACAGCCTCCAACGTGTGTGCTTTGTTAAAGGCCCGCGTGCTCGGCGACCGCATCCGGCGGGGAGTGGTTTTTGCTTGGGCAATGCAGACGCATGCCAAGCCCAGGCCATGTAAAACAGAACCAGCCGCTCCCAGAGGCCCGCCCCTGCTCTCTGCACGAGGCCAGGCTGCGGGCAAGCAGTCCCCACAGAAGCACTGGCAACCTGGGGACGCCGCTGTGTGACAGATTTACTCCTCATACGCAAAACACCTCACGCCAGGGCACGACAGCGTGGGCGCGGGCGCGCGGGCGCACAGCGGCGCCGGGCTGCACGATGATACTGGGCCAAGGGCCCAGGCCGGCGATCTGGTAGCGCGTCTGCCAGTCAGGCGCGGCAATGTGGCGCGAGGCGGAGTTGCGCAGCGTCATGTTGGCGAAGCCCACCGCCGAGCCATTACCCACCTGCACGGCAGGGCCGAGCCTGTGAGCTGCGGGCTGCAACCACCAAGGTAAACCCTGCGCACGGCCATGCCTCACAAGCGCAGCGGGCGCGCTCGTCCTGACAACAACAGACCCGGAGACATGAGCCCACTGTGCCTGCGAAACCAGCCAGGACCACCGACCAAATGCGTCGCAAGGAGAGGAGTACCTCCTTCTTCAAGCACTCAGCAGACAACAGCGCAGAAGGGTTAAGCTCTGTCATGGCAGCGAAGGAAAACTGGCCCGCGCCCAGCGCCCGCTAGCAACGCCCCTTACATAGGCCTGCCAGCACGGCGGGGCGCCGCACCAGCATCACGCTCGTCATCTGCCCAAAGTTCAGCACCGCCGGCACGTCGCCGTCTGCGCCGCGAATGTGCGTTCACGTTAATGCACATGTTAATTCATTTCTTGTGGGCGCCCTGTTCAGCTTGCCAGGCTTTGGCGAACACCAGGGGGGCCTACTCTCTGCTGCGCTGGCTGCGAGCACATGCAGACACTGAGCGGATCCTGGCACTCTGCATGCTGGTGCTCTTGCAGCAGGGCGCGCACGCGCCAGAAGCACTGCGAGCGGGGGCCACAGCGCAGGCAATGGGCTATGCACAACCAAGCTCGCGTGTCGGGTGCACAGGCACCGGCAGGTGCAGAGGTGCCGACAGTGCAGGACAGGGCGGCCGGGCGGCGCACCGCCCTCGAGCATCACGCGGCGGTTGGAGAAGATGACGGTCCCGCTCGGCGCCTTCCATGTCGCGGGCGTCAGCGTGATGGTGCCTGCGCGGCGCCGGCCAGGCGGGCTCAGCGAGCCCGGGCTCAGGCCTTGCAAGTGGAGACGCAGTTTGCTTATTTGGCCGCGAGGTGCCCTCTGCCCTCTGCCAGAACTCATGCAGCTGCAGATGCAGCAGCAGCAGCAGCAGCAACGCGGACGCCTCTACAAGGGCACTGCACCGGGGTTGCGCCTATGTGTAGCCAGGCGCGCCGAGCGCAGGCCGGCGGGGACGCCGCGGCAGTCGGGCACAGTCGTGGCGCACCATGGATGACCACCTTGCTCACGGACTGGTCGAGCAGCGCCTCCGCCAGCTGCGTCGCGCCAAACACGAGCCGCGCCGGGCTATTGAAGTCGATGCCCACAAACTGCGCCCGCGCCCGCTCCCCGGCGCAGCATGCTAGCAGCAGCGCCGCAGCAAGTCGCCACACTCCCGCCGGCAGCGCCCAGCCGCGGCGCGTCAGGCGCATTGCACGCGCGTGCTCTCCACAGGAGCACACCGCATTGCCGCAAGGCTCGCTGGGTGCGGGCCAGGCAGTTTTGAGGGGTCCGTGCGCCAGTACGGCTCAGACTGCCGCCATGCGGCCCGCCCGCGCAGGGCCGAGCCCGCCTCCTAGGCCAATCAACGAGCGCCAAGCACGCGACCCGCCAGCAGCGCCCCCTGCGCCTGTGATTGCGGTGCGCCGCAGTGTATGCGACTGCCCACTGCAGTGGCAAGTACTGCACGCGAGCACTGGCGCACACGCACAACACCTCTGCCCAAGATATGCGCCCTGGACCAGAGCTGAGGGTAGTATACACAGCAGGGGGGCTGCTCTGCGGCAGTGTCTCGGATGCGTGTGCACTACCTCCCAACCACTGCTAGGGTTGCTCTCTGAGCTCGAGAGGGAGCTCCCTGGAAGCCCAGGCAGGCTGACTTATAACAAGCGTATAACACGCACATTGTCCTCCGAGTGCAGCACCTTCACAGTGTGATGGGGACCCAGACAGCAGCAGGTGCGTGTTAGCCATTGGTGTTCGCTGTGCTCCCCTCAGGTCGGCGAGCATGTGCGCGCAGAGGCACGCTCGAATACATAGTGACTGTGGTCTCGCTGCACAGGCGTGCCGGGCACAACACATGACGCTGCCTGCCCCCGCTTTGACGGCCTGGCACGGGCAGAGCGCGCGGCGGCGCAGCCAGGCAGCCTGCCGCAGCCCTTCACCTTGTGCGCGCCCCGCTGCCGCTGCACAAGCCTGGCGTGCAAGCCTGGCGCTCATACGTCGCTGCTGTCGTGCAGCGAGGCGCGCGTCACGTATCCAACAGCAGAGGAGGCTGAAATTGTGTGCCGGTCGCTCGACGTAGACCGCGAGGTGCGCGCATTAACATTCTGTTGTCTGTTTTTCCAAAGCAGATAGTTAACTCTGCCGGCTTGACCTGTGCCGGTGCGTCGGCGCAGCTGCGGCCAGAGCAGGTCACGAGGCGGCTGGGCACCGACGGGGCCGACCTGCTCATGTGCGCCCCTTGGTTCCTGTCCCGGGCCCAGCTGAGTCAGCCTGGAAGCCTGCCCTGGACATCACGCGTGACTGTGCGTGCGGCATGCGTGCAGATCCTTCACGGCCGCGGATGCGCGCACGTTGCGCGCCGCGGTCGGGTCGCTCTGCGACCTGATGGGGCTGGCCACGCGCACGCTGGAGGCCTTTGGGCCCGGCGCCACAGAGGAGCACATATGTGCAGACCGACTTGTAGATACATAAGCATGTTGAGCAGACATTGGCCAGGTACTAAGGACTCGAAGCCAAAGCTTCACCTTCTGTGTGGGTTACAGTTAGAAATAGTTAGACGGTACAGCCTTCATCAGCCATGGCCAGCTTCTGCTCAGACAGCCAAGCTCAGGCCCTGCAGGTTTGGGACACAGCCATGCTCAGGCTTCACACACATTGCTTTTGCGCACTCTGCTACGCACAACGTCCAGTGAAGTCTCCTGCTGTGCGTGGACGGTCGTGTCCCTGCCACACCTATAAGTGCTAGCATGCGTCTGGGCATGCACAGCTAGTGCAGGAGGGCGACACCTGTCCCGCTTGCTAGCCCTGAGCAGTCTGGTTGACCGGACGTTGACCAGGCAAAGGGAGCTCAGCATCAGAGCAAATGGCGGGCCGCTCCCGCCCGGGCTCCAAGGTCGGCAAGCGCAAGGTGCTCGCGCTGCCGCCAGGCAGGGCGGCGCCGCCGAAGGCGAGGACGCTGGACGCGCGCTTCACGCGCCTGCTCGAGCTGCGCGGCGACGCGGCGCACCGCCAGGCGGGCGCGCGGCAGCAGCTGCTGGCCAAGAAGCGCGGCCAGAAGCCCGCCCCGCCCGCTGCGGCTGTCAAGGCACGCGCTGCTCTGCTCTTTGCAGCAGATACACTGCTGTATATCAGACTTGTGTGAAAGTGATTTGCTTGGCCAGTATTGCATGAGCGGGCCAGGCGCTCGCCTCTGGCGTCTGGGAAGGCAGCTCGGCGTTCCGCGCTCTATTGGCAGACACATGCGATGCCGACTGGCCGGCCCCCTATGCACTGAAAGAGTGAACGAATGAATAACAGCCGTGTAGCAGCCACTGAGCTGCTGGCCGCTGCCGTGGCAGGCACGGCCGGGCAAGCAGGCGGGTGGCGCGAAAACGGCGAAGCGGCGGGAGCGCGGCAGTGCCGTGCTCGGCGGCGGCCCGGGCGCCCAGCGGCCCACCGCCGCGCCTGCGGCCGGGAAGCCCGGCAAGGGTGCGCAGGCGCTGCTCGGTCGCCGGTGTGCAGATATGGCTGCGGGCTTGCCAGTGCGCCTGTTTGTGTGGGAAGCTTAGTGCAGCAGGGAACACATTTTCTTTTAACGGAAAATTTGGCAGCCAGGCTCAGCAGCGACTGCCGCGCCCGCACTGCGGCGGGTGGCCAGGGCGCGCATGCGCTCCTCGTTGTTTGCTTGACATCGGCATGCACATCTGCCATGCGGTGGCTTATGCCTGCGCGAGCTGCTGTCTGCACGTGCGGCTGATCCGATAGCTGTCGTGCAGGCCGGAGGAAGGTTGGGAACAGGCCCCGACCAAAGCGGCGCGACGGCGCACGAGCAGGCGCCAAGGAGGGCCGCGCTGCACCCGTGGCATAGGGCCGCGCTGCTCGCAGATTGCTTGGGGCCGACCCTCGGCAGCGCACAATGCTCGCTCATGCAACGGGCGCTGTCAGAGGTTCCCAGGGTCAGGCAGCGCGCCGGTTTGTCACGCATGCGCGTGCAGCCTCAAGTAGCCAGCAGGGCGGTTGCAGTCTGCTTGCTGTGCACTACTGCAAGCGCATGGCGGTGCATGGTGAGGCGCACAAGCAATGACCGCCGTGCCATGTATAACATATGGTACCTCTGCAGCCAGTTTTGCGTAAAGACAACGGCGGCGGTGCACTCTATATGCGTGTGCTTGTATGCTTGCACGGCTTGTTTTTGGCCAATATCTAGCCCACTTTGATCACCATTTTGCGACCTACACTACACTGCGAAGCAGAGAGAACACGTAGTGATCAGCGCACGGTTAAGGCTTTGTTGTGCATGAGCAAAGGGCGAGCCTGAGCAGACAGCGCGCTGTGAAATAGATCATCGAGGCACAACAGCGCGCACAGACGGCGCGCGCACAGGAGTTGCATGATGACACAGGCAAGCCGCACTGCTGGGGCTTCGCAGATTGAAAACACACGTTTGTTCTACACGATGTACACATACATGTCCCACCACAGACAGAGCCCTACACCGCTGCGGCGACATCGGGTTCCAGCTCAAAGTTGGACAGCACCTTGCTCTCCAGGTGGCGTCCGTAGCGAACGGGCTTCAGGCCCCGCGCCGCACCCCCTGGCGACGCGCCCGCCAGCTGCGGCAGCGGCGCCACGACCGCCTCAAACGCCGGCTCGTAGAAGAACGGCAGGCTCACGCGCGAGCGGCTGGGGTCCGCGTTGATCACCCGGTGTGCGGTCGGCTGCGGCGCGGGGCATGCCCAGTCAGCCGAAGCTGCACAGAAGTCGACAGACTTTGCACCCAGCATGAATGTTGCAGGGCTACGTGACCAGCACAGCGAGTGGCCGCAGTGATGCAGGCTGCATGCCAGCTCATGGCGGCACTTTCACACGTTTGTGCTGACGGGCTCGCGGGAGTCCAGGCAACGGCCCACCATGCTTGAGTGCATGCGCTTGCAGTCATACCTGCAGCGATGACCGCGTCCTTTGAGTGGTGGTAGCCCAGCAAGGAACCATGGATGCCGAGCTTGCAGACCATTGAATGTAACGCATGAGCTGGAGCTTGGCGAGGCTCTAGCCTGATGGGGCTCGCTGACCGCGGAACGCACCTGGTACAGCCCATGCGTCCACACGCGCAGCATGTCGCCGATGTTGCACACCAGCGTCCCGGGGATGGGGTCCGCGGCCACCCACTGCCCGGCCGCATTTTTCACCTGCGCGGTGTGCACGCTCTAGGTGAGCAACGTGCTGAAGATGCACTGCATGCTGGCTGCTATGACCGCTGGTCTGTGCACCAAAGGCAGGTCCTCCTGAGCGAGTGACAGGCCCATCATGCACACATTCGCTATAAAGCACATGCTGTGCTGTACTGTACGGGGCTGGGGGTGGGTGCTAGCCACTGATGGTGATCAATCAATGCAGCGAAAGCAGCGGTCAAAGCTCAGATGTCAAGCTCAGATGGATTAAGCACAGACAGCACGGGCACACCATGAGAACACGGGTGGCACATTGGTGCACCTGCTTACACGCACCTGCAGCGCCGACACCCCCGGCTCCTGGTTGACCAGCGTAAGCAGGCCGTAGTCGGTGTGCTCGCCGCACGATAGCTGCACCGAGCGCTCCACCTCGCGGCCGCGCGCCGCCCGCGCGGCGCCCTCGCCGGCCGGCACCGCCCTGTCCGCAAGATCCGGCGCGGCGGCCTGCCCACACATGCAGGGGCCATGAGAGCCCCGCCGACAGAGCTAGGTTATTCTGGTGTGGCACCAGGCACGCCGCCTCCCTGTCGCACGGTGCTTCAGCAACGCCGCCCCGGACCTACAACCACGCCCCACGAGGCGAGGCACAGGCCTTCCCTATGCCCTACCTAACCCTGGCAGAGCGTCAGGCCGCACCTGCGGGAGCGGCGGGTAGAAGATGACGCGCGCGGTCCAGTAGCTGCTCGCGCCCGTCGTGCCGCCCGCGGCTGCGGCCTCGAAGGTCGCCTCCTCATGTCCCAGGCCAAGCGCAATGCCTGCAGCCCCGCGGCAGCCCTCGTACTCCAGCAGCCGGCGGGCAGGGCCTGTGTCCGCCGCCGCGTGACTGTGCCATGGGCTGCTGCTGACGCATCAGGGAGGCTTGCGCAGGCTATCAACGGCGAGTTCAGGGAAGCCATGCGTGGCGTCACACGCCTCGCGCACCTCGCATTAGAGCCTGTCCAAGCCTCAGGCAGCTGGCCACGTGCCGCCGCAGCGCGGCCTCAAACGCCGGCAGCTGCGACGGCCACTGGTCGCCGCCATGCAGTGGGCTGTAGGGGTCTCCCCGCGCCTGCACAGTGAAGGTTTCTGCTGACGCATGCATGCCTGCCACGCCCTGTAAGCAGACCTCCATGGCCTTGTTGAATGAACTACAACTACTACTGCAGCTGAGCTTTGCGTGTGCAAATGGCCAGACATACGATGCCCAACGGTGACAGTACTGGCAAGGAACCTGCGTACGCGGTGATGTCAGCCTTCTCTGGAGGTGAGGACAGGCGCCGCACCGCGCATGCATCCGCGCTCTCCTCCCTGTACAGGTCGATGGCCTCGTGCCAGTCCTGCAGGGGCGGCATGCATATGAACCTAGGATCTCCATGCACATGATATTGCGCCTGGTCTTCTGTGTCACTGCAGCAGGCTCGTCAATGCCTGCCAACGAGGCAGCATTACCACCTTGTGCCTTCCAAAGCTTGAGACAGCATTGGTGCACCATACCTGTCAGGAGCGCACCCGTGCAAAGCCGCCATCATACCGCGTGACATTGTCGCCGAGCTGCTGGTAACCCCGGAAGTGTGCGCGCGGCGAGAGCGCTATCTGCTGCTTCACGCTCTCCTGCACCACGCTCACCAGCTCAACAAGCTGCACTCCGATCTGAAAGCAGAACGCCGGTTCACACTGATCACGTCAGCTGCAAGGCAGAGAGCCAGAGCGCGCCGGCAGAGCAAACCAGCGCCGGGCCTGCTCTAGAACGTCAGCGCACTCGCTGTCCGGGATGCCTGCGGCAGCGTCAAACAGTCTGTCTATGAAAGGGAGCTATGACTGCGACGCACTGCCTGGTATAGAAAACCAGTCACACTGCAGAGTCTCTTAGCACCGCAACGCACCATGGTTCTTCACATAGAAGAAGCCAGTCTCCAGGCACGCCCTGTGCAACTGCTCCGCGGCCGCTGCTTTGGCGTCCGATGCCTGTTCGTAACAGTGTTGAGAGCCAGTCACTGCACCAGTGCCTCCACGGCAACTAGAACCTGTCCTGTCGCTACCTCTGCTCTGAAGGAGAGCAATAAAGGGGGTGGTCATGTCTGCAGCATCAGTGAACTGCGTCTTGCTCTTTGAGTTTCTAAACTCGCAGCAGGTGCAGGCGCACCCCATGCACCAGCAGACCGGATACGTCGATGATAGGTATGCTCGTGAAGGCGCGCAGCAGCCTGGCCAGGCCCCTGCACTCGCTGCGCCGCAGTGCCTGCATGGGCGGGCGGCCTCTCCACGTACTGTGAGGGACTGTAACAGACAAACGTACTGGGAGCCACCTGGGGCTGTGTCATATGTCCAGCCTAACTTGGCAGAGGAGAAATGTTCAAATTTCAGGTCTGCTGCTGGCTTTTGCGCGGCAACTGTGGTGGCGGTGGCGCTGCCGCGCGTGTTCAGCAATCCACAGCGCTTAACCAGGGTGCTCTGTAGCTTCTCAAGTGCGGGCGAGGTTGAGCCCTGTCGCGCCTGGCAGACGCTGCCAATAACCTGGTACGCTGCCATGGCCTGCGCAAGCTCGATTGTGCCTTCATCATATAACAAGTCTTGCTGCTGGGCAAAGGCGAGCTTCGTACTGTGCACACAAAAACTTCCTGTTTTCACTTGTGCATTGGTAACCCAAGCTCAAACCCGGCGCGCAGGCGCTGTCAGGGCTGACAGCGCACGCCGGATGACGTCGCTGTGGCGGCGCTGCCTGGTTGCCCTGGCAGCTGCCTGCCTCTGCGGTGCGTGCCCCGCCGTATGCGCTGTGCATCTACGCCTGTAGCACCCTGGCACAGTTGGCACCACCACAGGCGCCGGATGCGCAGGCGCGGCAGCTTCAGCCGTCCATGGCGGCCTCGCCCCAGCACCAGGCCCAAGTCCCGCAGCCGGGACGTCGACTGAGCGCGGCACGTCGTCGGAAAGCGCTGGCGTGCGAGTCCGCTGGTCTGCGGCGGATGCGGCGCGCGCAAGCGCATTATACAATGCGACCGTGGAGGAGCGCGGCGTGCGTGCGATGCAGACCTATGGCATAGGCCTGCAGCGGCAAGCCAAGGGCGGGCAGCCCGGCAGCGCGCGGCAGCCGGACGGCGGCCTGCCCGACAGCGCGGCCTCGCTTGCCAGCGCCCCCGCCGGCGGCGCCAGTGCCGGCCCCGATCTGAGCGCGTCGGGCCCGGCCCTGCCCGTGGCCAGCTTCAGCGCAGAGCCCGTGCGCAGCCTGGCCACAGGCGGCGGCGCGGAGGCTGCGGACCAGACCCAGGCAACCCAGGGGCCTGTTCCATACGGCGGCGGCCCTGCTGGGCCGGCCGCGTACGCGGCCGCGGTGGCCGACGCGCGGCAGGCCGCGAGCGGGTGGAAGCCCAGCACGGGCCTCGGCCTGGAGCGCATGCCCGCGCAGACGCGGCCGCTGGGCGACTGGGAGGCCGCGCTGGCGGCGTCCGTCGCGGCCAGGTCGCCAAATCCTGGGCGAGGTCAGACGGCCGCGCGGGCCGGGCCCGCGCTGCCGCCTGAGGCCCAGACCAAGCTGGCGCCCGGCGCGCGGCGGCTGCTGGCGGTGCCGGCGCATGGCGCAGAGGCTTCCGGGGCTGCTGCAGGGCAGGCGGGGAGCGGCAGCGGGGGGCCGGGCGTACATACAGGCGGGGCCAAGGTCAAGCTCGCGGTCAAGGTGCGCAGGGATGAGCGCGCCGACCCTGCGCGGACCGGCCTCGGCCCAGCCGCGGCAGAGGGCGGCAGGGAGGCAGCGCTGGCATACGCCCATAAGCGCGACGCGGCGCGGGTGTCGGCCGAGGCATGGCGGCCCGCCGCCGACAGCCAGCAGGGAGCGCGGGGCGTGGCGGCCGCGGCGGGTCCTACGGGGTTTGGCTTTGACATCGCCGGCGAGGGCGGCGGCGGCCTGCGCAGCGCGCGGCTGGCTGTGGCTGCGCCCGGCGCTCTCGCGCGGTCCGGGGCGGTGGACGCCCTGCTGGCGGCGGTCGCGCCGCTGGCGGCGCACGCCAGGAGTCGCGTTGCGCAGGTGGGCCGGCCCCCATGCGCCTTAACCCCACGGTCGCACCTCCGCAGCCCACTGGCACTGCCACCAGAGCTCGTTTCGCGCCACAGGTGCTGCATGCCCTCGCCAGGCACGCCAATGCATGTGTGGGGCTCTCGTAACATACTCATGTACCACGCTGGTACAAGCGCTGGACTTGCCTGATCAATCCACGCCCCTCGAGGACCCAACCGCATCTGCTCAGAGCGCGGCGAAACAGCACATCTCAAAGCAGGGCCGAAAAGCACGACCTCTAAGGTGCTAAATATGCAGCGCTTTACACACACCCACACTCCCATGCACGGCTAGGGCTTTGCTGAAAGAGCCCCGGGCGTCCCCTGCGCGCGACAGAGGAAGCTGGCGGGGGAGGCTGAGCACGGGCGCCTGGTGTGGGGAGGGTCGCCTGGGGGCGGCGAGGGGGCGCCCGCCGGCAGCATGCCTGCCGCAGGGGATGCTCAGGCGGGCGGCAGGCCGGCGGCAGGAGCGGGGCCGCTGGCTGAGCCCGACACGCGCCCAGCCGCGGTGGTAAACAGGAGCCCGCTGGCCGCCGCGGCTGCGCAGCTGCGCATGCCTGCTGGAGCGGCGCCGGCGCGCCCCCGCCCGCTGCGTGCGCAGACTTGCATGCCCTGGGGGTCAGATCAGGGCCTCTGCATGCACTGTGGGCCATGAAAGGCATAGCTGGGTGCTCAGCATCCGGCTGCCTCCCCATCTCCAGACTCACGCTGTGGGTCATGGACCACCTGTTAGCGCCATATTGGCCGCCCAGTGTGCTCACGCTGCCCGCACGGCGCGCGTCTGTGCAAGCCCTTGCACGCCGCTTTGCTGCTCACGTCCGCTGTGCACGCCGCAGGAGGGCGCACGCGAGGCGATCGCGATCGGCGACGTCGCGGGCGGGCCTGCGCGCGGCGCGGCGGCCTTTGCGGGCGCCGACATCGGCGCGCAGCGGGCCCTGGCCATCGCCGCGCTGGCCGCGCTCTGCTTCTCCTGTGCGCCCCGCTCTGCCAAAGCTCCCGCGCGCCTCCGGGCTGCCGCCGCCCCTGTCAGCATGCGTGTCCCGAGCGCGTGCACGTCGCCAGAGACGCGCTTTCTGCGCACCCCGCTCCTGCATGCCCCCGAGTTGTCCCACCCAGGCTTGGTGCCGAGTCTGTTCTGATGTGACAGCGCTGCGGCGGTGAGGGTGCGCGTCGCCTCCCCATTACGCCCGCGGCACGTGCTGAGAGCAGCCCGCTGCTGCGCAGGCCTGGCAGCGGCCGCCCTGCACGCAGCCCTGCGCCGGCTCCTGCGGCAGCCCGAGCGCGGCGAGGCGTGGCAGCAGCAGTGCGTGACGCTGCTGCAGCACACCACGGGCGCCGAGCTCAGGGCGGCCTGAGCCTGGTGTGCGCACACCGCGGTGGTAAGCGTGAGGCAGGCCCCAGTGCAGCTGCGCAGGGCGCGGCTGCAGCTGTCAGCGTGCGGAGAGCTTGGGGCCTGGGCTATGGCATGCGGAATCTCGCATAGTAGCTATGGGGCATGCGGAGCAATGGCGGCAGCAGGGCATCATGCTGCTGCAGCGGCACGCTGGCAAGAAGCCCGGGTAGGCAGGTCCAGATTGTGTACATCATGGCAGATGCGGGGCGCGGCAAAGCGCGCTGACAGAGAGTGCCACTGGGCGTGCTGCTGCCGCGGAAGCGAGCGCGCATAGCCAACAGGGACAACATGGCAGGAACTGTGACTCTTAGCATGGTGCAGTGAAGCGTGCCGGTGCTGTCGCGTGCCATATCAGCTTGAAGTGCTGCGAAGTGATGAGCATGTCTTTTGCATAGCCTGGTTTGAAGGAGCAGCCTCTTTGCATGCTGCGCATGCTGTGCTACTGCGTCCATGTGCCTGAAAATTTATGGGCAAGACCAGGCCCTGGACATACTTTACAATTTACAGCGCACAGAGACAGAGTCAGTCGCGCGCACAGTTGTCCTCTTGCTGCAACTAAGACTCCTGTGGTGACTGCCTTCACTGTCCATGCGACTTGTTCTCCACGTGCAGGGCGGAGCCACGCGCCGCTCACACTGGGGTGTCATAACGTGCAGCCAAGCGTACCCACAGCCGCCGCTGCTGCTGAGAGATGTCAGAGTGGTGGTTGTCTCGCCCAAGCATGCTGCCAACGTTGGCGCAGTAGCAAGAGGCATGGCCTGCTTCGAGGCACGCTCGCCAGCCTGCCGCCTTGTAAGTCTGTGTGCTTTGCACTGCTATCCGACACTGACTGCTGCGGAGTGGCCGCTCGCAGACTGACGACCTGTGGGTGGTGGCTCCACGGTGCATTGTGCGGTGCTCAGAGTCTGAAAAGGTAACCGCTTCCCATCAGCGCTCAAGAGCGCTGCGCGTACTCTTTGCAGAACAGGACAGAGGTGTACTGTGTGTGTGTACTGATGTCTCGTCCATATCAAGCCAACACATAACAGGCACCTGCTTGCTGACGGGTTCGTCGCGCAGATAGCCCTGGGAGCGAGCGCGCTCGAGCGCGCCACAGAGGTGGCCACGCTGCAGGAGGCGCTCGCCGCCTGCGCCGGCAGCGT
>JAABUX010007588.1_pt1 | contig 12685 bp, 21 predicted proteins | sample 5561851 | NCBI WGS metagenome assembly JAABUX01 (sample SAMN10711883, study PRJNA513361) | rock metagenome | isolation source: Antarctica rocks | place: Antarctica: Victoria Land, Richard Nunatak red sandstone | collected 2016-01-03 | reverse complement strand
TTGCGCGGTGGCCGGCGGGCGGCACCCCTGCTGACAGCAGCGCTCTCTGCCGAGCCCTGTACCGCAGCATTGCTGGCCGCCGTGAGCACGCCCGTCTTCTGTCTGCTCGCAGCGGGTGCGGTGAGCCGGCTCTCGGATGCATCATCGCTGCCTGCGGCATCACCGCTGTCCACGCTCCCAGCATCGGCCTCCTCTTCCTCATCTTCTTCCCTCAAAGCGGCTTCCAGGTCCGAGTGCTGCGCCCACGACCCATACCGCGCCAGACCTGCTCCCGCGGAGGCGCGGCGGTGCCGCCGCTTCACGATGGCTGTCTGACACGCCAGCGGGACGTCCTGGTCCCCATTCACCTAGCACACGCCGAGCATGCACCAGTCATATCTGAGCTGCTGAACCAACTAGCAGCTCGACGCTCGAAACGAGCATTCACGAAGGGCAGGCGACGTTATTTTCGCACAGCATACGACAATATGCTTGCACACCTCTTCAAAGGCCGCCTGCTGCCGAGGTGACGTCTCGCCTGCACCATTGATACCTGCTGCTGGGTCCGTCACCGTCCTCCGCAGCGGGAACGGTGGCTGCTGCCGCTGTCCCGCGGGTGCTCGCTTGGACGGCGTGCGGCCCCTCTCGCCAGCACGAGCAGCTGAGCGAGGCACGCTAGGCTCTGTTTGCTGGGGTGCTGGGCTGGGACCGGCAGACGGTGAAGCCATTGGGCTGGAGCCATGCGTGAGGCGGGTCGGGGCAGCGGCGCCCAGCGTCTGTGGCGCGACAGACTTCGCCGGCATGTCCGTTGCGTCCGAGACCTGCTCTGTCGTGGCCACTGGGGTCGTTAGCGGCACTGCCTGCCGCTGCGCCGGCACCGCACTCAGCTCCACTGCGGCGCTCGACCCTGAGTTGCCTGCCAGCAAGTCAGGGTGCGCAGACTCGCCATGCGCGTGGGCTTCTGCTGTCAGTGACACAGCCTCTGCAGCCGGGCCGGCTCCCGCAGCGGCACTGCTGGCATCTGCCGCTGCTAAATGCACGGTAGCGGTTTCCATCAATGGAAGGCTGGCGGTTTCTGGCTGTGCATTTGTGGCAAAGGCTGTGGACCCGTCCTTCAGCTTGGGCACAGTGAACTGCGCTAGCGTGGCCGCGAGGTTGGCTGCGGTGTCGAGCGGCTTCCGCCTCGAGGCCGGGGTCGCCATCACGTTAGTGCGGTGTTGCATGGCCGGCGTCCGCATTCGCTGCTTGTCACGACCTGCGATTTGAACCTGCTTGAGGGGGCAATGCACCATGCGCGACGAGCCAAGGAAACGTGAGGGCGTGACGTGCCTTCCATGATGCGGAAGCGCTCTTGCTGTCCTGTCCCTCTTAGCCTCGCAACTCGCCTTTCCTTCGCAAGCGCTTTCGAATTGAAGTGCAGATCACGTGCAACAAATTAGGGTCCCCATCAGTCCGGCAGGCAGAGCTCGTCAAGAGGCACCGGGACGCCCTTGGACTTGCGCCTGACCGGGCTGCGGGCCGAGTATGGCAGGTTCCGACAACCGCGTCAAAGTGGAGCAGATAGTCGGGGAGTGTTTCGTCAAGGCCGCACATGTCATTCTGGGCGCCAGGACGATCCACAGCACGCGGCGACCGTCCCGTCCAACGCAGAAAAGCTGGGTAAGAACCCGCAAGCGGTCGACGGTCCCTTCTACACAAGTTTGCAGCGTGTCTGCGCGGCAGCCCCCTCCCCCGAGCTCCCATGCCGGTCATTACCTGTGTCGGGGCATGCAACGCCTTGCCCCCATGCCAGCTCATGCGTGCGAGCGCAGTTCAACCTGGACATCGAGGAGGTGGAGGCGGCGTCACGAGAGCTGGAGCCGTGGAGGCGTAATTTCTCACAGCCACTCGTCCTTGAGGTGCGCTTGCAGGCCAGCATGGCATACATTCATCCACCTCAAGATGCAAATGTTACAGCTTCGAGAACATGATCTGGTGTCGTGACGTCATGCCTTTTCCGCTGCAGGTGTTCCTGGAGCCGTGGGGTCCAAACGGCCGTGATCACAGGAACTCAGGTGCGGCTCGTGCCCCTGCACTTTGCATTCAGGTTGGTGTGTTAGACTTGGTCTGCTTTCAGCAGCGAGAATACGTACTGCGACTAATCTGAAGCCCTTGTCGCGCCAGGCGAGACGCTGCTGGAGCGGTGGACGCTGCAGTTCTCGCCGGGGGCCTTCGTGCCGGCGGTCAAGCAGCACGCCAGCCGCTCGGCGCAGGCGCGCCTGGAGACGTCCGCGGTGTACAAGCGCCTCGTCATCATGCTGCGCTCGCTGTTTAGCTACGTCCGCGCGCTGCCCGCGTACCGCCTCTTCCGCGCCTGGAAGGTGCGGCGACCTGACAATACACGCAGGTGCAGGGCCACAAACTTCCACTACCAATCTCGCTGGACTAAACCTGAAAATATGGCTAGTCTGCAGAGTTGCGTGACGGCCGGGCGTAGGCTTTTGCGGGCGCTGCGAGGTGCATAGAATCGCACGATGTCTCAGTCCAGGGAGACTTTACAGCATTGCTGCGTTGCACACATGCAGAGGAGTCGCAGCGGCAGCTTCAGCCTGCGGTACCGCATCGCGCCGGCGGCGGCGCCGGAGGTGCGCTCCGGGGGCGGCGGGCGCCTGGCGACGTTCGACTTCGCGCCGGTGGAGACCACTGACGGTGCCTTCCGCATTGGCGTCCAGCACTTGCCGTCCGCCGCGGTCGCGCTGCTCGAGGTGCCTTACAGCGCAACAGATCAAAACCGCACATATCAAAAATTGCGTGGCTATATAGATTGTATTGACACTGGTGTTGGGTGTTCAACTTATGTTCACGAAATTGATAACGTTGCTATCTGCTTTAATTGTAGCAGTGAACTTTATTTTGTTGCGGTCCCAGAACTGTTGATGAAGTTGATTCTGCTTGCAGGTCGCCGCCGCGCCGCCGCCGCGGACCAAGATCATCTCGGACTACGTCGGCAGCAGCAGCGCCGCGGCCGGCCGCCCGCAGCAGCGGTCGACGCTGTCCGCGTCGCTGCACGGCGGCGGTGGACCGGCGGCGGATGGCACCGACATGGAGCCCGCTTTCAGCCTGCCCATAGCTGCAGGTTTGCCGCCAGCCTGGCCCCACAGGCGTCCCTGTGTACTTGCATGTCTCAGTCTCTGCTGTCTGGCGGCGTGTGATGTACCGTCAATCCTGTGGGTCTGTAGCCCTGACTAGTATTCACGTGCTGCGCTGGAGAGGTAGCTTCCGCTCGCACAGGTGGCGGGCCAACCAGAGCAGCGTCGTCACCGTCGCAGCTGGGGCGCCGGCACAGCTGGAGCATGGCGGGCCTGCAGCGCATCTCCCCGCAGCCACGCTCGCCGCGGTCGCCCAGCGACGCGGGCGGCCTGCCCCCGCCCTCCCCTCGCTTCGCGGCCCAGCAGGGCGCCGCGGTCGGTCCACCGCAATGGCAGCATCGGGACGCAGCGCCCGGAGCAGGAGGGGCGTTCAGCCAGCCGGTCCGCACGGCGTCGACGCCGCCCAAGTACCCGGGCGGCCTGACGACCGCACGGTCCGGGCGCAGCAGCGGCGCGGCGAGCTCGCGGCCCCCCACCCCACGCAGCAGCTCGTCAGGCATGCTGCATCACCCGATCAACAATGGCACGAGATGCAGCCATAGACGGAGTCGAATGACTTGAAATCTTGCTCTGCATGCAGTCCTTCGAGGTCTCAGGGCTATTTTGCAGGTACGTGCCAACGCTTCTGTAGAGCTACTCCTCAATGCGTTGGGTTGCCTGTGAACAGGAGCCTCAGCGAAGCTGAGTCCGCTCGGCGCGGGGTTCTCGCCGGCAGCAGCAACAGCAGCAGCAACAGCGGCGGTCAGGCCCTGCCGGGACGACAGGGAGCGGCATCCGCAGGAGCCAGCGACCATCCGGAACGGCTTCACCGTGGATGAGACTGCAGGGCCTTACGAACGCCGCACCAGCGCTCCGGTGCGCAGTTCATATGCTGAGCTGCTTCAGAGAACGTCGTTACGATGTGCCAAGGCACCACGTGCGGACAGCCTATAGCAAAGATCTTCTATTGTAGCACCGCCTGGCATGCTTGTAAGTGGTGACCAACATCAAAGCAGAGCGACTCCGGCATGAACAGCAGCCTTCCGAAACAGATCATGACTTCTTTCGCTTTGCTCAGGTGTGTATCCCCACCCACGACAGCCAGCGCTTCTACTCCACGAACGATCTGTGCGCGCTGGGCCAGGGTACCAGCAGCAGCGGCGGCAGCGGCACGGCTGCAGCACCCAGCCCCTCCGACGGCAGGTACAGCTCTTTCCGTGGAACTTGAGACAGGAGCCAATGCGTGTCATGAGCAGCAACGTGCGCTGTAGGGCCTGAGTTGGCAAGGCACCGCAGATGTCTGTACGTCACGTCTGGCAGAGGTGATCATCTGTCTGTGCTGTCGCAGCGCTCGTGCCAGCCGCGGCGGCAGCGCTGCAGCATCAGCGCCAGCGCACAGCGCGCTGCACTTCGGCAGGCCGGGCAGCGCCGGCAGCGACGCTGAGGGGCTGCCAGGCGTCCGGGCGGGGCGGACAGCCGGCGTCAGTTCCACCAATGCCGGCACCCCCTTCGCGATGCAGCACCCGCTGGCACAGCCTTCAGGTGCATACATTTTGTGTTCCCGGAACCGGACTCGTGCCTCGGTCGTGCCTGCGCGGAGGGTTGATACGTAGTGCCTCGTCTGCGTCCCCCCCTCGTCGCATGACAAGTTTCCAGCGCAATCTCCCTACATGCTACCACACGCGCTCATCCACCGTTTGAATAGCACAGGATCTAAACATACGTTGAGTCATCTGCGTCGCAGGCGACGGCGACCTGCGCTTTGCGGCGCCGCCGACGCCGCCGGAGCCGCGGCCGCACCTTCACCTGGTGTCGATGAGCAGCTCCTGCTCGTCGCAGCCGGTGCAGGAGAGCCCGCACCTGCCCTTCGCCGTCACGCCCACCGCCCGCTCGCTGGCGTCGCTGTCGCTGGACCACCATGTGCGGGTCATTGGCCTTCTTATGTTTGCAACAACTCCATCGACATCAAGTTGCTGTATTTGTAGGGACACTCTTTTCGGCTGTCATGTCTATGTCAGCCCCGCAAGAAGTTGCTCTCTTTGATTTCCCAGCATGCTGTCCGTTTTGCCCAGCAGCTTGCATTTCTAGCTCTGAGTATCGTCAGCATGTAGACGTCGCACAGCTATAGGGCTCCTGGCCATGCAGCTGAACCCTCATGCTGCATTGGCATCTATCAGTCTTAGTTCGCCTCAGTTCTCGCAGGCGTGGGGTGGCGGCGGCGGAGGCGCAGTGGCGCCGTCACCGCCCATCTCAGGGCGAGAGATCTCGGCCCTGGCGGTGGTGCGCCGCGAGCCGTCCTGGTCGGCGCGCTCCATGCAGCGCCTCGACTCCGGCGGCGGCGGAGTGCCGCCCGTCGGCTACTCCGTCTCCCCCATGCAGGTAGCTGCACAGTGCAGTAGCTGCTGCGGGTCCTCATCAGCGACACCAGAAGTCGAGCTTGGGGATGATACAGCAACAATATCATTGCAGCCTGCTGTCAGGTGCACGTATGCTTCGGAAGGCGCGAAGCTACTTTTGGCGGTGTCAGCGCAGCATGTGTGTTCCAATTGCTCTGCGGTCATCATGCGTGTGGTGAGGGTGATTGTTGGACCTGCAGGACTCGACGCTGACGGCATCCATCCTGTCGTCGTCGACGCCGCGGCACCCCACATACGGCGGCTTCGCCGGCCCGGCCCGCAGCCCGTCTGCCGGGCGCGCCGGCTCCGGGCGGCCCCTCACGGCGCAGACCGCCTTCTCGTCTGGCAGCAGTCCCGGCGGCGGCGGTGGCGGCGCTCACCACCAGCCGCAGCGGCGGCCGTACAGCGCGCAGCAGTCGGACCTGGACCTCAGCATGGCGGGCCTGGAGGAGTCGGAGTGCGACACGCTCCCCTTCGCGCTCGACTCGGAGGCGTCGCCGCGGCTGCAGCCGGCCGCGGGGCCGGGGGGAGGTTTCAGTGGCGGGGGCGGGGCAGCAGCAGACGACGAGAGCGACGTCGCGGTGGGCGCGTTCGTGCGGCTGATAGAGCACGCGCCGCCGCTGAACCCGGGTCGCGGGGCCGCGGGCCTCGCGCGCAGCAGGATGGGGGGCAGTGGCCTGGCCGCGACCGGCGGGGCGCCGGCAGCAGATACCAACGACTTCTCAGCAGGTTCTGGCGCGGCAGAGGGCTTCACGGTGGCGGCAGGCCTCAGCCAGCTCGCCAAGTTGCGGGCGCAGCTGGAGCCTATCACCGCATGATGCTTGTTTGTTCGGATGTTGGGGTGGTCACGCTCTGTGCTTGGGTGTGCGGCATACATGCAGTCACCCATTACCGTGATCAACAATCACGCGGTGTGTCGACTGTGGCGCACGCAGACTGTACAAACCCACTGCATGGTTGGTGGCTTGATACGGGTTGGTTTTGCAAGTACTTGCCGCAGTGGGACATCACTTTGTGGCTTTTGTCTTGCCGTGTCGACCAATGATCACACTGCAGGTATCGGCAGCTTGAATCTGAGGTCCCTGTAACATAGATTGAATTGCGTATCCGAGCTCCATCGCAATGTGCTAGACTATCACCGTTAGTAGCAAGTGCTCAAACACCTGCTGCGCTCTGAGATGTACCCGCTAAGATGCGTGTGCAACCGTTGCTCACATCTGTCTATTTCCGAATCTGCTGTTGTCCGCACGCTGTTGGTGCGTCATTCAAGGGAGCTAGGCAGGGCTTGCTCCGGTTTCCGCCGCTGCCGCTCCGCAACAGCGGCTCGTGCCAGCTGCACAGGGCGCCACTGCAGGACGGGCGCACAGCGGGTGTCGAAGCTCGAAGCTCTTTCGAGCAGGCACACCGCTGCCCAGGTGTTGCCCCGCTGGAGCTGCAGCGTAACCAGCAGCTTCAGATTTGATGTCTGGCAATGCAGTCGAGACCCAGTACCTCACAGCGGCATGCCCGGGAGCGGATTCTCGAGGAAACAAGGCGACAAGCAGTCAACAGCAGAACTGCTCGATGCGCAAAAAGGACGGAATACATACGTCGGGTCAGCGGTGGGAATGCTGGATAGTAGAGGAGGCCCGATGCCCCTACAGGCCCCTCACCTCTAGGAGGCCCCAGGCCTGGCACAGCTTCGCGGCGCCTGGCAGGTTCTGCAGGTTGTGCGTCAGCGCGCGCTGCAGCACCAGCCGGCACCGCGGGTACTTGTTGCTGTCGCCGCACGCCCGCTCTCCGCGCTTCTCCATCTGTTAAACCCAACCAGGCCGCTGAACCAGCTCCAGCATCTGGCATCACATCACAAGGCACTCCCAACCATGACCTAACATATTGCCTGTATTCAGTAGATGCCTCTTCCAGTTAGTGCACTTGATGCTTGAAGCTTTAAATTGGTACAAAGCGAACACCTGCGCCCATGATATCCAAGCCTTTACATCTCCCGGGCTCTCTTCCAGCAGCGACTGGAACGCCTGCCTGGCTGGCGCAAATTGCTGGGCGCGGGCCAGATGCAGAGCGCGGCTCTTCTGCGACAGCGGCGCGGAAAAGGGGGACCGTGACACTGGGGTGCTGACTGGGCTAACTCGTGAGTGCCTTTGATGGGGCGAGGCGCCCCCACCGGATGGCGACCGACAGAAATGCTCGGCCATGGCTTGAGTTCAAACCCGACTGATAATGTCCCCTTTCGGAGTAGCGTTATAATGTCATTGGTCAATGCTGGTGTCTGATGTGATGATGGCAAGCGCGACTAGATGTACATGCAGCAAAATCAGCGTGCGATGCTCGCGGTTCGCGCGCGCGTGGCACGGGCACCTGTAAGCTGCTTAGCCCCCTTGCGAGGTGGTGGCCCAGTACCACAGTCACTTTGTGCGAGCTTGAAGCTGGTTAGCGATCGCTCACTCCGCCCCACGATCGGCTCTCTCAGAATCAGCATTCGGGTTCCGAGTGCGCACTGGCAAGCAAATGATGGACGACATGCCTTAGCATGCACTGTAAACACAGTATGGAACTAAAGCACTCAATGGCATATAAATAGCAAACTCTAAGTGAACCTGCTAGCTGGAGCGACGGATGGTCTGGTTTGCATGGCAGCTACACGGCGAGGCGGGTTTCGTGCACATCATCCTCCACAAGGAGCTCAGCTCGCGACGTGAAAGCAGCCCGAGACCCAAGCCGCAATCAGGCGCTGTGCAGATGAAGGCAATGGCTGCAGTCAATCCACCCAGGCGCTCTGCTGGCGAGCACGCAGATCGCGCATGGTCTAGAGCAACATCATCCGACGGGGCAGCTGCAATTGTCTTGGCGCGTCTGCACATACTACGCGGCAGTGACCTCAACGGCGATTTTGTAGAGGTCGTCATGTGCCTTCTGCTCCCCGTACCCAGGCTGAACAACTGGGTAAAGGGTAGCCACGATTTCACCGCCCTGCATAGCTTCGCGGCAAGCACTCAGCACATCTAAACAAATACGAAGCGGCATTGTTTTGCACAGCAGCCCTGCTGAACACAGCAGGCTGACCATGCTTAACCATTTACCTTGAAGAAATACACAGCTGGAAGGAAGGTGAAACCAAAGCGCGCGGCGTCGGGACTAACATCGTAATCCTCAGTGCACTGCGACCACACCATTGTCACGAACAAGCACGCATGAAGCTCAGAATGTGAGGTGTTTTGCATGATGGATTGTGCTAGGACAAGGCGCACGCATGCTGAACGGTTTGCGCACCGCATCAATCCTGCCATCGAGTTCCTCAATAACCTCGTCGATGATGGGCGCCAAAGTTGCGCTGCGTTCGGGCACATGGAAGTCCGACCACAGGTGGACCATGATAGGCCGCCGATTGTTTACCACGCGCTGCTGCCACTCCCGAGGATCCACTTTCAGGCGCCAGGGTTGCGTGGACACAGAGTCATTCACCAAAATGAGCTCACTTCAGTTTGCATCTGGTCGAGAAAGAGAGGCATCCAGTCGCTCACCGGTCCCCACGGGGTAAGCCTCGCACACAAAGCCCCTACTCCGAGACGGCATCGCGTGCTTGCTGCGCCGCACTCTGGTGTCTGGCCTTCTGCTACGATGCTGCTGGGCACGGACAGCATGACTCGTCGACTGGAGCATCTCGCATGACAAACAGCAAGCTGTATGATGAGCAGAAGTGGAGGGTGTGACTTCACGAGTCTGAGACAGCGTGCGGATGCTGCTCGTGTGACGCCTCTCGAAGCAATTCACAGCTCTTGCCCACCGTTACAGGACAGCTGGCTTCGCATCGCACCAAACTATTCTCCGGACAAGTGGGCTACTGTCGAACCCTACACCCTGCCTCCCGCTCGTTGCGGCTTCCTTCGGCCTCGGTGCATTTCGCAGCAAACGATTCCGCCGGGCCAACCACGATTCCCGCTGCCGCCAACGTCTGCACACGGCATTCGTTGCGCGATCCACTGAACGCTGAGCTGCCGTCAAAACAGGGTGTGCTACGCGCTCAGATCATGTCTGACCCCCCCAGAAAGCCATGCTCCGACGGCGGTCGACAAAACGCCCGATCGTCAGGGCCGTCGTGGCAGAAGTCAATCAAATTCTGCTTCGAAAAGTCGGTCTGCTCCACCCCCAGAGACGCCGGAGGGCGCGAGGCGAGCTAGGATGCTTAGGAGCTCAGCACTGGCGTGTTGGCGTGGAGCGCACCTGCTTGGAGCATCGACTTTGCGCTGTGGAGAGCAGCCTCTTGGACCTGTGGAGCTTTGCTGGAGTCCCTGTGCCCCCCGGATGCTGCGTGCTCGCCATTGCGAGCACCACCCCGAGGTCGCCCTGCGACGCACCGTGCCCCTCTGCATGCTCCCGTCTCATCGCCGTTGCCGTCAGTATATGACACAGCACAGCGCGTGCCGTCAGTACAAGGCTGCCGCTTGCAGATCCATTTGCTACTCACGATCATGCCTCTGCTGTACATGCCATGTGCTGACTGCAGCAAGCATACCTGTGCAGGGGCGTCTCGTGAGGTCGCCAGGGCTGAGCGGAGGGCACCGCCGTCGCGGCAGCACCAGAAGCAGCAGCCGCCGCCATGTCTTTGCGGACGATCTACGTGGGTAACTTGCCCGGCGACGCGCGTCGCTCCGAGGTAGCACTCTGCCCATGATTGTGTACGTGTAATTTTGCGCCGTACCCAAGCTACGTGCAGCTGTTCTGCCCTGGCTTAATGTGTTCATTATGCTGGCCACAAAATCGCCTACACTGTTGCAAGCCTGCACTGCCCTCGATGCCTATGCTCTTACATGAGCAAACCCTGATCTGGTGTACCGATGCTCGTTAGGTTGAGGACCTGTTCTCCAAGTATGGACGTGTCGTGGAGATCGACCTGAAGCTGCCACCGCGCCCTCCTGGCTTCGCGTTCGTGGAGTTCGCGCACAGCCGCGACGCGCAAGACGCCGTCGACGGCCGCGATGGCTACGACTTCTACGGCAGCCGTCTGCGGGTGCGACTCGGCATTAGCTTGGTGTCTCTGCAAAGCCCATGTAAGCAGCCCAGGGTGTCCAGGACGCTGTTGCAGCCTGCTGCGCATCGTACCCTAAGATATTGCTCGGCTGCTGCGACGGAGTACGCACATGCTGCCGGTCCAGCTTCAGCAATGATGAAGATGACCTAGGTCATGATGCATCCTGCAGCGGAAGGGTATGTGCTGTGGTGCATGCCACGCACCAAACTGTTTGCCTCTGACCGCACGCAAGGGACACCGATTAACGAGCTGCTTGTCGCGCAGGTGGAACTGGCTCAGGGCGGCTCTCGCGGGGGCCGCGGAGGCTTCGCCGGCCCCCCCTCCGGCGGCGGCTATGGGGGCGGCGGCGGCGGTGGTGGCGGCGGCTACGGCGGGCCCGCTGGGGGTCGCGGGTACGGCGGCGGGTTCGGCGGCGGCGTGTCGCGGCGCACCGGGTACCGGGTCATGGTCACCAACCTGCCCAAGTCGGCGTCGTGGCAGGACCTGAAGGACCACATGCGGCGGGCGGGCGACGTGACCTTTGCGCAGGTAAAGAATTCCTGTTGCTGAGGGCATGTCTCCTGCCGAAGCGTGGTGAATCTCGTTACTGAAAAGCCTAATTTTGCTGAGGCCTTGCACTAGAGTGGGACGTTTGTACCTGTGAGCATTTGCTTGCAGAGGCGGCGTAGGCTGCTGGGAGCCCAATCGCGCCCCAGTGCAAGTTTATGTGTGCTAATCACTGTCGCGCGCTTGGATGGCAGGTCTTCCGTGACCGGCACGGCATGATGGGTATTGTCGACTACGCCAGCAAGGACGACATGAAGTACGCGCTGCGCAAGCTGGACGACACTGAATTCAAGGTGCGCCCATGCTGGAGCTGAGCAACATGCCCAAGTGTGCGTGTCATTGACTGCTGATGCACCAATTGTCAGCTCATGCAGCTGCGAAGGTGGCGCCGTGATTCAGCATGCTGTCTTCACTGCAGCCTCAGCTGAGATTGAGTTGCTGACGTGTTGTGTGGAGAAGACGGCTACCGAGTTTGTGTCTGCTGACGCAGAACCCCTTTGACCGGGGGTACATCCGAGTCAAGGAGGACAAGGAGAACGGCGGCCGCAGCCGCAGCCCCGCCTCCCGCAGTCGCAGCCGCGGACGGTCGTCGTCGTCGCGCTCCCGGTCCCGGTCCAGAGCGTCCGGCTCCCGGTCCCGGTCCCCGGCTTCATCAAAGTGCGCACCGGGCAAATGCCTCAGTGCGTGTTTGCCTTTGAGCCCTTGTAACATGTTACACAGAGGCTCGTCAATAGGCTGCAGAGTACCTGCTGACACACAGTGGCCAGCCGTTTGTGATGTGAACATTCATCAGGTGCCAAGCATACTGAGTTGTGGGCGCACATGTCATGGTGCGTGTCTCTGCAGGTCCCGGAGCCGCAGCAAGGACAAGGACAAGCAGAAGGACAAGAGCCGGTCGCCGAGCGCCAGCCGGTCACGCAGCAAGAGTCCCGACAAGAACGGCGTCAGCAAGAGCCGCAGCCCGGAGCCGGCTGATGAGAAGTGACTTCGATGCGCCGGTCGTCATTGTCGTGCGGCGTGCATTATTATGTATGCTTGGCAAGCAGTGCATGGCCACCTTGAACACGGATCGTCAGCCGAGGCATCGTTTGCTCCGCTCATTGCACATGTCAACGTCGCGGAGAAATATCCTGACGACCATCTCACAGCGTCGACGTCGCACAAGGTTTTGGCGGTGCCCCCGGATGGCATAGAGGGACCAGGCAGAGGAAGTGCAGGTGGACACTGCGCACATCGTCTACTGCCAGCATCACACAGACACAGCGCAGGCAATGTCATGAGGCACGGCGAGACTTTGTATTGTGTTCTCAGACATACAGGCACGGGACAGCAATGCACGACTGCTCCAGCGGTCAGCGTGTCCCTGCATAATTCTGCACTGTATGTATACAAACTGCACAACACAGGAGCTGCTGTAGCCACATCAGCCAGCTGTATACCGCACATCGTCGGGGCTTGCGTCAGCATCATGGGGGCCGACGACCTGGCGCCATGGATCATAGTCATAGGCTTGTGCTATGTGGCTCGCAGCATCGATCGGGCCACCAACAAGCTCGCGTCATTGCCAGAGGCCTTCATGGAGGACTATGACGGCATGATCACACGCGGCTACCGCCTCGGTACCCTGTGCG
>JAABUX010007587.1_pt1 | contig 12685 bp, 14 predicted proteins | sample 5561851 | NCBI WGS metagenome assembly JAABUX01 (sample SAMN10711883, study PRJNA513361) | rock metagenome | isolation source: Antarctica rocks | place: Antarctica: Victoria Land, Richard Nunatak red sandstone | collected 2016-01-03 | reverse complement strand
CGATCGCCCGGGTGCCCTGAACCGATAGCCGCAGCCGTCAGGCAAACTGGGGATTTTTCAATCGGCGCTTTTGGGGAGTTTTCACTCGGCAGCTACAGGCGGCATCCGATCTGTTGTAAGCTTGGTTGCGGCGGGTCATGGAAGTAGCAGCGCCGGTTCGGGGATTTGGCTGAAAGAAAAGGGCGTCGAACCGATCTCAGCGCATCGGCAAGAACCCGCCGAGGATGGCTCCGTAGAGGACCTGGGCGAGCAATGTGGTCAGCGGCGTGCGATAGCCGTAGTTCAGCCCGATGAACCCGGGCGGCTCGAGCTTCGCCTCCATGGCAGGTGCGTCGTACTCGGACGCCATCCGTGGATGGACCACCGCCATCGTCTGCAACGAAACCAGGAGAAACAGCCCGTGAAGGGCGCCCAGAAGGGCACCAAGCCACCAGGTCGCCACGCCAAGGCTCGCGAAGACGAAGAAATAGAACACGGCAAAGGCCCAGCCCCCCGCCAAGTACATGAGCGATCCGACCACCACGGCCCAGCCGCGGTCGGCGGTGAAGAACGTGCCGAACAGGAACGGCAGGCTGAGGCGCGACAAGCCCAGCCCCTGGCTGCCCTGCAGCACGGTCGTCATCAGCGCGGTCGCCACCAATGCCCAGATCAGCACGGCGTCCAGGTTCTCGGCCAAGCGGTGCAGCAGGGCGAGGCTCTCCGTCATGCGCGCTTCTCCCTGGCCCGAACAAGCATCAGCGCAGCCGAAATCAGCCCGGCATGGGTGAACGCCTGCGGTACGTTGCCGAGGGCCGCGCCGGACTCCGGATCGTACTCCTCGGCGAGCAGGCCCACATCGTTGGCGAACGAGGCCGCGCGCCCAAACAGCGCGTCCGCCTCGTCCAGCCGGCCCTGTAACGCCAGCAGTTCGACCGCCCAGAACCCGCAGATGCCGAACGCACCCTCCCGCGAGCCCAACCCATCGACCTCCGGCAGGTAGCGCAACAGCAGCCCGCCGCGCTCAAGCTCGCGCCAGATACGGTCTGCCGTACCCACGATGCGCGGGTGGGTCGGGTTATGGAAGCCGAGCCGGGCCATGATCAGCAGGCTCGCGTCGGCCCAATCCTCGCCGAACGCGCCGACGTAGCTGCCCGTGCCGTCCGGCGCGGCGCGGAAGCCCTGCGTCTCGATCGCCTCGCGCACCGCGTCCCGCTCGCGCGAAAAGTCCGCCCGCGGCGCCCCCAGGCAACCCATCTCGCCCAGGCTGAGCAGCGCGTCCAGCGCCGACCAGCACATGAGCTTCGAGTGGACATAGTGCCGCCGCGGACCCGGCACCTCCCACAACCCATTGTCCGGTTCCCGCCACGTCTTGCAGACCTGGCGACCGAAGCCAATCAGCAATCTCTGCTCATCGCGCGTCAACGTGCCGCCGCACTCGACGTAGGCAACGGCGGCGGAGATCGCCGAGCCGTACACGTCGTGCTGCAACTGGCCGGTCGCGTCGTTGCCGATCCGTACGGGGGACGAGCCCCGGTAACCTTTCAAGTGCGGCAGTTCCTGCAGAGACCTTAAGGGCCGGCCGTGCACGTCGTACATCACCACGAGACGCGGCCGGGTGAGCCGGGTGGAATGCAGCAACCAGCCGAGATAGGCCCGGCCCTCGTCTTTGAAGCCGAGGTCGGCGAAGGCGCGCAGCGTCGTCGCTGCGTCGCGCAGCCAGCAGAACCGGTAGTCGTAGTTGCGGCCGCCGCCGATGGCCTCGGGCAACGACGTGGTCGCCGCCGCGAGCACCGCGCCGGACAGGCCGTAAGTCAGCAGCTTCAGCGCCAGAGCGCTCCGCAGCGCCATCGAGCGGTGCTCGCCTTCAAGGGTGCATCGCGCGCTCCAGTCCCTCCACCACTGCGTGGTCCGGTCCATTCGCCGGTCCGCAGCGGCGCCCATTGGCGGGATGACCAGCATGTCACGCGTGGCGTGCGACAGCGACAGCCGCCGCCGCTCGCCGGGGCGAAGCACAACCCGCCCGGACAGCCCAGCGGCGACTCCGGCCGGGCGCATGTCGAGTTCGGCCAACAGGCCGAACGCCTCTCCGGCATGCTGGAACATCCAGCCCAGCGCGGCGCCGCGGTTCACCAGCCGCGGCCGCGTGCGCGCATAATCCGGACTCGGGTCGTAGAGCGCCTCTAGCTCCACTTCGCCCTCAATGCCCTCGGCGACGCGCAGCAATTCCCGCTCAGCCTGCAGTCCGCGCCCGTCGGCACCGTTCATCGTCATGGCGTCCGTCACCCGGACGCGCCCGGATTCGGTCACGAAGGTCGTCTCGAGTACGTTGGTGCCGTCGAGGTATCGCCGCTCGGTCCGGAACGGCGCGGTCGGGCGCAGCGCGAAGCGGCCGCCGTGCCGCCGGTCCAACAGGGCGGCGAACACCGACGGCCCGGAGGCATCGGGCAAGCACATCCAATCGACCGAGCCCTGCCGCGAGATCAGCGCCACCGTTCGGCAGTCGCCTACCACGGCGTAGTCGGCGATCGGCGGGTAGGACGCGAAGTCGTCCGCGAACGCCAAGCCGGACAATGCCGATACGGTCGCTGCCTCGCCCGGGTCGCTCATCCTACGGAGCATGCGGCATGCCTCTGGATGGATGCCGGCGCGCATGCGGCTCTGTCAGATCCCGGCGAACCAGTTGAAGCCTTGGTTCTCCCAGTAGCCGCCCGGGTAGGTGTTGGTCACCTCGATCGCGGTGATCCACTTCGGGTTCTTGAACCCGAGCTTGGTGGACATGCGCAGCCGCAGCGGGAAGCCGAACGGGTCAGCGATCGTCTCGCCGGCGTATTTGGTCGCCAGCAGCGTCTGCGGGTGCAACGCGGTCGCCATGTCGATGCTGCTCGGGTAGTCGTCGGCCGTCTTGAACGCGACGTACTTGGCCCGCGTATCGGCGCCCACGCGCTCCAAGAAGCTGCGCAGCGTCGGGCCGGACCACTCGCCGATATAGTCCCACCCCTCGACGCAAACGTGCTTGATGATCATGTCGGTTTGCGGAAGAGCGGCGATCTGCTGCGCCGTCCAGGGCCGCTTGTCGTCGATCAAGCCCGACAGCTCCAGCTTCCAGTCCGCTCCGTTGACCGGCTTGACGTCTTCGATGTTGTAGTAAGCGTTGAACTTGGGCGGCTTGAGGACCATGGAAGCGGGGTAAGTGGGTGCCAGGTGCGTGGGGTCGAACAGCAGCGCCTGCACGTCGTCGTTGAGTGCCGATATCGCGCGCAGCCCTTTCTCGACCGAGCCGGACGTGCTCACGTCGCACCCCGTCAGCATCGTCAGCGCGCCGAGCGAGAGGCCGCCGCGAATAAGCCCACGGCGTTCGATCGAGCGGACCAGGCCGCGATGGTCGTCCAGGATCGCGGGGTCCGGCAGCACGGCCGGGCGGAACGGCGAGCGCATCAGCTTGGCCTCCCCGGCCGGAGCCTGGGGCCACCGAACAGCATGGCCCATAGCGTCTTCGGCACCAGCAACGACAAGGCGACATGGACGACGAGGAAACCCACGATCACCGACATACCTGTGAAATGGATCGCCCGGGCGGCCTGGAACCCGCCCATCAGCGCGACCAAGCCGGAGAACTGCATCGGCTTCCAGATCGCAAGGCCGGTGACGACCTGGGACAACCCGGCCAGGATCACGACGATGTAGAGGATTTTCTGCACAGCGTTATAGGTCGTGAGGTCGCTGTGGTCGATGTGGAAGTGCACCGTCTCTCGCACCGTCTTGATCACGTCGCGGACGCGGATCGGCAGCAGCCGGTCACGCAGCCGGCCCGTGACGATGCCATAGGTCAGGTAAGCCAAGCCGTTCAGCACCAGCAGCCACATGGCCGCGAAATGCCAAAGCAGGCTCTGCGCCGCCCAGCTTCCCAGCCGGAAGAAATGGCTGAAATGCAGGCCGTTGATGATAACATCGTCGTCATAGATGCCCCAGCCGGACAGGATCATCACGATCATCGCGACCGCGTTGGTCCAGTGCATGATCCGCACCGGGACAGGGTGCATGCGGCGGCCGGTCGGCGCCTTTGCGGCCTTGTCCGGCTGGTCTGACAGGATGTCGGCGCTCATCTGTGACTCCGAGGGTTTTGACGGCAGACAGGCGAGAACGACGCGCGGCGCATCAGTGCGACGGGCGAGCCAAACCAACGCGGATAGTATCTTGCGGCTGGATGGCCGTGACGCCGTTTCCGTTGAACGTCGCGAGAGCGTCAAGCTGCTTGGGCGTGAAGTCCACGACCTCCATCTCGGCGCCGAGCAAGACCATGGCATCGACTGGCACCGCGATCAGCCGTCCGCCGATGCCGAACAGTCCGCCATAGTCGAGGACGATATCGACAGCCCCGTCTTGCGTCCGCACGACCTGCTTCACATGCCCCAGCACCGGCTGGCTTTCCAGCGGCCGTAGGACCGTGCGTCCGATCAGGTCGCCCACGCGCACCGGCTGCGGAAAGCGTTTCGCGGCTGCCTCGGCCAGGCTCATGCCTGGCGGCGCCGGCTGCTGCGCCGACGCCGCGGCGCTTACCAGCAGCATGACCGCAACCAGCATGTCTCGTGCACGCGCGGCCGACTGCCTGCCGGTCGCCCCGGCCTGACCCTGGGAATAGCGGCCCTTGCCGGCTGGCCAGACAATCTGGCCATCTTCACCCGAGCTGAGAACAGTCTGACCTTGGTAGATATTGATCTGAGGGGAAGCGACCTGAACCTCTAATTGCATCAGCCGACGCTTTACGGCTCGTAGCTCACGAGCTCGCCTGCCTTTCTATCACCGGAGGTGACCGTGACCACCGCGGGTTCGCTGCCTCGATCCCTCTCTTTCATCGATTGGGACGCCAACTCCCAATGCTGTTCGTGCTTGCCGTCCGGCATTCCTTCCCGAAGCCAGTTATCGCGGGCTCGTACAAGGATTTTGTCGTTTTCCTGCATTGTTCCTGTCCCTTCGTTTCTGCTACGGGCCGCCTGCTCGGGTCGCACTCACGGTTAGCGCGTCTCGGCATCCTTACGAGGGCTCTCTCGCTTGACGCGGCGACGCGAGCAGGACCGACGAGGTAACACACTAACTATGACGAGCGGCTTCCTCGTTCTCGGCATGAGTGATTATCGTCCGGCTTATGCGGCTTATCGTCCAATTGTTAGCAATCGACTGAAGTAACGCTCGGCGATGAGCGCGCTCGCCTAGCAGTTCACCTAAAGGATGGGCCGAATGCGCCGTATCGCGGAGGACCGATGGCGACCGACACGCTGGAGAGGCTGCTCACGACGCTGGACGTGCGGATTCATGCGTTCGCGGTCTGCGAGATCAAGGCGGGTTGGCGCCTCGCCTTCGATCCCATGGCGGCGGTCACCATTCACTACGTCCTGGCCGGAACAGGCACGATACGCGTCTCGGGTGCCGTGGAGGCGGCCTACGCACCTTTCAGCATCATCGTCGTACCCGGCGGCGTGTCCCAAAGCCTCGGTGGTGCCGACGCTGTCCAAGGCGAGGCCAACGGCGGAGATAGCTGCGGCCCCGCAGCGGATGGGCTTGTCAGGTTCACCGCAGGCGACGCGAGCCGGGACACCTTCGTGGTGTGCGCGACCATCGCGGCTTCCTACGGAGGCGCCCTCGGGCTGTTCGACAGCCTGCGGCAGCCCGTCGTGGAGGACGTGTCGCGGAGCGATGCCATGCGGCGGCTCTTCGACGTAATGCTGGAGGAGATCACGAGGCCGGGAATCGGCACTCGCGCACTGACCGAGGCACTGATGAAGCAATGCATTATACTATTGCTGCGGGGCCACCTTACCCAACTCAGCGTCAGGTCACCGTTCTACACGGCGCTGGAGGATCACCGGCTCGCGCGGGCGATCGTCGGCGTTCTCGAACAGCCCGCGGCGCCGCACACGGTCGACAGCCTCGCCTCCCTCGCGGGGATGAGCAGATCCACCTTCGCGGCGCGCTTCGCGCAGGTTTTTGAGCGGACCCCGATCGATTTCGTCCAGCACGTCCGGCTCCGCCTCGGGGCTCAGCTGCTGCAATCGACGGATCTTCCCGTCAAGGTCATCGCCGCGAGCGTCGGCTACACGGACAGAAGCTACTTCACGCGCGCGTTCCGTGCCGCTCACGGGCTCGATCCCAGGGCCTTCCGCGCCCGCGCCGCCCGGGCAGAAGGCGCGCAGCTCGCTACAGCCCCCTCGCTGGGCGAACATATCGTCGGAACCCTGGGCGGCCTTCTCGACGAAGGTGAATGAGAGCCGCACGGCGGGTCTACTGCCGCCTCGCCCGAGAAGCGCAGGCCAACGGTCCTTATGGCGGCCAATGGCGCGCCACGGCGTCCGGCGTCGCTCATCTCGCGGTCGAGCGTGTAGCCGCGGCGGCACTCGTCGACGAGCATGAGGTCATACTGGACAGGCTGGCCTCTCCATGACGGCCGCCATCGACTGCCCACGCATGCCGGTGGTAACCAACGCTGGCAATGAGGCCGCCCGCCGCACCTATCGCTCGCGCCGCTTGGCGCCAGGCAAGCTGGCAGCCCGGCACCCGCACGATCGCCGAGGAAGTGGCCGTCGCCCTCACCTATAACCGCACCACCTTCGCCGTGATGATGGCGACCCCGGCCGATCTCGGAGACTTTGCGGTCGGCTTCAGCCTAGCCGAGGGCGTGGTCGACCGCGCTAACGAGATCGAGGAGCTGGAAACGGTGCCGGGCGGCGACGGCGTGGAACTGCGCATGTGGATCGGCCCGGCCCGCGCCGACGCGCTCGGCGCCCGGCGCCGCGCCCTCGCCGGCCCAACCGGCTGCGGCCTCTGCGGCCTCGACAGCCTCGCCGCCGCTCTCCGCCCCCTCCCGCCCGTCATAAGCGAACTCCGCATCACCCCTGCGGACGTGGCCGCCGCCATCGCCTCCCTCGCCCCCGCCCAAGCGCTCGGCCAAGCCACCCGCGCCGTCCACGCCGCCGGCTTCTGGCGAGTTGGCCAAGGCCTCGTGGCGCTGCGCGAGGACGTTGGCCGGCACACCGCCCTCGACAAACTCGCAGGCGCCCTGGCGCGCGCCGATGAGCCCGCAGACGGTATCATTGTCATGACCAGCCGCGTTTCGGTCGAGCTCGTGCAAAAAGCGGCGCGTATGGGCGCGCCCGTGCTTGCCGCCGTCTCGGCCCCCACCGGCCTCGCCCTCCGCGCCGCCGAAGCCGCCGGCATCACCCTCGCCGCCATCGCCCGGGACGACGGCTTCGAGCTGTTCACCCATCCCGGCCGTGTGGACGGCGCAGGGTTTGGCGCGCGGGCCGCTCCGGGCTAGTGTTGTCCCGCAACCACGAGCGAGTCGGCATGGCGACGATCGGCTTCATCGGCCTCGGCAACATGGGCGGCCCTATGGCCGCCAACCTCCTCGCTGCCGGCCACACGGTGCGCGGCTGCGACACGGTCGTGGCCGCGATTGAGGAGCACGTGGCCCGCGGCGGCGTTCCAGCTCGCTCGATCGCCGAGGCAGTCGCGGGCGCGGACGCCGTGATCACCATGCTGCCGGCCGGCACGCATGTCCGGGCCGTGCTGGCGGGCGAGGGCGGCGTGTTTGCCCATGCCGCTCGCGATACGCTCCTCGTCGACTGCTCGACCATCGACGTGACGACGGCGCGCGAGATGGCCGCCGCTGCCGAAGGGCATGGCCTGCCGATGCTGGACGCACCCGTCTCGGGCGGCACCGTCGGGGCGAGCGCCGGCACGCTCACCTTCATGGTGGGCGGCGATGCGGCCGTCTTCGACCGCGCCAGGCCGTTGCTCGATGCCATGGGCAAGACCGTCGTGCTCGCCGGCGGGGCAGGGGCGGGGCAGGCCGCCAAGGTCTGCAACAACCTCCTGCTCGGCATTAGCATGATAGGCGTTGCCGAAGCCTTTGCCCTTGCCGATAGGCTGGGCCTATCGATCCAGGCCCTGTTCGACGTGAGCAGCAAGAGCTCCGGCCAATGCTGGTCGCTCACCAGCTACTGCCCGGTACCGGGTCCGGTCCCAACTGCCCCGAGCAACCGCGACTACCAACCTGGCTTCGCCGCCGCCCTGATGCTGAAGGACCTCACCCTTGCCGCGGAAGCCGCCGCCGCTGCGGGCGCGCCTTCGATGCTGGGCGGCCATGCCCGGGCCGCCTATGAGCGGTTGGTCGCAGCCGGGCTCGGTGACCGCGATTTCTCGGTCGTCGCCCGCGCGCTCGCCGACGGCACCCTGGCATGACGCCCGCCCGCGAGGTCGACCGCGTCCGCCGGGCACTGCGCGAGCTGGCCCGCGTCGTCCGCTACGTGGAGGACGACGCGCCCCATATCGGCTTGCATGCCGAGGTGCACAGCTTGCAGGCGCTGCCGCGGCTCCGATTGCTGGTGCATGGCTATGTGCCGGTCGAGCCGCAGGCGGCGGATTGCCATCTTTATGTGGTCGATGACTGGCTGACTGGCGAGCGCCGGGTCGAGCTGCGCTGCGTGGAGCGGGCGTGACCCGGCTTTCCTCCGCCGCCGATCCGCGCTCCGACGCGTTTCGCGCCAACCGCGAGCGGATGGACGGCCTTGTCGCTGAGCTGCGCGCCGAGGTGGACCGCGTTCGCGAGGGCGGCGGGGAGCGTGCCCGCGACCGGCACCTGTCCCGCGGAAAGCTGCTGCCGCGGGATCGCGTTCGCGCCCTGATCGACCCGGCGTCGCCGTTCCTCGAGCTCTCGCAGCTTGCGGCATACGGGATGTATGGCGAGCCGATCCCGGCCGCTGGCATCATCACCGGTGTGGGCCGCGTCATGGGCCGGGAGTGCGTGATCGTCGCCAATGATGCGACGGTGAAGGGCGGGACGTATTACCCGATGACGGTGAAGAAGCATTTGCGCGCCCAGGAGATCGCGCTCGAGAACCACTTGCCCTGCGTCTACCTCGTTGATTCCGGTGGCGCGAACTTGCCGAACCAGGACGAGGTGTTTCCCGACCGCGAGCATTTCGGCCGCATTTTCTACAACCAGGCGCAGATGTCGGCGGCGGGCATCCCGCAGGTCGCGGTCGTCATGGGCTCCTGCACCGCGGGCGGCGCCTACGTGCCGGCCATGTCCGACGAGAGCGTCATCGTCCGCAACCAGGGCACTATCTTTCTGGGCGGCCCGCCGCTCGTGAAGGCGGCGACCGGCGAGGTCGTAACGGCCGAAGAGCTCGGCGGCGGCGAGCTGCACAGCCGCGTGTCCGGCGTCACCGACCACCTCGCTGAGACCGATGCCCACGCCCTCGGCATCGCGCGGCGCATCGTCGCCTCGTTCAATCACCCGAAACGCGTCGCCCTCGACCTGCACCCGCCGGCGCCGCCGCTCGCCGACCCGGCGGAGTTCGGCGCGGTCGTCCCGGCCGACCCGCGCGAGCCTTACGACGTGCGCGAGGTAATCGCCCGGCTCGTGGACGGCTCCGAGCTCGACGAGTTCAAGGCGCTGTACGGCCCGACGCTGGTCACCGGCTTCGCGCGCATTTGGGGCTACCCGGTCGGCATTCTCGCCAATAACGGCATCCTGTTCAGCGAGAGCGCGCAGAAAGGCGCCCACTTCATCGAGCTCTGCGCCCAGCGGGGCATCCCGCTCGTGTTCCTGCAGAACATTACGGGGTTCATGGTCGGGCGGAAATACGAGGCGGGCGGAATCGCTAAGGATGGGGCGAAGCTTGTGACGGCGGTCGCGACGGCCGCGGTGCCGAAATTTACGGTGATTATCGGCGGTAGCTTCGGCGCCGGCAATTACGGCATGTGCGGCCGGGCCTACTCGCCGCGCTTCCTGTGGATGTGGCCAAATGCGCGCATCTCCGTCATGGGCGGCCCGCAGGCCGCGAGCGTGCTGGCGCAGGTCAGGCGCGACAACATGGAGGCCCGCGGCGAAAGCTGGTCGGCCGAGCAAGAAGCAGCGTTTCGGGCGCCGGTCGAGGCGCAGTACGAGGCGCAGGGAAATCCCTATTACGCGAGCGCGCGGCTCTGGGATGACGGCGTGATCGCGCCCGAGGATACCCGGATGGCGCTCGCGCTCGGGCTTTCCGCCGCGCTCAACGCACCTAGCTTGCCGACCAAATTCGGCCTGTTCCGGATGTGATGTTAGCCTCGATCCTCATCGCCAATCGCGGCGAGATCGCCTGCCGGGTCATCCGCACGGCGCGGGCTATGGGGCTGCGGACCGTCGCCGTCTACTCGGCAGCCGATCGCGATGCGCAGCATGTGGCGATGGCGGACGAGGCCTACCCGATCGGCCCGGCGCCCGCACGGGAGAGCTATCTCCGCGGCGACCGCATTATCGCGGCTGCGCTGGCGAGCGGTGCGGACGCGATCCACCCTGGCTACGGCTTCCTCTCCGAGAATGCCGAGTTCGCCGAAGCGTGCGACGCGGCCGGGCTAGTCTGGATCGGGCCGCCGGCCGCGGCGATCCGCGCTATGGGCAGCAAGGCGGCGGCCAAGGCGCTGATGGCGGAGGCGGGGGTCCCGCTCGTCCCGGGCTATCACGGTGCGGCGCAGGGCGATCTCGCCGCCGAAGCCGGCCGGATCGGCTATCCCGTGCTCATCAAGGCGAGCGCCGGCGGGGGCGGGAAGGGCATGCGCGTGGTCGAGCGGGCGGCCGATTTCGCGGAGGGCTTGGCCCTTGCGAAGGGCGAGGCGGCCAGCGCGTTCGGCGACGACCGCATGCTCATCGAGCGCTACCTGACCCGGCCGCGGCACATCGAGATTCAGGTATTCGCCGATACGCAAGGCCACGTCATCAGCTTGTATGAGCGGGACTGCTCGATCCAGCGGCGGCATCAGAAGGTAGTGGAGGAGGCGCCGGCGCCGGACCTTTCGCCGGCGCAGCGCCGGGCGATGGGCGAGGCCGCCTGCGCTGCTGCGCGGGCGATCGGCTATGTGGGCGCCGGGACGGTGGAGTTCATCGCCGAGGACGGCGCGTTCTACTTCATGGAGATGAACACCCGGCTCCAGGTCGAGCACCCCGTTACCGAGATGGTCACAGGGCAGGACCTCGTGGCGTGGCAGCTCCGGGTGGCGGCGGGCGAGGCGCTGCCGCTCACCCAGGACGAGGTGACCCTGCACGGCCACGCCATCGAGGCCCGCATCTACGCGGAGGACCCGGCGCGCGACTTCGTGCCGAGCGTCGGCCGCCTCGTCCATCTCCGGCCGCCCGCCGAGGGCGCCCATGTCCGCCTCGATAGCGGCGTACGCGAGGGCGACGCGATCTCGGTGCATTACGACCCGATGATCGCGAAGCTGATCGTCTGGGACGAGGACCGTCCCCGCGCGGTGGCCCGCCTGCGCCGAGCGCTTTTTGAGTACGAAGCGGTCGGTCCCGCGACCAACCTTGCTTTGCTGCGCGCCATCGCGGCCCACCCGGCTTTCGCCGCCGCCGAGCTCGACACCGGCTTCATCGCTCGCCACGAGGCCGAACTGCTCGCGCCGCCCCCACCAGCGCCGGCCATGGTTCTGGCCGCCGCCGCCCTACGCGCGTTCGATTATCCTGCCGCCATGACCGAGGATCGCTGGTCGCCGTGGAATCTACGCACGGCCTGGCGCCTCAACGGCGAGGGCTACCAAGATCTGGTGCTGCGGGATGGCGAGCAGGACCACGCTGTGCGCGTGCATCCGGCAGCGGAAGGCAGCTTACGCGTCGTGCTCGGGGGCACGGCGCTGCTGGCGAAACCTGGGCCAGGCGATACGATCGAGATAGACGGCGTCCGCCGCCGCCTCCCCGTGGTACGGGAGGGCGACGTACTCACGGTCGTGCTCGCCGGCCAGAATTACCCGCTGCATTCAGTGGATCCGCTCCGCCCGCCGCTGGCCGCGAGCGCTATCGAGGACCGGTTGCGGGCGCCGATGCCGGGCCGCATCGTCGCGGTCCACGCCGAGGCCGGCGCCGCGGTCGCGAAAGGCCAGATCCTCATCGTGCTCGAGGCGATGAAGGTCCAGATGCGCCTGGCCGCACCACGCGACGGCACGGTCGAGCGCGTGGCGGCGGCCCCCGGCGATTTGGTCGAGGAAGGCGCCGAACTCATCCATTTTGCGCCTTGATGCCGCCATCTGCCTGGGGCAAGGCTGCGACAACCGCCACGGAGCTGCTCCATGCGCCGCACCCTCTCGATCGCACTGGCCTGCCTCGCCGTCTCGTCCGCCTTCGCCCAACCCTACGGCGCGCCGAACACCCCGAACGGCGCCCGGCCCGGCAATATTCCCGGTACCGGCAACTCGCTGCCCCGTTCGAACGCGGCCAGCAATATCGGTCCTGGCGACACCGGCAGCGTGATCGCGCCGACCTTGCCGTCGCCCGATGTCAGCCCGGATGCGCCGGCGCGCCGCTTCCTTCTTGCTGCCCGCCAGGCCATTGCCGCGGGGCGCACCGGGCAGGCGCAGGAATCCCTGGAGCGTGCCGAATCCCGCCTGCTCGATCGGTCCGTGCCTCGGCCGGCGGCGAGCCAACCCGACCAGGCGCCACCCATAACGCTCATCGCCGAAGCCCGCCGGGCCCTTGCATCCCAGGACGGGCAAGCGGCGTTGCGGGCGATCGACGGCGCGCTGCAAACCCTTGCAGCGCGTTGACGTCCCATGACCTCCCGAAATCGTGATCGAAAGTAGATGGATCAAACGGCGGGGGATTGTGAACTGCTAGGCCTTGTTGCACGCTTCTGTCACATCATCGGCGCGTAGCGGCGGAGGCAATCAGGGTGCG
>JAABUX010007586.1_pt1 | contig 12686 bp, 24 predicted proteins | sample 5561851 | NCBI WGS metagenome assembly JAABUX01 (sample SAMN10711883, study PRJNA513361) | rock metagenome | isolation source: Antarctica rocks | place: Antarctica: Victoria Land, Richard Nunatak red sandstone | collected 2016-01-03 | reverse complement strand
CAAGCCACCCAGCTCGAGCGGGTGCGCAGCCAGCAGAGGCAACGGTGTCAGACCCAATCATGTGGTGTGATGCTCCGGCGAGTGTAATGTGTTCGCGCACATGCGACACCATGAGCTGGACGCAGCTCCTGGTTGCACAGCGCTTAGTGCCCCTTGAATTCCATGTCTGCTGCAGCATGACGATCGTCAGGAGCAGCAGAGCAACAGCATGCTCATGTGGGTTTTGCATGCGGGCAGGCGAACACAACTCTCAAGGCGAAGGTCGACATCCTGCGGGCGAACCTGGAGGACACGCGGGCCGAGGCGGACATCGCCAGTGCCCTCAAAGCCGAGGTCGCCAGCCTCCAGGCCCAAATGGCGCAACAGCAGGAGCAGGCGGCGAGTGCTGCGACCAGCATCGGTAGCCCTGCCGGCGAACCAGACGCTGCAGAGCCACGTGGCACGGAAGACTCGGCTGAGCCGCACATTGAGCAGGCAGTTGAGGCGGCGAGAGCGGAAGCTTCGGAAGCCACCCAGCGGGCAGACGCTGCAGAGGCGGCGCTCGCCGACCTGAGGGCGGGGACGGAGCTGGGTGAAGACGCTCCAGCGGCTGATGTTGTCGCGCACATCCTGCAGAGGATAGGTGAAGCACGCAGCCAGCAATCGGAGGAGCGCGCAGCGCCCACAGAGGCTCCCAGCGAGCTCACTGCTGCCCTGCAGCGGGCAGATGATCTCTCGACACAGCTGGCAGAAGCCAAAAAGCTGCGAACAGATGCCGTAGCCCACGCTTCGCAGCTTACAGAACAACTGGCCGGCGCTCAGGAGGAGGCGAGGGCTGCTGCAGGCGAGCGCATCGCTGAAGCTGATGCGGCGCGGGCGGCCGATGCCACGCTGCACGCAAAGCTCGAGGAAGCTAAGCGGCAGGTGCGGCTCTTAACTTGGCGCCCAGCGATGCCCGAGTTTGAGTGGCCAGACACCCCGTGCTGTTTCTTGAGCCATTACATGACAAGGCCGCATTGCAGAGCTTGTGGGCCGTCAAAGCTCGGATCTGAATCATCGTGGTTCAATGTTGCTGGCATTTGGCAGGTTTTGGCGCTGCACGATGAGAGTCGGGCCATGCTGGAGGAGCGGGCGGACATGGAGCATCACCTGACCGATGCCAGGGCGGAAGCGAAGCAGCACCAGGTGCCGCCGGCAAGACCTTTGTGACCGTTGACATTGCATCATGCGGCAACCTAGACATTCATTACGAACGGCAGCGGCTTTCATTTGACCATGACCTGGCAGGGACCGGTTGCTTTCCTGTGCGCGTGGCCAGTGTAAGCAGCATGCTGAGGATGTCAGTCGCCGTATCGCTTCTTGCGAGGCCATGCGGCTGGCGAGCCCTCTGACCCCAATGATGATGTGATGCAGGCGGCCCTAGATGAGGCGCATGCGCAGGCCAGCAGCGGACGCAGCGCGCAGGATCAGGAGCTCGCGGAGGCAACTGCCAGGCAAGCGGAGCTGCAGACGCAGCTGGATGCAGCAGCTGCAGAAACTGCGGAGAAGCAGGCGGCTCTGGAAGCGGCGCAGGAGCGGGCGGCCGCTCTCGAGGACGGCGCCACGCAGGGACAGTCAGCCCAGGAGGACCTGCAACGGAAGCTTGATGCCGCATTTGCGGAGGCGGAAGAGCGGCAGGCGGCACTGGCAGCGGCGCAGGAACGGAGTGCTGCGCTGGACGTCGAAGCTTCAGAGACGCAGAGCGTGCTGCAGCGGAAGCTCGATGTTGCGCTTGCGGAGGCGGAACAGCGGCAGGCGGCTCTGGAAGCAGCGCAGGAGCTGGTGACTGCACTCGAGGGCGGCGCCACACAGGGACAGTCAGCACAAGAGGACCTGCAGCGGCAGCTCGATGCCGCGCTTGCAAATGCAGAAGAGAGGCAGGCAGCACTGGCAGCCGCACAGGAACGGAGTCTTGCGTTGGACGGCGAAGCTTCTGAGACGCAGAGCGTGCTGCAGCGGGAGCTTGCGGCTGCAAAGGAGCGCGTGACAGAGCTGGAAACTGGCACAGCTGAGACTGCATCAGCTGCGGACCGTGAGCTTGCGGAGGCGCAAGAGGCACGTGAGGACCTTAAGAGGAGGCTCGAGGAGGCTCTCGGCACCATCCATCGCCTGGAGAGGCGGGCGGACAGCGCGACGAGCCAGCTGACTGCTGAACGCCAGGGATCGATGCAGAGGGACGCGCAGCTGCGCGACCAGCTCGACGCTGCGCACGAGGAGATCCAGGTTTGTGCTGCCTTCTTGCCAACTCAGCTTCTTTGCCCCACGGGCCTGTAGATCTTTTCGGCGGTTGACTACGCTTTAAGCAGCGATGGGATCTGCTCGTTCGAGTGCTCTGTGGCACTCGCTTGCGTGACGTTGTACAGGTCGGCGATGAGGCGCTGCAGCAGGCCCTGACTGAGGCACGGGTTGAAGCGCAGCATGCGCAAGCAGACCTGGCCGCAGTGCGGGCTGAGCTGGAGGCCCTGCGACGTAGCCACAGCAGCCCGGAGCCCAACAGTCCTGCACGTGAGCCAGGTGCGTATGCACGATCACTTTGCAAGCGCTGCCGTGTATGCAGCGTCCCATGTGTGCTCAGGTGAGCGGAAGGGTAGTGCAGCTCATCGCTCAAGGAGGATTACGTAGATGCTTGCCGACATGATGATTCGTTGAGAGTTGGAGGCCGTCGTCTATGACTGAAGAAGATTGACCGCACTGCCAACGTGACTCTGATGGCCCTCTGGCAGGAATGGCAAACGGTGGGCCGACAACAACAGCAGCCACGCTGGCAAGCAGTCCAGTAGCAGCAGTGCGGAAGCTCGCCGCGTTGGACGAGGCAGATCGCATGGAGGTACGCTGAATGCCCGTGTGCCAGAGTTAAACCAAAGCATTATGCCCCCGGGCACTGGACGCTGTCTGATCTGCCAGGCTGGCTCAGGCGCGAGAGCTGCATGGCATCCAGGACACCTCAGCCAGACAGTGCGACAATGTGGATCAACTCTCATCGACTCGTGACTTTTCGATGGCCTGTACACGCTCTGCAGGCGGCGCTAGATGTGATCGGTCAACTACAGCGGCAAGTCGATGATCATGAGGCACAGTATGGCGATGAGCTGCTGGCCGCCTCGGAGCGCATCAAGGTGCATACGCACATCATTGTACCACAACACGAACCCGTCGACGATCGCCACATCCTTGGTTACCCAATCCTGCTGTGGTCCTGCGTCGCGAGCTGTGCTGCATGGCATGTCGGTGTTCACCAAGCTGCCCAAACATCATCGTGATGTACTACACAGCACTTGCGCTGCCGTGGCGTCGCCTCTGATACGGCCTGGGTGACCGCAGGCCCTGGCGTCGCAGGTGGCCGGGTCGGAGCGCTCCACGAAGGAGCTTCGCGAGCAACTCGACGCGCAGACCAGCCGCCATGACGAGGCGGCGGCGGAGCTGCAACAGGACAGGGATGCTGCGTTGGCCAGGGCCAACGAGCTCGAACAGCAGCTGTCAGAGCAGGTCGCCCGGCACGAGGCGACAGCGGCTGAGCTGCAGAGCGCGCAGGCCGAAGCAGCGGCCAGGGTCGCGGAACTCGAAGGGCAGCTGTCAGAACAGGTCGCACGCCGCGAAGCAACGGCGGCTGAGCTGCAGCGTGCGCAGGCCGAAGCGGCGGCCAGGGTCGCCGAACTTGAAGGGCAGCTGTCCGCACAGGTTGCGTTGGATGCAGACGTCATCGCAGAGCTGCAGGTGAGCGCTTTGGTGCAGGTCGAAGCAAGCCCTCTTTTGCAGGCCAGCAATGACATGTTGGGCCTGAGCGCATGCCGACTGCCCGCAGATGCATGGACAAGCGCACTCAGCACATGGACCTCTGCAGCGATTGTGAGTCAGTTGTCTTGTCGTACATGAAGACGCTCGTTGGCCTTGCAACAACACCGGCATGGCTGCGCAGGCACAGAGGCGTGAGACACTCGAGGCGGCTGCACATCTGAAAGACCAGCTGGCAGAGGCAATTGACGCGGCAGATGCCGCCAGAAAGCGGAGCACAGCCGCGGAGGCAGCCTTGGAGGACAGCAGGCAGCGTGCTGAGCAGTCGACAGCGGTCGCTGACCAGAGTGCGGCAGAGCTTGCGGCCGCCTCGGCCCGGGCGAGCGCCCTCAATGAGGAGCTGGTGCGGCATTATGCTGGCGTGCAGTTGAAATAATTGCAGATCCAACTGTAGGTTTATGCACTGCAGCAGGCCTGCAGCGTGGTCGCAATGCGGTTGCTTCCCAGCGTACGTGCCGCCATCTGGGGTGTCACGCTTGCCTCGCACGCACATACGGCCAGCCAGGCAATGTCAAGCTGTCATCAACCTGGTCTGATCGTACCTTGTCGCTTCTTCCGCAGGGCGCGGCGCGGCGGGAGCTTGAACACTTGCAGCAGCGACTTGAGCATGTGGAGGCAGAGTGCAAGGAGGCCGCGGCAGCTGCCGAGCAGCTCCAGCAGGCCAGTGCACAGGTGTGCGACTACATAAGTATCTAAATGATGATCCTCAGTAAGTTTCCTGTTTATTATGTTTTCTGTCCGCTGTGCCTCATGTAGGGCGTCCTCAGTGCCGCATCATGGGCTTGTATTACGGACCCCAGCTCGTTCTCAGACGCAATGCGCTAAACCTGCCACGCTCCAAACTGCCAGGTCGCGGAAGCGGAAGCAGCGGCAGCCGCCAGCCGCGAGGAGGCGGCCGGCTCGCGGGACGCCGTGCGGTCCGCGGAGGCCGCCCGCGACACCGCGGTTGCCGAGGCCGCGGCGACGGCCGACGCGCTGCGCGCCGCGGAGGAGCGCCTGTCCGGAGGCGCCTCGCAGGTGGCGCAGCTGGAGTCGCAGCTCGCCGAGGCCCGGGCGCTGCAGCAGGCGAGTGGTCGGAGAACGCCATAGACACCTCGAGCAGCATCGTCAATTCACTGCGTGTAATGTAAGAGCCCAGCAACGACAGTGTCCATAACATCTACAGGTCAACAGCTGGTCCAGGAGTAAGGGTCAGGGGTATGACCAATGCGTTGTACTCAGGAATATCTCGTCCCACGCAGGATGCAGAGCAGAATGCAGCTCGGGCGCTGCAAGACGTCGGCAGCTGGGAAGAGGAGCGGCTGCAGCTGCAGACCGAGGTACCTCTCTGCGTACTGCTGTCCATGGCCATATCTGTATTTATCTTGATGCTGCAGGGCACGTTCCTTCTGAGATTCTGGCGACACATTTAGTCAACATCACATGTCCTTTGGACGCTAGAAGTGACAAACGAATCTTGAAGCATCTGGCGGTCCACTGTTCCAAGCACTCATCAAATGGTCATCTGTCCAGGTTGACCGTTCTGAAGCATCTGCGCAGTCCCCACAGCAGTCACACTGTGCCCTTGCAGGCACAGAAGGCTGAGGAGGCTTGGGGCCGCGAGAAAAAGGCGCTCATGGAGCGGTTGGAGCGTCTGCAGAAGGCCAACAAAGCCCGCCGTGCCGAGCTCGATGACCTCACAGCCCAGGTGCAGCCCTGCCCACAGCAGATCTTCAGTCAGCTCGTTGTAGAGCGTAAATACATCTGCAGCGCAGCCTCAGTGTGGCAGACTATAGTAGGCACGCACTGTAAGGTGTGGTGTTGGTCGTACCGAGTCCACGGGGTTTGCCCTGGAAACGCTCCATGCTGAGCGTGCCATGCTGCAGGTGTCATCGCTGAAGCCTGACGCAGCCGAGGCCGCAGAGCTGCGCCAGCGGGTGGCGGAGCTGCAGCCGGAAGCAGAGAAGGCGCAGGTGATTTGAGCCTCGATCCTAGGCAGTTTTTAGTGACAACACAGCATGACCCTCAGCATTGCTCCTATGCTGGTGGTGACCAACTCCTGTGATGAGGGGAATGGGCCAAGATGCCTTGCACGCCTGCTCAACGTGCAAACGCCGCCGCGCAGGCTGCCGCCGCCGAGGCGGCGTCCCTGCGCAAGCGGTTGGCGGCAGAGGGGGACTTGGCGCGGAAGCAGATCGCGGAGCTGGAGGGCAAGGCTCACGCCGCAGCCGCCGAGCGCGAGTCCCTGCTCGAGAAGGTGCGGACCTATAACAACAACTGTAACTGGCGTGATGCCCTGTGGCCTGCACAGCTAGGAGTGGTCTACGCGTTGTGATGCTTGTACCGCTTGTGAGAGCAAACGCCCGTCGACGAGTTGTTTCGAAGTCCATTCAGCGGTCTGAGACCCTCCGAGCACATCACGCTTGCAGCGAGGATGCAGCGTTCACCGTGGCTTTCTGATGCAGGTGACAGCCGGCAAGGCGGCGGCGGAGCAGGTCACGACCCTGTCCACGCAGCTGTCGACGACGAGGCGGGACTTGGAGGCTGCGGCGACAGCCACGGAAGAGCTAGGCAGGGAGCGGGTGACATTTCTGCTGCTGACTCAGCACTGCCACTTTGACGTCTCATTCTCCTCCTGCAGGACTCCAATGCCTTCGTACGTCCCGATGAGCTCCACAGATGACATGGTCAAAGCTGTGGTGCTATCTGCTGTCATGCTGGGAATTGAGTGTAGCACCGTCGCTCACATGACTGCAGGCGCGAACCGAAGGCCTCGAGCAGCGCCTGGCGCGGTCTCGGCAGGAGTCGGCGTCGGCGTCGACGCTGTCGGCGGACCTGGAGGACCGTCTGCGGCGAGCAGAGGACGAGCTGGAGGCAGCCGCAGGCGAGCGTCCAGCCGGAGGGGGTTTAGGGTTCCAATTCACAAGGTTCAGGGTTGGGGTCGGAGTAAGGTTGATGGCCACATTTAGGGTCGGGATAGAGGCTGCTCTGGGGTCTCATATGTCGCGTGAGGCGGAACCTGACACACCATCTGCACACACTGTGCTGCATTGTGAAGCTATGTGGACACTGCACATCGAACATGACACACCCTGTTGCCACTGTGAGCAGGTACGCTGGAGCAGGAGCGGCGTGAGCGGGCGAGGGACGCTCGCGGCTTCCACGAAGAGCTCGAAGGCCTGCTCGACAAGGTTTGCTCGACTTTTGCTGGACAGACCGCATGCTCTGCATGGCCGTGCTGTGCAGTGTGAACCTGTAACTGGGGTAAGGCATCGGAGTGCAATCTTGACCGGATGCCTGCCATGTCATCAGAGCCCCGGCGAGTGGCCTGCGGCTGTCCGACAGCTGGTGTCGCAGCGTGAGGCGGACGCCGCCGAAGCAGCCACGGCTGAGGTGCGGTGCACACCCACTGCTGTTGCAGATTGCTGGTCGTGATGCAGAGGGACGTCTTCAGCATCATGTCATGATGCTGTCGTTGTGTCTGCAAGCCATATCGATTACAGCTCTTGAGATCACGCTCCGTGACTGTGCAGGTGCGCCGTGACGCAGAGGCCGCAGAGGAGGCAGCAGAAGCTGACTCGGAGCGCATGCGGCAGGCCACCGCCCGAGCTGAGCATGCTGCCCGCCAAGCCGAGGCTGCTCGGTGCGCCCTGAGCCCACGATGAGCGTGCCGCCAGCCCACCAGGCTTCCCTGAATGCATTTTCGGCATCACAACCAGTCTGTTTACAGCGAATGGTATCCAGATACTTCGAGCGTTTTCTGTTTTTCCGTCGTTCAGCCGTCCATCTGTCCATCCACCGTCGATCAAGGACAGGTGCAGTTTCTTCACAGTCCGCACGGTGGCTGCATGTCTCGCAGGTCCGCGGCGGTGCAGCGGGTGGCGGCGCTCGACGAGGAGCTGGCGCTGCGCGAGCGGCAGATGACCGAGCAGCTGCGGTCCGCCCAGGCCGCGTCGCTCGCGCAGCTCGGCGATGTCGAGGTGCGGCCTCAATACCTGACCACAGCTCTGCCTTGAAGCAAACTTCAAGCTGTAACCCCAGACCTTAACCCGTATGGTCGGCCTGTACCTGTACCGCCATGCAAAGCAAACTCTTTCCTCACAAGTTTCCTCACTCACCGCCGAGCGCATCCAAAGCGATTGCAGGCGGAGCTGGACGCGCTGCGGTCCAGCGCGGAGCAGGCCAGCAGCGCGGGCAGCGAGCAGGCGGCGGAGTGGCGGGGCCGCGCGGAGGCGGCCGAGCGGGAGGTCGCCGCAGTGCGCGACCGGGCACGGGCGCTCATGGAAGAGAAGGACTCCGAGATCGCCGCGCTCAGGGTGCGCTGCTGTGCTTTGAGAGCCTTGAACGCCGTGGGTAGGATGAAGATGGCACAACCTCCTGGCTGCACCGACCCTGCTGACCCTGCGGCCATTCTAGGTCACGTTCCCAGAGCCGCCCGGGAGCTTGTTGCCATCACTGTAGCAAACTCCCACTGCCATTTGACCTTGTTGGTGCCTCCGCCTGCGGGCGCCATTCCCCTGCAAGTGTTCCAGCGCTCACGTCATGCATACTTTCTGGTGCAGGGTCGCAGCCCAGGGGGCGCCGCCGCCGTGCGGAGCCCCAGCGGCTCGTTCGGCACGCCGCGCTCGCCCAGCGCGTCGCGCCTGCAGACCGCCGTCAGCGGCGCGCCGTCGTCGCCAGCGGCCTCCCAGCCTTCCATGTCCGCCGCGGCTTCCGCGGCTGAGCTGCCGACACCGGCCGCTCTGCAGATCGCCCAGGTATGCGCATTCAGCAAGGACTGATCGGACATGTTCCGCATGCTCATCATGAACAGTCTGGTAGTACCTCATAGTTATGACCCAGACCTGCGCTGTGGTCGAGATTGCGCTCTCACAATGCTGAAGGGAGGCAGAGAAGTCGCTACGTACACTGCACCACGCAGTCCACTGCTGGAAAGTCGCCTCAGAGACGCACCCACACGAGTGTGCCCAGCCGTCACATCGCCCTGTCAACGGCGCGTGCTGTGTCGCAGTCGCAGGACGAGCTCGCGGCAGACCCCGAGGCGCTGCAGCAGCGGGTGACGCTGCTGGAGAAGACGCTGGCGGAGATGGAGGAGACCGACAGGCTGCGGGACCGCGCCTCCGCGGTGCTGAAGGAGGAGCTCACCGAGATGCGGCGCCGAGAGAACCGGGGCAATGTCGATGTCTCCTATATCAAGGGGGTGCGCAGAGCATCGCTCACGCACCGCGCCACGCACTGCGCCCGTGGCCCATTCATAGAGCATCCCGCACGACCATAAGCCTCTCCCTACGCCATGGCTGTTCTGATTGCCGTCACAGCAGAGGCTGCTCGGTGTATATTCCTCCGCTTGCGTCCATGCTGGCGGCAATTACGCTGCTCTCGGCACTTGCAAAAGCTGAGATCTGCACAAGCCTGTGCCTTGTGGCGCGCAGGTGATCGTGAGCGGCTTCGAGAGCGGGGAGCTTCCCAACAGCTCCGCTCTGGTGCCCATCCTTGCGCGGCTCCTGGAGTTCACGCCCGCCGACCTGCGCACCATCCGCGCCGCGCGCCGCAGGTCCTGGCTGGACGGCCTGCCCGCACTGCCGGGCAGCGGCGCGCCGGCGGCCAGACCGGGGACAGAGTCCGCAGCAGCAGCGTCCTCTGCGGACGGTCGGCCGCCAGTCCCCGCGCCGGCCAGGTTCCCGACCACCGGCATGTTCAGCAGCAGCGGCAGCGGCAGCAATAACAGCGCTGCTGCCGGGCAAAGAACATGATCTATGCACTGGTAGCACAGTGTCCTAGCGCAGGCCTGTGGTCAGCTGACGCACTGTAGCGACAGAGGCACTGACTCTCGCCAGCATGCTCAGCAGCAGCATTACGAGCAAGATGAGCACCGGTAGATGTAGTGAAGGGCAGGGTTCAGCAGCAAAAAGGACGTCTTGAGTCGCCCATCCGCATGAATAATCTGGCAACCGTGTGCGAGAGCTGAGCTTCCGCGTGCATCGAGTGGCCGAATGCGTATGCGACGCATGCTACGGTAGTGTTGGCGCTTGTGGGCACATAGAAGGTGTCGGACCAGGCTTCGATGGCGGTGACAGCAGGCATGGCCGTTCCAGACCAGCCTGAGGTCTTGTACGTCAATACAGAGGAAGGGGAGCCCTACGCTCTCGAGAGCCTGTGCATGAACTGCCATCAACAGGTGCGCAGTGCCATGGCATCGCGGTCATGTCATGCTGGCGCTATGTACAAGTCCTCAGCGCAGCCATTGGCGCAGGGCACCACGCGGCTACTGCTCACCAAGGTCCCCCACTTTCGGGAGCTGATGATCGCATCGTTCGAGTGCCCGCACTGCGGTTTCAGGTACGTTGCACCGGCCCCTACTGCCCCCGGCCCCATGCATGCGGGACGTGACAATGCTGCATAGTCGTCCCAGCAGGCGGGTGTTGAGGCAGCTCTCGTGTGGTCAGGAACAACGAGGTCCAGTTCACAGGCCAGTTCGGTGAGCGGGGCGTCCGCTTCACGCTCAGCCTCCCTGCCGGGGACGCGGCCGCAGCGAGCCGCCAGGTCGTCAAGTCGGACAGCGCGACCGTGCGCATCCCGGAGCTGGACTTCGAGATCCCGCCGCTCACGCAGAAGGGGACCATCACCACCGTCGAGGGCCTGCTTTCGGACGCTGCAGCCAACCTGCGGTGAGGGATGAGCAGGGAGCGCTATTATGGCAGGTCATAGCAGGGTGCATTGCCAAAGGTTGCTGTCCCAGCAACTCCCGGACGCGGTCCCCAACACAGGTAGGCTGCTGTGCGGTGATTATCATCCCTCACTTGCATGTGGATTTGTGAGAAAGTTCATCTTTGCAAGAGCTGCTGTTTGAGGGCTGGGCGCTGATGCGATGCTAGCAGCTGAGTTTGCATGAGCTGCATGTGGCAGGCTGCTGCAGGAGGAGCGGCGGGGGCAGGACCCGGAGACGGCCGCCGCTCTGGACGCCTTCCTGGCGCGCCTGGACGCCTGCATCGCCGTGGAGGAGTCGTACACGCTCATCCTGGGTGCGAGAGGGGCGGGCAGGCGTGTCTAGCTAGTCTCGTGTAAGCTGCAGTGCCAGCCCAGCGTGCAACGCGCTGCATCGGAGTCGCCCTGGCCGTTATACCAATCCCGACTCGTGGAAGCGGGTCCTGACCAAACTCTTTTGTCCCCGCTGCGTTGAGGCTGTGTCGAAGGACGGACACGCTGTGGGCATGCAAGATCAGCCGGCCCACGTGATAGCGCTTGACGCCACCCACCGCAATCAACACAGAGAGTTCAGCTTTGCGAGGGCGTCTGGGTTGCTTCGTGGTACACCTGCACCTTTGGTATGTTATGGGCATGCAAGGGATGAGCCCAAGAAGCGGCCTGGACGTCCGGCGAAGCCGATCACCCTGTCGTGAACATCTGTTTGGTTGCATGCTGTGTGTGCTGTGACGTGGATCTCCCACTCATTTGGTGCTACACTGTGAGAAGCTCCAATCCATCTGTGCATGTGCAGCTTGTAGAACCCCTTCCTCTGTACACTGCAAGCAGACGATGCATGCAGAGAGCAAGCAAATCCTCAGCAGTCCATGGCTCAGTACATGCCACGATCTGCCGGTTGCTGTTGGCCACCTTGCACTTTCGGATGTCATGCAGATGATCCGGCGGGCAACAGCTTTGTGGAGGGCCCAGAGGCGGCAGCGGGCAAGGACCCGCTGCTGAGCGTGGAGCACTACGACCGCACGCCGGAGCAGACGCGCGAGATCGGCTTGTCCATGGGCGCGGAAGACAGCACAGCTACTGACGGGCCCACTTCTACCGGGCGAGTGGTGCGTGAGGCTGCACGCTCTGCGTCGACATGACAAGTGGCAGCACCTAGGGTCTATAGCAAGATAGGTGATGCAGCGGTTTTTGTCCCCGCCGGCTCACCAATTCCTGACACGAGTATCTGCAGTAGCGCATCTGGCCAATGCAGGACCCGTGTTTCGGCTGCTGGCAGGGCGATGGCGAGATCGCAGCCAGCGACCCGCACCACGGGTCCAAGCCGGTGGGGGCGCCGGCAGCGCACCGCGCGCTGGCCCGCGCGCAGGGCGACAGGGCCGCCGCCATCCTGGACAGATACATGGTCCCTGAGGAGGTGAGCGGTGTGATTGAGTGTGGAGTCGTGCACCGCACTTCATGCAGATACATGGTTCTCCAGTAGGTCAGCAAGGGGGAATGGAGAGTGAAGTTGGGCGCTGCACCTCAGACAAGCAGCGAGATCATTTTGTGCAGCTTCACGAGCTGGTCCCAGACCTTGAACGGGACAGGCTGGACAGGCAAAGACTGTTCCGTGGCGTACAGGTGATCGAGTTGCCGGGGCGGTGCTTCGCGTGCGGCGCGGAGTGCGTGACGCGGATGCACAACACGCACATCCCGTTCTTCAAGGAGGTCATCATCATGTCCAACGCCTGCGAGGTGTGCGGCTACCGCAACAGCGAGGTCAAGCCCGGCGGCGGCTTCAGCGACCACGGCACCCAGATCACGCTCCAGGTGCGAGCATGATGAAGCCCGCTGTTGGCCACTGTATGAGTGCGAAAGCCTTGGTGTCAACCCCCATCAGTTCGCTTGTCGTCTGCTTGATGTTCCGAGAAATGGGTTGGTCCATGATATTCTGTGGAGCAAGGAGCAGCTGCCTCCCATTGGAATGCAAGAGGTGCGCCAACCGCTCAGCCCCACCCCAACACAGGATCCCGCTGAGATGTCAGCCAGTCCCCGATGCTGCATGAAGGGCTCCTGCAGCCCATGCAGCCCCTCCTCTCGTCCCTGGATGATTCGCTGTGAAGCCCCATACCCTCGCTCGGGCGCCCTTTCTCAGGTACGGGACCCGACGGACCTGGTGCGGGACGTGATCAAGGCGGATTCGGCGGCGGTGC
>JAABUX010007585.1_pt1 | contig 12686 bp, 11 predicted proteins | sample 5561851 | NCBI WGS metagenome assembly JAABUX01 (sample SAMN10711883, study PRJNA513361) | rock metagenome | isolation source: Antarctica rocks | place: Antarctica: Victoria Land, Richard Nunatak red sandstone | collected 2016-01-03 | reverse complement strand
GTGCGCGGTTGCTCGCGAGCCGCACGTTCGCGGGCCTCGCCGCGCTCGCAGCGACGATCCTCGTCGATTCGTCGGGCAAGGCACGCGACGAAGCGACGATCCGCGAACTCGCCATTTACCACGAACGATTCCCACAGGTCGTGATGCACGATCTCGCGTTCATGCGGCTCGCACCGTGGCTCGATATGATCGCGCAGTTCTTCGACGATCCGACGTTACGCGAAGATATTTTTTCGTTGAACGCTTTGGAGATCGAGAGCGGTTCCGAAGCCGAAGCGCTCTATCTCGCCGGGTGGCTCGGCAGCCGTCTCTCGTGGGACGCGCAATCGCGCGAGAGCTTCGTCGATCGTCGCGGCATCGATATTCCGTTTCGCGTCGAGCTCCGCGGCGACCAACGTCGCGTGCGCAGCGTCATCTTGCGCACGGCGGATTCCATCTATCGCGCCGAGCTTTCGGATGACGACGCGGGCGTCGTCTGTCTGACCGTCGAGGGTGCCAAAGCAAAGAGCATCGGGTGCGTGCCGTTGCAGAATATCGAGAACACCACGCTCATCGAACGCGCGATCTTGGAGAACGCGCGCGAGACGATATTCGAAACGTCGCTCGAGACCGTCAAAGAACTGCTCGGATAGCGCGTGGCCAACCGCGAGAAGCTAACGATCGTCGCCGACGACGCGGCGCTCGCGCGCGTCGTCACGAACCTCGTGATCGGGGAAGCGCAGGTCGCGTTGAACGCGCGCGGACGCTTCGATCTCGCACTCGCCGGCGGCACGACGCCCAAAGCCGCCTACGCGATGCTGGCCGAGGAGCATCGCACCACGCTCGACTGGTCGCGCGTGCGCTTCTTCTTCGGCGACGAGCGCTGCGTGCCGCCGGATTCGACCGAATCCAACTACCGCACCGCGCACGATGCACTCCTGGGGCCGCTCGACATTGCGGGCGCCCGCGTCTTCCGCATGCGCGGCGAAGATCAGCCCGCTGCCGCGGCCGCCGCATACGCGCAGGTCTTGCGCCACGAACTCACCGGCGATGCGGCGGGAACGCCGACCTTCGACCTCGTGCTCCTGGGCATGGGTCCCGACGGCCACACGGCCTCGCTCTTTCCGGGCGAAGATCCGCGCGTCGGCGATGACGACCTCGTCCGCGCACCGTACGTCGCGAAATTTGCGACGCACCGCCTCACCCTCACGCCGCGCGTTATCGACGCGGCGCGCGTGGTCGCGATCGCAACGGCGGGCGATGCTAAATCGGACGCCCTCCACGCGGTTTTCGATGGACCGAGCGACCCCGCGACGTATCCGATCGCCATTCTCGCGCCGGCGAGTGGCGATCTGCGCTGGTTCGTCGATCGCGCTGCGGCCGCGAAGCTCGCGCGCTAGGGTCGCCGTTACGGGGCGGTGAGACGCAGGTCCGGCACGCGGCCGAGCGGCGTCGCCCCGAGCTTCGTGACGTCGACGCCGTTGTTCGCAAGGATCGCACCCGTAACGCGATCGATTTCCACCAACGCCTTTTGGACATCGCTCTGCGCCTGCAATTCGCGCCCGCGCTCGTTCGCGACGGTGACTTGCCGTTGGAGCACGAGAAACGTCGTCGACTGGCCGGCGCGGAACTTGCGTTGTTCGCTCGCCGCGACGGCCTCGGCGGCACCTCGTGCGGCGGAGGCTGCGATAAGACGCGAGCGTGCCGAACGATACTGCTGCACGGCGTTGCGCGCTTCGAACTGCACGCGTTGCACGAGTCCGACTTCCTGCGCGACGAGCGATCGCTGCCGTTCGACTTCGGCTGCATAGTTCGCATTCGCTGTGCGATTGCGAATCGGCAGCGCGAGCGTCGCACCGACCGTGTACGTCGGATACCGGCCGCGGAACAAGGATTCGTACGAAGTGCCGAGGCCGCCGACGCTCCCCGCAGGTAGTGTGTTCATACCGGGTGGGATCGGCACGAGCGGCTGCGTGCCCGGCGGCGCGGCGGCATTCGCCCGCGCGATCAGCGCGTTGATGGCACCGACCTGCGCGGTGCTGCTCGCGATGAACGGATTGCCGCTCGGATTCGTCGGGTTGCCGGCGAAGCCGTTTTCCGTGACCCCGAGGTTGAGGTCGATCTGCGGTTTACGCTGGTCGCTCGCAAAAGCGACGTTGACGTCTTGCGCGCGAAAGTTTTCGCGTAACTGCCCGACCTCGGGACGCGAACGCAGTGCCGCGACGACCACGTCGCGCAACGCGGGTTCGGGAACGATCGTCGATATCGGCGACGTCGGCACGAGATTCGCCATCCAGATCGGATCGGCAGGATCGCCCAAGATCAAGTTCTTCAGCGAATTTTGCAGGCTCGCGACGTTCGCAATCGCGGCGTACACGTTGTCTTGAAAATCGTTGACCTGCGTGTCGGATTCTACGACGTCGATGCGCGCGGCCGAGCCGCTGCGGCTCAAACGTTGGTTCGATAGCGACTGCAGGCGCGACGAACGCAGCGCCTGCTCTTGAATCGCGACGTTTTTCCAGGCGGCGACGAGGTTGTAGTACGCGACGAGCGTCGCGTTGACGGTATTAGATGCGGTGAGGCGCGCCGTCTGGTCGGTGAGGTTCGCGTTAATGGCGGCGAGGGCGATCGTGCGTCGCGTCGCATCGATCGCGCGTCCGCGCGCGAGCGGCTGCGTGTACGCGACGCCGAGCGAGGTGGTGTAGTACGGGTCGTAGCTATCGAGGGTCGAGTTGCTCGTATTGCGACTGGCACTCGTCGTCGCGCGGAACGATCCGCCGGAGCCCGTGAGGCCTTCCGCGCTCCCCATCGCACCGAGCGTCGTCGTACGAATCGGACCGCCGCCCGGGCCCGATTGAAAGCTCGAGACGGCCGGTGACTTCGAGAACGTGTATGCGGGTGCGACATCGAGCCGCAAGTCGTAGGCGCCGCGTGCCGCCTCGATCTCGTACGCCGCGATGCGACGATTCGATTGGGAGACCGCGAGATCGGGATTACGCGAAAGCGCCATCCCGATCGCGTTCGCGATGGAAAGTCCGACGAAGGGCCCGTCGTTGCCGACGATATCGCCGCTGGGAAACGCGATCGCGGGCGCGCGGAAGCCGGGCTCGACGTTCGGCACGCGCGGCAAAATCAGCCGAAATCCCGTATCGGCCGAGGCCCGGCCGCCGCTCGCCCCGCTGGCCGCGTTCGCGCCGTTGCCGCTCGTGCCGTTCGCGCCGCTGGTGCCATTCGCGTTCGTGCCGCTCGTGCCGCTCGTGCCGCTCGTGCCATTGCCGCTCGTGCCGTTGGCGCGATTGGTGCCGTTGCCGTTCGTGCCGTTGCCGTTCGTGCCGTTCGTTGCCGGCGCGGATGACGACGCCGATCGCGGCGACGTCGGTGCAGATGACGAACCGGGCGTGGAGGATGAAGCAGACCGCGGCGCCGTCGACGGCCCGGGCGCGGGCGACGACGCGGACCGCGGCGCTGACGACGACGACGATGCGGGCGACGACGCCGGCGACGGTGCGGCCGTCATTTGGGCGATGCGCACCGCTGCATGATGCGTCGTGCCGTGCGACAAGGAAACAAAGGCAAAGAGAACTGCGATCACGGGGGCGGGCTCCTTATTCTCCGGCGACCATCGCCATCGATTTGGGACGTTTGAGGATGAAGGCGAGCGGTGCCAACAGCAAGGAAATTCCGCCGACCAGAAGCGCGGTGTCGGCGTAGGAGAGAACCGCAGCCTGCTGCGTCACCAACCGGTTGAGACTGCTGCGCGCGAGTGAGTCCGAAGTGTCGCGACGGTCGAACATGTATGCCGCGACGGGGCCGCGACTCAAACGCATTTGCGAGGCGAGCTCCGTGTGGTGCGTCGCGTTCGCACGCGCGAGCAGCGTCACCAGCATCGCGATCGCGATGCTGCCGCCGACCTGACGCGCGAGATTGAAAAACGCGGAGGCCCCGGGGATGTCGCGCGGCGGCACGGACCCGAGAACCGAGATCGTCAGCGGCACGAAGATTTGCGCGAGCCCCACGCCGCTGAGTGCGAGCGAACCGAAGAACGACCAAAAATCCGTTTGCGATGTGGTGATGTTCGCGAGCATGAAGTTCGAGATGCCGATGCACGCAAAGCCGCTCGCGACGAGCCAGCGCGAATCGATCTTGTTGCGCGACGCGAGGACGGCGGCGAACGGTGTGAGCATCATGACGAAGATCGCGCGGAAAACGAGCATCTCGCCCGAGAGCGTGGCCGTGAAACCGAGCGACCCTTGCACGTACTGCGGAATGATCAGAACGCTGCCGTAGAGGCTCACGCCCAGAACCATGCCGAGGACGCTACCTGCGGCGACCGAACGATACTTTAGGACCGAAAGGTTAACGATTGGGCGCGCCGTGCGCAGTTCCCACCAGAGGAACGCGGCGAGGCCGAGCAACGCGGCGATGCTGCACGTGACGATCGAGCCGTCGTCGAACCAGTCTTTCTCCTGACCCTGGTCGAGCACGTACTGCAACGATCCGATACCGATGGCGAGAAAACCGAAGCCAACGAAATCGAGCGGCAACTTCTTGGGCCCCTCTGGATTTTTCAGGAGGAACAAGACGATCAGCACCGCCGCGATGCCGGGAACGAGATTGAGGAAAAAGGCGTAGCGCCACGACAATTGATCCGTGATGATTCCGCCGAGCGTCGGGCCCAGCGTCGGGCCTAAGATCACACCGACGGAAAAGATGCCCGCCGCCTTGCCCTGTTCCGTGTTCGGATAGGTCTCGCGTAGGATCGCCTGGGACGTCGAGATCAGACCGCCGCCGCCGAGACCCTGAACGATTCGCCAGAAGATCAATTGATCGAGCGACTGCGAGAGCCCGCACGCCATTGATGCGACCGTAAAGATGATGATCGATGCGCCATAGTATTGCCGTCGCCCGAAACGTTGCTGCAGCCACGGCGTGATCGGAATGACGATGACGTTGGCGATGATGTAGCCCGTGCCGATCCACGCCGCCTGATCGACGCTCGCGCCGAAATTACCCTGAATGTTCGGGAGCGCGACGTTGACGATCGTGACGTCGACGATCTCGAGCAGCGTCGCCATGACGATGCCGATCGTGATCACGGTCCGGCGCCAACCGTACTCGACCACATCGCGCGGTACGTTCGCGGGCGGTGCGGGCGCGGTCGGAGAGGGCCGCACCCCATTGCGTGCGACCGCGACCATCGAAGCCACGGGGACGGCCCTCGGCTACTTCACGCGAACCGACGTCTCGACCGACATACCCGGACGCAATGGATAGTCCGAAAGCTTGCCGTTCTCGACGCGGTCGAAGCGCAGTCGAACGGGCAACCGTTGCGTGACCTTCACGAAGTTGCCGGTCGCGTTCTGCGCGGGGACGAGGCTGAACTTGTTCTGCGAGGCGGGTGAGAGGTTGTCGACGTGGCCGACGAATTTCACGCCTTTGTACGCGTCGACGTTGATGTCGGCTTCTTGACCGACGTGCATCTTCCCGACCTGCGTCTCTTTGAAGTTTGCGGTGATGTAGATGTCGTTGGACGGAATGAGCGTCAGAAGCGATGCGCCGGGGGAGACCGTCTGGCCCACTTCGACGATCTTCTGTCCCACGTAGCCGTCGATCGGCGAGACGATCTTCGTGTAGCTCAGGTTGTTCTGGGCCGTCGTGAGCTGCGTACTCAGCGACGTAATCTGCGCACGTGCGGCATCGGCCGTCGCCTGTTGCGCCGAGACGCGACTCGCGGCATTGCTCTCGAGATATTTTCCTTGCGCGGTTTCCAATTGGGCTTGCTGGACGCCAATCTGCGATTCCGTGCTCTGGGTCGCATAGCGCTGCGCGTCCACTTTCTGCTGTGCCTGCGCGAGGTTTGCGTTCGCCGAGCCGACTTGCGCTTGCGCTTCCGAATACGACGACCGCGCGGCCTCGTAGGCGGCGCGCGAAGCGTCGAGCTGCTGCGCCGCGACGTCGCCCGTCGCAACGAGGGAACTCGTGCGCCGCAGGTCGGCTTGTGCGCGCCGGAGATTCTCGAGCGCTCCGGGAAGCGCGTCTTGTGCCGCGTGGACCTGCGCGCGTGCGGCTTCCGCGCCCGCGGCCGCAACCGCGATCTCGCCGCTCGACGATTGGGCGTTGCTCGCGGCGCTCGCGATGCCGGCGCGTGCCTGCGCGATCCCGCCATTCGCCTGCGCGTCCTGCGCGGCTTGCGTGTCGCGGACCAGCGAAACGTTCTCTTGCGCCGCGCGAGCCTGCGCCCGTTGTGCTGCGACGGCGGCCTGCGCTTGCGCGACACGATCGCCTTCATCGCGGTTGTCCAGCGAGACGAGCAGTTGACCCTTACGGACGCGCGCGTTCGTATCGACGGAAATATTCGCGACGCGTTCGGCGATTTTGCTCGTCACCTGTACTTCGTCGGCGTCGATCGTCGCGTCGTCGGTCGTCTCGTGCGCGGAGGCGTACGCGAAGTAGCGCAATCCGAAGATGAGCGCGAGAATGAGGACGATGACGCCGATGCCGATCCCCGCGATCCGAACGATCGGATTGCGGGGCTTCTTCTCGGGAACGGCCGGTTCGGATGCGACGAGTCCGTCCGCGCGGGGCGGCGCTTCCGTGCCCGGGGTCGCGGGCGTGACCTGCTGCGTGCCTGCCATATTAGTTTCCTCGTGCTCCGTTCAGAAAGACTTCGACGATACGTGCGACCGACTGCTCGAGGGCGAGGTCGACGTCGCCCCATATCTTGCGTGCCATGACGAAGGCGAAAAACTGCGACATGAACATTCGAGCGAGCCAATCGCCATCGCCGCGAAGCTCACCCGAGGCGACTTTTTCGTTGAAATACTCACCGAGTCGCCGGCGCGCTTCGCCGGGTGCCTGCCATGCACACGTCATCGCCTCCGGATTCATGAGTTCTTCGGCCATCGTCATCCGGATGAGGTCTTCTCGGCGTTTCATCGACTCGACGCACGAGAGCCCGAGTTCCCGCAGCTGCGTCTCGATCGTCGGGAAGGCACGCGCGCGATCGAGCAGCTCGGGAAAAGTCGAGATGGAACTATAGTGGTCGAGCATAGCCGCCAGCAGTAATTGTTTCGTACCGAAGTGACGGAAGAGCGTCGCTTCGTTGACGCCCGCGCGCTCGGCGACTTCGCGCGTGGTCGTCCCGCGGCTGCCTTTGCTCGCGTAGAGTTCGCGCGTCGCTGCGAGGATGCGCGCGCGCGTTTGATCGACACCGCTGAGCGCGGTCGCGTCACCCACGATCATTGCCGCTGCTTCCGCGTGAAGACGGTATCGTCGATCGCGACGTTGGTCTTGTAGTCCCGATAGACGGCTTCGGCGGAGGCGTGTACGAACGGAATCTTGATCGTCGCGTGCTGCCTGGCGAGCACTTCGAACGAGCCGACGCGTTCGAATTCTTGACTCATCGAGATCGTGCCGCCGTTGTAATAATACCAGGTCATCGCGTCGATGCGGTTGCGAACGGGATCGATCACGACGTCCTCGTGATCGATCTGACCGCGAACCTTTTGCACGAGCTTTACGACGACGTCGCGATGCCCGTCGAAGACGCGCTCGCCAGCGCGAGAGAAGTCGAAACGCTTGGCCCAGCTCGTGGGATCGTCGATGTCGCTGTAGAGTTTGTCGAAGCCCTTGGCATAGGACGGCACCTTCTCGAACACCACTTCGAAGTTATCGGGACGCTTGTAATACGTCGTTCCATCGAGGTGCTGCGAAACGTAGGGAAAGCTACGTAGCTTGAAATCGATCACGACGCGCGCCTCGTACGACCGCATATCCGCGTTCAGCGCGATGACGCGCGCGACGACGTCCTCGGGCGACTCGCTCTGCGCGGACGCTCGCGTGCCGGAGGAGACGCCCAGGCCGAGCAAACCGAGTGCGAGACCAGCGACGATTCGACGATGACGCCCGACCGGCGCCGTCCGTGTCCGCGCAACCGCCTTCGCCTCGGCACTCACGATCGTAAATACTTTGTCCAGCGCCGTGATGCGTAACGTATCGAGGAGACGTTTGCGGCCCGCGCGTAGCGCGATCGTCGTCCCGCGTTCGCGAGCCTCGCGGAGCATCGCGACCAACGTTGAAATGACCGGCGCATCGAGGATCGCGATGTCGTCGATATCCACGACGATGTCGCCCCCGTTCGCCGACGCAACCTCGCACCGCAGCGCATCGAGCGCCGCGGCATCGGGAGATCCGGCGAGCGTGAACACGCGCGCTTCCGAAAGAGGACCGACCATACAAACGAACTTCCGTGAGGTCAAGTGAGTACTTGCATGCACTACGATACCAGACGGTTTCCGCTGGTGCAAGTACCCACTTGCATATGATTGGAATCGAAACCGAGTCGGTCGATGCGCTCGCTCGCCATGCTGGGCTTGACGAAGCGTCGATCGTTATCGAACCGGCCTGTGCGCCGGGAGCCGGCATTCGGTTGCGCGCGGATGCTGCGATCTACCCCGCGAGCATGATCAAGCTACCCATCGCGATGGTCCTGGCCGCGTTTTGCGATGCGCGCGCGTACGCGTGGACCGACGACGTCGTGGTCGACGACGGCTGCGTCACTACGAACGATGCCCCGTCGCCTTTCGAATCGGGCTACCGGGCGAAACTCGGCGAAGCGATGCACGCGATGCTCGCGGCCAGCGACAACGTCGCGACCAACGTCCTCATCGACGTGCTCGGCCGCGAAACGCTGACCGCCGCATGCGTATCTTTCGGGCTCGCCGCTACCGCAATCCGGCGCAAACTTTCGGGCTCGCTGCCGCTCATCGACGATCCCGCGGCAACGGGCCGCAACGCCCATCCCGCCGCAGACGTAGCGCAGCTCCTCCACACCTTAGCGCGCGACACGGGACCAGGAACGCGATCGAATCGCGTGCATGACGCGCTCGCCGCGCAGATCTGGAACGACAAACTGTCGCGCGGTCTCGCACCGGGCGATACGTTCGTGCACAAGACGGGCGACACGGACGAGGTCTCGCACGACGGTGGAATCCTCATGCTGCCGGGCGGCCGGCGCTTCGTCGTCGTCGTCTACACACCGCTACCGTCCTCACCCGACACCGACGCGCGGCACGCCGCTTTCATGCGGGCGCTGCGGCCGCACCTCGGTTGACCACCAGGACCGCTCGGTACCGCGGCGTATGCGCCGAGCAGCGCGTTCGCCGAGCGACGCGTTCGCACGTCGAAGGAGTCCTCGCTTTGCGCATTCGCACCGTCTCGTTCGCTCTCGCCGCGGCCCTCGTGCCGCTGGCGTCGTCCGCCGCCGGCGGTCCGATGTCGGGCAAAACCGTCAAGTTGGGCGTCGTGGCCGACGTCACGGGCTCCGCCGGGGCTTATGGAACGGCGCAAAAGAATGCCTACGATCTCGCCGCCGACGACCTGCGCGGCGGCCGCATCGACGCGGGCGGCGCGACGCTGAGCTTCGACGTGCAAGATGCGGCGAGCGATCCCGCGCAAGTCGTCAACCTCATCCAAAAGTTCACCACCGATGGAACGGCGCTGCTGATCGGGCCGACGCTCTCGGCCGAAGCGAAAAAAGCCGATCCGATCGCGGTGAAGGCGGCGCTCACGGTCCTCGCAACGTCCAACACCGCCCAGGGGATCACGGCGCAGGGTCCGTGCGTCTTCCGCGACTCGCTCGCCGAAGAACAAGTCGTGCCCGAAGCCGTCGGAAAAGCGGCGCGGGCATGGCATCCCAAAACGGCGGCGATCATCTACGGCGACGACAATCAATTCACGAAAACCGACTTCGACATCTTCAAGGCCGCGCTCGAAAAACATCACATCGCGGTGGTCGATTCGGAGAGCTATCACACGGGCGACGTCGATTTCAAAGCGCAGCTCACGAACATCGCCGCAAAGAAACCCGATATGCTCGTGGTCGGCGCGCTACTCGAGGAAGCCGTGAAGATCGTCGTGCAGGCCAAGGGCGCCGGGATCGGCGCGCACCTCATCGGCGGCAACGGCCTCAACTCACCGAAGTTCATTTCGCTCGCGGGCGACGCGGGGACGGGCATCGTGATCGGGGCCGCGTATTACTTGGGGAACAGCTACGCCGGGAACCGCGGCTTCGTCGACCGTTACAAGAAAAAATTTGGTACGGGACCCGATCAATTCGCAGCGCAAGCCTACGCGGCCGCGCAGATCGCCGCCGCAGCGGTGAAAGCCGGCGCGACGACGAGCGAGCAGTTCTGCGCGGCGTTCAAGAAACTGAGCGTCGTACAAACCGTGCTCGGACCGGTCGCCTTTCAGTCGTCGCGCGACGTCCGCGCGGCCAGCGCCATCGTCCTCGTGACGAAGAACGGGTTCGCGTACTTCTAGCATCGTGATTGCGCAGCAGCTCGCAAACGGTCTCTTCCTCGGCGCCGTCTACGCGCTTTTCGCGATCGGCTACACGCTCGTCTTCGGCGTTCTCGACATCCTCAATCTCGCACACGCCGCGATCTTCATGGCGGCAGCGTTCGCGGCGCTCGCGCTCGTCGGTGCGGGCGTGCCGCTGTGGGCCGCGTGCGCGCTCGCGATCCTCTTTGCAGGCGTGCTCGGGATCGCGCTCGATCGCATCGCCTTCGCGCCGCTACGTGCACGCAACGCGGGGACGCTCGTGCCGCTCATCTCGTCGATCGGCGTTGCGATCGCCATCGGCGGCGCCGCGCGCGGCCTTTTCGGGCCGGGCGAACACCGCTTTCCCGCGGGCACGCTCGGCGCGCTCGGTGAGGCGCGCATGCGGCTGGGCGCGCTGTCGTTCACCGGACTCGATCTGACGATCCTGGGCATCGCGCTCGCCCTCATGGCCGTACTCGCATACGTCATGCGCCGCACGACGCTCGGACGTGCGATTCGCGCCGTCGCCGAAGATCGCGTCGCCGCCGCCCTGCTCGGCCTCGATCTCGAGCGCACGATCGCGCTGACGTTCTTCATCGCCTCGGCACTCGGCGGCGCGGCGGGCATTCTCATCGGTCTGCAATACGATAGCGTGAGCCTTGAGATGGGCTCGCGCATCGAACTCAAAGGTCTCGCCATCGTCATCCTCGGCGGGATGGGGAGCATCACGGGCGCGGTCATCGGGGCCTTCGTGCTCGGTGCGGTCGAGACGATCGCGGTCGCCTACGTGTCGTCGAGTTATCGCGACGCGGTCGCGTTCGGCGTGATGTTCGCGATCCTCGTACTACGGCCGAGCGGTCTACTCGGCAAACGGGCGCTGCGCGCGGCGTGACCTCGCGCTGATGCTCGCGTGGTTCGCCGCGCACTCCAAGCTCGTCGATCAGATCGGGATCAACGCGCTGCTCGCGCTATCCCTTTCCATCGGCTTGCGCGCGGGCCAGCTCGCGCTCGCGCAAGCCGCCTTCATGGGAATCGCCGCCTACGTCGGTGCGGTCGGCGCCGTTGCGGGGCATTGGTCGCTACTCGTCGCGATCGCCGCCGGTGCGTTCGCAGCTGCCGGCGTCGCGGCGTTGCTCGCACTTCCGCTCGGGCGGCTACGGGGCGTCTTCCTCGCGATCGCGACGATCGGCTTCGGCGAGATCGCGCGCATCGTCGAGATCAACGCGAAGGTGACGGGCGGCGCGGAGGGACTCTCCGATATTCCCAACGACGCGACGACCGCGTGGATCTACGGCGCACTCGCACTCGCGGGTATCGCGCTCGCGTTCTTCTCGCGCACGAAAGCCGCGCTCGCGCTCGCCGCGACACGCGAGGACGAGCCCGCCGCGCGCGGCGTCGGCATCGACGTGGCGGCGGTACGATTCGGCACGCTCGTCGCGGGCGCGGCGCTCGCGGGCGTCGCGGGCGTGCTCTACGCGCACGCGAACTATTTTATTACCCCGAGCGATTTCGGGTTCGGCCGCATGGAGCAAATTCTCGTCGCATGCGTCATCGGCGGCGTCACGAGTTCCCTCGGCGCCGTCATCGGCGCGACGGTGATGACGGTGTTGCCCGAGACGGTGCGCTTTCTCGCCGACTATCGCGAGGTTTCGACCGGCGCGATTCTGCTGGGCATCGTGCTCTTCGCGCCCGCCGGCATCGCGGGTTTGTGGCAGCGGCGCGCGTGAGCGCCGCGCGCGTGACGCTCGCGATTCACAATCTGTGCGTTCGGTACGGCGGCGTCACGGCGCTCGACGCGGTCGATCTCGACATCGAGCCGAGTCGCATCGTCGGTCTTATCGGACCCAACGGTGCGGGGAAGACGACGCTGGTCAACGCGATCACGGGCGTCGTGCGTGCTACGGCCGGGACGATCGCGCTCGGCGATCGCCGCCTCGACCGGCTGCCGCCGCATCGGGTCGCGCGCGCGGGCATCGCGCGTACGTATCAAAACGTCCGGCTCTTCGCAGCGCTCGGAGTTGCGGAGAACGTCCGCGCGGGCGCGATCGGGGTACCGGGGACGCTCGCCGACGCCGATGTCGTGGCTTTGCTCGACCGAGCGGGCGCGAAGATCGAGGATCTGCGCGGCCGCGCGGGCGCGCTCGCCTACGGTGATCAGCGGCGGCTAGAGATCGCGCGCGCGCTCGCATCGCAGCCGCGAATCGTACTGCTCGACGAACCCGCCGCCGGCCTAAACCCGAGCGAGACGCACGGCTTACGCGAGACGATCCGCGGCGTCGCGCGCGCGGGCGCGGGCGTGCTGCTCATCGAGCACGATATGTCGCTCGTCGCTGCGGTATGCGACGACGTCGTCGTGCTCGACTTCGGCCGCGCGATCGCGCGTGGCA
>JAABUX010007584.1_pt1 | contig 12688 bp, 6 predicted proteins | sample 5561851 | NCBI WGS metagenome assembly JAABUX01 (sample SAMN10711883, study PRJNA513361) | rock metagenome | isolation source: Antarctica rocks | place: Antarctica: Victoria Land, Richard Nunatak red sandstone | collected 2016-01-03 | reverse complement strand
GCCGTTCCGCCGAAGACCGACGCCGCCACCGCATAGGGCAGCCCCACCCCCAGCGCCCGGACGCTGGCCGGAAATAACTCGGCCTTCACCACTGCATTGATCGACGTATACCCGCTGACGATCGCCAACGCCGCGAGCACCAGCAGCAGCGCGGTCGTGTAGTCGTGCGTCCCGGACAGCGCCGTGAACAGGGGCACCGTCAGCAGCGTGCCCAGGATGCCGAACCACATCAGCACCGGCCGCCGACCCACCCTGTCGCTGACCGCCCCGAACAGCGGCTGCATCGCGGCGAACAGGAATAGCGTGATGAACGAGATTTCCGCCACCCACTCCTTCGGGAACTTCAGCGTATTGGCCAGGTAGGTCGGCATGTAGCTGCTGAACGTGTAGAACGCCGTCGTGCCGCCCATCGTGAGGCCGAATACCAGCAGCAACTCCCTCGGATGCTTCAGCAGCTCCCGCATCAGGTTGATCCGGGGCTCCCGGCTGGCCGCCATGAATTCGTCGGTCTCTACCAAGTTGCGGCGCAGGTACAGCCCATACAAGGCGCAAACCGCCCCGATCGCGAACGGGATGCGCCAGCCCCAGGCCGACAGCTCCGCCGACGTTAAGCTCTGCTGCAGCACCAGCAGCACCAACGCCGCCAGCACCTGCCCGCCGATCAGCGTCACATACTGGAACGAACTGTAGAAGCCACGCCGCCGCGACCCGGCAACCTCGCTTAAATACGTCGCCGACGAAGCATACTCGCCGCCGAGCGAGATGCCCTGCACCAACCGGGCAAGCAGCAGCAGAACCGGCGCCCAAACCCCTATTTGCGCGTAGGTCGGGATGATCGCGATCAGCCCCGACCCGGCGCACATCAGCAGCACCGAGACCGTCAACGCCGCCCGTCGCCCCTTCCTGTCCGCGTAGTAGCCCAGGATGAACCCGCCCACCGGCCGGATCAGGAAGCCAATCGCGTAGATTCCGAACGCATTGATGAATTGCGCCGTCGGGTCGTCGCTGGCCGAGAAAGACTTGGCGAAATAAATTGCGAAAGAATTATAGACATAGAAATCATACCACTCGATCAGATTGCCGATGGACCCGCCAAAGATCGACTTGATCCGGCGTCGTACCTCGGCCGGAGTATCAGTCCGTTCCCCTCCAGCCTTGTCCGCAAGCTGATCCAAGTACGCCTCCCCGCAATGGGCTCAGCGCCCCGTTCATCAACAATGCCCCGTGTATGAACAATGCAATGAACATCCGGCTATGTCGATGTTCCGCCTAGAACCGCTGCGGCTCTCACGCGTCTAGCAGGAACCCTGCGCATCGCGCGGGCATAAACCTAAAGGGATTTCATCCATGTTCATGCGCATCGACAAATTGCAGGCCGCCCTCCCCGAGCCCAAGCGGCCCGATCCCAACGCCGCCGCCGCCCTTCAGGAACTGCTCGGCGGCAAATACGGGGAGATGTCCACCCTCGGCAACTACCTCTTCCAGAGCTTCAACTTTCGCAGCAAGTCCAAGCTGCGCCCGTTCTACAGCCTCGTCGCCGCCATCACCGCCGAGGAACTCGGCCACATCGAGCTCGTCGGCAACGGCGTCTCCATGCTCGCCAACGGCCCCGGCGACCAAACCGAAAACGTCGACATCTCGACCGCGCCCTTCAAGGAAATGGAAGGCATCCGCCTCGCCGGCTCGTTCCTGTCGAACGGCGGCGGCTCGATGCCCATGAACTCCAACGGCGCGTCCTGGAACATGGATTTCGTCACCACCACGGGCAACGTCATCATCGACCTGCTGCACAACTTCCACCTCGAGTGCGGCGCCCGCATCCACAAGCTGCGGGTCTACGAGACGATGACCGAGCCGACCGGCCGCGAAGTCTGCGGCTACCTCCTCGTCCGCGGCTCCGTCCACGCCCACGCCTACGCGCTCGCCCTCAAGAAGCTGACCGGCGTCGCAATCGAGCAGATGCTGCCCACGCCCAACATCAATCTCGACCGTATCCCCGAGTGCCAGAAATACCTCGCCGAGGGCAGCCACCGCCGTCTCTACCGCTTCAGCCCGAGCGACTACAGCGAGATGTCCGGCATCTGGGGCAATGGCGAGCAGGCCCTTCCCGGCGATCCGCCCGGCGAGCTCGAGGTCGTCGACGGCCACCCCGAGGGCGGCAAGATCTCCGATCTCTCCGGCAACTACGGCGCGTTCACCCCCGATTACGCCCCCGAGGAGATGTTCGACATCGCCTCCAAGCTCTACAAGAAGTCCCGCTAGCCGACGCCGCTTCGCCCTCTCCCATCGGCGGGAGAGGGCGGCCGCTCGCTAACTCCTGATCCCATTCGCTTGATGGGCCGCCAGACAGGCTAAATCCACGATCTGGCTCACCGACGCCCCGATCGGTGCGATCTGCGCCGGCAACGACAATCCTAGCAGCAGTGGCCCAATCGTGCTTCCTCCGCTCAACCGCGGTGCCAGCCGGCTCGTGATGTGCCCGCTGTGCAGCCCCGGCATCACCAGCACGTTCGCGTTCCCCGTCAGCCGACAAAACGGATACAGCGCCCGAACCGTCTCATCCAGCGCCACATCCGGGCTCATATCCCCATCGAACTCGAAATCGACCTTGCGCCGCTCCAGGATCGCCACCGCCTCCCGTATCCCGTGCACGGACGAGTGCATCGGGTTGCCGAACGTCGAGTGCGACAGGATCGCCACCCGCGGCTCGCTCCCCAGCCGCCGCGCCGCCGCGGCACTCCCGACCGCAATATCCGCAATCTGCTCGGGCGTCGGCCGCTCATGCACCAGCGTGTCGGCGATGAAGATCGTCGCCTGTTCCCCCAGCATCAGCGTCAGCCCAAACGCCAGGCTGCCCGGCGCCGGGTCGATCACCATCTGGATGTCCTCCAGGCACACCGCCGCGCCCCGGGTCAGCCCGGTCAGCACCGCATCGGCATCGCCGCACGCCACCATGCACGCCGCGAATACGTTGCGATCCTGGTTCACCATCCGCTGCACGTCGCGTTGCAGGAAGCCCCGCCGCTGCAGCCTTGCATACAGGAAATCGACGTAGCGCCCGTTATGCTTCGACAGCCGCGCATTGTGGATTTCGATCCCGGCCGCGTCGCCGAGGCCCAGCCCGGCCATCGTCGCCCGCACCCGGTCCTCACGCCCAATCAGCACCGGCTCCCCATACCCGGCGTTGCGGAACTGCACCGCCCCGCGCACCACCGCCGCCTCCTCGCCCTCCGCGAACACCACCCGGCGCGGGTCGGCCCGCACCGCCTCCATGATCTGGTCCAGCGCGTTCGCCGTCGGGTCCAGCCGCCCCTGCAGCTCCCGCGTATATTTCCGCAAATCCGGCAACCGCCGCCGCGCCACCCCGCTATCCATCGCCGCCTTCGCCACCGCCGGCGGCACCCGGTAGATCAGCCGCGGATCGAACGCGTTCGGGATGATGTACTCCGGTCCGAACCCCAGCCGCCGCCCGGCGCTCGCGGTGTGCACCTCGTCCGGCACGTCCTCCCGCGCCAGCGCCGCCAGCGCTTCCGCCGCCGCGACCTTCATCGCGTCGTTGATGGTGCTGGCCCGCACGTCGAGCGCCCCCCGGAAGATATACGGGAACCCCAGCACGTTGTTGACCTGGTTCGGGTAGTCGCTGCGCCCGGTCGCGATGATCGCGTCCGCGCTCACCGCCCGCGCCTCCTCCGGCGTGATCTCCGGGTCCGGGTTGGCCATCGCGAAGATGATTGGCTTGTCCGCCATCCGCCCGACCATGGACGGCGTGAACGCCCCCTTCACCGATAGGCCGAACACCGCGTCCGCCCCCTCCATCGCCTGCTCCAGCGTCCGCGCGCTCGTCTGCGCCGCGTGCGCGCTCTTCCACTGGTTCATGCCCTCCGTGCGCCCCTGGAACACCACGCCCTTGGTGTCGCACAGGGTCACGTGCTCCGGCCGCATTCCCATCGTCTTCAGCAGCTCCACGCACGCGATCGCCGCAGCCCCCGCGCCATTCACCACCAGCCGGGTCGCCGCCAGGTCCCGTCCCGTCAGGTGGCACGCGTTGATCAGGCCCGCCGCCGCCACGATCGCGGTGCCGTGCTGGTCGTCGTGGAACACCGGGATGTCCATCAGCTCGCGCAGCCGCTGCTCGATGATGAAGCACTCCGGCGCCTTGATGTCCTCCAGGTTGATCCCCCCGAAGCTCGGCGCGAGGTAACGGACGCAGTTCACGAACGCGTCCACGTCCTCCGTCGCCACCTCCAAATCGATCCCGTCCACGTCGGCAAACCGCTTGAACAGCGCGATCTTGCCTTCCATGACTGGCTTGGACGCGAGCGCCCCCAAATTGCCCAGGCCCAGCACCGCCGTCCCGTTCGAGATCACCGCCACCATGTTCCCGCGCGTGGTGTACTCGTACGCCAGCGCCGGGTCGGCCGCGATCCGCAGGCACGGCTCCGCCACGCCCGGCGAGTACGCCAGGCTCAAATCCCGCGCGGTCCGGATCGGCTTGCTGATCCGCGTCTCCAGCTTGCCCGGCCGCCCGCTGGAGTGCAGCGCCAACGCCTCTTCCGCCGTCACCCGGTTCGTCTGGCCGATTCCCTCAGGCATCGTTCGTCCCCTGCTTTTAGCCACCAGCCTACACGCATGTTGTCGCCACCGAAAATCAGGGCTGGTATCTGCAACCCGTGTCCAACCCGTCCCCCGTCATCGCCCAGTGGTTCGCCGCCAAGCAGCAGAACCCCGACGCCCTGCTGTTTTTCCGCATGGGCGATTTCTACGAACTGTTCTTCGCCGACGCCGAAGCCGCCGCCGCCGCCCTCGGCATCGCCCTCACCGCCCGCGGCGAGCACGACGGCGTACCTATCCCGATGTGCGGCGTCCCCATCCACGCCGCCGACGCCTATCTCGCCCGCCTCATCCGTCGCGGCTTCCGCGTCGCCATCGCCGAGCAGATGGAGGCCGCCAGCGCCCGCACCGGCAAAGCCCCACTCCGGCGCGAGGTCGTCCGCCTCGTCACCCCCGGCACCCTGACCGAAGACTCGCTGCTCGACGGCGCGCGTCCCAACCTCCTGCTCGCCCTTGCCCGCGCCGGAGTCACCCTCGGCGCCGCGTGGCTCGACATCTCCACCGGCCTGTTCGAGACCGCCGACACTGCCGACCTTCCCGCCCTGCTTGGCCGTCTCGACCCGGCCGAGATCGTCGCCAGCGCCGACATCCCCCTGGGCGACCACGACGACCGCCGCGCGCCCGACACCGCCGCGCCGCCGCCCCTCGCCGCCCGTGCCCGAGTTGCCGAAGCGTTCGCCGTCGCCAGCCTCGACGCGTTCGGCGCCTTTTCCGACGCCGAAGCCATGGCCGCCGCCCTCGCCCTCGACTACGTCCGCGCCACCCAGGCCGGCAAACTGCCCCACCTCTCTCCCCCGGCGCAGCACAGTACCGGGGCTACCTTGGCCATGGACGCCGCCACCCGCGCCAACCTCGAGATCACCCGCGCGCGCGACGGGGGTCTCGAACACACCCTGCTCGCCGCCATCCAGCGCACCATCACCGCAGCCGGCGCGCGCACCCTCGCCGCCTGGCTCTCGGCGCCCCTCACCGACCCGGCCGCGATCGCCGCCCGCCAAGCCGCCTGGTCGGCCCTGATTGAGGGGGCGGCCCCTCTCCGCGTCGCCCTGCGCGGCGCGCCCGACATCGCCCGCGCCCTGGCCCGTCTCTCCCTCGGCCGCGGCACGCCCCGCGACCTCGGCGCAATCCGAAGCGGCCTGTCAGCCGCCACAGAAGCAGCCGGCGCTCTCCCGCGCGATCCAGCGCTAGCCGCCTACGCAGCCCCGCTTCACTTCGACCCAGCGCTCCATATTCAACTCACCGCCGCCCTCGCCGACGACCTGCCCGCCCGGCTAGGCGACGGCAGTGTCATCGTCCCCGGCTTCGACGGCGAACTCGACGCCCATCGCCGGCTGCGCGACGACAGCCGCCGGGTCATCTCCGGCCTGCAGCTCGACTACGCCCAGCGCTACGGCGTCGCCGCCCTCAAAATCCGCCACCACGCCCAGATCGGCTATGTGATCGAGGTCCCCGCCGCCGCCGCCGAAATCCTGCGCGCCCATCCCGACCTCATCTTGCGCCAGTCCATGGCCAACGCCGCCCGCTTCACCAACCCCGATTTGGCCGACCTCGACCGCCGCATCTCCGAAGCCGCCGACCGTGCCGCCGCCCGCGAAACCACCATCTTCGCCGCCCTCACCGAGTCCATCCTCCAGCAAGCCCCTGCTCTTCGCGCCGCTGCCGAAGCCCTCGCCGCCCTGGATGCGCTGCAATCCTGCGCCGTCCTCGCCGCCACCGGCGCCTGGACCCGACCGGTCGTCACCCCCGACTGCGCCCTCGCCATCACCGGCGGCCGCCACCCCGTCGTCGAAGCCGCCCTCGCCCGCGCCGCCCGCTTCATTCCCAACGATTGCGACCTCTCGCCCACTCGGCGCGTCCTGCTACTGACCGGGCCGAACATGGCCGGCAAGTCCACCTTCCTGCGCCAGAACGCCCTCATCGTCATCCTCGCCCAGGCCGGCCTGCCCGTTCCCGCCGCCTCCGCCCGCATCGGCATCGTCGACCGCCTGTTCAGCCGAGTCGGCGCCGCCGACGACCTCGCCCGTGGACGCAGCACCTTCATGGTCGAAATGACCGAAACCGCCGCCATCCTCAACCAGGCGGGACCCAACAGCCTGGTCGTGGTGGACGAAATCGGCCGCGGGACCGCCACCTCCGACGGACTGGCTATCGCCTGGGCGGTTCTCGAAGCGCTGCACAACCAGGTCCGCTGCCGCACCATCTTCGCGACCCACTTCCACGAACTCGCCGGCCTCACCGCTGCCATGCCGCAAATGTGCCCTCACACCATGCGCGTGCGCGAGTGGAAGGGCGACGTCGTCTTCCTCCACGAGGTCGGCGAGGGCGCCGCCGGCCGTAGCTGGGGCGTGCACGTGGCCCGGCTCGCCGGAATTCCCGCGCCGACGGTCCGCCGTGCAGCCGCTATCCTGAGCGCCATCGAGCGCAGTGCTCCGGCGAACCTTCCACTCTTCGCGGCCTTGCCCACATCGCCGTCACCTCCCGACCGGCTACGGCTCGCCCTCGACGCTACCGATCCAGATAAGCTCTCTCCGCGTGAGGCGCTCGACACGCTGTATGATTTAAAGAAACTAGGTCTATCATCGGAATAATGCTCACAATCCCCTTCCTCCCTAGCTCTCCCGAGGACGCCGCGAGCGTTCTCACCGACGCCTTGGCGTCCATCGCCGGCGAGAATGGCGTGGTCCCGCGCGACGCCGCACTCGGCGTGTTTCGTCGCCATCTCAGCCGAATCCAGCTTCACGTGCGCGAAGCGTTCGAGCAGTCCCAGCTCACCGGCCTGCAATCGGCCCGCCTCCTCGCCTCCTTGACCGACGGGATGATCGCAGCGCTGTACGACTACGCCGACCGCGTCACCGCCGCCGATCCCATGGCCAAGCCGTGCTCGCTCAGCGTCGTCGCCACCGGAGGCTACGGCCGCGGCATGCTCGCCCCGTTCAGCGACATCGACCTGCTGTTCATCACCGACGCGTCCCCCGGCCAAGCCGCAGCGCCTCGCGCTCTCGCGAAAGTGGAGTTCATGCTCTACTTTCTATGGGATCTCGGGCTGAAAGTCGGCCACGCCACCCGCTCCGTGTCGGAATGCATCGCCGAGGCTGCCAAGGACGTCACCATACGCACGTCTATGATCGACGCGCGTCGCCTCGCCGGCGACATGTCGCTGTTCGACGATTTCGCCATCCGCTTCACTGCCGCTTGCGCCGACCACGTCGGCGAGTTCATCGCCGCCAAGCAGGCCGAACGCGATTTGCGCCACCGCCGCTACGGCGAAAGTCCGTTCCTCGTCGAACCGAACATCAAGGAAGGCCGCGGTGGCCTGCGCGACCTGCAAACCCTCTATTGGATGAGCCGCTACGTCCTCGACACCCGCATGATGGGTGATCTCGTCGGTCCGGAAAGCCCCGGCGGCGGCCTCCTGATCGAGAAGGAGGCCAAGCACGCCCGTCGCTCCTGGGACTTCCTCTGGACGGTCCGCTTCCACCTCCACTACGTCGCCGGCCGCGCCGAGGAACGGCTCACCTTCGACATGCAGCCCGTTGTCGGCGCACGCATGGGATACACCCGCCACGGTCGGCAGAACGGCGTCGAGCGCTTCATGCGCCACTACTTTCTGACCGCCCGTGAGGTCGCCCGCATCACTGCGGTGCTCGAACCCGCCATCGTCCGCGAGGCGCTCGGCCCCCCCGCCACACCCGAGCGCACCGATGCCGCCCTGTTGGAGGCCGGCTTCATCCTCGCCGATGGCCAGTTGCTCGCAGCGCCGGGTCGCGACTTTAAGGCCGAGCCGGTCCAAATGCTGCGCATCCTCCAGGTCGCCCGCGACCGCGGCCTGGAACTGCATCCACTGGCCATACGTTCGCTCATACGGCACGAGCGTCAGGCCACCCTCCTCCGCGGCAGCCCGGCCGCCGGCCGCATCTTCCTCGATCTGCTGTGCAACGGAGCCGACAGCGCCCGCTGGCTGCAATTGCTGAACGAGACCGCCATCCTCGGCCGCTATTTGCCCGATTGGGCCCGCATCGTCGGCCAGATGCAGTTCGACACCTACCATGTGTTCACGGTGGACGAGCACACCATTGAGGCCGTGCGCGTCCTCAACACGCTCGAGCGCGGCGAGCTGACCGAGGTCGCGCCGATTGCCAGCGGCCTGATGGAGGATCTGCAATCCCGCCGCGCCCTCTATGTCGCAACCCTCCTGCACGATATCGCCAAGGGCCGTGGCGGTGACCATTCCGAGCTAGGCGCCGAGGTCGCACTCAACGTGGGCCCCGCCCTCGGCCTTTCCGCCGAGGAAACGGAGATGGTCTCCTGGCTGGTCCTGCAGCACCTCCTGCTTAGCCAGACCGCGTTCAAGCGCGATATCGACGACCCGAAAACCATTCTTGATCTCGCCGAGACCATCCAATCGCCGGAGCGCCTCAAGCTCCTGCTCGTACTGACGGTGGCCGACATGCGCGCCGTCTCCGCCAAGGTTTGGAACGGTTGGAAAGCGACGCTGCTCCGCGAACTCTACAGCCGCGTCGCCGAAGTTCTCGCCGGCGGGCTTGCCACCACCGAGCGCGACGTCCGCGTCGCCCGTGCCAAGCAGGCGCTGACGTCCCTCATGCCCGACTGGCCCACGGCCGACCGCGAGTTTTTCCTCAACCTCGGCTACCCCAGCTATTGGCTCAGCTTCGACCCCGAGACCCACCTTCGCCACGCCCGCCTGATCCGCGAGGCGGAGGCCCACCAGGCGCCGCTCACCGTCAACAGTGAGCCGCTGCCCGCTCGCGCCGTCACCGAGATCACCGTCTACGCCGCCGACCACGCCGGGCTGTTCAGCCGCATCTCCGGCGCGCTGGCCGTCGCCGGCGCCAGTATCGTCGACGCCCGCATCCACACCCTCACCAACGGCATGGCGCTCGACACGTTCTGGGTGCAGGACGCCGCCGGGGGCGCGTTTGACGCCCCGCACCGGCTTGCCAAGTTGGCCGCCCTGGTCGAGCAGGCCCTGTCCGGCCGGCTCCGGATCACGGCCGAAATCCGTCGCGCCAGCAAGGCGCTGCTCGGCCGCCGCATGCGCGCCATCCATGTGCCGCCTCGCGTCGTCATCGATAACCGCGCCAGCCATACCCACACCGTCCTCGAAGTGAACGGCCGCGACCGCCCCGGCCTCTTGCACGACGTCACGAATGCCATCAGCGGCCAAGGCCTGCAAATTGCCTCCGCGCACGTCACAACCTACGGCGTCCGCGCCGTGGACGTCTTCTACGTGAAGGACGTGTTCGGGCTTAAGGTCGAGAATGACCGCAAGCTCGGTCAATTGCGCGAAGCATTGCTGGCCGCCCTGGCCGGACCGGAGGACACGTTGCCGGTTCCCGTCCCGGCACCCCGCCGCCGCCGGGCGGACGCTGCCTAACATCAACCGGCACCCTTGCTACACCAGTGGCAAGCCTAGGCCTGCACGAAACTTCCATGCTTTTCAGCCGTCTTAACGAGCGCCCTGACGCGCGCGGACATCTCTCGGGAGGCCTGACCTATGGCGATCAAACCTGATCCCGCCTACACGAACTCTAACCAGCGTAGCGACACGCTGAACACCAACGCATCTCACGAAACCGGCCTCTACGACCCCTCCGTGCAGGATAACCGCATGGTCGTGATGTACGACACCCGCGCGGCCGCGGAAGCCGCCCGCGATAGCCTTGCGGCCCAAATTTCGTCTATCAATGCTCAAATCGTTGAGGAAACCGCTGATCACGCGAACGCTGGCGTCAACTCCGAAGGCGGCAACACCGGTCTATTCGGTGCGCTGAAGGGTCTTTTTGCGCAGGACGCGGAGGTGCACGGACTTGCCGAAGGCGTCCGCAGTGGCCAAGCCCTTCTTGTCATCCATCCTGCTCCGGGCAGTCGCGAACAGATCATCAGTCTGATTGAAGCCACGAGCCCGGTTGATTTCGACGCGAAACTGGAGCGATGGCGTACCGCTGGATGGGACAACTTGGAGGCTAACCGCGCTGGCAAAACGCCCGACTCAGACGCATCCAGCGCTCACAAACCTATTTTATAGGACCCCATCGGTCCCACCGCGGGCTTGGTCCTGCGCTAACAGCACATCCGCATCGGCGGTGGCGTTGGCAATGGATCGATCGGCGGAGGCAACTCGACCGGTGGCGCTGGAACCGCGTCCGGTTCTTCGATTGGCGGCGGCTGGGGATTACCAGGCGGTGAAATCGGCTCCGGCATTTGTAAGTTCAATGTCATCATATCTCCCGCCTCCTGGGATGGAAGCGCCCTAGCCCCTTGTCGGTTCCGTCAGCCGACGCGCTCAAGGTTCAGCAAGTGATTAGCCGATCTTGACACTCGCGCTGGAAAGGTTGGGGACACCTGCGACCGTGATGGTGGTCCCGTCCGCAAAGGTTAGGACCGTGCCGCCATTGATCTGCAACGCCGTCCCCAAAGCCGACGACGCCGTCAGGCCGTAGCCCGTCAGCGACAGGGTGTCGATGCCGAGCTTGAAGCCTGAAATGGTATCGGACCCGCCTGCTGCGCCCTTTTGGAACGCGAAGGTGTCCGCAGCCGTTCCTGCTATCATCGACGCGTTGCCGGTCCCAGCCCTCAAAGTATCATGGCCCGCGCCGGCAATCAGCGTGTCGTTGCCCGAGCCCGCCATAAACGAGTTGCTGCCATACGACGCCGTTCCGCCAAACGGGCTATTCCCAGCACCCGTGATCGTCTCATTGCCGGCACCCGCAACCGCCACGACATTGCCGTAGCCGATGGCGTAGAGTTTGTCGCCGCTCGCCGTGCCCGTCATGTAGACCGACGGCGATCCAAAGGCATTCAAACCACCGATCAGAGTACTGTTGCCACCGGACCCAGCGGTGACCGTTCCGCCTCCAATTCCTATCGACACCATATCCGAGCCACTTCCGCCCAACATCAGGAGCGGATTAAGGTCGTTGCCAAACACGGTGAAATCACTGGACCCGGGATTGATTGTCGCCTGACCACTCGTCACCTGGACAGTGTCGTTGCCAACCCCGCCAGCGACGGAGTTGCCGTTGATGACGTCGGCGCCAACCGAGAAGACGAACGAGTTGCCGTTCCCAAGCTGCAACGTGTTATGCCCAGTCCCCATGTCGACTGTGGCGTTGCCCGTGTCGACGCGGACCCTGTCGTCCCCAGCGCCCAAATTGATCTGGTAGTTGCCGCCGCCGACACTCTGCGTGGCAATCCAATTCGCACCATCCCCGGCGACGATGGTCTGCAAGCTCGACGGTACCGTAGCCGCGTAGAACGATAGCCCTCCGCTTCCAGCCAGCACGCTTGTCAAACCCGATCCGCCCCACAACGACACCGGCCCGCTCGCAACATCCACGATGGCAGTAACGCTGTCGATCGCAAGCACCGCGCCCACGGCCGTTGTGTCGGTGGAGAACACAACCTCGTTGCCGGTCGCGGCCGCCGCTGGCGCCACTTTGCCGCCAGCGTAGTTCAATGCTGTAAGCGCTCCCAATCCGATCTGCGCATCGATGCTGTTCGCCAACCTCTGTGCATACATCGTTGCATCGTTGGCGTTATAATTTAGTTGTAAGACTTGGTTGTTACTACCTGCAACGGTGACGGCTGGCATCGGCAGAGTCCTCGTCTAAAACGGTCGTCTTCCGGACCATTCTTAAGACACTGCATATATCATGGGCAAGGGTTAACAACCTAAGTGATAATATTTCAAAAATAGCCCCTATTTCCGCAACCGCTGCCAGCCGTTACGAGATCTACAGAGTCGACGCCGCATCAAGGCCATATTTTTTTTGTAACCGTCTAATAACGAAAATCGCACGCGCAACCGCCCGGTAATGCGCCAAGTACGCCAAGTTCAAACCCACGCCGCTCGCCGCTCCTACCAACGGCACCGCCTGAAGCGTCAACTTTTGCGAAAGCGTAATGCCATACCGGCCGGCCACCTCAGACAATAGCATCACCACTGAATGCCCACGGCTGTTCAACGCTCTGTTGCTGCGATCATTTCCAGCAAACGATCGACGCCTTCGAGGGCGGCACGGTAGCGGTCCTGGGGGCGTGACGCGGTCTTGTTAGC
>JAABUX010007583.1_pt1 | contig 12688 bp, 7 predicted proteins | sample 5561851 | NCBI WGS metagenome assembly JAABUX01 (sample SAMN10711883, study PRJNA513361) | rock metagenome | isolation source: Antarctica rocks | place: Antarctica: Victoria Land, Richard Nunatak red sandstone | collected 2016-01-03 | reverse complement strand
TCATGGTCTGCCCGATCTCCGAGGAGTCGAAGCGCATCATGACGACGGCGTTGCCGCCCATCGCGGTGGCGTTCTGCACCATGCGGTCGACGGCGTGGCGGCGCGCCTCCTCCAGCAGTTCGGTGTATTCGGTGATCTCACCGCCGCCGATCGAGCGCAGCCCGGCCATGATGTTGCCGCCGAGGCCGCGACTGCGCACGACGACCCCGAAGACCTGCCCTAACACTTGCGTGACGCGATGTCCGACGATGTTCTCTGTGGTGACGACGATCATGGTGTCCTCCTTAGTAGTCGGTAGTCAGTAGTCAGTAGTCGGTAGTCAGTAGTAACTGAACGGGTATCCGTGTGGCAGACAACTTGGCGTTATGCCTATTGTAACGCGCTACGGTTACCTCTTCCCTACTGACTACTGACTACCGACTACTAATTACTCGTACCGCAGCGCCTCGGCCGGGTACACCCTGGACGCTTGCCACGCCGGCAGGTAGGTGGTCAGCAGCGAGGCCAGGTAGGCGATCAGCACGATGACGCCGATCTGCGTCCAGGGGATGACGAGCGAGAGGCCAGGGTTGCCCTTGGCGATGCTGTCCACCAGGTTGCGCGCCAAGACCAGCCCCAGCACGACCCCCAACACCGTGCCCAGTATCGCTACGAACGACGACTCCACCAGGAAGGTCGTCTGTACCATGCGTCGCTTGAACCCGATCGCGCGCATCATGCCGATCTGCTGCCGCCGCTCCACGACCGCGCGCGTGGCTACAACGCCGAGCGCGGCGATGCCGACCACCAGGCCCAGGCCCATGAAGCCTTCCAGCAGGTTGTCGAGCCCGACGTTGAGCGACTGGTTCGTGTTGTACTCAACTCGCGCCTCGATCACGTCGAGGCCGTTGGGCAGGAAGGCGGCGCCGATCGCCAGAGCCGTCTGATGCGTGTCCTGCCCCGGCGCTGGGCGGAAGAATAACTCGGTAGGCGCCACGGCTGCGTCGTGCGCCGCCGCGAGGGTTGACTGGCCGGTGTAGACGCCGTAGGTGACATCGGTACTGTTGCTGGCGTTGCGGTCCAGCACGCCGATGACGGTCAGCGGGATGACGGCGCCCGTGCGCACGTCGCGCATCTCGATGCGCGCCGGCGTGAAGCTCTTGTCCTCGTAGTGGACGCCCGCGAGCTGGAATCCGCCGCTGCCCCTGCCCCTGCCCCCGCCGTTCTTCGAGGCCACGAGGTCGCCGTCGACGACGGCGTAGCCGGGATGCGCGCGCAACGCCTGCCAGACCGCCGCGTCGGAGCCGTAACCGGCGGCGCGGCCATGCAGCGTGAACCTGGTCGTGGTAAGGTACGCGTCGTCCGCGACGTTGGCGCGGTAGGGCTGCCAGGTCTGGTCTTTCTGGCCCGGCTGGCGCAGGCCGATCGGGAGTTGCCCAATGCCGCCGGCCGCGGCGACGCGCGCGCGTAGCGATGGGTCGGCCTTGACGCGCGCCGCCACGTCGCGCACGGGGTTGGCCGGGCTGGTCGCGCCGTAGATGGCGTAGCCGCCGCGGTCGCGGTCGAGGCTGAGACCCTGGCCGCTGAGGCTGCCGGTCAACACCGACACGACCATCAGGGTGAAGATGACCAGGCTGAACATGGAGAGGGTCAGGCCGGTGCGGAAGCGGTACTGCAGCGGGTAGGTAACGGCCATCCTGAGGATCGGGGCCGCGCTGCCGATGCGCCCGAACAGCAGCAGCAGGCTGCCCAGCAAGAGGTCGCTGTTGTACATGACCGTCCACACGCCGCCGAGCACGAGCATGATCCCTGAGACGAAGAACATCTCGATGCCGCCGCTTAGGTCCTTGCGGATGGCGTCGAAGGGGAGCAGCCAGTACCCGACCAGCGCGAGGCCCGCCAGCGAATAGCCGATCCTGTTGCGCAGGCGGTCGGGCACACGCAGGCCGGCCAGCACCCAGCGCAGCAGCATGGCCGCGCCGATCAGCAGCAGCGAGGCGCCGAGCCCGAAGGGGAAAGCCTGCTTGGTTGAGATACCCAGCGCCAGGACAGCCGCGCCGACCAGCAGCAGCAGCGGCCCACGCGCGCTCAGGGCCACCCAGGCCGGCCGGAAGGCCCACAGCAGATAGAGGATGGCCGTGGCCGCGACGGCGACAATCGGGTTCCGCGACACGGCGAAGACGATGAGCAGGGCGAGCACGGCGAGCACGCCCTTGACGGGGGTGACGCGCCGCAGACCCTTGAGCGAGCGCGCGAGGGCCGCGCGCAGGCTGCCGTCGACATGCAGGTCGTCGGGCAGGTCGCGGATGGCCGCCACGACGTTGAGCCGGCTGACGCGCCAGGACGAGAAGCTCACCGTCAGGAAGGTGACGATCGCGCCCAGGCAGAAGGCCACCACGACGCTACGCAGCTCGATATGGCTCTGCAGGCCAAAGCCGCCCGCGCCAAGCAGGCCAGCCATGATCGAGACCATGCCCAGTCCCACGCCGATGCCCAGCAGCACGCCGATCAGCGCCGCGCCGAGGTCGTAGGCGTAGCCCTCGAACAGGAATTGCTCGATCAGGTGGCGGCGCTTGGTCCCGATGGCGCGCGCCATGCCCATCTCGGGGCGCCGCTCGGCGGCCAGCATCACGAAGATCAGGAAGATCAGCATGATGCCCGCGGCGATGGAGAACAGGCCGAAGACGATGAAGATCGTCGAGAAGGCGGAGCCGAACTGGTCGGCCGAGGTGAGCCCATCGCTCTTGAGCGTCTGCACGCTATAGTTGCTGAGCGAGACCAGCGCCGTGCTCAGCGGCACCACGACCGCCGGGTCCTTGACGCCGCGCAGCGCCTCGACGACCGTGGGGTCGGCGAGCAGGCTCTTGAGCCGGTCACTCGTTCCGGGTCGGGTCGCCTGAGCCTGCAAATCGCGCACCTTCGCCAGGGTATCCGATGAGCTTTTGACCGCCGCCGTCTTTTCTAGCGCCCGCAGCGCCGCTTGACCTTGCGCGCTGCCCAGCACGCTCTTAGCAGCGGCGGCCGCTGCCGGGTTGACCAATTGCGCGCGTATCGCGCCAGCGACCGTATTGCTCAGACTTGACTGGCCGCCGGCGATATCATCGCCGCGGTTGGAGATGAGGACAGTGGTGATCTGCCCCGCGTGGCCGGTCAGCTGCTGTAGCCGGTCGAGCGACAGCAGCAGCGCGGGCGCCGCGGCCTGACCGCCCGAGAGCAGGCCACCGGTGGCGAGGCCGTCATCGCGCAGGACGTCGCGTACCACCATGGATACCGGCCTGTTGGCGATGTAGATGGTGAGATGATCGCCGCCGCGGGCGCCCAGCGCGTGGGCGGCCTGGTCGTTGATGTAGACCTCGTTCGCGCCGAGGTTATTCAGGTTCACCGTATGGCCGGAGTTGGACGTCAGCGGATGGAAAGCCGCCGTCGGGTAGTCCGCGGGCACGCCGAGCAACGTCGTATTGGCCTTGGTCTGGCGCGTGGTAAGGTCTTTGAGGGGCGCGCTCAGGGCGATAACCCCGATCACGCCGTCCGTGTTGGCGCGCACGACGCTATTATGTTGGATGGAACCGGCCGTGCCGGCCGCGACGTAGCTGGCGCCGCCCGCCCCGACGCCGCTGCCCTGGGCGGCGAAGCCCAGGCCCGCGTCGGCGGCGCCGGCCACGGTCTCGTCGACGCCGCCCAGGTTGACGACGCTGAGCGAGCGGATGCTATAGCTGACGGTGTCGCCGGTCCCGAAGGCGCTGGTGATAATGACCGTGCTGAGCATCAGCCCGACGACGATCAAGGTGGTCTGTGCGCGACGGCGCGGGATGTTGCGCAGGCCCAGCTTGAGCAACAGGCGGTTGCGCACGCCCAGCGCCGCGACCACGGCGGTCATCAGCAGGAAGAGGATCAGCGCGACGACCAGGATGGTGTCCATGGGGATGCTGAAGAGTGAGTTCATCGGTATGGCTCCTTAGTGGCGAGTGGCGAGTGGCGAGTGGCGACGTTGAACGATTGTTGGCTGTGACTGAGCGTAGCGCTATTGTTACAACACCGGCTGATGAGCTGCTAGCCGACAGGACGCGCCACGCGCCACGCGCCACGCGCCACTCGCCACTCCGGCGCTCAGGCCGTCGTCCTCGATGCGCCCGTCGCGCATGCGCACGATGCGGTTGGCTTGCTCGCCGATTTCCAGGGCGTGCGTGACCATGACGAGGGTCTGGCCGGCCTGACGATTGAGGTTGCAGAGCAGGTCCATGATGTCCTGCGCCGATTCGGAGTCGAGCGCGCCCGTCGGCTCGTCGGCCCACACGATGGCCGGGTTGTTGACTAGCGAGCGGGCGATAGTGACGCGCTGGCGCTGCCCGCCGGAGAGCTCGGCCGGGCGATGCTTGGCCCATTGCGCGAGGTTGACCCGGTCCAGCGCGGCCAGCGCGCGCTTACGCGCCTCGCCCGTGCGCACGCCACTGACGAGTAGCGGCAACTCGACGTTCTCGACCGCGCTGAGCACGGGGAGCAAGTTGTAGACCTGGAACACGAAGCCCATGCTCTTGGCGCGGTACTCGGTTTTCCTGTTATCGCTCATGTCGCTGAGCGGCGTGCCGGCGATGCGCACCTCGCCGCCGTCGAACTCATCCAGCCCCGAGAGGCAGTTGAGCATGGTGGTCTTGCCGCAGCCGGAGGGTCCCATGATGGCGACCATCTCGCCGCGCGCCACGGCGACGTCGACCCCGCGCAGCGCCTCCACCTTCAATGCTCCGGTCGTATATATTTTGCGTAGACCCGTGGCCTCGATGATCAGTTCGCGCGCCATATCCTATCCGTCCCTTTCGCGACACAGCGGGCGTATCATGCCCGTCGTTCGCTCTCACCTACTATCTACTAAAACGCTGTGTTGTCCCTTTATAGAGCACCACGGCGCGCCCCTATGTGGCGCCGCAGCGGACCATTTTGTGTCCCGTGATGTACGCTCAACCTGTGTGATGTCTGTCATGACACGCCAAGTATAGCGTGCGTAGAGTGTCGGAAGGATCAAGGCCATGTTGAGAGTTCGTGGCGAAAGTATGGCGGAAGTGTGGCGCCATACTTTCGCCACACTTTCGCCATTGTTTTGCCATGCGCGTTAGGGGTGAATCGTCGTACTATGATGGCATAGGGCATGTAGGAGTAGGACATGGCGCACATACTGGTGGTCGAGGACGAAGAGCAGCTGGCCGAGTTGGTGCGCGAACGGCTGGCCGCGGCGGGCTATAGCGTCGCCGTCGCCGGCGATGGTCCCACGGCGCTGCGCATGCTGGAGTCGCGCCCGGCCGACCTCGTCATTCTCGATTGGATGCTGCCAGGCATCGACGGGTTGGAGGTATGCCGCCGCATCCGCGCGCGCAGCATCACGCCGGTCCTGATGCTGACCGCCCGCGCCGAGGAAGTCGACAAAGTGCTGGGCCTCGAGGTCGGGGCCGACGACTATCTGACCAAGCCGTTTAGCATGCGCGAGCTGCTGGCGCGCGCCCGCGCGCTGTTGCGCCGCGTCGATCTGATGACCGCCGGAGCGCATCCCGGCGGCGCCGCAGGCTCCGAAGATGCGCGCCCCGCCGTCCTGGAGGTGGGAGCGCTCTGTGTGGACGTGGCCGGGCGCACCGCCAGCGTCGAGGGACGGCAGATCGACCTGACGCCGAAAGAGTTTGAGTTGCTGCACATGCTGGCCGCGCAGCCCGGCCGCGCCTACAGCCGCGAGTTCCTGCTGCAGCGCATCTGGAGCCTCGAGTTCGACGGCTTCGACCGCACCGTAGACACGCACATCGTGCGTTTACGCAAGAAACTTGGTCCCTTCGGCGACCACATCGTAACGGTATGGGGCGTCGGCTACAAGTTGCGGGCCGATTGATGAGTGGCGCGTGGCGCGTGGCGCGTGGCGCGTGGCGGCATCGTGCCCTTGCCCCTTTTAGCGCGGGTTTGTTGCGCACGCTGGCCGAGGGCATCGCGGTTGCGCTGGTCCTGTGTGGGGTGGCGTTGTGGACGGACCCGCGTTCCCTCACGACGGGGGCAAACAGCGTCTTCATCGTCATCGGGGAGTTGTGGCTGGTCTTGTGGCCGGCCTGGCGCCTGCGCCGGACACGCGCGCGGCATTGGTGGGGCCGGATCGCCAAAGGCGCGGGGCGCTTGTTGCTCTACGCCTTGCTGGTTGACCTCCTCTCCTACTCCTTTTTTGTGCTCGGTGCCTGGCCGCTGGCGCGTGGGCTCGTGCATGCCCATCCCGGTATCCTGTTCGGGGGCTTTCTGCAGAGCCTCAGTTTGGTGTTTTGGTTGGTGTTCTGGGTACGGTTGGCCCTCGTGATCGTGGCCGCGTTGCGGCGTCGCGCGCGTCAGCGTCTACGCTGGCAGCTGACCGTGTCACATCTAACGGTGGTCGTCGTGCCGCTGATCATCGTGAGCGCGCTGGGCAGCCTGGTGGGCAGCGTCGTGGCCTCGAAGGTGATTCTCGCCGTGCTGCAGCCCGACGCGCGAGACCTTGCCGCGTCTATCGCGCGCGCCGTGACCCCCGATGGCGGAGCGGCGTTCGATGCCGGGCGCGCCAAGACTATTCTGCAGGGGATCGCGGCGGGGCGCATTCAGCCGCGGGACAACCCATTCCTCAACGCCGTGGCGACGTGGAGCCGGCAACCTAGGCGTGTGCTGCTGCTGGCCCCCGATGGCGCGGTGTTGATGACGGTGAAACTGCCGCCTCCCGCGACGGAGGGGCAATCGTTGTCCGTCAAAGTAAACGGGCAGCCGTTGTCCACGCCGGATGTCCACGCGTCGCCGGCGACGGTTCTGCCCGCAGCGACCTGGCGCGCCTTGCGGCAAAACGCCCTGCGCGGCCGTTCGGCGGCCGTGTCGTTACCCACGACGCTGTGGCCCCTATCGACACTCCAGCGGGACGGGTTCGCGTGGAGCGGTATCCGTGTCACGGGGGACGAGGTGGTCGCGACGCCGGTGCTCGTGGGGCGCCGGCCCGTCGCCGTCGTCGTCGTGCGCGTCCCGCACGTCGCTTTCCCTCCGTTGGCTTTTTTCTCCTACGCGCTCTTCGCGTTCGGCATCCTGATGCTCATCCTCATCACACTAGCGTTGGCGCCCATCTTCGGCCTATCGACCTTGTTCGGCTATTTCATGGCGCGCGGCCTGACGCGGCGCCTGGAGGCGGTGTCGCGCGTGACCACGGCCATCGCCGGGGGTGACCTGAGCCAGCGCGTGCATGTGCGGGCCGTGGACGAGAGTGGCCGGCTGGCCGCGAGCGTCAACAGCATGGCCGCGAACCTGGAGACGGCCATGGCCGAGTCGCGCCGGGCGCGGACGCAGGCCGAGGGGGCGCTGCGCGCCCGGCAGGAGCTTGTGGCCAGCATTTCGCACGAACTGCGCACTCCGCTGGCCATCGTGCGCGCCCACCTCGACAACCTGGCGTTGCGCCAGCCCGTCGCGGCCGGTGGCGTCGTGGACGAGCGGATGTATGACGACGAGCGCGAGGTCGTGCTGACGGAGCCGACGCTGCGCGCGCTACGGCACGAGACCGAGCGGCTGGCCGCCCTCGTCGACGATCTCTTCACGCTCTCGCGCGCCGAGACCGGGACGTTGCAGGTGCGCTGCGAGCCGGTCGATGTCGCGGCGCTGGTCGACGAGGTGGCGGCGCTGATGCGCCCGCTGGCCCAGAACGAAGGACAGATCGCGCTGACCGTGGACGCGCGGCCGGGCCTGCCGTACGCCCTGGCCGACGCGGACCGCCTGCGCCAGATCCTGGAGAACCTGGTGCGTAACGCCGTGCGCCACACGCCCGACGGCGGGATCATCGCCCTCGCGGTGACGGCGGGCGAGGACGGGGTCGCCATAGCGGTGGCTGACACCGGCGAAGGTATGGCGCCGGAGCACCTGACGCGTATCTTCGACCGCTTCTATCGTGTGGACCAGGCGCGGACGCGCGAGCTTGGCGGGGCTGGGCTAGGGCTGGCCATCGTGCGCGAGTTCGTGGAGTTGATGGGCGGCCGCGTCACGGTCGAGAGCACGCTCGGCGAGGGGTCGTGCTTCCGCGTTTTTCTGCCACTGGCGCGTTGACCTGAGTCCTCTGGCTGGTTGACCTGAGTCCTCATCGCGACGTTTTTGTAACGTTGCTCGACCTCGCGATCGTGCTATAGTACGACTAACAAACGGCCAGCCCGCGTTTATATAGACGGGAGATGTCTGTGGTCTCCCGTCAATAACGGTCGCCCATGCTCTATCGCGAGTATGGCCACGACAATCAAAGGAGTACGGGTGGCGCAATGGCCCCAATCAGTCAACGCGCGAGGACTTGCGAATCGGGCGGCCACCGCTCGTCCGCGGTCGAGGCAGGGCTGCAACGCCTCGCCGCCACGGTATCCACCAGGCCGTACGAGGCCGATGGGCTGATCCCCTCCATCCTGGCGCTCATCGGCGAAAGCCTCGATGTAGACGCCACGATACTAGCGCGTATCGAAGACGCGCGCCTCTATCACTTCGAGTACATCCACGATCGCGCGGATGTGGGCATACTCCCTGGTTTCTCCATGAATCTTTGTGATACGATATGCGCGACGCTAGTATCCGACGACTTGCCCTCATTGACCGGCGCGGACGCTCGATCCGACTCGCGCTTCCGGAGGCGCCTGGTGGTGCGCGCTATGGGCGTGCGCGCCTATAGCGGGACGACGCTCTATCGGGCCGATGGCCGGCTCTACGGCACGCTATGCACGGCCCATCGCCAAACACGCGCCATCTCCACGGACGAAACAGTGCTGCTGGCGCTGGCGGGGCGCATCGTGATGCAGGTCATTGAAGCGGAGGAGGCGCGGGCGCGCGAGCGACAGTTGAGCGTGGAGCTTGCCACGGCGGAGCAGGCTCAGCACGTATTGCGCCGGCAAGCCTTGCACGATGCTCTAACCGGCCTGCCTAACCGTACCCTGTTCTATGACCGCGCCGAGCAAGCGCTGCGTCGCGCCGAGCGCTATCGCGCCGCCGCTGGCGCCTCCGACACACTGGCTGAAACGGAGGGGATGGGGGGCGCGAACGGCAGCGTCGCGCTTTTAGTCCTGGACCTCGATCGCTTTAAGGACGTCAACGATACGTTGGGGCACTACTACGGCGACCTGTTACTGCAACAGGTCGCCATCCGTGCGCGGGGCGCGTTACGCGCCGGTGATACGGTGGCGCGCCTCGGCGGTGATGAGTTTGCCGTGTTGCTCCCAACGACAGATACGACGGGCGCCGTCGAAGTCGCCCACGCCATCCTGGCCGCACTCGACGCGCCGGTCATCCTCAAGCGTCAGTCCGTCGCCGCGCGGGCCAGTATCGGCATCGCCGTCTATCCTGAGCATGGTTGCGATGTCTCCACTCTGTTACAGCAGGCCGACGCGGCGATGTATGAGGCCAAGCGCGCGGGCGGCGGCTGCGCCGTATATAGTCGGAAGTCGGAAGTCGGAAGTCGGTAGTGATCCGGCGGATGGCGTAGGTGGCCAGCGTTAGGCGACGCGTTCGATGATCATCGACTATCGACTATCGACTATCGACTATCGACTTCCGACTCCGTTAGCGCGCCCGAGCGCATAATAGCGTGCGAGGCGGCGTAGGGATCGATCTCGCGCGCGTAGGCGCGGTCGAGCAGGTCGTCGAGTTCATCACGGCCGCGCACATCGTCGAGCAGGCGCGCGCGCACGCGCGACATCACGAGGTCGAGGATCTCCGTGCGCAGGCGCGCGCGGCGACGATGCTCTAGCCGGCCTTCCCCGTGTAGAAAGGCGCGGTGGCGCTCGGCCTCCGCCCACAGCGTATCGACGCCCACATTGGCCGTGGCCCGCGCCTGCATGATCGGCTTCGTCCAGTCGCCTGGGGCGGGATGCTCGCCCATGTTGAGCATCGTGCGCAGGTCGCGTGCCAGCCGCCCGGCCCCTTCCATGTCGGCTTTGTTGACCACGAAGATGTCGGCGACTTCCATGATGCCGGCCTTGAGCATCTGCACCATGTCGCCCGCGGCCGGCGTGAGCACCACGACCGTGGTGTCGGCCGTCCCCGCGATCTCCAGTTCGGACTGCCCCACGCCGACCGTCTCCACGATCACCACGTCCTTGCCAGCCGCGTCGAGCACATGCACGGCCTTATTCGCCGCTTCCGCGAGACCGCCCAGGTGTCCGCGCGCGCTCATCGAGCGGATGTAGACGCCGCGGTCGTAGGCGTGCGCCTGCATGCGGATGCGGTCGCCCAATATGGCCCCGCCGGTGAACGGCGACGAGGGATCGACCGCCAACACGCCCACGCCGAGCCCCTGTGCGCGCAGCAGGCGGACCAGCCCGTCGACGAGCGAACTCTTGCCCGCGCCGGGCGGACCCGTCATGCCCAGCACGTAGGCGCGTCCCGTGTGCCGGTACAGCGCGCCCAGTAGCTCCTCGTTGCCGGGCGCGTCATTCTCCGCGGCCGAGATGGCGCGGCCGATCGCGCGCGGGTCGCCGCGCAGCACGCGCTCGACCAGGTCCGCTGCCCGCGTTCCCATGTCTAGGACCATCTTGATATGTCCCAGAGCGCCTCACCTGGGACCGGCGCTCTTGTGCCCCCCACCCCCACTAGGATCTCGTTCCTCGCCCCCCTCGCCCCCTCCGGGGGAGCCTGGGCTCCTTTTCTCGCCCCCCCCGCCCCCTCCGGGGGAGCCTGGGGAGATGCCTCCCCCCAGACCCCCGCCAAACACTCATCGTGGGTATCATGGCGCTTGGAAATGGGAAACGGCCCGTGGTCCTCGCGGCCTCTGCGGCTCCTCCATGCGCCGCGTCTGACTGCCAAACCGGCGTCCGCTACCGCTACCGCGCTCACCAGTACCCGCTTCACTATCGGCCACACAGTCTGTTTGGCGGGGGTCTGGGGGGAGGCATCTCCCCAGGCTCCCCCGGAGGGGGCGGGGGGGGCGAGGAACAACATCTCAGAGGGGGTGGGGGGGGCGAGGAGGTGGTAACGCATCAGCGCGCCCCCAATACATGGCGCGCGATGACCATACGCTGCACCTGGTTGGTCCCCTCATAGAGCTGCGTGGCCTTGGCGTCGCGGAAGAAACGGTCGAGCCGGGCCATATGTGCGCCACCTGTTTCGAGACCCACCAAGGCCATGGCTTTGTCGGCGACGGCCATGGCGGTGTCGGTCGCCTTAAGCTTGGCCATCGCGGCGGCGTCGCTGAAGGGGCGGCCCGCGTCGCACAGGCGCGCAGCCTGCCAGGTCAGCGCGCGGGCGGCCTCAATGGCCGTACCCATGTCGGCGATCTTGAACTGTACGCCCTGTCCTTGCTCGTGAGACGTCTGCCTAGACGCCCAGGCGATGCACTCATCCAAGGCGGCGCGCGCGATGCCGAGGGCCTGCGCACTGATGCCGATGCGCCCGCTGTCCAGCGCCAGCATGGCCACCTTGAAGCCCTCGCCCTCCTGGCCCAGGCGGTTGGCGGCGGGGACGCGGCAGTCGCGGAAGAACAACTCGGTCGTGGGCGAGCCGTGTAGGCCCAGCTTGTGCAGCGGCGCGCCGATCGTGAAGCCGGGCGTCTCCGCCTCGACCAGGAACGCGCTGATGCCCTTGGCCCCTTTCGCGCGGTCGGTCGAAGCCATCACTGTATAGAGCCCCGCTTTGCCGCCGTTCGTGATAAAGGTCTTGGAGCCGTTGAGCACGTAGCAGTCGCCGTCGCGCGTCGCCGTCGTCTTGAGCGCGGCGGCGTCGGAACCCGCTTCGGGTTCGGTGAGGGTGAAGGCGCCGAGCATGCGGCCGGCGGCGAGGTCGGGCAGGTAGCGGCGCTGCTGGTCGTCCGTGCCCAATAGGACGATCGGCTCGGTCCCGACCGAGGTATGCACGTCCATGATCACCGACGAGGCGGCGCAGGCGTAGGCGACCTCCTCGACGAAGAGGGCGAAGGCGAGATGTCCGGCCTCCTGGCCGCCGTACTCGCGGGGCACGATCAGGCCCAGGAAGCCGCGCTTTGCCGCCTCCCTGACCGCCTTCGCCGGGAAGCGGCTGTCGCGATCCGTCTCATCGGCGATCGGCGCCACATAGTCGCGCACGTAGGCCCGCACACGCGCGCGCAGGCCAAGTTGCGCGGGCGTGAGGTCGAAGTAGCCTATCGTGTGTACATCTTCGTTTATTGTGTGTGTCGCGATTGCCACTATCTACCCTCCGCTCCGATCAACTGCTCGCTTTGGGTAGCGGCGCGTGGGGCAGTCAATAGTTCCAGACGATTGTCGTCGTCCAGGAAGTAGAACTTAACATCCGACAGCAAAGGACCGTAATCTTTGAGCCACAATTCTGGTACCCGGCGGTCATTGCCAAAGACGAGAAAGGTGTGCGGCGCACCGGTCTTTTCGAGCAGCCAAACGTACTCACTGATGGTCGCAAGTTTGGCTGGCGGACGTTTTGTACCTCCGACGAGGGAGTAGGATTTAGCATCTCCCACGAATTGCTTGTCGGGCGAGACCAGGTCAAACCGCTTATGCACGCTTGGGATAGAGTTGGGCGCTAAATCGACTCCGTAATAGTCCCCTAGCACCAGTCTTGCTCGATCCTCGAAGGATAGTGAAGATAGGTTATCCGCCCGCTCTATCAAAGAACGAAAAGTTATCGTGCTTTGCGCATAGCGTTGAGCGTACTTCCCCCGCACTCCTTTGCTAGTGCTGGAATCAAAAGCTTCTAACGTTTCAGAGTCATGTGCCTGACTCATAAGCCCTCC
>JAABUX010007582.1_pt1 | contig 12690 bp, 20 predicted proteins | sample 5561851 | NCBI WGS metagenome assembly JAABUX01 (sample SAMN10711883, study PRJNA513361) | rock metagenome | isolation source: Antarctica rocks | place: Antarctica: Victoria Land, Richard Nunatak red sandstone | collected 2016-01-03 | reverse complement strand
CGAGCAGGACTGGTCATCGAAGTCCGGCGCGCTGACGGCCAGCGGCGCCCTGAGTGCCAACGGCAGCAGCAGCGGCGCGCTGCTCGGCAGCGGCCGGCTGCTGAGCAGCGGCGGGACGCTGGACCGATTCTCGCCGGCGGCGCACGGGCGCCTGTCCCCCATCAACGACTCCGGCCCCGTCCTGGACAGCTCCATCCACTCGTCGGCCGGCCTTGGGTCCTCCCGCCACATCTCCGATGACCTTGCCAACAGGTGCGCCGTTTGCTCGAGCTATCAGCGGCGCTGCACACCGTGCGAACGCCTTAGTCGGGAACGTGAGCAGCGTTCAGTTGCACTATGATGGCGACTCTTCTCACAGTAAAGGCTCAGCGACTATGTCCTATGATGCGCCTGCTGCCACCGGTACTTGCTTACTGGATCGTCGCGCACTGACTTCGCATGCATGCACGTGTTCGAAAGACAGGATGTGGTTCACCACGTTCCAATGCGGGTGTTGCCTGACGCAGGTTTGCTCAGATGCCGTTTGGCAGCGCTCCGGCGCACGGGCAGGGGGTGCTTGGTTTGTCGCACCACGGCAGCGGCGGCTCCAGCCAGCTGCCGCCTGCCGGCGCGCTGCGCAGCCACTCGGCTGCGACCCACCACGACCCTCCCGCCGGGTCGCCCTTTGCGCAGGTGTGCACGCCTGATTGCACCCAGTGTCTCTACCTCCGGCTGCACATGCTGTGCGGAACTTAACAGCGCAGGCGACAGGTGTCTCCTTTTAGCCCCCTGCATGCACTGTGGGCAACTGCGCACAAAGTTCTGACCCTCGCATGCCGCCAGACTTGACCATAGCTGATATTCACATGCAGGTGCGGACACCGAGCGCGACCCCGGCAGGGCATGGGCACGGGCACGGAAACAGCAATCAACTGCCCCCAGGATCGCACGGCGAAGCAGGCGGGGCGTCCGGCCCCAGCCATGCGAGGGCCATGGCACTCGCGGCGAACTTTGCAAACCGCCAGGACGCCACGTCGCCGGCCCTGGGCCAGCCGCCGTTCGCGCCCCACACAGGTGCTGCCCGTGGCCTTCAGGCCAGGGCTTCCGGCAGCGGCGGCCTCGTCAGCACCAGCGACTCGGCCTCTGGTCAGCTCGCCACGCTCAGCGGCGGCGCTCACCACGGTGTTGCTCGTGCTTTCTGGACCCAGCCGCCCACCGACCGACCGACATCTGTGCTTAGGGCTGCGGTTCGCATTTGCTGTCCGTGTTCACGAAGCTATGCTGGTATATGTCTGGTAGCAGCACCCTACGATTAAGTGGTCTGATTTCCTGACTGTTCGCATGGTGCCCGCAGGTTCTGAGCGGCGGTTCAGCGCCAGCACGGCCACGACCAGCAACGGGACGACCCACTCCTACAGCTACGGTCATCAAGGCACGCAGCTACGCAGCGGCTCCGGCAACGCTCTGCGCACTGCGTCGACGTCGTCATCCAACTCAGCTGGCTTCAACACGTGCGTGCGATAGACCCTGGGCTATACCCTCACAGTGCCCCCACTGTGTCGCCTGTGTGACGCTGTCATTGGGTCATGTCCGGAGTCACGCAGATGCTTGAGCTGCTCACACGAGACCCTCACATTCTGCGGGACGATGAAGAGGGCGTCCAGGCATTGCATGCGACCCAAAGTAACACAGGGACACCGGCCTGCTGTGACAGCATCTAAATGCTGAAGTGACACCACACTGAGGGCGCAGGCTGGGCATGGGCAACCTGCGAGTGAGCAGCAACAGCAGCGAGATGCTGGATGGGGCAGGTCGTGGCGGTCCGGATCTGCGGCGCTTGTGGGCGATGGTCACGCAGGTGGAGCCGGGGCAGTCCTCCAGCGTCGAGTCGCAGGTGAGAGCTCCGCCAAGACCCGCCTCAGGCTGACGTCGCCCTGTTGCGTTTTCTGCTTGCTCTCAAAACAATTCGGGCATCGCAATGGTATAGCTGCGCCAGTTCGAGCTGGTGGCAGGAAGCTTTACTGGTGTGCAGGGACGTTGCTGCAGCTGATGCAGGACCAGTGCATTCCTGCTCCCTGCCTCTGTGGAGCGTGACCACACACCATCGAGTCAGGCCCTTTGACAGCCGACGTCGGTGCGCCATATGGCTTGCAGGCGAATGCGGCGCTCGTTGACGAGCTGAAGCGCACCATCGAGGCGCTGCCCCTCGAGATGAACGCCGTCAGCAGCGTCGCGCCGCGCCTGGCCGCCCTCGACGCGCCCTCCTTCGCGGTCCTGCTCAAGGACCTCGCCAGGGACAACCATGCCTTCAGGTTGACCCCAAAAACCTCACCAAAAGTGCATGGACTTTACGCTAGGTGTTTAGGACCTCATAGGTTGTATGGAGACAGGGTCTCGGGCAGCTGCGTGGTCGCACTGCCCATGAAGTGAGCCGAGGACGAGCGTCTTTGAAACAATTGGGCCTCAGCCAGGTACAGACAAATCGTGATTGCTCTGTACATGGGTTTCTGAGGAGGCGTCCACTCACAGATAAGCCATGTGTGCACGCAGGGCTTGGCAGCTGTTCGACTGGGTGCGCGGGCTGCCGGAGGGCCACGTCCTGCAGGGCCTGTGCGACAGCAACACGTACACCACCATGATCACGCTGTGCGGGCCGTGGCAGCAGCTGCGGCGCGCGCTGCAGCTCATCGCGGACATGCGCAGCCGCAACATTGAGTGCGGCTTCCTGGTGAGTTCCTCCGAATTCATGGGTGCCGATCATGTGGTCTGCAGCGATGTGTTGCCCCGCGATGTGCTGCCCTTGGACCTCCGGCCGCGGACCCTGTGCTGCCGTTCGCCTGAGCCTTAGCATACGACATATGTTGTCGCTGCTTCGCACGCTCCCTTCGAACCTTGTGGTGATGCCTGCCCGGCAACATGGCAAATTGCTTAGCCTATGTTGTACAAGCCTGCACAAGTGACATGCTGGGCCGTGAGATCCTACCATTGAGCTGTGGACGCTCCGTCGGGGTAGGGACCGACAGCGCCTACTGATCCCCCACGTCGCCGCCGCAGGCGTACACGGCGCTGCTGAACAGCGCGGTGAAGTGCGGCGAGGCGGAGCTGGCGGCGGACGTGTACGGGCAGCTGCGCCAGGAGGGCTTCGCGCTGGAGCGCCCCGTGTTTCAAACCGTCCTGGAGGTGTTCCTCAAGCTGGGCCGCTGGGACGACGCGCTCGGCGTCATCGCCGACATGCACGCCCAGGTGGGTGGCGTTTGGCAGTGCTGCAGTGCACGCACGCATGCTGGTGCTGTCCGGCATGCACCCTGGCCTAGGCACAGCGGGCAACAATACTTGAGTACAGTGGTACTCTGGGGCACCCTGCCTACTCTCGGCAGCAAACAGGCCTCGCCACCCTCTTGGTCAGCTGATGCGTTTCTCAGCAGCTGGAAGATGCTTGGGAGGCCATGGTTGTCCTTCTTGCTGAAGGAATAGCAATCAAGCTGCACTCTGTGAGCCCTGCAGGGTCTGGCGCCGGAGGCGCTGACATACAACCTGATGCTGACGACGTGCACGAAGCTGGGGCAGCCGCAGAGCGCGCTGGCGGTGTACGACAAGATGTGCTCCGACGGCGTCATGCCGACGACCAAAACCTTCACCACCCTCATCAGCGCCTTCTCGAAGGTGACGCGCTCAGCGAGTTCGCCGCCCTCATCGAATGTCGTCATCCTATCTTTGGATTGGGTGACGTGACTGGTGCACTGCATGCTCGCTGTCGCATCGCAACGTCCCAAAAGCTCAGTGTTGCACTCAGCACCTGGTCTCAGGAGGGACCAAATTCTGATTGTTCTGCCGTCGATTCTGCGCAGATGGGGCCGATGGAGGCTGCATTGGACGTCTTCGCGGAGCTGGTCACGCGCGAAGCGAAGAAGGGCGAAAAGGACGGCACCACCGCTGTGTACACCGCCCTCATGGCCGCCTGTGAGAAGGTATCGTACTGCTTTCCCTTCGAGCGTTCCCCATACAGTGACTGGCGCGCATCTAGTACGTGGAGGGGCGTAACCACGAAAACGAAAACGAAAATGCTGTGTGCCAGCCGCCTCCTCTCCAGCATGTGATGCCTGTGAAGGGAATCCACAGTGTGCTCCGACCGGGCTGCAGGTCGTGCGTGTCAGGGATTGCATGGCGTTGCGGTTCGCCCGCATGATGCTGTGACCCCCGACTGCGCACGGTGCCGACTTTGCCTAGCACACACTTAGCAGCTTTTGCTTCAAAACACATTTACTTTTCTGCAGATAGGGAAATAACTGACAGAACATGACAGATAATGGAGTTTTGAGAGCGGTATACGTCACCCGTGGCAGGCCGGGCAGTGGGAGCTGGCGGTGGCTCTGTTCGAGAAGCTGTCGGACATCGACGTGGCGCCGGACGTGCCGATCTTCAACAGCATGATTGCGGCGTGCGCGCACGGCGGCGGCTACGCGCGCGCCCGCGCCCTGTTCGACGCCATGCCGGCGCACGGCTGCGCGCCGGACGCCGTCACCTTTGCCAACCTCATCCGTGCCTACAAAAAGGGCGGCCAGTGGTGCGCAGTCACTACATTTTTGCGCATGCAAAGCCTTTATGAGTCGGACGGCAAAGTCGGTCTGAAGAGGCGTCTTGCTGCCATTGCCTGATTTGATGTCCACATCTGCTGGCATCGAGCGGCTCATAACAAGTTTGCACTTGCTGGACACTTTGCTGCCACAGAGCTGCATGCTCTGAAACAAATGTGCTGCTGATGCACCGTCGTCGACACTTCAGTTGTCTGTCTCTTGACTCTACTCTGACTGAGACCACATGTCGTTCACCGCCCAGGTGCCACGCGGTGGAGACGCTGGAGGCGATGCAGGAGAGCGGCTGCAGCCCCCACGCCGCCGTCTACTCCTCCGTCATCGACGCCCTGTGGCAGACCGGCATCGTCTGGGCGCAGGCTAAGGCGCTGCAGCTGTTCAACCATGCTGTCGAGTGCGCCCTCCCTTGGCTGCCTGCAAGGCTGCCTGTCTGAGCTCCTGGCATGCTGGCCAACACAGTGACTCAGCACTACATCTGCTTGGTGTACCACACAGCTAAGCATAGGCTTTGTTTGCCGAGTGCACGCATCAGGACACGGACAGCAGCAAAAGATGCATTCCGTATGGCTTCTTGCGGAAACCGTAGAGCTCTGCATGCGGACGGACAGGAGGCATACTGTGATGCTGTGCACATGGTGAGCCAGCTGTGATTGCATGCAGGAGTGGCTGCATTGCGGGCGTGCTGGAGGCTGCCAAGAAAGGCACCCTCAAAGTGGACCTGCAGGCGCTCACTGTCGGCGCAGCGCTGCTCACCATGCACAGGTGCTTCGTGCAACTGTGCACAGCCGCTGGGTGGGGACACTTTCTGCACCTGGCTCATTGCTCGGAGGGAGCATCGACATCAAGCACCTCTCGAGGATCTGCGCACACTACACTATGCACCCCGCGGAGCAATGTAGAAATAAGTTCAGCTGCGCATGTTGTCGTGCGTGCAGATGGGTGACGGATCTGCGCGACGCGCTGCTGCTGGCCGAGACGGCGAGCGCTGCGGCTGGCGGGGCGATGCCAGCGACAGGCGAGGAGGGTGCAGCCGGGGCCGCCGCGCAGCCGGACGCGCCGGCGAGGCCAACGGGGGGGTCGGAGATCGCGGCGACGCTGGAAGCGAACCGGAAGCTGGCGGTCATCAACGGCATGGGCGACCACAACCGGGCGCAGGTGCAGCGTGTCACCAGAAGTATGGCTGCTCGCCCTGCTCTCCTGTGCGCCGTGTTGCAACCCCTTTCCCCGAATGCAGCTTTGATGTTGTTTGATTTGCTTGGCCAGATGACAGGCAGCAGCATGCTCACAGCAGCTGGAAGTCAGCGAAACAACGAATATCGGACGGGAAGCAAGGCGGCTGGTGTCCCGGGGTCCCGGCGGCCTGCAGCCGCTCCCACGGCTGCGGTGAGTACTGTGCTCATGCTCTCCTGACGCGCAGGGCAACTCGTCCGCGGTGAAGGAGGCGGTGGGCGCGGCGCTGATCGGCGCCAAGGCACCGTTCCGGCTGGTGCAGGACCACTCGCGGTCCGGGCGCCTGGAGGCCGCCATCCCCGCGCTGCGCAAGTGGCTCCTCTCGGACGCCTTCAGCTGGTGCGCGACGACGGCATTCCCCGCGAGCCACCCCGCATGTGGCAGCTGCACTCTGTCCGCCCCGTCACGCGTGAGCTGAACGCAGCCGAGGGGACTTGTGGGTCAGGCAGCGGAGAAAAGCGGTTGCGAGGGCCAGTGTGGTCATGTGCGACGGTTTGATCCTCAGGCGTTCCTGTCTGGCAGATCATGCAGAGACATGGTGCGACTGACGATCCGAAGGTCACTGACCGAGCAGGGTGCGTCGCGCAGGTACACGGCGAGTGTGCAGCCGGTCGACCTGGGCGCGGCCGCCGCGAGCCCGGGCGGCTCCGAGCCTATGGCGACCGCCGACTACCTGCCCGTGGAGCACGGCGAGGAGGCCAAGTGCGCCCAGATGTTCGAGGTCATCCGCAAGTACGAGGCATCGCGGAGCATCAACTTCCAGGCGCGCTCTGCGGGGGTCACAGGCGGTGATTGTGCACGCTCTGTCCTTGAGTGCAGCAAGTTGAGCATGCCGTGCTGCAGAAGCCCTGTGACGGCCTAGAGGTCAGTTGTTATGTGCCGGGCCTTGCGGCTCAATTTCTGGGCGCCGCATGTACAGCTTGACTCTGCATTATGCTGTTATATGACGATCCTCGTTGTATGCTCTGGCAGCGCACGGACGCCTTGCATGCACAGACACCGTGGTGTACTGTGTCGATGCTGCTCGGTGTCTCACACGGCCAGTTGATGCCCACACAGGCACCGGGCACCTCCACCGGCGCATACTTGGCCAGGCGGGAGGCGCTGGTGCTGCTGGCGCTCCAGCTGGCAGGGCGCCTCAACCTCAGCGACCAGGCGCGACGGCTCGACTGCTGTGTGCCAAAGGGTCTGCTATGGGTTTTGACGGGGAAGATGCCTTGGCTTGTGCTGCACTCTTCCCAGCGCGATTGTAAATCAAGCCTGCGCAGCGTCTGTACAAGTATGGGCTGGCACAATTATGCGTCGTGCTTAGCGCACCCTGTGTCAGTGCAGTTTACGCGACTTGCTTCTGTTCTCAGCCCTCTGCAGCAAGAATTGCTCCGCGAACCCGCCTCGACACCATTGTCTCAACACATTTAACACACCTGCGGCAGGTGGCGCACGCGGCGATGGCGCTGTGCGATGCGACGATGATGGCGGGCGTGCAGCTGAGCGACAAGCTGGAGGCGCTTCTGCTGGCGGCCTGCCTGCGCATCGCGGCCGCTAACGAGGGCGGCCCCGCGCCCTCGCCGGCGGTCGTCGAGGAGCTGATCGATTTCCCCGGTGCGTCCTGCTGCAATTCTTCTGTCCAACACACTGCCCTCTTTGGTCCGGTCCGGTCTTTGTCTCGAGCGTGCGTGCGCAGGGCTCCCGTTGCCGCCTGCACCTGATGGTTCTTGTACCGCGCTCACTAAATTTATCGTTCGCTGGTCCGCAGGAGGCGCGTTGGAGCGCATGGAGGGCAACATCAGCAGCATCCTGCAGCACAACACGGCCTGCATCTCCGCCGTGCACGTCCTCAAGGCGCGCATGCGGTGCTGACACGGACTGCTGGTGCTCGAGTCCCCGCCTACAAGGTCCCGGGCTAAGTCTGATGTCTCGACCCCACCCTACCATGCCCGCACAGCCTCAGCTGCCGACCTGTGACTTCATCGCTTCTTGCGATGCCGGCTCGTGGCTTGACTTGAACCCAGTATCTGCTGTCGCTCTGCTCCCCGCTGGCAAGGTCCCGGGCTCCAATTTTGCGCCGAGCACAGCTAGAAGCGAATGCGTTGCCCCGTATCCCAAAGTGAGCATCAATAGACGTGAACGTGCCGGCTGGTGGCGTGGGCTCAGCGCAGTCAATGCCATCCTCTACAGGTGTACGCGCAGCGGCTGGGGTGCGACCTGAACCGCCCGGCCGCCGTGTCGCGCACGCTGGGCGACGCCTTCCTGCTGGTCAGCGAGGCGCTGGCGGACCCGGGCCTGCTCCAGTTCCCCCCCTCCGTCGCCGCCGCCGCGGTCCTCGTCGCCGCCCGCAAAGCCCAGGTGCGCGCCGTGCTGGCTGATCGAAACCCTGAGCCCAATCTTGACTCCAACCTTGAGCCCAACGCTCAACCCTAGATTTGATAATTCCAACTCTCACGATGTTAACCTAACCCTAACTCCAACTCTAACCCTAAACGTAACCGTAACCATAATCGTAACCCTAACCCTAACCTCTGCTCAGCATTCTCCCGCCTAGTGTGACCCAGGCCGCAGGAAGTGGCCTGTTTCTGGGTGCGGATTGGTACTGTGTACCATGTTCTGATACCCGGACGCAGCTCAGTGTGGGCGGAAGCGGTATACTGCATGAGCGGCCGCATGCCTCTAGGTTTTGTGACCGTGCCTTGAGTGTCGCCCCGTCATTGGTTTCACTTGCCCTGCGCAGGGGTCGGTGCCGTTCTGGCCAACTGCGCTGGCGGCGATAACGGGCTACTCCGAGAGCGGCTCTCCCATCTTCGCCGCCGCACTGCAGCATGGCGACCGCTTGGCACAGAAGCTCTTCGCCGGCCTGCCGGAGCAGCATGCCGCCGCGCAGCCGCTCTACATGTAGAATCCACTCAATTATTGAGGCCCGGCAGAGTTCGTGTTTCATCGAAACTGAAGGCCTTCGGCCATCGGAAAACGCAGGGCGGCAGCATGCCGGGCTAGCATGCCGCAAGGCGCGTCAGCGTGCCTCTAGAGCCGCTTCCCGGGGAGCCATGCTATGGTGGGTCTGCAGCCGAGCACTGCGCCCCGACAGCCAAGTCGAAGCCGCTGGCTGCACGCTGGCATCGAAGCTGTAGACAAGCTTGGCTGTGCACTGACGACATTTTGCCCGTGGGGCGATGGCCATACTATTGAGCCAGCAGCCAGCCGCCGGCCACCTCTGCGTGGTCGCTGATGTCACACTACTCTGTAGTGAAGTGTTCCTGAGTGGCTGTAGCAGCACAGCTGTGTGCGCCGTCGATTTGGGCTGGTGAGAATTGGATCCAGCCCCATGCCAGAAGCCGCACGGGCGCTGCTTCCGTGCAGCGAGCAGCAGCTAGCAGAAATGATGGGCTCCTGCCGGCCCTGTCGGGGTTTGCACCCTGGGCTCTGTACGGTAGCGCCCAGCTGAGGCAGCAATCGACAATCGACAACTTCCTCCTGAAAGCCTCGGTTGCAGCCAATATACGGTAACAAAGTATTCTCGCTGTCAGCTGGTCTTGAGGGCACAAAGCAGCAACAAGGGCTCCTAGACACTGTGTGGCGATGCAAGGACCTCAGCTCGCCACGTGTTGGGGGAGCGCTGCCCCCTGAGTGTGTGCCCTCAGAAGCAATCGCTTTCGTCAGTATTATTCACTGCTTGTGGCGAGGACAGTGCTGGGGGAAAAGAGTGCCTTTCTTTCCCTGCCACCTGCCCATATTGCTGTCAATGACACCCGTTGCAGTGGGCTTGCAGGAGTGGTAAGTTTTGCGGCGAGACATGTCGTTTCGTCGCCTGCCGCTCGCGTGTGTGGCTCCGCACCACTATAAGCCGAGAGTCTTAGCGGACAACAGGGGCCCGCCACGATGGCCCACTGTTGTGGTTTGCGTACCTCTAGTATCATACCACCTAAACGCATATTAGTTCGTTTTCCTCGCCCACGGTAGCTGCCGTCTCCCGACGCAGTCGCATGAGGCTTCGCCGCCTGCTGGTCTTGCATGGCTGCGCATGCGCAGTTGATCTTTCCTCCCGTGCAATCTTCATCTCGTAGCAGTTTTCCTCTGCTTGTAAATAGAAGGATCTGCTCCACTCTCTGCCAGATCAGCTTCCAGGTTCTGCGTGCACTGCAGCGTCCCACAACACACCAATTGCATCACAGATGAGCATGTTGTTGCACCCGGAGTGAGGGCCGACGGGGCGTTGGCTAGGGCAATATGGTAGGTTGAAGTGCCTTCCTGCGGTGCATGCACCGCTACGGTGGCTGGGCTCAAGCTGGTAACCCCTGGTATTGAGCCTACCTCCTCAAGCACGCGCTGAGATTACTCGCGCGTCTCGATTTCTATTTCTATTTCTATTTTTATTGCACCCGGAATAACCACGCACATCTTGTGAAGCACGAAGAGTCGGCCATAACGGACTGTTGTGTCCGCCTGGACGGTTTGATGGTGCGCAGCAGCTTGACATGTCAGCAGGCGCCGGCAAAACTGCGCTCAGTGCGTGCATGACAACGCGCAGTTTGCAGAGCCGAGCTTGCTGCCGCTCGTGTCATTGCTTTGACGTCCTCTCTGATGCTGTCGCTGATCCTGAGCTAATGCTTAAAGCCACAAAAAAAGCTCCGAATCATCCCTTGTGGGTATCAGGGTCTAGGTTCCGATCCTGGGGCCTTCCGTTGCGCCTCAAGTGCGGAACAACAACAACACAGGTAACCATTCGGTGCGGATTTGCTGGTGCTCCGCTGGCACCAGTCTTCACACGTCCTGCCGCGGTGTGGATCCGCTGCAGCTCGTCGGCTCGGCTCCATGCGGCATCCAGTGACCACCTGCGACGCTTTTGCCTAGCCATTTTCAGTGGCCCATAATGGAGCACAACGTCGCGATATGCGCATCTGACGCCTTCAGAACTGGGCTGAAAAGCGGTCATGCCGCTGAAACACTCGACTTGCTCGGGGAGGAGAGCGGGCTCGCTTCGTTCTGGTAAGCTGCAACTGTATGTGACAATGTCCGTGCCCAGCTTCTGCGCGTTTCCTCACGCGCACCAACACAGCTGGCCTGCGTTGAGTCTGCCGCGGCAACGGCGGTTCATCGCTGCAATTCATAGAAGCATGCTCGCTTGGTGCTCAGTGTTCACTGGGCGATCTCTGCCCCTCCCCTCGCATGATGGCGCCTGCCCGCTGCGTCCTGTTCAACCTGCCTCTGCGGGTACGGACCAGCACAGCCATGCTAAGCGCAGTCTGGGGTTCGACGTGGACGGCCTCCGCGTCAGGACCAGCAACATGCTGTACCCGAGCGCGCACGTGAGCTGCACCGTCGCGCAGCGTGGCGTGCCGTCGCAGCAGTTCCAAGTCCGCACCTGCTTCATCAACGAGTGCGCCCCGGCCTGCCGCCGGCCCCTTGCGAGCTGCACAGGCGTCTGCAGGGGGCTGCGCCGGTGGGTCAACGCAGCTTCTCGGGCTGCTGCTCAGTGGAGCACAATTGGCGCATCAACCCTCTGGGCCAAGCGGGGTTTCGGCTGCTTCGAATGCCGCGCGGTTGCAATACAACAGCGCATATGCTGTTCTTTAAGAGGCCTGAGACGATTGCTTTCATGTGCAGCGAGGTGGTGGCCCTGGAGCTGGTCAGGCGGCTGGCGTCGGCATCGGCGGCGGTGTCGGCGCGGCTGGCGCTGCCGGACAGCGGCGGCATCGAGCTGCGCCTGGACGCCGTGCCGACGCTGCTCAACGCCGACCTGCCCGGCACCAAGTGCGCGCGCATCGCAGGCCAGGCCGTTTACACATTCAACATGGGAGCGTGTCAGACACGGCACGGCTCCGAGCCTCGCGCGCAGTGACTGCCGCATGCATCGTCGCCCTGGGCTCTCACAGCTACCAGACATCAAAGATTTTGTGCTGCAGCTCAGCTGCCGCGCCTTTGTGTTACCCTGGCCCCCACCAGCTGCTGCTTGCCTCCCCTTGAGGGTTCGGCGCATTATTGCCTCGTCATCGGGGTATGCTGCCGTGACTACACAATGACGAACACCATGCTTCCGTGTCCGCAGGGCCTCAATGCAACGCATCCTCGAGGCCGCCGCCGGGCACGTGCGCGGCCACACGGTCGCGCTGGCGGCCGCCCTGCCGGGTCTGCTGGCCGACGCAGCAGAGCTGGTTGCCCCGCCCCCGCCGCTGGAGCGCCCGCCGGTGCCCCGCCGCCCCGCGGTGCCTGTGGCGTCGCCCTTCGCGGCCACGCGGCCCCCCGCGGGGCTCCGTTCCCCGTCCGCGACCCCCGGCAAGGGCACAAGCGGCTCCGGCGACGGCTGCGGTGGCGGCGACCTGCGCCGCGGCAGCGTGGCCAGCCACGCGGGGCATGCCCAGCTGCTACCCCGCTTCGACTCCGAGGCCGGGTCTTCCGCGGCGCTGGGTGGCTCTCAAGGCTTCGGCTCCCTGGAGCTGCCCGCCCAGGACTCCCAGCAGCTGTCGGGCTTCGACCGCATCGACTCCGTGCGCATGCCGAGCTTCAGCGACAACTTCCGCACCACCCGCGCGGTGTCGGGGCAGGGGGGCTACGTCGCCAGCGGGCTGGTGTTCAGCAGCTCCCGCGTGCCCAGCGACGTGGACAGCGTCACCCCCTTGCTACCCTCCTTCATGCAGCGCCGCCACGGCCCTGGCGCCAGCGCTGCTGCTGCCACTGGCGCCGATGCGGGAGAACCCGCAAGACCCCTGGAGTATGGGCCCCCGATGGGCAGCCCGATCGCGCTGGGACGCGCGGGATCGTCGTCGACGACTCGCCCGCAGAGGCTCGGCCTCGGCGGGCTGATCGCCGGTCGCGAGTCCAGCCACTCGCTCCAGCATTACCTGGACGACAGTCAGGTGCGAACAGGGCGTCAATTGGAGCTTCATGATGATTGCTG
>JAABUX010007580.1_pt1 | contig 12694 bp, 9 predicted proteins | sample 5561851 | NCBI WGS metagenome assembly JAABUX01 (sample SAMN10711883, study PRJNA513361) | rock metagenome | isolation source: Antarctica rocks | place: Antarctica: Victoria Land, Richard Nunatak red sandstone | collected 2016-01-03 | reverse complement strand
GATCGCGTGCAGGGCGAAGGTGCGGGTCGCGCCGGCGCGCTCGTCGTAGGCGGTGAGGAAGCCGCTCTCCATGGCGCGGGGGGCCACCACCCGCTCGGTCATCCGGCCGCCGGGGTCGACGTACTCCAGCACGACCCGCGCGGACTCCTGCATCGCCAGCTGCAGCTGGGCCACCGTGGCGACCGCGGTGCGGTCGCGGGGCTGCGGCACGGCGGGGCCGCCGTCGATGGGGGACGGGCCGGCCAGCCGCCGCCCGGCAAGCGTCGCGGCGTCGGACTCGCGCAGCTGGCGCACCGCACGCCCGAGCTGGTCGGCCGACAGCCCGCCGGGCTCGGCCCGGGCGACCCGCAGTCGCACGGGGGTGCGGCGGGCCTCCCGGCGGGTGATGACGACACCGCCCTCGGGACCCTCTGCGACGGGGGAGTACCCGGCGGCGCGCAGCACCTCCAGCACCCTGGGCACCGGCGCCGGGCTGACCACCACGGTGGCGGCGAGCCGGCGCAGGTCCAGCGCGCCCGTGCGCCGGGCCGCGACCACCTCGGCAAGCAGGGCCTCGTCGTCGCAGCGCAGATAGGACAGCGCGGCCCCGGCGCGCAGCACGCCGTGCCGGCGGGCGACGTCGTCGACGAGGTAGCCGAGCGTCTGCGGCACGTCGGTGCTGGTGACCCTGGCCAGAAAGGCCTGCAGCTCGTCGGCGGTGCGGCCGGCGTCCAGGGCGCGGCGCACGCTCGCCTCGGAGAAGCGCCACACCGACGCCGCACCCGTGGACTCGACGTCGGCGGCCAGCGCGAGCTCCCTGGCGATGTCGGGCACCAGCGGGCCGGGGGCGACGGCGGTGAGGTCGGCCTGCAGCAGCAGCTGCGACACCGGCGCGGGGAGCCGGTCGGTCAGCGCCCTGGCCGCACCGTCGGCGTCCCCGTCGAACAGCCTGCGGGCCGGCGTCGTCAGCGCGCCGCGCCCGGTCAGCCCGAGTACGGCCGCCTCCTCCAGCGCCCAGTCCACCGCTCGTTCGGCGAGGCGGGGCGGGCGCCGCGGGTGCCGCCACGCGAGGTGGCTCTTCACGTCGGCCGCGGTCGGTGCCGACCCGGCGGGAAGCTCGGCGAGCAGGCCGAGGACCTCACGGCGGACCAGCGCCGCCGCCGGGCGGGAGAGGTCCGGGCCGAGCGCCGCCGTCACCTTGTCCCGGTCGTCGCGCTCGCCGACCAGGCCGGCCGCGCGCGGCGTCGCGAGCCAGCCCTGCGCGAGCGTCACCCACCGCTCGGCGGTCTCGCGCGCCAACCACCCGTCGTACGCCGGGGTCGGTGACCACTCCGACTCTGCCTCGGAGGTCCGGTCGACAAGTGCTGCGGCGAGGGCGGTCTCGGCGAGCAGGGCGGCCACCTGTTCGCTCACGTCGAGACCCCTGGCCGCCGCGCGCAGCTCGCGGACGCCCAGCCCGCCGCTGCGCAGCACGGGCGGCGGCGCGGCGGCCCAGCCGTCGAGCAGTGACTCCACCAGCCGCACGGCGTCGCCGGCCTGGCCGGCCCCACCGACGTCGGCGGTGCGAGCACCGATGGCGACCGCCGGCAGCTCCGGCGGGTCGGGGTGCAGCTGGCCGAGGGGGGCAGCGCCGCGCAGCAGCAGCCCCACCTCGCGCGGCAGCTCGACGGTCTCGAGGTCCAGGCCGAGCACCAGACCGCGCGCCAGCAGCCGCTCCACCGGGGTCTCGGCGGCGTCCACCGTTCGCAACCGGAACGCGCTGGCCGAGGTGCCCATCGACCCGCCGGCGTCGAGGGACGCGAGGATGCGGCGCTCCTCGTCGTCGGCCTCGGCGAGGCGCGCGCGCAGCAGCCCGGCGTTGCGGTAGGACGCCACCGCGGCCCGCAGCACGTCCTCGCGGCCGGCGGGGGGCTGCACCCCCAGCGCCTCCAGCAGGCCGCGCACGCGCGAGGTGTCCCACCGCCCGAAGGCCGACTCGGCTGGCCGGCCGAGACCGGCCGGGTGCTCGCCGACGACCTCCTGCACGCTGCGCACGAGGCGCAGGTCGTCGTCGTCCCCCCACGCGAGGGCAAGCGCGCGCAGCCGTCCGAGCGCGGCGTCGACGCGGGCGGCGGGCACGGGCGCGCACAGCTCACGCAGCCCTGGGATCGTCGCGGGGGCGGCGAGGAGCACGAGGCCGTCGAGCACCTCGAGCTCGAAGCGGGTGAGCCGCTCCAGCGCGCGAAGCACGCTGACGCGCACGGCGGCCCGCGCGGCCAGCACGGCGACGTCGCCGGGCACCGGGGTGGCGAGGTCGGGCCGCTCGGCGAGCAGCACGGTGAGCGCCTCGTCGCTGCGCGCGCGCAGGTCGGAGGTCAGGCTCAGGGTCACGGGGCCACCAGCACCCCCCGACGCTACGGCCGCGCGCCGGTCCCCACCCTGCCTGTGAGCCGGGCCACACTCGGTGGGTGAGCCTCCCGAGCAGCACCACCGGTGGCGACAGCCCGGCCCTCCTCGAGCACCCGATCGGGACCGAGCTCGCCAGCACCGTCGCCCGCTGGCCGGACCGGGAGGCGCTGGTGGGTGTCGAGCAGGGTCTGCGCTACACCTGGGTCGAGCTGGCGGCGGCGGTGCAGGAGGTGGCCTGCGGGCTGATCGCGGCCGGGATCGGGCCGGGTGACCGGGTCGCGGTCTGGGCGCCGAACCGGGTGGAATGGGTGTTGGTGCAGTACGCCGCCGCGCGGGTCGGCGCCGTGCTGGTGACCGTCAACCCGGCGTTTCGCAGCCCCGAGCTCGCCTTCGTGCTGCGGCAGTCCGGCACTAAGGTGCTCTGCGCCGACACGCAGTGGCGCGACAGTGACTACGTCGCCATGGTCGATTCCGTGCGCGCCGAGCTGCCCGCCCTCGAGCGGGTGGTCCATTTCGGGACATCTGGCTGGGAAGACCTGCTGCGCAATGGGTCCGGGGTTACAGCGACCGTGGTCTCCGCACGCGAGGCGGCCGTCCGAGCCGAGGATGCCTGCACAATTCAATACACCAGCGGCACGACCGGTACGCCGAAAGGCGCCACCCTCTCGCATCGCAATATCGTCAACAACGGGCTGCTGGTCGGTGACATCAGCGGCTACACCGAGACGGACAGGATCTGCGCCCCGGTGCCGCTCTACCACTGCTTCGGCCAGGTGATGGCGGTACTCGGTGCCCTCACCCACGGCGCCTGCACGGTGCTGCCCGGCGCCGTCTTCGACCCCGCTGCCACCCTGGCGGCCGTCGAGACCGAGCGGTGCACGAGCCTCTACGGCGTACCCACGATGTTCATGGCCGAGCTGGCTGACCCGTCGTTCCCCGCCCGTGACCTGTCGTCGCTGCGCACCGGGATTATGGCCGGCTCGCCCTGCCCGGTCGAGACGATGAAGCGGGTGATCGACGAGATGCACATGCCCGAGGTCACCATCGCCTACGGCATGACGGAGACCTCGCCGGTGTCCACCCAGACCCGGCGGGCCGACGACCTCGAGCGTCGCGTGTCGACGGTGGGCCGGGTGCACCCCCACGTCGGCGTCCAGATCGTGGACGTGGTCACCGGCGAGGTGGTCCCGCGGGGCACCACGGGCGAGCTGTGCACGAGCGGGTACGGCGTGATGCTGGGCTACTGGGAGGACCAGGAGCGCACCGCAGAGGCGGTGGACAGGCTGGGGCGCATGCATACCGGCGACCTCGCCGTGATGGACGACGACGGCTATCTGGCCATCGTGGGCCGCAGCAAGGACATGGTCATCCGAGGTGGGGAAAACATCTACCCGCGCGAGGTCGAGGAGGTGCTCTACGCCCATCCGGACGTCGCCGACGTCCAGGTGGTCGGGGTGCCGGACGAGCGCTACGGCGAGGAGCTGATGGCCTGGGTGCGGCCCCGGCCGGGCGCGCTGGTGGACCCCGAGGAGGTCCGCGCATTCACCCGCCAGCGGCTCGCGCGCTACAAGGTGCCGCGGCACGTGGTGGTGCTCGCGGCCGACGAGGAGTTCCCGATGACGGTCACCGGCAAGGTGCAGAAGTACGTGCTGCGCGAGCGGGCGGTCGAGGTGCTGGGCCTCGCCTAGGGTCGGGTCGTGGTCCGGCCGCGGATGGAGGAGGCGCTGCGGCGGCTGGAGTCTGACCTGCGCTCGTGCGGTTCGCTGCTCGTCGCCTTCAGCGGGGGCGCGGACTCGGCGTTCCTGCTCGCCGCCGCGGTGCGGGCCCTTGGACCGTCCCGCGTCGCGGCTGCCACCGCCCTCAGCGCGTCGCTGCCGGCCGCGGAGCTCGCCGGCGCCCGCGCCTTCGCCGCCTCGCTCGGGGTGCGCCTGCTGACGCCGACGACGGACGAGCTGTCCCGGTACGGCTACGTCGCCAACACCGGTGACCGCTGCTTCTTCTGCAAGGCCGAGTTGTTGGACGTGCTCGTGCCGCTGGCTGCGTCGCTGGGCCTCGCGCACGTCGCGACCGGCACCAACGCCGACGACGCGCTCGCCGGCTTCCGCCCCGGCATCCGGGCCGCCGCCGAGCGGGGTGCGCGCACGCCGCTGCTCGATGCCGGCCTGTCCAAGGCGCAGGTGCGGGCGGCGTCGCGGGCGTGGGGGCTGGTGACGTGGGACAAGCCGGCCGCCGCCTGCCTGTCCAGTCGGGTCGCCTTCGGCGTGCCCGTGTCGCGGGAGCGGCTGGTCCGGGTCGAGCTGGCCGAGGCGGCGCTGCGGGCGGCGCTGACGGCGGCCGGCCACCAGGTGCGCGACCTGCGGGTCCGCGACCTCGGGGGCGGTCGGGCCCGGATCGAGGTCGACGCGTGGCTGGTCGGGGTGGCCGCCGCGCACGTGGACGCGGTGGGCGCGGTCGAGGGGTTCGACGAGGTCGAGGTGGACCGACGGGGCTTCCGCAGCGGATCGATGAACGAGCTGCTGGCGGAGCCGGCCCGCTACCGCTGACCGCCGCCGGGCGCATCGGCACGGATCGCCGCCGCCATGCCGGCGCGGATCGCTCGCCACAGTCCCCACAGCGCCATGCCCAGCCCGAGGGAGGTGAGGAAGGCCAGCAGGTTCAGCGGGAGCGGACGCTCCTGCCGGCTCAGCGGATGCGGCAGCACGTCGAGGCAGATGGCCACGAAGCCGAGCAGGAACACGACGGCACCAGCCCGGATCAGGACCGCCCCCGGCTCGCGGCGCACGGTGGCACGGTGGCGGGGCACGGCCTCAAGTATCGGCCCCAGTACCGAGTCGGGCGAAGCGGCCCTCCCCCTCCAGCGCGGCGCAGGCCGGCCGGGTCACGCCCGCTCAGGGGGCGAGGGCGGCCACCGGGACCGGGGGCACCAGGCCGGCGGACGACGCGCGCTGGAGCAGGGCGGCCACCGCGGCGTATCCCTGCTCGCCGAGGTCCGCGGTGAAATCGTTGACGTAGAGGGCGATGTGCTGTTCCTGCACGGCGGGGTCCATCTCCTGGGCGTGCGCGGCGACGTAGCCTGCGGTCGCGTCAGGGTCGGCCCTGGCCGCCTGCACGGAGGCCCGCACAGCGCGGGCGAGGCGGCCCCGGTCGGGCAGCGAACGGCGGGCCAGGATCGCCCCCAGCGGGATCGGCAGCCCGGTCGCCGACTCCCACCAGTCACCGAGGTCGACCCGCTGGACGAGACCGTAGGAGGGGTAGGTGAACCGCGATTCGTGGATCACCAGGCCGGCGTCGGCGCGACCGTCGCGCACCGCCGGCATCACCTGCTCGAAGGGCAGGACCTGCACCCGGCCGACCTGAGCGGCCCAGAGCCGGAGCAGGAGGTACGCCGTGGTGCGCAGGCCCGGCACGGCCACCGTGGCCCCGGCCAGGTCGAGGGACTCACCGCCCGGGCGGGTGAGCACCAGCGGGCCACAGCCCCGGCCCAGCGCGCCGCCGCTGGGCAGCAGGGCGTAGTCGCCGAGCAGCCAGGGCAGCGCACCGTAGGACACCTTGACGACGTCCAGCCCGCCGGCGGCCGCCCGCTGGTTGAGCACGTCGATGTCGGCGTAGGTGACGTCGACGGTGGGGGCGTCGGGGACCAGGCCGTGCACCAGGGCGTGGAAGGCGAAGGTGTCGTTGGGACACGGGGAGATGCCCAGGCTCAGCTGTCCCACGGGAGCTCCTCGGTGAGGGCGGAAGCGCAGACGGCTGTCAGCGCGGCGAGCGCGCGGGGCAGGTCCCACCGGGACAGGTCGCGGTGCCCCACCGGGTTGCTGATCGCGCGCAGCTCCAGCATGGGCAGCCCGATCTGGGCGGCGGCTGTGGCGACACCCGTGCCCTCCATCGCCTCCGCCAGCGGCGTGTAGCGGCGGGCGAGATCGGCTGCCCGGGAGGCGGTTCCGGTGGCCGAGGACAATGTGAGGACGGTCCCGACGGCGGCACCGCTGCGCCGGACGACCTCGGCGACGACCTGGCCGGGCGGGGAGAAGGTGCTGCGGCCGAAGCCCAGGGCCTCGACGTCGAGGAAGGCATCGTCGGTCTGGACCCCGAGATCGGCGGCGACCATGCGGTCCGCCACCACGCTGACGCCGATGGCGCTGCCGGCGTACCCGCCAGCGATCCCGGCGCTGATGACGCCGCGCGGGCGGTGGCCGGATGCAAGCGCGTGGGCGGTGGCCGCCGCCGCGGCTGCTGGCCCGACACCGGAGGTGAGGACCGTCGCGGTGGGCAACGCGGCCAGCACCGCCTCGCGCTCGACGGCGACGGCGCAGACGACGAGCAGCCGGGTCAGGCGGCGACCTTGAGCCGGAAGACCCACTGCCCGGTGCGGTCGTCGGTGCGACCGGTCTCGCCCTTGGTCACCGTCACCCGCAGGGTGAACTGCTCCCCGGCCGGGAGCCGTTGCCCATCGGAGGTGGCCGTCGGCATGATGAAGCTCTCGTAGTGCGAGTCGTGCGCCTCGGTCACGGCCTGCTGGCCGAGCTGGCCCTGCTGGCCGGGCACGTCGATGCTTGCCACCCAGGTGCCCTTGGCGATGGTCCGGTCGACGTCGATGCCCACCCGGTCGCCGGGCTTGACGAGCACGACGGGGACGCGGCGACCGAGGTCGCGCTCCCTGCCGTTGGTGGTGAACGCCGTGGCCTGCGTGTCGTAGCTCTGGCCGTCCGCCACGAGCGTCACCAGCGGCGTCGGCCGCTGGCAGGCGGCGAGCACGGGCGCCGCGACCGCGAGGGCCACGACGAGCGGGGTGCGCGGGCGCGCGGGCACGGGCGGGCTCCGAACATGGTGGCCGGGGGGGAGTGCGCCCGACCCTACTGTCCGGCCGGCTGCTCCGGCTCCTCGGGGAAGGGCAGGAGGAGCGTCTGGCCCGTCGGCACCGGCGGCGGAATGGGCGCCGTACTCACGGTGGGTGCCTGCTCGGCCCGGGCGGCGGCCTGGCGCCGGAGCAGCACCTCCGGGACCTGCGCCCCGTGCCGCTCCGGTGGCCGGTCGACCGCCCCGCCCCGGTCGTCCGGTACCCGAGGGGGCACCCGGCGCGCGCCGGGCCGTCCGGATGGCCGCCCCGCGCGCGCGATCCGGAATGCCTGCAATTCGGTGACCAGCCCGAACACCATGAACGCCGCCGCGAGGGAGAACCCCACGGTCCCCGTCACCGGTGCCAACCCGATCGCGCCGCCGGCGACCCAGGCCAGCTGCAGCACGGTCTCGGACCTGGCAAAGGCGCTGTTGCGCACCGACTCGGTGACGTCACGCTGGATGATCGCGTCCAGGCCGAGCTTGCCGAGGCTCGCCGACAGGGTGGCGACGAGGGCCACGAGCAGCCCCGTCGCCATCGAGTAGACGACGGCGCCCGCGACGCAGACCGCCGTGGCCAGCACCAGCCCGAAGGCGATGAGCGGCTCGGGTCGCCTGCGTCCCAGCCGGTTGCCGAGGGTGATGCCGGCCGCCTGGCCGGCCAGGGCCGCGGCTGCCAGCAGCGCCAGGCTGCCCTTGCCCGAGCCGCCGGTGCGCAGCTTGAACGCCAGGAACAGGGTCAGGAAGCCGACCAGCCCGCGGAGGAAGACCACCGCCCGCAGCGCCGTCGGCAGGCTCCCGAGGGCGGCCCGCAGCCCGCGGCCGGTGCGGGCGCCGAGCGCCCCGAGTGCGAGCCCGCGGGCGGCGTCCTCCCCGACGGCGCTGTCCACGTGCGCGGGAAGCTGGCTGCAGGGGACGAGGCAGATCAGGAACAGCACGGCGGCGAGGCGCAGCACCCAGCCGATGCCGACCACCGCTGACAGGCCTAAGCCGATCGGTGCCACCACCCCGGCGCCCAGCGCTCCGACGAGGCTCACGCGGGAGTTCGCCGACAGCAGCGTCATGCCGCCCGGCAGCACGCGCGGGGTCACCGCTGCCCTGGCGATGGCGAACCCCCGACCGGTGACCAGCACGCCCAGCGCGAGCGGGTAGAGATCGAGCCCGGCGTGGTGGCCGGCCAGCACCCAGCACAGGCCGGCGCGCACCACCATCGACAGCGCGAGCGCGACCCGACGACCGTGCAGCCGGTCCAGCGCGGGTCCGATGACGGGCGCGAGCAGGGCGAACGGCGCCATCGTCACCAGCAGGTAGAGCGCCACCCGGCCCCTGGCCTGGCCCACCGGCACATTGAAGAAGACGGTGCCGGCGAGGGCCACCGCGACCAGCGCGTCGGACGCCGCATTGAGGCTGCAGAGCTCGACGAGGGTCGCCAGCCCCGACTCCTGGGCGCCGCCGCGGCGCATGCTCCGTCGCAGCCGCCGCACGCCGGCGCGGGCTGCCGCTGTCCCGCCGCGGGCCGCCGCGGCTCCGGTGCGCCCACCGGCCCGGCCGGCCGAGAGCACCCGCCGGCCGCCGCGCCGCCGGGTCGCGGTCGTGACCCCCCTGCTCACCCCTCCAGTGTCGACCCTGGCTGCGCCCATGGGACGGCGCCCCGCGCAGCAGTGCTGAGTTACGGCTGTGCTGCCGGGTGCGTCAGACTGGTGCGGTGACCACCGCCCCCCCGGCCGCGGCCAGGGCCGTTCGCGCCGGGCGTCCGGACGCCGTGCTGGTGGCCGCCGTCGACCTGGCCCGCTCGGCCGCCGAGCAGGAGGCCGGCGAGCCCGGGAGCAGCGGCGCCGCCCGGGTGGGTGGGCACCTCGGGGCGGTGGCCGAGGGTGAGCGGGTCGTGGTGCACCGCTTCGCCGCCACCGATCCGGCGTACGTCGGCTGGGTCTGGGCGGTCGAGCTGGCTCGTGCCTCGCGCGCGAAGGCCGTGACCGTCGACGACGTCGTCCTGCTGCCAGACGCCGGCGCCCTGCTGGCGCCCGCCTGGGTGCCCTACGACGAGCGGCTGCGCCCGGGGGACCTCCGCGTCGGCGACGTGCTGCCCACCGCCGTCGACGACCGCCGGCTGGTCCTCACCCGGGGCGATGTGCAGGAGTGGTCGGACGACGCGCTCTGGCTGGAGCTGGGTCTGGGGCGCCAGCGGGTGCTGTCCGCCGAGGGCCGCGATGAGGCGGCGACCCGCTGGTGGGACGGCGAGCCGGGCCCGGAGGCGGCCATCGCCCGGGTGGCGCCGGCGACCTGCGCGAGCTGCGGCTTCTGGGTGCGCCTGGTGGGCTCCCTCGGCGCGGCGTTCGGGGTCTGCGCCAACGAGCTGGCTCCAGACGACGGCAGCGTCGTCGCGACGGCACACGGCTGCGGCGCGCACAGCGAGGCGGTGCTGACCCAGGCGTCTCGCTGGGCCGACCTGCCGTCCGACAACGGCCTCGAGGTCGTCGTGCACCCACCCGGCTCGGTCGGCGACAGCACACCGGCGGAGCCCTACGGCCACTCCTGACTCGGCGCCTCCTGATGTGCCGCCCGACCCGTTCGGTACGGCGGCGCTGCGCGGGCGGGTCCTCTCCGCGTGGGGCGCCTCGCCGGCACGCTTCCGCGAGGACGCGAACGCCGAGGAGGATGCCGCTCTCGGCGGCTACCGCGACCGGCTGGTCGTAGAGCTGCTGCAGAACGCCGTGGACGCGGCCGCGGCCGCCGGCGTACCGGCGCGCGTGCTCCTGCGGGTCGCCGGCGACACGCTGACCTGCGCCAACACCGGGGCCACGCTGACGGCCGACGGCGTCGCCGCACTGTCCAGCCTGCGCGCCTCGGCCAAGCGCGACGAGGCGGGAGCGGTGGGCCGCTTCGGGGTCGGCTTCGCCGCGGTGCTCGCCGTGAGCGACGAGCCGACGGTCGTCAGCGGTGGCTCCGCCGTCGGCTGGTCGGCGACGCGCACCCGGGCGGAAGTCGCCGCATTGCCTGCCGTGCAGGAGGAGTCGACCCGGCGACAGGGTCACGTCCCGGTGCTCCGGCTGCCCTTTGCGCTCGGCCTCGCCGACGCCGGCGGCCCGGTGCCGGAGGGCTACGCCACCGAGGTGCGGCTCCCGCTGCGCGACCCGGTGCTCGCCAGCGCCCTGGTCGCGGACCTCGACCCCACCCTGGCGCTGGTGCTGCCCGGGCTCGCCGAGCTGACCGTCGAGCTCGATGGCCGGCGAACCGTCACGCGCGTCGAGGAGGGCGACGGCGAGCTGCTCCTCGACGGTGCCCGCTGGCTGCTGGCGGAGCAGCTCGCGACGGTGCCGGTGGAGCTGCTGGGCGACCGGCCGGTGGAGGAACGGGGCAGGCGACAGGCCCGGGTGCGGGCCATGTGGCCGGTCGACGGCTGGCCCGATCGGGTGCCCCGGGTGCTGCGTGCCCCGCAGCCCACCGACGAGCCGCTGGCCCTGCCGGTGCTGCTGTCGGTGCCGGTGCCGCTGGAGCCCACCCGCCGTCGCACGGTGCCCGGGCCGCTGCGTGACCACCTGCTCGGCGTCGCGGCGGGAGTCGTCGCCGGGCTGGCCCACCGGGTGCCGGGACCGGCTGTGCTGCAGCTGGTCCCGACCGGGTTGGCGGCGGGCGAGGTGGACGCCGCCCTCGCGCGGGCACTGCTGGCGGAGCTCCGCGCCGACCCCCCGCTGCCCGGGTCGCGCGTGCTGGATCTCGGCCGCGCCACCGGCGCGGCCTACCCCCTGCTCGCCGACGTCGTCGACGGCCTGCTGCCGCCGACCTGGCCGACCGTGTCCGCCGCGCTCACCGCCCTCGGCGTCGAGCGCTGGGACACCGCAGCAGTGGTGGAGGCGGTGACGCCGCTGCACCGGGCACCGGCCTGGTGGCGGCGGCTGTACGACGCGCTCGCCGATGCCCCCGACCGCGAGGCGCTGGGGGCCCTGCCGGTGCCGCTCGCGGACGGCCGCACGGCCCCGGGTCCCCGCGGCCTGCTGCTCCCGGACGGACCGCTACCCGACGGCCTGGAGGACCTGGGGCTGCGACTGGTGCACCCCGACGCCGCGTCGCCGGTGCTGCTGCTCCTCGGCGCGGTCGAGGCATCTCCCCGCGTGCTGCTGGACGAGCTGCGCCCGCGGGTCGAGGCGAGCTGGGACGACGAGGACACCGCCCTCGCCGACGCCGTGCTGCCGCTGGTGGCCGCGGCCGCACTGGCGCCCGGGGAGCTGCCCTGGCTGGCCGAGCTGCTGCTGACCGATGCGGCGGGGGAGGCCGCGACGGCGGGTGAGCTGGTGCTGCCGGGCAGCCAGCTCGCCCGGGTGCTGCTGCCCGACGGGCCGCTCGGCCTGGTCGACCCGGACCTGGTGGCGAGGCACGGCGAGCAGCCGCTGATCGCCTGCGGCGTGGGCAGCTCGCTGGTCGTCGTGCGCGGCGATGAGGAGGTCGCGCTGCTCGACGAGGGGGAGCGGTGGCTCGACCAGCTCGGCGACCTCGGCGGCGCCGAGCCGGTGGGCGTGCGTGATCTGGAGCTGCTCCGCTGGCCGGCGGCGCTGGGGCTGCTGCCGGGGCTGCCGCCGGACGCGCGCGAGCAGGCGTTGTGGTGGTGCCGCCGGCACCCTGTGCTCGACGGGCTGCTGCCGGCCGAGGTGCTCGGGCCCGACGCCGACCCGCTGCTGCACGGGCTCTACGACCCCGCGCCGGAGGGGGTCGACCCCGGCGTGCTCCGCGCGCTCGGCTGCGTCCGCGAGCTGCCGGTGGGCGAGGACCTGCTGGACCTGCTGGACCGGCTCGGCGACGGCAGCCGCACGGTGACCCGCGAGCAGGCGCGGCTGCTGCACGCCCACGCGGCCGCCGAGGCACCCGACGGGGACCCACCGCTGGCCGTGCGGGCGGTGGCCCCGGACGGGTCGCTCGTCGTCGTGCCGGGGCGCAACGCCGTGGTCGTCGACGCCCCGGACCTGCTGCCGCTGCTGGGCTCACGGCCCATCGTCCCCCTCCCCGCCCGGCTGGCCGCGGCAGGCGCGCGGGTGCTCGGCGTGCCGCTCGCCAGCGGGCTCTCGGCGTACCCCGTCGTCTCCGAGGACCCGCTCGTGGTGCTCGACGCCGACGGCGGCCAGGTGGCGGTGTCGTGGCGGCTCATGCCGGACGGCGAGCTGCATGCCGGTACGCCGGAGGGGCGCGGCCGGGGAGCGGCGTGGCGGGCGGGGCGCTGGTCGGAGCGGCTGTCGTTCGTCGAGCGGCTGCGCGACCCGGCCGCCGCGCTCGTGCTCGCAGCGGAGGACGACCTGGCAGGGTGACGCCGTGGACCCCACCGGCACAGCCACCGGCACCGTCGCCCTGGTCACCGGCTCCAGCTCCGGCATCGGGGCCGAGATCGCCCGCAGCCTGGCCGCCCGGGGGATGCACGTCGTGGTCAACAGCCGCTCCTCGACGGCGGCCGGCGAGGCGGTCGCCATCGAGGTCGGCGGGTCCTACCGCCAGGCCGACGTCGCCG
>JAABUX010007579.1_pt1 | contig 12696 bp, 10 predicted proteins | sample 5561851 | NCBI WGS metagenome assembly JAABUX01 (sample SAMN10711883, study PRJNA513361) | rock metagenome | isolation source: Antarctica rocks | place: Antarctica: Victoria Land, Richard Nunatak red sandstone | collected 2016-01-03 | reverse complement strand
TAACCGCGTTGCGCATGGCTGACGTGCATGATACGATAATCGCCGTGTGGGCCTGTAGCTCAGTGGTAGAGCAGTGGACTTTTAATCCATGGGTCGTGGGTTCGAATCCCACCGGGCTCACCAGCCTTTTTCCGTTCCCAATGCGCTAAATATATAGAAGGATCGTGGTCAGCTAGCGTGCGATCCCTCTTTTTGTCCCTCTTTCGTGATTTTCTTCGCCCACATAAGGGGAATTATTCCTCATTGGGGGCATCTTGGTTTTCGGCGGAAGCGTAGAGAACGTGGCCCATTATGTCCGCAGCGGCGCGCTCGAGGGCGGGGAGAACGTGTGCATACGTGTTCATGGTGACACCGATCTGGGAATGGCCAAGGATCTGCATGATCGTGCGCATGTCTACGCCCTGGGCGAGCAGGAGCGAAGCGCAGGCATGGCGCAGGTCGTGGAAGCGCAGATGGCCGAGTTGCGCTTTGGGCAGGACACGTTTCTGGAAGTGGCTCGTGACGTACTTCGCATGGAGGGGTTGACCGAGAGCAGACGTGAAGACGAGCGACGCGGGGTAGGGATCGCGCCAGCCCTCGCGCTCTTCCACTTGAGCCGCATGGTGGCGTTGGAGCACGGCAATAAGGGGCGAGGGAATCGTCACCGTGCGAAAGCCGGAGTCCGACTTGGGCAGGTCTTTGAGAAGCCAGGCACGGCTGAGGCGTTGCAGTTGCCGACACACGGTAAGCGTCCCGGCGTCGAGGTCCACGCACTCCCAGAGAAGACCCAGGGCTTCGCCCTGACGGAGGCCAAGCGCCAGGGCAACCGCATAGAGGGCCTCGAGACGGTCGCCCCGGAGGGCAGTGAGGATGGCGCGGGCACCGACGGGGGTGATAACGGGAGGCGGGGCGCGGCGGACTTTTGGGGGACGGACAAGGGCGGCGACGTTGCGGGGGAGGAGCTCGGCGCGCACCGCGTCATTCAAGGCGGCGCGGAGAATGGCGTGAATTTGGCGGATCGAGGCGGGGGCGAGGGCAGTTTGCCGGAGGGCGGCGAGAAAGGCGCGGACGTCCCGCACGGCGAGCTTGTCGAGACGGAGGTGGCCGAGGGCGGGCACGATGCGTTTGCGGGCGTAGCTGAGGTAGCCACGGCGGGTATTGGGGTCGAGGTCCGCAGTCTCGATCCAGCGGACGAGGTAGGTGCGGAGAGGTTCGCGCCCGGCAGCGGCGTCGATGCCCTGCGCATGCTCACGGGCGAGTTTGTCCAGCTTCGCGCGAACTTCGTCCTTTGTGGTACCAGAGACGGAACGCTGGGCATCGCCGAGACGGATGCGGCCCTCGAAGCGGCCGTTGGGCTTCTCGCGGATACTGCCCTCGCCGTTGTCACGTCGGCCGACAGGTTTGCGGGTGCGGGGCATAGAGCCTCCTGCAGGTAAAGGGTTATGCGGCAGATGGACAGGGTGCGAGTAGGAGCGAGATAGCCGGAATGACCGAGGGGTTATACCAAACGAATGTTCGACTGGCAAGGGCCTAAAGGATGGCAACAGGGTCTATTCATTCTCGGTTGGGGACTCGTGATCGCGTCATTGGTGGTCGTCTTTCTCACGTCGGGCTGGGGTCCTACCGGACGCACATGGGAGGAGACGCGCACAGGCTCGTGAGATGCTCATTCGTCGACGGGCCTCACGACGGCCTTGTGGGAGAATGAATAGACCCTGCGATAGACCGGATACGATAGACGCCGCTGCCCACACCTTCAACGCGGCAGCGTATGCCAAAGGAGGAAAGAGATGGTGCAGCTTTCCGTGCAGATCGAGGGTGCGCAGGGACTGACCTGACCGGCATGGCAAACGCTCGTGCGCGAGGTCAACGCGTTGGGGTTCGCGGGTTTGTACTGCTGCGACCATTTCGCCAACCCCGCACCACCGGATCACGACTCGCTGGAGGTGATGACGACGATGACCTATGCCGCCACCCGCAGTGAACACATCGCCCTCGGCACTCTGGTCGCTCCCGTTTCGTGGCGCGATCCCGTGATGCTCGCGCGTCAGGCAATGGCCATTGACGATCTCAGTGGCGGTCGGTTTATCCTCGGTGTGGGTGCCGGGTGGAATGAGCGCGAACACGCGATGTTCGGCTATCCCCTCGGCGACATCCCGACCCGCATGGCCCGCTTCACCGAGGCGCTTGAGGTGATGACTCGCCTCATCCGCCGTGAGGAACCGCAGACGTTTACGGGCCGGTTCTCCCAGCTACACGAAGCAACGCTCCAACCGCGTCCGGGGCGGCACACGCCGGTGATGATTGGCGGGAGCGGGCCAAAGCGCACACTGCCGCTCGTGGCGCGCTATGCGGACATCTGGAATGCCACGGGTTCGGTGGATGAGGTGCGCGAGCGGAACGCCTTGCTCGATACGCTGCTCACCGAGGCGGGACGCGCACCGGGCGCGGTGAAGCGCACGGCGATGAAGGGCATCTTCTGCGGGCGTGATGCCGCAGAGTACGAGGGGCGGTTGCGGGGCGTGCGCAGCCAGGCAGGGAATGCCGAGACGCCGCAGGGCGAGTTACTTGATCGCGCCCGCACGAAATCGAAGGCGATTGTGGGCACACCGGAGGAGGTAGCGGAGCAGATTCGCGCCTACGGGGATGCGGGGATCGAGGAAATCATGGCCCAGTTCCTCGTGGTGGATGATCTTGACGGTTTGCGCATTCTGGCGCGCGACGTGCTGCCGCTGCTGAAATAGGGGCGGGATGCTGACCTAATTAGTTGCTCCCGATTCGCGCGTCAGCTTGACTGTGGTTGGGTGGGTGTGCTAGGGTGCGCTCACGATCACAGTGACATTCATACGGCGTACCGTGTCGTCCGCATCGGCGGTCCGCGCCTCGCCCTTATCCGTGGCTGATCAGCGGATAAGGGCATGGGACAAGATAACAGGATCAGGAAAGGGGCGTCACCCATGGGTAGTTCATCACATCCCGACCAGACCACGCAGAGATGGACGCGCCGCGCGGTGATTCGCACCGCATTGGTAACCACGGCAGCCGCCGCGAGCGGCGCACTGCTCGCGGCCTGCGGGGGCGGGAGTAACGCCCCCGCGAGTCTGCCTGCCACCGTCGGCGGCAACCCCACGGCGGCCCCCGCCGTCGCCGTCGCCACCACCGCGAAGCCGACGACCATTCCCGCCGCCTCGGCAGGCGCATCGAGCACCGTGAGCGGAACGAGTGCGCCGGTCGCAAGCCCCGCAGTCGGAAGTGCGACGACTGCGGGGGGCATGACGGCAGCGGCGGTCGCTCCCGACGCGAGCGGCAAGATTCCCTCACCGCTGCCCGGCGTGCCTGTCGCTTACACCAAGTATCCTGACCCCTTCAGGAGTGTAAACGGCATGCCCGCTAAGAGCGCCAAAGTGACAGCCTTTCTCATCGCGTACAACCCGCCGCCTCCCCCGCGTGAGCAGAATACCTACTGGCAGGAACTGGAAAAGCGCCTCGGCGTCACTTATGAGCCGACCCTTCAGCCCGCCGATGGCTACCCGGAGAAGATGGCAACACTCACCGCGAGCGGCAACCTGCCCGACCTCGTCACCATCGTCCCGCAGCAGGTGCCGGACCAGTACAAGTTCATCCAACAGGGCGCGTACACGGACCTCACCCCTTACCTGGGCGGGAGCGCGCTCAAGGACTACCCGAACCTCGCACGCTTCGATGACTACCTGTGGAAGAACGTCGTCGTCAACGGCAAGATTTACGGCGTGCCCCGCGCGCAGTTGCCCATCACGGAGCAAATCTCCTGGCGCAAGGACTGGGCAGAGAAGTTCGGCACCCCCGAACCCAAAAACGCGGACGAGTTCTACGACCTGATGGTCAAGTTCACGAAGGGCGACCCGAATGGCACCGGTAAGCAGGACACGTACGGCCTCCACTTCATCGCCCAATTCGCCTTTGGCGTGCAATTCTTCCAGAACATGTTCCGCGCCCCCAATGTCTGGCGCAAGAACGACAATGGCTCGCTCACCCACGTCCTCGAGACGCCGGAGTTCAAGCAGACGATCGAGTACATGCGCCGCCTCTACGACGCGGGCATCTTCCACCCGGAAACCGCCACGGGCAACCGTACCCAGCGCAAGGACTTCATTACGGGCGGCAAGGTGGGCGGCATCGCCGACTATATCGCGAACTTCGCAGGTCCAACGGGATTCCGCCAGACTGCGCGCACGCTGCTGAACGACCCGAAGATCAATATCACCACGCTCATCCCCCCCGGCTTCGATGGTGGCAAGCCCACGACTGACCTCACGACTGGCTTCTTCGCCCTCACCGCCATTCCGATCAGGGTCGGCAAGGACAAGGAGCGCGTGAAGGAACTCTTGCGCGTTGTGGACTACTTCGCCGCCCCCTTCGGCAGCGAGGAGTACACCTTTCTCCAGTATGGCCTCAAGGACGTGCATTACACGGTGCAGAAGGATGGCTCCCCTCTCAAAACCGATAAGGGCACGGCGGAGATCGGTGACCTCTCGACTGCCGGTGGCCCGATGACGACGTACTACTTCCCAATCCCCGGCGACTCCGCAGAGGCGCAGGAAAACACGCGGAAGATCACCGCGCTTGGCCAGGAGAACCCCTGCCTGACGCTGTACTCGCCGACTAATGCCGCGAAGGGCGGCCAACTGAATCAGTTGCGCATCGACCGGATCGACGCCCTGGTCACGGGCCGCGACCCGATAAGCGCGCTGGACACCTTTGTCAAGGACTGGCGGAGCCGGGGCGGTGACGACATGCGCAAGGAATACGAAGCGGCCCTGAAAGGGCAGTAGCGAGGGATGAATCACCGCCCCTGAACCACATGCCCGGATCGGTGGCCGCCCTGATACGGTACTAAGGCAAACAGGCCGAGATGATCACGCGTATAGCCCCACTGTCGGGGCATACCTCGTCTCGTCACATAGGTACGGGCGTGTGGTTTGCAGGGCAGGTTTTTAGGCTTCTACCGATGATGGCGGACAGCGGGGTGCGATCATTTTCTTGCCAACGTCGGGGTGAAATACATCTAGAGGGCGGGACGCTTGGACGGCAAAACTGGAAATATTTTCGAGATTGAGAAGTTTACGCCGTTCGAGGCAATCAGTGTTGGCGATATCGTGAGTTTTGCCGATGGTTTAACAGATAATATTGCACTCTAGTGAGTCACCCACGTCACGCACACCGTCCTTGACGTGGGTGATGGTGTAGACGCCGGGATACCTTCGTTGTCCATAGGCGACGATGACGTGGCAGGCGATGCGTCACCACGCACCGTTCTATCATCCCCTTTGATCAAGTTAGGCGATCAGTTTTATAACAATGCACGCGACGGCTCCATCCAAGGCAATTCCGTCTGTCCCGCCGGGTTCGGCATTCCCGCCACCGCGTGGGCCTTGGCGATCGTGTCTAGCAGGTGTTCGAGCGTGCCCACGGCGTGGGTGGCTGCGAAGAGCGTCAGGTAGGCGGTGACGGTGTCCGGCGCGGCGGGCAGGGCGGCGAGGCCGTGGGCGTTACACCATTCAGCGAAGTGCCGCCAGTGCGACCGGTGGGCATGTAGGGTGTTGGGGGCGATGGCGGCGTCGAGGAGGCGCGTCTCGGCTTGGATCGCCTCGGCGAGGGGCGCGACCGTGGTGTCCGTTGCCGGGAATGATTGCGTCCGTCGTCATCGCGTCTGCTCCTCTCCGACTCCCGTTCGCAATGTTTCCGCCTGTCTCCGTTGCCACGCCTGCCAGATCAACTCCCCGATCTCGTCCCATCGTTCCCCGCGACCGTCTATGCCAAACCACCGGTGGAACACGTCCTGCCCGATCTGCGCCACGTCGCGCCCTGACCGTGCGTCTGGCAGCCGCGCTACGATGTCCCGTACCTCCTTGCCGTACTCCTCGCCCTTCACCGGGTTGTCCCAGGCGATCCCCATCGGGTCCGTGCGATACAGGATTTCGATCACATCATCGAACACCGGACCGTATTTCGGCAGTGTTTCCCGCCGGCGTTTGACCACATGCTCCGCGTTATCGATGGGCTGCCAGACGGCATCGTTCGGGGTAGTGACCGCAGCGAGGACATCGCCATCGAGTGGGACGCGGAAGTACCACGGGCCAACGACCTCTGCAACCGCGAATCCCCAGTGGGGGCGGGGCGATCATTGAAGCGGATCACGCGTACGATGAACTCCAGCAAGGCATCGTCGGGGGCAAGCGCGGGATAGAAGATGACCGAGAAGTACCAGTTTGGGTCACCGTCGCGGTGATGCCATGAGGAGAATGAGCCGCTGCCACCGAACTGGTGTGTGCGACGCACATCCGCCTTGGGATGGAAGGTAAAGACGGGATAGTAGCGGGGATCGTCACGATGAACACGCAGGTTGGCAACCCACCCGTCCGCGTACCAGTCGAGGGAGAGGACCGTCAGGGTGGTGTCGTCCCGCGTCTGGGATTGCGCGACGGGGATGACACACACGAGGTCACGGAGCGTCGGGTAGTAGCGGGCCATGTCTTCCTCCGGGCACGCGACCAATATTTGTCTGCCGTGATGCGAGTGGTATCCAGCGCTGGGTAACGTTTCCGCAGTGACGGTCCCGCGCCGGGTGTACACGCGCGTCCCACAGTCGAGTAGTTCGTCTGGCATTGAGGCCGACAGATCATATCGATTCACGCAACTCGCGCGCTTTCACTTCCGCTGGCGCGATCACCCGCGTGTCCATCGACGCCCGAAGCTCCTCTTCGCTTACGTACTCAAAGATCGGCAATGCCCAGTGGTAGCGGCGGGGGAAGTCTCGCCACATCCCGTACTCGTGCATCTCTTCGGGTTTACCGTCCGGCGTCACACGCCCCGCATGGAAGATCGGCTGCACTGGGACGGCGAACACCGGAATGATGGTCTCCAACTCCCCCGCGATGCTCCGTGCGTTCGAGAGATCGGCAACGATGAAGCGGGACATCCGTGCGAGTGTGCCGACGGTCTCGCGCACCGTCTGGGAGGGTGGACCGTCGAAGTCAAAGATCACTGGGAGGAGATCGCGCTTCCGTAGTTCCTCCCGCACGGCTTCGAGGAAGTCCTTGCGCTTGAAGTTGCCGAGAATCAGGACGACCTTGCTGGTGATCGTGTCAATCACGCGCCGGACATTCTGGTTGTGAAGAAGCAGGTAGATGAACTGAGCAATCTCGAGGTCGTTGACGGTAATAGTCGGTTCCCTTTCAGGTGTAACCACGAGGCTATCCTGGCGCGCACCTTCAAGGTTGAGGTCCCACGCGGAAATACCGAATACACGAATACCGTTCAAGATGGCATCCTGCAAGTCTGTGCGGACCAACTGTGCGTGGGTAAGGTTTGCGTTGGAGAGGTCTGCGCGGGTGAGATTCGCGCCGATAAGGTTTACGTTGGTGAGATTCGCGTTGGAGAGGTTGACGTCAGTGAGATTCGCGTCATAGACATGCGTGCCGTATAGACTCGCACGAGTGAGGTCCGCGCCGGTGAGTTCCGCGTTGTTGAGCTTGGCATCGTTGAGGAACGCGCCAGTGAGGTGCGTGCCGGTGAGGTCTGCGCTGGTGAGGTCCATGCTGCGGAGGTCTACTTCCGACAGGTCAGGATGCAGGATGCCAGTCTTCCTCCGCCAGACATTCCACGCGTCCACGCCCCGTCTCAGGATCGCGAGATGCTCCTCATTTGCCACTACTTCCCTCCTAATCGTCGCGTTAATCCCGCTCTGTATTGTTCACATGGCTACCGATTCAACACAAGAAGCAATTCAGTCAAAGGCACTCCGTCCGAACTGGATTGCAACTTGGTCACTGTGTCCCCGCGTCCTGCAAACGTCAGTGAACTGCATCACGTTTTCGACGACCAAATTGTCCCACAAATAATGACCTTGTCCCCTTGAAATGCGAAGTGGCAACAGTACAATACCGATAACTCATGACCGAATTCGTAGTTGGCTATTTTGTGGCGCTCGCGATCAAGGTATGCAGTCCCGTAACCCGGTGTCCGCTGAGGAACTAGGAGGCACAGTCAAACATCGTTGAACACTGCGTCAGGGTAAAGCTCTTGTGTTCGGACGCGGCGAGACTTGGAGAGGAGACAGCGCATGAGCAAAGGCCAGGGCAAAGACACGAGCCAGAGTAGCACCCAGGCGATCCCCTTTCGCCTAAGTGACGCGCAATTCGCTGCGCTGTCCGAGGAACAGCGAATGTCGATTTCCTCGGAGCGTACATATGGAGGTGCCTACCAAGGTAGCAGCGGCGAGGTTGGCGTTGCTGGGTCGCCCAGGGAGGACACGCGTGACATTCGCCGCGAACCGGGCAGCATCGCGCTCCCCAATAACATCCTTACGGTAAACTTGGTTGACTCACTCGTCCATGAGAACCAGCCGCTCCCATCCGCGTTGGAGCAGTGGCGCAACGAATATGACTTCTACAGCGCCACCGCGTCTATCGGCATCGTGTGCAATCCCCATGCGGGTGCGCGCGGTATCACTAAAGTCGTCTTCGATGTAGCCTTGCAAAGCGACAATCCTCATTCCCCACCGCAGATTGATGACGTAGGACCGCAGACCACTTGGGTGGATGGCTCCGGCGCTGTTACCGCCGACGTGAAGATCGACACGAGACTCGTGAGCGGCCTACTCAAATTTGTCACAATTGGTCCGGTGTCAGGAGCCAATATTCCGTTGCCCTCGCTCTCGTGGGAATACAAGTACGCCCACACGGCGAAAACACCGTCCGTCATTGTGGCACACGGCGGGGCGACGGCAACTTGGACGTTTACCAAGACCAACGAGTATATCGACGGTCAGTTCGATCTGCTGATCCTGCTGCGTCGCAAGAACGATCAGCGTTCGCTCGGGTTGGTCATCAATTCCGCGACGGTCACTTTCCACTACCCCTTCTTCTCAGGGGGCGATGTGGAAATTCCGCTTGCTATTAACCGCTACATTGCGCTGGCCGCGAGGCCAACAACCAATATGTGAAACGACCAACTACGGCTCGCCTGCAGCCCAGATGCAGGGAGTGTGATGGGCGTGTTCCTCGCCTCTGTCGCCGCACCACCCTTCTGCTCGTCCCTTGAAGCGCATCGCGTATACTGCCTCGCGGGTTTGGACGCGCAAAAGAAGGAGCAACCAGTGGAGACCGAGAATGTGCTGCGACACCATGTGGTGAATCTCTTGCGCGGTGGGCAGGCATCCATGACCTTCGATCAAGCAATCGCGGCGTTTCCCATGGAGCGCATCAACGACACTGCACTCCATGTACCGTATTCCCCCTGGGCACTCCTTGAACACCTGCGCCGTACCCAGTTCGACATCCTCGACTTCATGCGCAACCCCGCCTATCAGGAGCGGCGGTGGCCCGACGACTACTGGCCCTCACCCGGCACAACTGCGGACGCGACAACGTGGGCAGCGACGATTGCCGCGTTCCGCGCCGACCACCAAACCCTACGCGATCTCGCGCTGGACACCGCAACGGACCTCTTCGCGACGATCCCGCACGGCAGCGGGCAGACGATCCTACGCGAACTGTTGCTCGCCGCCAACCACAACGCGTACCACACGGGCGAGTTCGCCATTTTGCGGCAGGTGATGCAGACGTGGCCCGCCAACCATGGCAACCCGTAGCGTTGCGTGGTCAAGTCCCGTGTGCATTCCCGTTCTCTCGATGTCGCAGTCTTGCGCCCTGTCGTCCCCCCGCACGTCTCTCATGCTCGCCTCATGGAGGTTCCCCCAATGCCGGAGCTTGTGTCCCTTGCACCTCATGTGTGGGTGTTGCCTTCCGACCCCGACTCCACTCAGGTGCGACCCGCGATTGGTGTGATCTGTACCGCGACGAGAACGCTCCTCGTGGATGCCGGAAACGGAGACCGGCACGCGCGGGAACTCGCGGGTAGAGTTGCCCTGTCTCGGTGGACAGTGAAAGACTATGCCACGAAGCCTTCCGTTGTCCACCTCCTGTCGTATGCAAGTGGTGACAGATACGCGAGCGCGGAATGTCGTCGGTGCGTGTTGGAGAAGCCCTCGATGGAGTAGTGGTTCGTACACCGTTTCACACCCCGTGAAAACGCTACATGTAGAAGGTTCATAACACCCTCTAGCTAAGGTTGGCGTCCCGCAGGACGGTGCAATAGTTCCAGATGCGCTGGACGATGAACGCCGATACCGTGCGCATAACTTTCCCCTCCCCTAGTACTACAGCCGCACATTGGGGTGGGAGCGGAGCCAGCGGGCGTAGTGGCTGCGTCGCGCCCGCGCCTGATGTCGTCGCCGCCACCACGACCAGCGTAACCCGTGTTCCTGATCGCGTGCGGGAGTGGTCATCAGCAACAGGAGTCGGCGCACTTCTGGCACGGTGAGGGGAATGAGGTCACCTTCGCCGCCCCTTTTTTCTCCGCTACCGCTGCATGCATCCGTGTCACTGCCAGATAGGCATCGGCCAGCAAGGCGAGGGTGATGTGCCGGTGCCACCCCGCCCACCGCCGCACCTCGTACTCGTCCAGTCCGACCTCGCCCTTTGCCCGCTCAAACCCCGTCTCAATCGTCCAGCGCGTCCCTGCCACCCGTGCCAGTTCCCCCACCGATGTGCCTTCTGGCGCGAACACCCGGTAGTAGGCAAGCTCTGCCGGAGCACTCAACGACCGGCGCGCCAGCACTCCCTGTGCCCAACCCACGGGCGAGTCAAACGGCAAGCGGATCGCTGCCCAGTCGTACACCCGTGGTCCCTTGCTCCCGTCACCCACCGACAATCGTTGCCAATCCTCTCCCGCCAGCGCGGCAATCGTCGTTTCCACTCGCTCCTGCGTCCACGTCTCCCCCGAGCAGATCAGGTGCGTCCGACTCACTGCCAGCACGTAGGCGCGTTCCTGTTCGTGCAACCACCGGCGCAACTTGCCGTCGTTGCCGTACACCTCGTCCGCCGTTACCCATCGTGCCGGTACCCTCGCTGCAAACGCGCGGGCCAGCATCTCCCGCGCCAGTTCCCCTTTGGTGGCGAACACGACCGTGTCGGGAATCCCCGCCTCCCGGCGTCGCTCCGTGTTTCCTGCCCAGTCCTTTGGCAGGTGTAGGCTCTTAGGATGAAGTGGTTCTCCCGTGCTCGTGGTGACGCCGTTACCCCCGCCACACCACCCGCTGCCTGCCTCCATCCTGTACAACTGACTCCTCATCATCGGTGCCTACCAAGGAGTCGACCATTATGCGCATCATCTCCTGCTTTCCTCACCTTACCGGTATGCGCATCAGCAACCTTGGCCTCGCGAACGACCAGATGATCCTGACCGTGACGGTCACGCGATCCACCGCCCGTTGTCCGCTTTGCCACCGTCGCTCCCGGCGTATCCACAGTCACTACCATCAGCAGGTCACCGATTTGCCCCTGAGCGGCTATCCCGTGACCTTGCGGGTGCATGCTCGCCGCTTCTTCTGTCCCAACCCGCGCTGCCTCCGCCGCATCTTTGCCGAGCGCCTCCCGGCCCTCGTCGCTCCTGGCGCCCGACGCAGTGAGCAACTGCGTGCGGCCCTCACGCAGATCGCCTTTGCCCTCGGTGGCGAGGGCGGCGCCCGACTCGCGGTCAGCCTCGGCTTGCCCGCCACTCCCGATATCCTCCTGCGCTTGATCCGTGCCGCACCGCTCCCTGCGATCGGCACGCCGCGCAGCGTCGGTGTGGATGACTTTGCCTTGCGCAAGGGGCGCACCTATGCGGGAGTAGTCGTGGATATCGACGCCCATCGCCCCCTCGATCTTCTTCCCGACTGCACCGCCGCCACTATCGCTGTATGGCTCGCGGCGCATCCCTCGATTACGCTCGTCAGCCGTGACCGCGGTACCGCCATTGTCGAGGGCGTCACCCGTGGCGCGCCACAGGCGATTCAAGTCGCCGATCGCTGGCACCTGCTGAAAAACCTCGGTGATGCGCTGGAATGCGTCCTCGTCCGCACACGTGCGGAATGGCACCCGGCGCTCGTCAGTGTCACACCGGAACAGGCGGGGAGCGAGACGGTGCGGGACGAAGGGGAAGGGGAAGCGCTCACCCTCCCGGTGCGCGTGCCGACGCTGCAGGCGCTGCAGGCCGCGCAGGAACAGGAAGCGCGCCGAGCACGGCGGATCGCGCGCGAGGAGGAAGTGCGCCGGTTACACGGTGAAGGATGGAGCGGCCACGCGATCGCCCGCACGCTGCACCTCAGTCGCACCACGGTACAGGTCTATCTGAGTCGTGCTGCCGCGCCGCTCCTGCCGGTGCGCGCCCGCAAGCGCAGCAAGCTCGATCCCTACAAGGGGTATCTCACCCAGCGATGGCAGGAGGGCTGTCACAATGCCCGCGTCTTGCTCGACGAAGTGCATCGTCGCGGCTACCGCGGTGGTCACGCGATCCTGCGAGAGTACATCGCGACCTTTCGCGGTGCAATCCCCGGCGTGACGATGAGCGGTGCAACACCTGCCCGCGTGCGTCCTGCGGTACGAGCGACGTGGTCACCACGGCAACTGGTTGCCCTGATGCTCCGACGACCCGAGGAACTGACCGAGAAGCAGGCGCGGGCACTGGGGCAGATCCGAGCAGCAAGCCCGATGCTCGAGGCGGTGTGCGCGGCAGGACAGGGGTTTGCAGTGATGGTACGAGAGCGAAACATGCACCGATTGACGGAGTGGGTCGAGGAGATGCGCCACGGTCCGCACCGCGAGCTGCGTGGCTTTGCGGCGGGACTCTTGGAGG
>JAABUX010007576.1_pt1 | contig 12697 bp, 14 predicted proteins | sample 5561851 | NCBI WGS metagenome assembly JAABUX01 (sample SAMN10711883, study PRJNA513361) | rock metagenome | isolation source: Antarctica rocks | place: Antarctica: Victoria Land, Richard Nunatak red sandstone | collected 2016-01-03 | reverse complement strand
GGGCGTGGAATGCGAGGAGACCTGACGCCATGGAGCCAGGAACGAAGCCACTCCGGGGCAACGCGACGCCCCTACGGAAAAGCAGGCCCGCTACCAGGCCAAGCCAGCTCGCGCCAACAAAGACCGCAATGGGCAGATTCCCTTTGACAGAAAAAACCCCATACAAGCAATTACCTTGCTTTTATGGGCGGAGACGAACGCGCAACTTGCCGATCATGCGCGCGGACGCGCCGGCTCTTCGGCCGACGCTGCCACTCAGGCGGCGATCTGCGCTTTCTGTTTGAGATGGCCGAGCGCGTTGTTGGCCTCCGCGCGCCGGAGGTACTCCGGCGTGCCAAGCTCGATCGAGTTCCCATCGGCGTCGAAACCCTGGATCTTCCCGTGCAGGACGGAGAAGCCAACGCAGCCGTCGGGGGTGATCGGCCGGTGCACGGTGCCCGGCGGCTCAAACAGGTAGCCCATCTTGCGCACCAGGTATTCCTCGCCGGTCTCGTCGTCGACATAGCCGAACGAGCCTTCAAGCAGGAAGAACTCAACCGGCTCTAGATGACGATGCATGGCGAGGGTGATGCCCTTGTCCATTTTCACCAGAAGGCTGCACCTTTCGCCTTCATAGTTCAGCATCTTAAAGTACATCCCGGGAATCACCCACGGCGTCCATGGGATGTCGTCCGTGTTGATGTAGAGGTTGGACTCCAGGATCATCGTCTTCATGCCCTGCAGGTTGGCATTGCTCAATACTGTCATGTTCTTTTCTCCTGTGTGAGACTGAATGCTAGGCAACCTTCTGCAACGCCAGGTCGGCGTCTCGTCGGAGCAGGACGTCGTTGTGCTCCCCAACGGCGGGTGCTGCAGACGGGCTGCCAGGCCTGTATCCGTCGACGGTGAACGGCAGGCCGCTCATCTGCCTGCCGGTCTGCGGCGACTGGTTCACGATGCCGAGTGCCTTGACCTGCTCGCTGGCGAGGGCCTCCGGGATCGAATTGAATTCGGCGCAGGGCACGCCCTGTCCGGCCAGGACGGATACCCACTCGGCCCGGCTGCGTCCGGCGATGATCGGCCGGATCAGGCTGACCAAGCGCTCCCGATTCGCCAGCCGGGATGCGTTGCGGGCGAAGGCGGGGTCGTCCGCCCAACCGGGATGCCCGAGCACCGCCGCAAACTTCTGGAACTGCCGGTCGTTGCCGATGGCGATCATGAGCGGCCCGTCGCTGGTCGGGAACGCCTCGTAGGGGACCAGCAGGGGGTGCCCGTTGCCGCGCGGCGCCGGGGTCCTACCCTCGTTGAGGAAAGAGCTGCTGTCCGAGCTGACCCAGGTCAGCGCGGTCTCCAGCAACGACAGGTTTATGACCGAACCTTGCCCGGTCGCGTCCCGCCGGCGCAGGGCTGCGAGTGCCGATAGCACGATCCACATGCCGGAGCCGAGGTCGACCACCGACGACCCGGTCCGCACCGGTGCGTTGTCGGCGTAGCCGTTGACGCTGGCCATGCCGCTGAACGCCTGCACCAGCGGCTCGTAGCCTGGTCGCTCCTTCATCGGGCCGTGATGCCCGAAGGCCGACAGCGTGCAGTAGATCAGTCGCGGGAACCTGGCCTGCAGCGTGGGCGCATCGAACCCGTGGGTCTCGGCGACGCCAGGCCGGAGATTGCTGATGACGATGTCGGCGGTGCCGATGAGCGCGAGCAGATCGTGCAGGCCGTCGGGCGACTTGAAATCGATCGTGACCGATGCCTTGCCCCGGTTCAGGTCGCGGAAGATCAGGGCGTCCCCGCCTTGGAAGTGCGGGCCCATGCGCCGGCCGTCGTCGCCCTCGCCGGGCCGCTCCACCTTGATGACCTCCGCACCGAGGTCGGAGAAGATCATGCCACCAAACGGTGCCGACAGGACTTGGCCCAGCTCGACGACGCGTAGGCCATCGAGGCAGCCGGGCGGGCCGCGGTCAACATGCTGCATCGTATTTCCTCCCACAGGGAAAGCTGGTTGAACGCTTGCCATCTCAGCGCCCCACGAACGCGGGGCCGCGCTTCTCGGCGAAGGCCTTCGGACCCTCGCGGCCGTCCTGAGTCTGCAACAGGTGGCGTATGGCGAGCTGCTCCATGCGCAACCCGGTCGTCATGTCCATGTCCAAGCTGCGTACCGCCAGCTCCTTGGTCGCCTGGACGGCGAGCGGACCGTTCTGGGCTATCCGCCTGGCATAGTTAAGCGCAGTCGGCATCAGCTCGGCACGGGGCACGACGGCGTTCACGAGACCCCAGCGCTCGGCGTCGCGCGCGCTGATGGGATCACCCGTCAGTAGCATCTCCATCGCGATCGCGTAAGGAAGCTGGGTCAGCGGGCGCTGCGTCCCGCCGTTGGCGGCAAGCAGGCCCCGCTTGACTTCCGTGATCCCGAAGGTGGCAGTATCGACGGCGACGCGGATGTCGGTCGCCATCATCAGCGTCATGCCGCCCGCCAGGCAGGCTCCATTGATCGCGGCGATGACGGGCTTCCAGACCTCCAGGCCACGGTTCAGCAACTGGTCGCGCTGCGTAAGCCAAATCTGGTCGGGCGCGAACACGGACTCCATGGACTTGAGGTCTGCGCCCGCGGTGAAGGTCTTCTCGCCTGCGCCCGTGATGATCGCCACGCGTATCGCCGGATCATCCCGGACGGTGACCCATGCCCTGGACAATAGGGAGTAGTGCTCCCCGTCCATGGCGTTGTGTCGCTCGGGACGGTTGATCGTGATGGTGCACACACCGTCGTCAAGGTCCATGTCCACGGACATCCGTCCTCCCTCCGCATTCTAGTTGCGACGGATATTGGGGAACCCCGAGCCATTTAAGAAATTAAAACTACAGTCCGTCTGTCATAAGAAATTCTCATGGTTGGGACTAGCTGGCCGTGTGACATTAGAATCTCTTATCTGAACAGGCGTGAATTGTTCAATTGACCGAAAGTCTGATCTGCTTGAAGGCTTTCCAGGGATCGAAGAAGAGAGTCGATGATGAAGCGTCCGATGCGCTCGCTCCTGTTCGTGCCGGGCGACAGCGAGAAGAAGCTCACGAAAGCGGACGGGGTCGGGGCCGACGTGCTGATCCTCGACCTTGAGGACTCCGTCACCCATGACCGGGCCAGGATAGCCCGGCAGCGTATCGCGGCCTTCCTCCAGTCCCACCCGGCTGCGGACCGGACCCGGTCGTTATGGGTTCGCATCAACCCAATCCAGAACCCGGCGTCCCTTGAGGACTTGGCCGCGGTCGTACGAGGCGCACCGGACGCGATCCTGCTGCCGAAGTGCCGCAACGGCAAGGACCTGGTGGCGCTCGACTACTTCCTCAGCGCGCTCGAGGTGCGGGAGGGGCTGCCACGGGGCGGAGTTGCGGTCGCTCCGACGCTGACCGAAACGCCGCGGTCGATCCTGGAAGCCCACACCCTGCTCGACTGCAGCGAACGCCTCGTGGCGCTGTCATGGGGGCCGATGGACCTCGCCGCGGCCCTCCAAGCCTCGACGAACCGGCGGGAGGACGGCGAGTATGAGGCGCCTTACCAGTTGGCCCGCAGCGTGTGCCTGCTGACCGCCCGGGCGGCAGGCGTCGAGCCCATCGACACCGTGCATTTCAACTTCCGCGACACGAGCGGGCTGGAAGCCGCGTGCACAGCGGCGCGCCGGGCTGGGTTCACGGGAAAGCTGGCGATTCACCCCGATCAGGTGCCCGTCATCAACACCGGGTTCCGGCCGACGGAACAGGAGATTCATGACGCGCAAACCGTGATGCGGGCCTTGGAGGGAAGGCAGGAGGGAACGGTGGGGCTTGCCGGCGAGATGCTCGACATGCCGCACCTAACCCAGGCCAGGATGATCCTTGCCCGGGCCGGGTTCGGACATGCTCCGGCCGCAGGTCAGGCTTAGGGAACCGCTCACCATGTCGACCACGGCGGGGCTGCACCGGACGTTCCAGGACGCTGACGCGAAAGCAGAAAGCGTGTTCGACGTGCTTCGAGCCGGAGGTGTCGCGATCATCCCGGTCTATGCCGGATACGGCGTGTTCGGAGCACGCGATGAAGCGCTCGACGCGATCTACGCGGCCAAGCGCCGGGCGTCCCACAAGCTTTTCACGCTGGTGGGCAACCTCGAACTGCACCGGCAGGCTCAGGTGATCGACGGTGGCGCCGGAACGCTGGTCAACAGGGTCACCACTGACCTGGGCTATGCGTTCGGCGCGGTCGCGCAGATGCGGCCCGAGCACGAGCTGATCGCAAGCATCTCGCCGGTCGCCCTAGCCCGCAGCTCAAGGGACGGCGGGATCAACATCATCCTGAATTCCGGGACCATCATGGACCGGCTGGCGGACTTCAGCATATCTGAACGCCTCCCCGTATTCGGGACGTCCGCCAACCTCAGCGGTTTCGGGCTGAAGGGCCGTGTCAAGGACATAGAGCAGCCCGTCCTGGACGCGGCCGACATCGTGATCGACGAAGGGCCACTACCGGGATACTCGTCCACGATCGTCGACTTTACCCGGCGCACCACCGTCCGGTTCGGTCACCGTTACGCGGACGTGCGTGCGATCGCCATCGAGGAATGCGGACTGGATTTGCCGGCTGCGCCGGATACCAGCCAATAGCCGGCGGGGCTGCACCCTCGCGCGGATAGGAGTCGTATAGTGCGCATCTACAGCAGCGATTTCGGCGACATGGGGCGGCTTCCGCCGTCATGCACGTTCGGCACCTTCGAGCTGGGCAGGTTCCGGTTCCGGGAGAACCACAACCCGCACCTGGCTTGGACGGACGTCCCCGCAGCAGCAAGGTCGCTGGCGCTCATCTGCGACGACCTGGACGCCGCTGACGTTGACCAGGGGAGCTGGGCGAGCGGGAGTCTTCCCAAGGACATACGGGCGCGGGTGCTTTGCCACTGGGTCCTTGTCGACCTGCCGGCCAATCTTCGGGAGCTCGGGAAGGGCGAGATGTCCGACGGCGCCTACGCGGGTGGCAAGCATGGGCCAGGCGCACGCCACGGTTCGCGCCAGGGCCTGAATGACATGACGGGGTTCTTCAGCAATGGCGGCCTCCTGAAGGGCCAGTACTTCGGCTACGATGGCCCGTGTCCGCCGGAAGGCGCGAAGCCGCATCGCTACGTGTTCGAACTCTACGCCTTGGATGTCGACGTGTTGGGCGTCGAAGGCAGCTTCGTGAAAACCGACGTGATCGCCGCGATGCAGGGCCACATCCTCGCGGAGGCCACCCTGACCGGCCTCTTCTGAGTCGCGACGGCGTTCCAAAGCCGGTCAGACTGACGCCGCGATGTCGGTCAGGACGCGACCGGCGTCCGACAGCGACTCGGTCCGATGGGAAACCACGTATGGCACGACGGGCAGCGTCAGGCCGGGAGCCAGTTCCACCAGCCGGCCCAGCTTGATGCGCTCGTCGGCAACCATGCGGGTCAGCACCGCGACGCCCAACCCGGCTTCGGCGAACCGGATGATTCCTTCTACTGAATCGATCCCGCAAAGCCTGACCCCGCCGTGCCCGGTGTCGCCCAGGAGGTTCGCCACGGCCGAATAGCCCATCGAACCCTGGCGAGGCGTGAAGATCTGGAAGCCGGCGACCTGGTTCAGCGTCATGCCGCCACCGAGGTCCACCAAGCCGGGCTTGGCAACCCAGATCAGGTCCGTGACGTAGAGCGGCATACTGCGGATCGAGGCGTGCGGCTGCGCATGCGCGTGAAATCCAACGTCGACCTTGCCCGACAGGAGTTCCTGCCAGATGAAGCTCGTGTCGCCCACGCTCAAGTCGAGCGAGATCGTCGGGTGCAGCGCCTGGAAGCGCGAAATGATCGGCTCGAGCGAGACGCGGAGGAAGCTGTCCGTCGTGCCGATCCTGATACGACTGGCCAAGAACTTTGGGACGCCCGTGAACCGGCGGAAGACTTGGGCGTCCGTGACCATCCTCGTTGCATGGGGAAGGAGTTCGTGGCCGTCGGGCGTGAGGACGACGGCCCTGCCCGCACGATCGAACAGCTTTCGTCCAAGCTCGTGTTCGAACCCGCTGATGCGGATCGAGATCGCGGGTTGGGTGATGCAGAGATGGTCTGCAGCCACGGCGAAACTGCCGAACTTGGCCACCATGACGAAGGCCTCGAGTTTTCTAAGATCCACGGCCCGCGCCGGCGGGCCGTGGAAAGAAGCGGCCGGACTGCACTTGGCCCGGCGGGGTCGGAAACTTGTCCATGTCCCTCTCCTGCGAACGGCGACCGCGTCGATCGAGTCAACCGCCAGGCACGCCCTACATGATCTACGGCGCTATCACTAGCGGAAGGCATTGCTAGCTAAGTCGTATGAACACGGCATCGTTTCGCAGGTGACGGAGCTGTGCCGTGGGCGGCAAGGGGCTGGTGATCGTGACGGGCAGCAACCGTGGAACCGGCGCGGCAGGCAGTGTCAGGTCGGCAGCCCCGGCCGGGTTATGGCAGCCTTTCGGCCAGACGAGGTCTTCCAACCTCCACCGCGGCGTCCGTTTCCCGGCCGAGGTGGTCGAGCACGCGGTGTAGGTAAATTGATGCGTCAGCCTGAGCCCGCACGGCGTCAGGACGATCCTGGCCGCACGCGGCATCCTGGTCAGCTACGAAACTATCTGCGAGTGGGGCCTGCGCTTCGGCCGGCTGTTTGCCACCGCGCTGAAGCGGCGCCGTCCTTGGCCGGGCGACACGTGGCACCTCGACGCGGTGTTCATCCGCATCCGAGGCAAGCTGCACCCCCTCTGGCGTACGATGGACCAGAACGGCCAAGTGCTCGACATCCTCGTCCAGAACCGGCGTGGTGCTAAAGCTACCAGGCGGTCCCATCCGTGCCGATGACGATGAGACACGTGTAATGCGACGATCTGGATGAGGCGCGTATTGCCTCATCCAGGAATGCTCCCGAGCTGCGGCCCGAATGCCTCGACAGCTGCGTCGATGAAGCATCTGAGCTTTGGCGTCTGCCGGCCGTCGCCGAGGTAGACGAGGTGCATCGGCCTGGTCGGCACCTCGTAATCCGGCAAAATCCTGACGAGCCGCCCGGAGGTGAGGAAGTCACGTGCCAGCTCCTCCGCGATCATGGCGATACCAAATCCATCCAGCGCGGCTGCAAGCAGGGCTTTGGCATCATTCACCCGCAACCGGCCAGAAACTGCCGCGTCGTGCACACGGCTGTCTTGGACGAAAAGCCACTTGTCCAAGATCGGCCCACGCGAGTAACCCAGGCACTCGTGCATCTTCAGCAAGGCTGGGGCAGCCGGAATGCCGTTTTCTCGCAGGTAGTCAGGTGAGGCGCAAACGACGAGGCAGAAAGGCCTGAGTTCCCGGGCGATGAGTGCTGAATCGGTCATGTGTCCGATGCGGAATGCCGCCTCAAACCCCTCGTCTATGAGTTCAACCATTCGGTCGGTGAGCACGAGGTCGATGTCGACGTCCGGATGGCTTCGCAGGAAGCGCGTGACAAGAAGCGGCAACGTCGCGCTCCCGAACGACACCGGCGCACTCACCCGCAGGCGGCCTCTCGGTTCTGCCCGTGTCTCATTGCCCAGGGCGTCGGCCCAGTCCACCTCCGCCAGGACTGTTCGGCAACGCTCGTAGTATGTACGGCCGGTCTCAGTCAGGCTTTGCCGGCGGGTCGTCCGGTTGATCAGCCGCACGCCCAGCCGGTCTTCCAGATACGTGACGTGCTTGGCGACCATCTGCGGCGATATGCCAAGTGCGCTGGCAGTCGCGGCGAAAGAGCCGAGGTCGGCTGTCTTCACGAAAGCGGCCATACTGGCGAGACGATCCATGCCACACTCCCATTGGCGTCCTGGTCATGGCAGGACCACGTATGTCGAACCGCCGACGCGGCCGGTCCGCCGGGACACCTGTCGACGCTCCAGCCGAGCGATCCCCCACCAAAGGTTGGGAGAGCGATGAGCGTACGGTGATTTATCACGTCATGCGCGGACCCTAGAAGTCGCGGGTGGCTCGCCACGACTGTCTAGACCTCAGCTCTCACGAAGGCGTCGATCATGAAATCCTACAGACTCCTGGCCGGTACTGGCTTGGCAGGCCTTGCTCAAGCAGAGGCTGAGCCACCTCGGCTCGGACCCGGCGACGTGCGCGTTGCCATCCGCGCAGCAGCCCTAAACTACCGCGACCTTCAGTTTGCCCGAGGCAGCTATCCGAACACGCCGCCTCATCCCCTCGTCCCACTGAGCGACGGTGTCGGCGAGATAATCGAGTTAGGGTCCGCAGTGAACCGCCATGGTCTGGGCGACCGGGTCATCACCAGCTTCTGGCCGCGCTGGATCGATGGAGCCGTCAGTCCGGCCGGGCTGTCCGTGTCCTATGGCGCGCAGCTCGACGGCACGCTTACCGAAGAACTAGTCGCCCATGAGGACGGCCTGACGCGAATACCGGCCACGATCGGAGATTCGGCTGCGGCAGCCATTCCTTGCGCCGGTGTGACTGCGTGGAACGCCTTGTTCGTTCAGGGTGCAGCCCGCCCCGGCCAGACTGTGCTGCTGCTAGGTACGGGCGGCGTTGCCACCTGGGCTCTGCAGCTGGCGGTGGCGGCCGGGCTGAACCCGGTTGTGACCTCGTCGAGCGACGACAAGCTGAAGAACGCCGAAGCGTTGGGCGCCCGCGCAGTCGTAAACTACCGCAAGCAGCCGGAATGGCAGCAGGAGGTGCTGCGCCTAACCCGTGGCGAGGGTGTCGACCTGGTGCTCGAGGTGGGTGGCGAGCAGACGCTTCCGCGCTCGATCGCTGCTACCCGCTTCGGCGGACGCGTGATCGTCGTCGGCGGCCTCAGCGGGTTCGGCGCCGCCGGGATCGAGCCACATGATCTGGTCTTCGGGCAAAAGACCGTGTCGGCGGTCGCGGTGGGAAGCCGCGCCATGGCCGAGGAGCTCGTCCGCTTCATCGGACTCCACGACATCAAGCCCGTCATCGACAGCGAGTTCGCGTTCGCTGACGCGCACGCTGCCTATCGCCACCTCGAAGCCGGGCGCGCCGTCGGCAAGATCATCGTCAGCATGGGCTGAGCCGGGTCCGGGCAGGCAGGGAAAAGCCTGCGTCCGAGGACGGCGGCACGATCCGCCTGCGGCCCGGAAGACAGTTTCCGTGGTCTGCCGCTATGCTGCGCCCGGTGACACACTCGCAACAGCAGCGCCGCAAGGTGGACCCGCCGGCGCTGCTCGTCACCTCTTCCTGCCGCGGTGAAGGATCGCGCCTCGGCAACGGCGATGAAGATCTCGATCTGGCGAAGGCGCTCGCTCCACGGATGGTGCACTACCCGACGGTTCCGTGATTTTATTGTCCCTCCAGCATTGTCCCTCCAGCGCCAAATCGAGCGCCGCGCCCCAACTGATCAGAACTCAAGGAGGATCGTTTTCGATGCCCGACGCCATGCCGACCCACACGCCACGCGACTACGACGCGCTGATCATCGGCGCCGGGTTCGCCGGGATGTATCAACTGCACCTGCTACGCGACCGGCTGAAGCTGGACGCGCTGGTTCTGGAAGCCGGCGAGGGCGTCGGTGGCACCTGGTACTGGAATCGCTATCCCGGCGCGCGCTGCGACTCCGAGAGCCACTGCTACAACTACACCTTCTCCAAGGAGCTGTTCGAGGAGTGGGAGTGGACCGAGCGCTACCCGCAGCAGGCGGAGATCATGCGCTACCTCAACCACGTTGCCGACCGCTTCGATTTGCGCCACAGCATCCACTTCGGCACCAGCGTGGTGGGTGCGCACTACGACGAGCCGGCCAATTGCTGGACCGTGACGACCGAAGCCGGGGAGACACTGCGGGCTCGGTTCCTGATCACCGCCGTCGGCTGCCTTTCCACCGCCAACGTGCCAAACATCCCTGGCCTGTCGAGCTTTGCCGGCGACTGGTATCACACCGGGCGTTGGCCGCATGACGGAGTGGACTTCACCGGCAAGCGAGTCGGGCTGATCGGCACCGGTTCCACCGGCATCCAGGCGGCCCCGGTCATCGCAGAGGCGGCCGGGCACCTGACCGTCTTCCAGCGCACCGCGAACTACAGCGTGCCCGCGCACAATGCCCCGCTATCGGGGGACTTCAAGCAATGGGTAAGGTCCAACCACGCCGGCATTCGCCACATCACCCGCGCGAACACCAATGGCCAACCGTTTTACATCGAGGACCGGTCGGTTTGGGACGTGAGCCCGGAGGAGCGCGAGGCGCTCTACGAGGCGGCCTGGGCCAAGGGCGGGCTGCAGTTCCGCGCCGTCTTCCGCGACCTCCTGTCCGACAAGACGGCCAACGACACCGCCGTTACCTTCCTCAAGAACAAAATCCGCCAGATCGTGCATGACCCGGCGACCGCCGAGCTGCTCGCCGACATCGACCACCCCTACGCCGCCAAGCGTCCGCCGATCGACACCGGCTATTTCGAGGCTTTCAACCGCTCCAATGTCTCGCTGGTCGACGTGCGCGCGGCGTCGATCGTGGGAATCACCCCAGACGGGCTGCGCACCACCGAGGCCACCTACAAGCTCGACATCATCGTTTTCGCCACCGGGTTCGACGCGATGACCGGGCCGCTGCTGCGGCTGGACATCACCGGGCGCGACGGGGTGTCGTTGCGTGACGCTTGGGCGGCCGGGCCGCGCACCTATCTCGGCTTGCAGATCGAGGGCTTTCCCAACCTCTTCACGATCACCGGGCCCGGCAGCCCTTCGGTGCTGACCAATATGCCGGTCGCGATCGAGCAGCATGCGGAATGGATTGCCGACTGCATTTCCCACCTGCTCGAGCAGGGCATCTCCCGCATTGAGCCGGCGGGTGACGCGGTGAAGGACTGGGTTGGGCAGGTGAATGCGGCCGCGGACGCAACGCTGTTGCCGCTGGCTTCCAGCTCCTGGTATCTCGGCGCCAACGTGCCCGGCAAGCCGCGGGTGTTCATGCCCTATGCCGGAGGAATGGCGCGCTACCGTGCCATTTGCGAGGACGTTGCGTCGAGCGGCTACCAGGGTTTCGCGCTCAGCCGCTGAGCAACGCATCGGACAGGCCCAGCTCGTCCAGAACCTGTTGGGTGTGCTAGCCCAACAGGGGAGGCTGTTGGTTTCAGAAGACCGCTGCAGTGATGATCATGCAATATCAGCGCACTGCAGAGATCTTCTGAACACCTGAACAACCAGGAGACCCGTTCAGCAAACCGGGGCGGCGTCGCGAGTCTGGTGGAAATGGCCTGACTGGCGCGTCTCCAGCGTGACGATGGTTGCCTGGGTCAGGCGGCGAGGTCAACCGGCATGGGATCGGCTAGCTTCTCGCCGAGCGTCTGCCAGCCGTCCACCTTTCGCATGGTGATCTGGCTGGACGCCATCAGCGCCCAGAACAGCATGGCGACGGTTTCGGCCAAGGGCAGCACGGTTTGAGTTTTGATGCGGCGCTTGAACTCCTTGTGCAGCCGCTCGATGGCGTTGGTGGGCTGCCGCAACGGCGCCTGGCTATGGCGGGACCTGCGCGATGCCGGGTTCAAGGGCGGGATGCGCGTCGTGACGGAAGTGGGCCAGCTGGCAGCGGCTGGCGGCGCCAGAGCAACAGCCCGGACCAGCACCAGCCTCGGCCGCACAACCTCCCACTCGGCCTGCGGCATAACCGGCGCGGCGGGTGGCCCGGATGCTCGCGGCTGACCCGGCGGTGCTTGCCGAGCCGGACCGCGGCTATGTCGAGCGGCTGCTAGCATTGTCGCCGGCGTTGGCCACGGTGCGCGACCTCGTCCGGCGTTTCGGCGCCCTGGTCCGCACCCGCTCTGTGGATGCGCCCACCCCCTGGCTGGCCGATGCCGAGGCCAGCGACCTGCGCGGCTTTGCCGCCGGCTTGCGTCAGGACGAGTAGGCTGTTCGTGCAGCCCTGCTGCTGCCCTGGAGCAGCGGCCAGGTCGAAGGGCAGGTCAGCCGCTTGAAACTGATCAAGCGTCAGGGCTACGGACGAGCAGGGCTCGACCTGCTCAGGGCGCGCCTGATCCGTGCAGCAGGATAACGACCTACACCGAGGTTGCGGATGAGCCAAATTTCTATGCCGATCTACAACGATACTGCTACTTCTGGAAGCATTCATCCACAACTTGAATGCGCCGACATACCGATAATCGATGTTTCCTCACACGCTTAGCGGTGTAAGTTGTTCAGGCATTTGAGCAAGCTCCCGCTCATGGCTGCACGCGATCAGCAAGGGGCAATGATATGTCAACACCTGACGATGCACGATCAGGGCCCCATCGCCGTACCGCTTTGAAACTTGGCCTCGGCGTGGCTGCTGCAACGCTCGTGGGCCGGCAAGCTGGGGCGGCCAACCTGCCGAGCACGACCATCACCCTGGCCGATCCTCTGCCAGAGGTGGACGCTCGCTTCCCAAGTCAGATTGCCCAAGGTGTCTGGCTGCTGCCAGACCATCGCATCAATCTGGTCCCGAATATCGGCATCGTGGTGGGCCGGGACTCGGCGCTCGTCATCGATTGCGGACTGAACCCGGACAGTGGCGCCCGAGTGCTGGACGCGGCCCGGAAGCTTGCGCCGGGGCGTAAGCTGATCCTGACCACCACACACGCTCACCCTGAGCACGTGTTCGGCGCCGCTCCGTTCAAGGGACAGGCCGAGTACGTCCTGAACAGCGCCCAGAACGACTACTTGACGACAATGGGGCCGAGTGTCTGCTCATCTCCCCCGTTGATTTGAAG
>JAABUX010007575.1_pt1 | contig 12698 bp, 8 predicted proteins | sample 5561851 | NCBI WGS metagenome assembly JAABUX01 (sample SAMN10711883, study PRJNA513361) | rock metagenome | isolation source: Antarctica rocks | place: Antarctica: Victoria Land, Richard Nunatak red sandstone | collected 2016-01-03 | reverse complement strand
AATCGTGGCGATCCACCGTCGGCTACCCGCGTCGTAGAACACCCGCGGGTCGGAGGTGTTCGCTTGAGGTGCTTCGTGGAAGAAGGTGTTGAGGTAGAACGGCCGGACCAGCAATGCACCGGAGGTGCTCTGGATCTGACCGGTGACGTTGACGAAGTTGACCACGTAGCCGTTGCCGGCGCCCAGGCCCTGATCCGGTGGCTCAAGGTCGAAACCGGAGGCGGCCTTGTTGTCCAAGGCGTTCACCCCGTCGAAGTTGTGCAGCAGCCTCGCGGCCGCCACCCCGGCGGAGTTCGCCCGGGGAGCAGCCGAGCCGGTCCGCGTGCTGGGCGTGCGGCTGCCGGAACCAGCAGTGGGCCGCAGCACCGGGAGCCGACGGTGGGCCGCCGCGGCTGCCGGGATCGGCCCGGCGGTGGGTGTGGAGCGACCCAGCGACATCGCGCGGGTGTGCGTGACAGCGCTCGCGCCACCTGAGGACGTGCTGGCCCCAGCGACCGATGCAGGACTCGCCGCGGTACCCGTCAGCACTAATGCGCCTACCGCGACCGCCGACAGCAGCCCCGCCCGACCAGACAACAAACGTGAACGTGCCATCAACACTCCCTGAGGATCAACCGCGAAAGGACCTCCGCGCTGGCCGCGATCGACATCGCGATGTCAACCAGAGGGGCGCGGTGGGCCGACGGTAGACCCAGGACCGGCGCCCCGCACAGAACCCGGGAGCACCAGCAACGGCAGAACCATCCCGGCACGGCCCTGGTCGAGCCGGCACGAGCAGCCGATGCTGTACCCACGCCTGGTCAAGGGCTGCACGAACTGTTCACGCCGGACCAGCTCGGCGAGGTGCTTGCCAAGGCCGGAAGTGCTCGTGCCGCATACCGAAGGCCCGGCGGCTGACCGGGTTCACCGCCGGCGACGCCGGGCCGGCACAGGGCGTCCCCATTATCCGCGGACAGCCCCGAGCCCGACTGAACGCGGGGGCTAGGATAGCTCCTCGCCTCCTGGGGAGTAACATGTGAAACTCGTGCGGCAGTTGTCGTTCATCGAGGTCCTGGCGCTGCCGGTGGCCCTGATGGCGCCGTCCGCGGGGATGGGGCTGAACACGCCGTTCGTCTCGGCCAGCGCTGGCGCCGGGGTGCCGTTCATCTTCATCCTGTCGACCCTGGGGATCGCCTGCGTGGGGGCGGGGTTCTACCGCCTGTCGCGGCGGTTCAACGACGCCGGCAGCGTGTACGGGCTGACGAAGGCCTCGATCGGACCGCGGTTCGGCTTCTTCGCAGGCTGGTGCCTGGCCCTGGTGTACGTGACGTTCATCGGCACGCTGCTGGCCGGGTTCGCGACCTTCGCTGACCTGCTCATCGACAACGTCACCGGCATCCACCCGCCGTGGGCCGTCATGTTCCTGCTCGGCGGGGCCGGCATCTGGGCCCTGGGCTACCGCAAGATCGAGCTGTCCACCAAGATCTTCCTCGCCCTGGAAGGCATCTCGATCCTGCTGATGTTCGTGCTGGCGATCGTCATCTTCGTCAAAGGCGGGGCGCACGGTCAGGGATTGACGCTTAAGCCGCTGACACCGTCAGGGGTTGCGTCCGGGGGACTGGGCGGGGCGCTGGTCTTCGGCTTCCTGACCTTCATCGGTTTCGAAGGCTCAGCAGTGCTCGGGGAGGAGTCCAAGCGGCCCGAGGTCGCCATCCCGCTCAGCCTCGCCGCCGCCGTCATCCTCGCCGGCCTCGTCTTCATCGTCATCTCCTACGCCCAGACCGTCGGCTTCGGCCTGAGCAAGGACGGGATCGCTGCCTACTCCTCCTCCGCCGCACCCAACACCGACCTCGCCGGCAGCTACCTCGGCAACTGGGCCGCCCAGGCCACCAACCTCGGGGCAGCACTGAGCACCTTCGCCTGCGCGCTCGCCTCAGCCGACGGAGCGGCCCGGGTCGTGTTCTCCCTGGCCCGCGACGGCCGGATCCCCAGCCAGCTCAGCGCCGTGCACCCAAGGCACCTGTCTCCGCACAAGGCGCTGCACGTGAGCATGGTCCTCGGGCTGCTCGGCGGCCTGGCGTTCTTCCCGTTCACCGACAAGCCCTCGGACGTCTATGGCTGGATGGGCGCCCTGGCGACCCTCGCCGTCATCATCGCCTACGGCATGACCAGCATCGCTGCGACGATTTTCTTCTTCCGAGACGACCTCGCGCGGCACCGCTACATGAACTTTGTGCCGCCCGTGCTCGCGCTCCCGCTGCTCGCGTACACCTTCAAGGCACAGCTGCTGCCACTGCCACCCGCGCCGCTGCGCTACTGGCCTTACGCAATCGTGGCCTTCCTGCTCGTTGGAGCAGCCATCCTCTATATCCAACGGGGGCGTAGCACCCCGACGGAGGTCGCCTACGACGCAGCGACCGCAGAAGCGGTCTGACAGAACATGGGAGCGGCAGGCATGGTGCACGCGACGCGAACAATCCACCAGCTCGGCGACGAGTCCAAGCACCGGACCTGGAACCGTCAGCAGCCCCCCGTCCTGACGATCACGCCCGGTGAGCAGGTGTCCCTGCAGGCGCCGGACGCCTCCGATGGCGAGCTGACCCGCAGCTCCAACACACACGACATCGCGCAGATCGACTACCGCCAGCTGGACCCCCTGGTCGGCCCGATCTACGTCGAGGGCGCCAGCCCCGGCGACGCGCTGCATATTTCTGTCCTCGAGTTGACCCCGCTGCGCTGGGGGTGGAGCGGTTTGCTGCCCAACTTCGGCCTGCTCAGCGACGAGATCCGCGACCCCTATCTGAAGGTGTGGGAACTCGAGGATGGCTACATCGAGGTGCCCAACGGCGCGCGCTTCGCATTGCAGCCGATGATCGGATGCATCGGGGTTGCGCCCGCACAGGACGGCGACTTCGCGACCATCACCCCCACCAACGCTGCTGGCAACATCGACGTCCGCTACCTCACCGCAGGCGCCACCCTGACCGTCCCGGTCTTCAACGACGGGGCGCTGCTGTCCGCCGCCGACGGCCACGCCCTACAGGGGGAAGGCGAGATCTCCGGGACCGCCATCGAGTGCCCCATGCAGATGACGCTGCAGGTCGACCTCATCAAGGACGCTGGCCTTGACTCTCCGGAGCTCGTCGTACCAGGCACCTTCCCCGCCGAGGAGGGCTACCGGATCTTCACCGGCATCGGCCCGGACCTGATGAGTGCCGCACGAGATGCCACCCGCCGCGCGATCGAGCCGCTGGCCCGGGCGCAGCGCATCAGTGAGGTCGAGGCCTACGCCCTGTTCGGCATCGTGGCTGAACTGCGCATCCACGAGATCGTCGACCTACCCAATTGGGTCGTCGGCTGCATGCTGCCCCGGCGGTTGTTCTGACGCGAGCCGGCGACGGGCAACCGACGACGCTGGTGAATAGGTCATGCTCGAAATGTCCCTAGGGACCTGTCGGGGCAAGTGAACCGCGTGGCAAGAGTCTTGGCTACAAAGACGCCGTCAGGCCGCCGTGCACGGCCCCGCCAAGAGGAACGAGTTGACACCTTGAGCGCGGCGCAGGCCGACGAGCTGCTAGGACTGCTCGGTGAGCGGCTGGCCACCCCGTCACCGCTGATGCCCCCAGCACCTGGGCACGACTGCAGCCGCAGCCGCCCGCAGCTGGTCCGAGCCGACGCCCGCAGGCGACTGAGTGCTGCGCAATGCCCGAGCAGGCCGCGGCCGGCGGTGGCGTCGCCTGACGGGCTGTCATGCCACACCGGCTGACTGCGCCGCCCTGACCGCGCCGCCCGGACCGCAGCTTCAGCATCGCCGGCCGGTACCGCCACTCAAGTCACAGAAGCCACAGAGCGGCGACTCTGCTGCGATTGGTGGCTTCTGTGGCTTGTGTGGCAGCACCACCGACGAGGAGGATCGGTCGTACCGTAACAAGGTGCCGTGCCAGAATCGGCATGGGCACTGTCTCTGACCTCGAAGAGGAGCGCCGCTTGCAGTCCACCGATCTCGCCGACGTTCGCAGGACGCTGTGGAAGGCCGCCGACGAGCTGAGGGCCAACTCCTCTCTCGCGCCGGCCGAGTACCGCAGCCCCGTGCTGGGGCTGATCTTCCTCGCCTACGCGGAGCACCGCTTCGAGCAAGTGCGTCCCGAGGTCGAGGCCCGGTCCACCGCTCGCCGGCCCGCCACCGCGGACGACTACCGCGCCCGCTCCGTGCTCTACGTGCCCGACGAGGCGCGGCTCTCGCACCTCGTGGCGCTGCCGGAGTCGGGCAACCTCGGCCACGCCCTGGACGAGGCCATGAAGGGCGTCGAGGCCGCCAACCCTGACCTGCGGGACGTCCTGCCCCGCGGCTACCAGCGGCTCGAGAAAGCAACCCTGACCGAACTGCTACGCCTGTTCGCTCCGCTGCCCCGGCAGCTCTCAGGAGACGCGTTCGGGCTGATCTACGAGGACTTCCTGTCCAACTTCGCCATGGCAGAGGGTCGCCTCGGCGGCGAGTTCTTCACGCCGTACTCCATCGTCCGCCTGATCGTCGAGGTCATCGAGCCCTTCCACGGCCGCATCTATGACCCGGCGTGCGGCTCGGGCGGCATGTTCGTCCAGTGCGCCAAGTTCGTCGAGCGCCACAAGAAGTCGGCCTCCACGGAGCTGGCTGTATACGGGCAGGAGCAGAAGGGCGGGACCGTCCCCCTCGCCAAGATGAACCTCGCCCTCCACGGCCTGTCGGGCGACATCCGCCTCGGCAACAGCTACTACGACGACCTGCATCACGCCGAGGGCGCGTTCGACTTCGTCATGGCTAACCCGCCGTTCAATGTGAACAACGTCGACAAGACCAAGCTCGCGGGTGATCCTCGCTTCCCCTTCGGTCTACCGCGTAGCGACAACGCCAACTACTTGTGGATCCAGCAGTTCTACGCCGCTCTGAACGACACGGGGCGGGCAGGGTTCGTCATGGCCAACTCAGCAGCCGACGCCGGGCACTCTGAGCGCGGCATCCGGCGCGAGCTGATCGAGTCCGGCGCTGTAGATGTCATCGTTGCCATCGACACCAACTTCTTTTACACGGTCGCGCTGCCGGTCACGCTGTGGTTTCTGGACAAGGAGAAGATCGGCACGAAGGCAGCAGACACGGTGCTGTTCTTGGACGCCCGGCAGCTGTACCGGCAGATCGACCGGGCGCACCGCGACTTCCTGCCTGAACAGATCGAGTTCCTTGCCAACATCGTGCGCCTGTATCGCGGCGAGGACGTCGAGACCGTCGACGGCAGCGACATGTTGCTGAAGGAGCGGTTCCCGGACGGCACGTACGCCGACGTACCAGGTCTCTGCAAGGTCGCCACTCGTGCTGAGATCGAGGCACAGGGCTGGAGCCTCAACCCAGGCCGGTACACCGGCACGGCCGCGATGGATGCGGACGGCGAGGACTTCACCGAGAAGCTCGTCAGCCTCCGCGAGGAGTTCTCCCGGCTCAGCGACGAGGCCGACAGACTACGGAGGACCGTCGATGCGGCCCTCCAGCGAGTCCTCGAGGGCGACGTTGCGCCTCAATGACATCTGCACGGCGATCGTGGACTGTGAGCACAAAACGGCATCAGAGGGGGACGGGTACGCGCTGTCCGTTGGAACACGGGCGATGAAGCAGGGGCGGCTTGTGATCGACGCCTGCAAGCCGGTAAGTGAAGAGACCTACATCAATTGGAGCCGACGGATGGTGCCCGTGGAGGGCGACCTCGTGCTGGCACGTGAGGCTCCGGTGGGCCAAGTGATACGCGTGCCCAGATGGCCACGCATTTGTCTTGGTCAACGCACTGTGTTGATACGGGCACACTGCTCGAGTGCATCCGCGCTTTCTGCACTATTGGTTACTTGGCCCGGACGCCCAGGGTCCGATGGCGGAGCAGGCGGGAGGAGCGACGGTCGCGCATCTCAATGTTGACGATATCCGCCGCCTGGATGTTTCTAAGCTCCCGCAGGATCGAAAGCACCAGCGGGCCGTGGCGGAAACGCTGGGCGCCATCGACGACTTGATTGAGAACAATAGGCGGCGGGTTGAGTTGTTGGAGGAGATGGCGCGGGTGATCTACCGCGAGTGGTTCGTCCACTTCCGCTACCCGAGCAATAATGAGAAAGCCGCCCTAATCGAATCGCCTCTTGGGCTCCTTCCCGAAGATTGGGCGGCCCGAAAGGTTGGTAAGGTGGCTCGGCTTGTGCGCGGCCGGTCGTACCGTACGACTGAACTTGTAAAGAGCGGCGGGCTTCCGTTTGTCAACCTCAAGTGCATGATGCGGGGCGGTGGATTCAGACGAGACGGCCTTAAGCGCTACGCAGGTACGTATAGCGCTGATCAGTGTGTGCGCACTGGTGACATTGTGCTGGCGGTAACAGACCTCACGCAGGGCCGGGAGATCCTCGCTCGGGCAACGCTTGTGCCGCCACTCGAGGAGGACGCGGTCATCTCACTGGACGTGGTGCGCCTCGTCCCTAGCCGTGACGACGACCGGCTTTGGCTGTTCGCTGCGCTCTTCTGGTCTGACTTCGCCGACAGGGTCAAAGAGTATGCCAATGGGTCTACGGTTCTACACCTGGCACCGGTACATATCACTGAATGTTTGTTGCCTTGGCCCTCGGCGGCGATTCGGACGAGATTCATTGCCACACTGCGGCCCATTATCAGTAGTATCGATGTTCTGAATGGCACTTCGGAGATGCTCGCGGCGAAACGCGATCTCCTACTGCCCAAACTTGTCACTGGCCAGATCAACGTCTCCCAAATGAACCCGGATTCGCTAGTCAAGGAGCTGGTGCCGTAGATGCCTTCGCCGTACTCCGAGGGTGGGGTGGTGGAGCAGCCTGCCCTGAAGTTGCCCGGCCGACTCGGTTGGACGGCCGTCACCGAGTTCGCAGAGGCATTCGGCCCTGCAGGGACGCTTGGCCGTGACTCGATGCTTGCCTGTCAACAAATCCTTGACGCATGAGTGAGTGGCGCGAGGCGGCCCTCGGCGAAGTGGCGCTTGTTCAGTCTGGCTTCGCGTTCAAGAGCAAGGACTGGCGAGACAGCGGCATTCCCGTGGTGAAGATCCAGAATGTCCGTAGTGGGCGCGTCAATCTGGCCGGCTGCTCATACGTCACGGACGAGGTTGCACATTCAGCGTCGCAATCCCGTTTATCGCGTGGCGATGTCCTCGTAACGATGAGTGGTGAGATCGGATCCGTGGGCATCGTAAGAACCGACGACCACCTTGTTTTGAATCAGCGAGTCGGGAGAATACGCCTCCGAGCTGGCGCTCCTGCCGACTTGCGGTACCTGGCTTACGTGATTCAACAGCCTGCACTGAAGATGACTATGGAGGTCGTTGCGTATGGTGCCGCGCAGCCAAATATAAGTCCTTTTCTGATCTCCTCACTCCCCATTCTCCTTCCACCCATTGATATCCAGCGGAAGGTTGCCGGCACTCTCGAAGCGCTGGACGAACTGATCGAGAACAACCGGCGACGGATCAAGGTGCTGGAGGAGATGGCGCGGACGATCTACCGCGAGTGGTTCGTCCACTTCCGCTACCCCGACCACCATGACGCCACCTTCGTTGAATCGCCGATCGGACTCGTTCCCGCCGACTGGAACCTGTGTCGTATCGACGAAGCATGTTCATTTGTAGATGGAAAGCCGATCAGTAAAAGAGAGCGCACGACCAGCGGCGTAGTCGTCTACGGAGCGAACGGTCCAATCGGATTCACTGAGCGCCCAGCCCCCTTCGAGGCGTGCACCGTAATGGGAAAAATCGGATCGTGCGGGGCTCTCCACCGTTCGAGCGGCCCGTGCTGGGTAACAAACAATGCCTTCGGGGTTCTGCCGGGTCGATGGCGTTCTCTGTCCTACGTGTGGCTGGCTTTGCTCGAGTTCGACTTCCGCCCCCTCATTGGCGGTGCTGCAAACCCCTATTTGCCACGGCAGAACTTCGGTCACTTAAAGGTGGTGCAGCCGCCGGATGGGTTGATCGACCAATTACATCAGCTAGTCGCGCCCATGTTCGATAATGCTGATTCGCTCGGTCGCCTGATCAAGACCACTACTTCTGTGAGGGACCGGCTGCTCCCCAAACTTGTGACTGGGCAGATCGATGTATCGTCACTTGATCTGGATGCGTCGGTCGAGGGCTCGGTGGCGTAGATGCGATCGCCGTACACCGAGGGTGGGATCGTGGAGCAACCTGCCCTCGAGCTGCTCGGACAGCTCGGGTGGACCGTGGTCAATGCGTTCAACGAGGCGTTCGGTCCGGCGGGCACGCTCGGCCGCGACTCGATGCACGACGTCGTGCTCTCCCACCGTGTGCGGGATGCGCTGCGTCGGTTCAACCCTCGGGTGCCTGAGGAGTTTCGGGAGGAGGCGCTGGCGGCGGTCGCGAAGGACCGGTCGGTGATGGACCGCGTTCGGGCCAACCGTGAGGTCTACGACCTGGTCAGTGATGGCTACCGCGCCGAGTGGCAGGGCGAGGACGGCGAGCGCCAGTACGCGACGCTGCGGTACGTCGACTTCCAAGACCCGAGCAACAACGACTGGCTGGCAGCGGCGCAGGTCTGGGTGGCCGGTGACCTGTACCGCCGTCGCGCGGACACGGTGTTGTTCGTCAACGGCATTCCGCTGGTGCTGTTGGAGTTCAAGGAGCCGAACCGACCGGCCAAGGCGGCCTACGACGAGAACCTGTCGGACTACCGGGACACGGTCCCGCAGCTGTTCGTCCCCAACGCCCTCGTCATCTTGTCCAACGGGTCGGAGGCCAAGGTCGGCTCGACCTACTCGCCGTGGGAGTTCTTCGGTGACTGGAAGGTCATCGACGCGGGCGGGACACGTGGTGTCGTCGCCCTGGAGACGGCGATCCGCGGGACGTGCGCTCCGGCGCAGCTGCTGGACCTGGTGGAGAACTTCGTCTCCTACCTCGAGCGTCCGGGCGGGCTGATCAAGGTCCTGGCCCGCAACCATCAGGTCCTCGGCGTCAACGCCGCCATTGAGAACCTGCACCGCATCCGCGCGGCGGGCGAGAAGCGGCTCGGCGTCTTCTGGCACACCCAAGGCTCGGGCAAGTCGCTGTCAATGCTGTGGTTCACCCAGAAGGTGCTGCGGCACATGGCGGGCTCGTGGACGTTCGTCATGGTCACCGACCGCACCGAGCTCGACGTCCAGCTCCACGGTGAGTTCGCCGATGCCGGCGCCATCCCCGCCGAGGCGCAGGTCCACGCCGAGACCTCAGCCCAGCTCCGGGAGTTGTTGGCGGCTGACCACCGTTATGTCTTCACGCTGATCCACAAGTTCCGGCTCGACAGGACTGCCGGCGAAACCACGATGCCCGTGCTGTCGGACCGCTCCGACGTCATCGTCATCACCGACGAGGCGCACCGCAGCCAGTACGACACGCTGGCGCTGAACATGCGCCGGGCGCTGCCGAACGCGGCGTTCATGGGCTTCACGGGCACTCCGCTGATCGAGGGCGAGGAGCTGACCCGTCAGCAGTTCGGCGACTACGTCAGCGTCTACAACTTCCGGGACGCCATCGAGGACGGCTCGACCGTTCCGCTCTACTACGAGAACCGCATCCCCGAGCTTCAGCTGGTCAACGACGACTTCTCCGACGAGCTCGCAAGGGTCCTGGAGGACGCGGAGCTCGACGAGGCTGCTGAGGGGCAGCTCGCCCGGCGGTTCAGCACCCAGTACACGCTGCTGAGCCGCCCTGAGCGGCTGCGGACCGTGGCGAAGGACTTGGTCGAGCACTTCGTCGGCCGCGGGTTCACCGGCAAGGCCATGTACGTCGGTATCGACAAGGCCGCCGCGGTCCGCATGCACGACGACGTCCGGGAGGCCTGGGCCGACCACCTGGCCGACCTGCAGGCCCAGCACGACGCCCTGCCCGAGCTCGAACGTCCGTGGCTGGCCAGCCGCATCGAGCTGATGCGCACCACCGACATGGCCGTCGTGGTGTCCCAGGGCCAGAACGAGATCGCCCAGCTCGAGCGACGAGGTCTCGACATCCGCCCGCACCGCGCGCGAATGCTGCGAGAGGACCTGGCGGAGAAGTTCAAGGCACCTAGCGACCCGCTGCGGCTGGTGTTCGTCTGCGCGATGTGGATGACCGGGTTCGACGCCCCGAGCGTGTCGACGATCTACCTCGACCGGCCCATGCGCAACCACACCCTGATGCAGACCATCGCCCGGGCCAACCGCGTCTTCCCGGAAAAGGACAACGGCCTGATCGTCGACTACGTCGGCGTGTTCAGGAACCTGGAGAAGGCCCTGGCCATCTACGGGTCGGCCAACGCCGAGGCCGGCGGCGACTCCCCGATCCAGGACATCGACGCCCTCGTCGCCGCCCTCGGTGACGCGGTCACGACCGTCATCAACCTCTGCGCGACGAGCAACGTTGACCTGCTCGCTCTGCGCGATGCGTCCGGCTTCGCATACGTCGCCATACGTGACGCCGCAGTGGAGGAGCTCCTCGTAGACGAGGACACCCGCATGTCCTTCCTGGCTGCCGCCCAGCAGGCTCGTGCGCTGTTCAAGGCGCTGCTGCCGGACCCCGCGGCGGCCGCGCAGCAGCACACGGTAGCTACGATCCGACTGCTTGCTGATCGTCTGGCCCAGGTGTCACAACCACCGACGGCCGACCTGAACCGGGTGGTCGACGCTGTCGATGAGCTGCTCGACCGCTCCGTCGGGGCAGAGGAGTACGTCATCCGCGCCGCCGCCGAGGGCAGCGAGCCCGACCCTCTCATTGATCTCACCCAGATCGATTTCGAGGCCCTCGCGGCGACGTTCGCCGGCCGCAAGCGGGCCGAGACCGATCGCCTCGCGGCCCTGCTGCGCCAGCGGGCAGGGAGCGCCGCCACCCGCAACCCGACCCGGTATGAGCTCGTCGAACGGATCGAGGAGCTGATCGCGGAGTACAACGCGGGCAGCGTCAACATCGACGAGTACCTGCGCCGCCTCGTCGAGCTGAGCAGGGCCCTGACTGGCGAGGAGCAGCGCACCGTCACCGAGGGGCTGACCGAACAAGAGCTGGCTGTCTTCGACCTGCTCACCCAGCCCCAACCCGAGCTGACCGCCGACGAACGCGAGCTGGTCAAGACCGGCGCCAAACACCTGCTGAGCCTGCTGCACGACAAGCTCGTCCTGGACTGGCGCCGCCGGGCCGCCACCACCGCCGACGTACGGCTGACGATCGCCGACGTGCTGGACCACGACCTGCCCGCGGACCCTTACCCCAGGGACGTGTTCGAGGCCAAAGTGCGGGCCGTCTTCGACCACGTCAGCACCGCCTACGGCGACGATGGTTCCAGCGTCTACGACGGTGGCGACGCTGCTGTGACGTCGCCGGGCGGGGTGGCGACCTTGACCGCGCCGGACCTGGAGACGATTACTGACGAGGTCGTTGAGCGCATCCGCACCGACACCGAGTTCGCCTCCCTCGTGGCCGCCCAGCTGGGTCTACGGGGCGGCGGCGTCCTGCGGACCGTGGAGGAGCTGCTCGCCAACGACGAGGACTTCGCCGTCGAGTTCAATTCGACTGCTCGCTGGGACCTGCGCGGGAACCAGCCGAACAAGGCGATGGAGGACGCGGTCGTCAAGACCGTCGCCGGCTTCCTCAACAGCGACGGTGGCACCCTGCTCATCGGGGTCGACAACGACCGGCAGGCCCTCGGCCTCGACCTCGACTACGCGCGGGTCAAGCCGAGCAACGGCGACGGGTTCGTCAACTGGCTCACCACGCACCTGATCAACGCCTTCGGGTACACACCAGTGACCCGGACCCGTGCCCGCATCGTTCAGCACGCCGGGCAGGCGATCTGCCGGGTCGACGTCGCACGCTCGCTGCAGCCTGTATGGGCCAAGACGAGCAAGGAAGCCCGTGTGCTGTTCGTGCGCCTCAACAACTCCACCCGAGCCGTGCCCGAACCCGAGGTGGCCGCCTACACGGCTGGGCACTGGCCGACCTCGTAAGTCCCAGCAAGTCTGCCGGGGCAACGCTCCGCACGACCCCGGCCCTCCTCCCCAGCTGGCAGGCGGAGCGGAGGGCCGAAGACGATGCTCACGACGGAGTCCGTGGAGTCGCCACAGAAGCCACCAAACCACAGAACGGGTGGACGAATCCGTTCCGTGGCGGTAGCGGCCTACGCGGCAAGTAGGGACGGGTGGACCCGCCAGACAGGCGAGGCGGCCCGCCCCTGCCCCCGCTGCGCCTCCGGCTCCCGCAGCAGGTGCCCGTTGTCCTCGAGCATCTTCAGCGGCGAGTCGAGGTCCGCCGCTCGCGGGAACCGGCTCCGGCTCGCGGCGGCGTGCAGGTCGCTGACCAGGAAGTCAGCGTCCCCAAGCACCGGATCGGTCAGCATGTGATCGAAGGCCCGGAGGGCCTGGGCCAGGAAGTACTCGACGAGACGGATCGCGCGGTCCATGCTCTCCTGAGAGATCTCGTGCTGCCACCCATCGTGGGGGTGGTTGGCCAGGTGGACGAGGCCCGCGATCCGGGCGACCGCTCCCACGTACTTGTTGCCCCAGTCCGCGATGTACGCCAGGTCCCCGGCGGACCCCAGCCCTCTCTGTCAGCCTGGGGTGATGCACCGGTTGGTGCGTGATCACTGAGTGAGGGCGGGGAGATGAGTTCCTCGCGATGACTGTCCTGACGACGATCCCGCGGCCTGGCGCCCATGCTGGTGGGGTGACAGAGCATTCC
>JAABUX010007570.1_pt1 | contig 12704 bp, 9 predicted proteins | sample 5561851 | NCBI WGS metagenome assembly JAABUX01 (sample SAMN10711883, study PRJNA513361) | rock metagenome | isolation source: Antarctica rocks | place: Antarctica: Victoria Land, Richard Nunatak red sandstone | collected 2016-01-03 | reverse complement strand
TGCCGGTCACTTCGGCCCGATCAAGCCCTCGGTTCGGCACGGAACCCGTCGATCAGCCTCATTATGGGTGGGCCTCGGAGTGCATACCGAAGACTTTTCATCCATCTCAGCAGGCCCCAACGGAACCCGGCTAATTCCCCTTCACCAACTTGTCGGGAGAGCCGGTAATCGGGTCTCCCGCGAAGTTGGTGAATCAATTGAGCGTCATTTACTCGTACGGAAAAGGTCGGGTTTTGGAGGCTAGCAGAGTCGCCTCGAGGACGGTCATTCTGAGGCTATTCACCCTCAGCGACGGCTAATTCTCGTTCACCAACTTCGCGGGAGACCCAGGTAATCGTGGCGAGGTGTCTAACGTTGCCTGCGTCCGTCCCAGAGCGCCTCAATGTCAATGACGCATTCTCGCACAGCATCAAGGATGAATGGGACACACGTATCGCCTGTCGCATCTTGGCGCGGCTTCGGTGATCAGGCCACAATCATTCCGTCTTTCATCACGAGACGCACGGTGTCCAGCGCCCGTACGTTTGCAAGAGGATCACCGTCTACCACGATGAGATCCGCAGCCAATCCGTTACGGATCGTCCCAGTTGTCCCATCGATCACCAGTGCTTGGGCGGCCCGGCTCGTCGCGGCAACAATAGCGTCCATCGCCGATAGGCCGCCTTGGTGCATGAGCTCGATTTCATCGACAAGTGCGGGGAATGGTGAATAACCCCACCCCGCGTCGGTCCCCGCGACAAATTGGACACCCGCCTCTACCAACCCCCGAAAATGCGTCAGGTTATCCTCGAGCATGACGTGCCATCGATCCAGGTTTGCCTGGTCCGCGCGCGTGCGATGCTCCAGCGCTGTTAGCGCTTTGATGACGTGGTAGCCGACCGACAGAGTCGCCGACACGCGCGCCCCACTACGCGCGAGCGCTTCGGCGGCCTCGGGCATGTAGCGCTGATGGCCCGCTTCGTCACAGATAAACCAGGCGTGTTCGATGTGATCGACACCGACAGTGGACGCCAGCATGATAGCCTCGCCGCACAGGCAATGCACGCTGATCTTTCGCAGGAGTTGGTGCGCTTCGTCCGTCAGCGCCGTGAGTTCCTCACGGCTGTACGACGGTTGCCACGACATGGTGCCAGGCGTTCCTCCCCCGCTCCCCATGACCTTGATAAAGTCGGCGCCCATCTTCGCCAACTCACGGACTTTGTGGCGCAGGTCCTCGGTTCCGTCGGCCTCTCCCCCGAAGTACCAACAGTGCCCACCCGTGATCGTGATCGGCTGGCCGCACAACACGAGCCGAGGTCCGCTGGCATACCCTAGCTCAATCGCCCGGCGCACCTGAAACGTCGTTGCTCCGCGCCCGCCACAGTCGCGCAGCGTCGTAATACCCGCTCGAAGCGCTTTATGGGCGTTGCGTACCGAGATGGCGACCAGGACGCCATCCGACTCCTCGACGGCCACGGGAAACGGCGTCCCATCGCCCGGAAGGTTGAGATGGACATGACAGTCGATGAGTCCAGGCAGCACGGTAGCTCCTGGGTGATCGAGATATGTGGCCTGTGTCACATCATCCCAGCCCTCGGGAACGTCCCCTTGGAAGATGCCAGTGATACGCCCGCCGCGAATCACGATGACGGGATCGTCCAACGGGGGACTGCCCGAGCCATCGATCAAGCGCGCTGCCCTGATGATCATTGTATCCACCACAAACGCCTCCTCTACACACTTTCTACACCGTCATGCGTCCGGTGACATATGTCTGCTGCATCGCCACAACAACATGGGCACGGACGAAACGAGTGGTCACCTCGCCCACGCCCGCACCCTGGGTGAGAGACGGCAAGATCAAGCGCTGGGGAAAGGTTCCACCGAAAACAGCCAGGAGGTGCAGCATCGCACTGAACAGGGTGATGAGAAGAAACGCTAGCCAGATCCGCGCCGCGCGTTTCCGTCCTCAATGCGTTCGGTCAGCCGCTCACGCGGCATGGCGGTGCGTGCGGCTGCTCTCTTTCACCCGTCAGCGCTCGCTGCAACCTTGCCTAGAGCTTTCCCTGACTCGTATGACTGCCGAAGAGCGCCGCAACGACGAGCGTGCGAAAGGCCGTCAGGTAATCATCACCTGTGATGGCTATGGCACGAGGGCTGATACGGTTCACCCCTGGGATGAGGCTGGTCATGTGCGCCGAGCTAGTGGTCTTGAAGTCGACCTCGATCGTGACGGGTGTCTCGAACACATACGGCGTGGTCTTACCAGATCGCACCGCCTCTACCGCCGCTTGCGCTTGCTCACGGATCAGTGTCCGCGCTTTTTGACACGAGAGGGATCGCGCCGCGTAACGATCGATGGCCTGCTTGGTAGGGGCTGTGATCACCCCAGGAAAGCGCCGCTCGGCATCGGCGCACACGGTGTGATCCCCGGAGACGAGCGCGACGGGCACCCCATAGGCGCCCGCCACGCCCGCGTTCAGCGCGGCCTCGTCGACTGGATCACCGTTGACACGGATCTCATAGATCGTGTTGCCCAGGAGGGTATGGTTTAGCACGCCATCGCCGCCTCCTTCTCGTTGGTGGTAGCCGGTAAAGAATAGGGCGTCGAACCCGTCGCCGATGCCTTCGACCTGCAGCAGTGTCTTGTTGACACCGCTGATAAGCTCGGCCTCTGGGTGGAGATCTTCGATCACGATATTGGTCATGGGACCATGACTGTCGTTGACGACGACTGATTCCGCCCCAGCGGTCATTGCACCCTCGACTGCGGCATTGATCTCCTGGGTCATCAGTCGGCGAAAGCGCTCGAAATCAGCGCTGGCGAGTACCTGTTCCCAGACCACGACCCCGGCGGTGCCTTCCATATCTGATGAGATGTAGATTTTCATTGCCCCTTCTTCTTTCCACTTTGGTATAGCAATAACGCGACCGGCTCACTCGGCACTTGATCGTGGTCTCGGTCACACCAATAAGCTCGCGCGCCCCCTGATCGACCAGCACCTGTAAAACAGACCTACAGGCGTGGCCCCAATCTACCCGATCTACATGTGTAGACGGGCATCGTGGAGCGAGACCCGACCTGCATCGTGGGAGCATCTAGGCGAGGATTACCGCCTGTGTCGCCCCCATTTTTCTCGATATTCTGGATTAGCAGGTGCCGCCGCACCGTGGATGGCTGCCTTCTCCTCCCTACCAGAAGAACCGTTTTCCTGCTGCTCCGCTCCCGATCCCACACGCGTCACGAGAAGCGCTACTTGCTTCAGCCCTGCCACTAGGGGAGGAATATCGATATATTCGTCACGGCGATGCGCGTGTCCCCCCGTCGTCAACCCAATACAGACGGCGGGGATACCCTCGGCAATGGGAATGTTGGCGTCGGTGCTCCCAGCAGCGAGTTGTGGATCGAGGCCGAGCGCCTGGAGCGTGTCAAGCGTGGCCTGAATGACGGGAGCGTCCGCGGGTATGACGCCTCCCGGCCGGTCCCCGATGATCTCGCTGTGCACGGAGACGCCGCGCGCGGCATCGGTCGCTGCCGCCACGATCGCTCCCACGCGGGATATCAGATGTGTCAAGGACGTCGGGTCAACCGAGCGCAGATCCAGGGTCATCGTCGCGCGCGGGGCGATGGTATTGATCGAAACGCCCCCGTCGATCATGCCCACGTTGAAGGTCGTTTTGGGATCAACGGGAACCGGGAGCTTCGCAATGGCGGCAATCATCTCACCAAGGACATGGATCGCGCTCGCCTGGCCGAACGCTCCCCAACTGTGTCCTCCTGGCGCCGTCACGGTGATGCGCAATCGCCTCGATCCGACCGCCTGGTTGTACACGCGGCCGAGGTGGTGCCCTTCCAGGACAATCACTGCCGTCAGCTCGTCGCGGTACGTCGCGACGGCATGGCGCATTCCCCGAAGATTGCCCAACCCCTCTTCGCCCGTGTTCGCGCACAAGACGAGATCGGACTCCGTCTGGATGGCCGCCTGATCCAGGATCCGCGGGAGGGTCAGCAGGGCGGCCACGGAGAGGCTGTTATCCCCAATGCCCGGGCCAACCAGGCGATCATCTTCCTGGCGGATCGACAGGTCGGTGCCTGCGGGAAACACCGTATCGGTGTGTGCGGTTAGCAGGAGCACACCGCGTCCTCTTCCACGGCGACGCGCACATGCGTTTCCCCCCTCATCGATCCAGGCCTCAAGACCCTGAGCCGCGAATTCCTCTCGCACGAAAGCTGCGCGATACTCCTCAGAAAAGGTGGGCGCTGGAATCGCGCAGATGCGCTGGGCTAGATCGAGCACGACTGGCGTGTGTCGCTCAACCGCCTCGAAGATTGCAGAGTTGCTCTCGACGTTCGGCTCGCTGATCATCACATCTCCTCATACTCTGCGGTCACAAACCAATGTGCTTTCAGACCTGATTGTGTCGGTACAGGTGGGGTCAGGGTCGGGGGTAACGACCAATGCATCGTGTGGCCGGCCACCTTCACTGAATCCGCTCCTGTCCCAGCCTCCGACCGCCCAGCGGTCCAGAGGGCACGGACTGGGTTGATCGCCCGTCTGCGCACCCATGTCCTAGAGATAGCGGTCGAGGAACGCCGCGATCGCGGGGTAAGCCACGAGCTTATTCGCCAGCTTCACGACGCCGTGCCCCTCGTCGGCAAAACGCAGCATCTCCACCGGCGCCCCCTGGCGACGTACCGCCTCGACCACCTGCTCTGTCTCGCTCAGCGGTACGCGAGGATCATTGTCGCCGTGGATCACGATCAGGGGCGTCTTGATCCGATCTATATGCGTGATCGGGGAGATACGGCGCAGCAGCGCGGCATCGCGGTCGGGATCGCCGTACTCTGGAATACGCCAATGCCGCCGGTATGCGCTGGTGTGACGCAGAAACGTCTCGACGTTGGCAATGCCCACAATATCGACAGCCGCGGACCAGAGATCCGGAGACGTGGTGACCGTGGCGAGCACCATGAAGCCCCCGTACGATCCCCCCATCACGGCCAACCGATTGCCGTCCACGCGCTCAGACGCTTTGAGCCACGCCGCGGCCGCGTCCAGATCGGCGACGGCGTCCATGCGCTTCTCGACGTCATCAAGGTGCGTGTAGGTCCGTCCATAGCCCGTGCTGCCGCGCACATTCGGAACGAAGACGGCGTATCCATGGTGCACGAAGAACTGGGTCACCGGATTGAAGAGGGGCTGCGCCTGCGCCTCCGGACCACCGTGCACCACAACCACGACCGGCGGACGCTCCACCGGCGGCATATACAGGAAGGCCGGTATCTCACGGCCGTCAAACGTCGGGTAGCGGATGAGTTCCGGCGTCACGAACGTGTCCCACGGGATGCCGCCCTGCGCGACATGCGTCACCTGTCGACACGCGGCTGTCTCGACCTCCCAGATCCAGATATTCGCGTTAGCGGTAGGGGACGTGAAGGCAAAGGCCAGTCGCCGTGAGTCGCCGGACCAGGCAGGCTCCATCGGCACGCCCTCGGGCAGGTCTGGCGCGGGGATCTCGCTCCCGTGGGCGAGATCCAGGAGCGACAGCCGGCCGTACCCATCGTGATTCCTGATGAGGGCAAGGAGCCGCCCGTCCGGCGAGAGCCGCAGCCAATCCACGTCCGCATCGTCGTCGCTCAGATACGTGATCCGGCGGTCGTTCAGGTCCATCCGCGCCACCCGCGCAAACTCACTCGCCGCGTCCGTCGTGAAGAAAATGGTCCGGCCGTCTGGAGAGAACTGGCCGTGCGCGTACATCACCGGTGGGGTATGCGGCGTGAGTTCGGTCGCTTCACCGCTTGCGAGGTCCAGGAGGATGAGCGTGGTGTCGAGCGGGCCGGTCCGGCGTATGACGAGCAGGCGCCGTCCGTCCGCTGACCAGTCGGTGACGAAGTTGCTGCCGTCCTGTTCGTACACGCAGCGCACATTGCTCCCGTCGAGGTCGGCGATGTACACATCGAAATGCGCGGGCTGGCGTCGGTTACTCGCGAACGCGACGCGGCGGTCGTCCGGAGAGATGACGCCGAGCGCGTGCATGACCGCAGGATCGCCGTCGATCTCCGTCACCACGCCGTCACGCAGCCGGAATAGCTGCTGCCGCTCGTCCCCACCGTTGTCCATGCCGAACACGAGGTCGGGGGCGTCGTGCGCGTAGAGACCAAGCATCACGCGATCGTCGCTGAAGGTCAATTGCTCCGGCCAGCCGCCGTCCACGGGTACCTGCCAGAGTTGCTGGATACCGGTGATGTCGGTCACGAACGCGACCGCGCGCCCGTCGGGTGAAAAGCGCGGGAGTTGGGCCGCGCGGACATTTAGAAAGCGCGCGACGCTAAAGGCGCCCTGGTGTGTCTCGGTTGTCATGACCCCTTCCGATCCAATATGCATGTAGGCGCGTCATCTAATCCATTATCTGTCTATCGTGCGCTTTTGTCACACACCTGGCTCAATAGGCGTCTGGGTACGTCTCGGCGTCCCACTTGGGCACGCTCTCCGGTGTAGCGGCCGACATATCGAGTGGCTTGATGGCCGTGGTGCGATCAATGTGGACGAACGCATCGTAGCGACTCGCCAGTTTCGTCGGGACATAGTTATGCCACTCAAACTCGGGGTGGTACTGCACCCCGATGGCGCGGTTACCCCGCCATTCGTCCAACGGTCCGGCCTGTAGAGACTCGCGTAGCGGGCGCAAGAGCAAGAGGAAGCGCTCCAAGCCGGTCTGGTGGAAGGCGTTGTCGTAGCTGCCGGGGATGCCTGGGGGGACAGGCATATATGTGGGGGGAGCGCCCCAGTAACGTGACGCCGTGACGCTGCCCTCATAGTGGCCGAAGCCAACCGACACCATCTCCCCAGGATGCCGCTGTCGGGTGAGTTGGCCGATGTTAATCTGTCCACCGGCATTGCCTGTCTGGCGGAAGTCGCCAACGTGGGTATTGTGCTCCCACACCACGGCCTTCGAGCCGGCAGCGTGGTCGAGCAGGGCGTCGAGCATGTCCTGCATGTGGATATCGCGCATGTTCCACGCGCTCTCCCCCCCGAAGTACGAGGCACGGTGAAAGCGTTCGCCGTTCTGAACCTCCAGGGCCGCCATCAGCGCATTGAAGTAGCTCTCCGCGCTACTGGCGCGGATGAGACGTTCGCGATGCTGTCGCAGGTCCCGCACGACGTCCGCTGCCTGACGGTCGCAGGGAGAGACGAGACCTGTACCGGCATAGTAGCCGTACACCTCGCGCTTCCCCCCGAACGTATCGAAGCGGCTAAAGCGCTCTCTGGTTGTGCGCGCGAGTGAGGGGTCGACCTCGTCGAGATACGCCAGGACGTGGTCGACAGCCGGAAATATGCTCTGCACGTCCAACCCGTAGAAACCGACCTTCTGTCGTCCCACGGGAAGAGCGTCATTGTAGCGGCGGAGCCAGGTAAGAAAGTGGCGCATGTCGTGGTTGCCCCACATCCAGGTGGGATACTGGTCGAAGACCGTGAGCGCATCGTGCGCTGTTCCCGCACCGCCCTGGACATATTGGTTCAGTCGCAACACATCCGGCCATGGCCCCTCGATGGCCACGAAGGTGAACCCCTTTTCCTCGATGAGGCGTGTGGTGATGAGCGCGCGCTCGCGGTAGAACTCGTGCGTGCCGTGGCTGCCATCACCGATCATGACGATCCGCGCGGCGCCGATCATCTCCAGGAGTGGGTCGTAGCCCGTCAGGTCACCGTCGTTGAGTGGATGCGCGTGCTGCTGGACGAAAGCGGCGAGCACGGCGTCTTGGCGGGCAAGGTCCTGTTCAACAGGTGTTAGGTCCATCATCGGTTCGGTTCCTTCCATAACGTCGGCCCATAATTGGCCGCCGCGCGATGTGACGAAGGGCACGTCAGACGCGAAGTTGCCGACGACGGCCTTTGAGGGGGCATGTTCACGCCCAGGTATCTGTTGGAATCCCGGTTGTGAGGGCGCTCCACCACCAGCATCTTGCTCACGTTCTCCGGACCGACGGTCCGGAGAACGTGAGCAAGATGCTGGTGGTATTGGTGAAAATGCTTCGTCCATGCTGCTCCTACCCAAGTGTCACGGCGATAGAGCCGCCACTGGATGTCGCTCCGCTCGCAGGGCAACACGTTGAGCGTACGGCTAGGGAGATCGGCGGCCATGGGCGAGAGCGAGATGCGACACGACGCATCCGGGTCCGCCGGTGATGCCCGGATGTGTCGCGGTCAAGGCGCCTAGCCTACGACGAGAAGTAGGCCGGGTAGTAGTTCGGCACACCGCCGAAGTCGACCCTCACGCCCTTGAGCTTTGAAGACATCATGTCAAGGTTCTCATCGAGCCGGATGGGCAGGTTCCACGCATCCTGCTCGACGATTTGCTGGGCCTGGTCGTAGATCTTGAGGCGCGCCGGCCCGTTCGACGTCCGTCTGCCTTCGTCGAGGAGCTTCCAGACGGTCGGGTTGGCGTAGCGCGCCCAGTTGAAATACTGCCCCTGCCCCAACATGAGGTGCAGTAGGTCAGGATCGACATCGGAAAATTGCAGCGGCCCCGACATATTGAAGTCCCCGTTGGTGTTGCTCGCCTCCCACGCCGTGCCGGCGATGGCCACCGGAGTGACCTTGATGCCGAAACTGGTCAGGTACCCAATCTGCGCGGTGCCCATGTCGTCATAGTCACCAGCCTGGGCAATGAGGGTCCACCGCAGCGCGAGTTGCTTCCCGTTCTTCGTCCAGATCTGGTTGACCTTCTTCCAGCCATCCGCCTCAAGGACCTGGGCCGCTTTAGCCGGGTTGTACGGGTAGTAGTTGTTGAGCGCCGCATCATAGCCGTACGTGCCCGTTTGCAGTGGTCCCCAGGTGGGTGGGAACTGTCCGGAGTCCGCCAACTTGATGACGCCAACCTTGTCGATGGCCAGGTTGATGGCCTTCCGCACCGCAGGATCGTTGGTCGGGAACTTGGCGTTATTGATGAGGGTATAGACGCCCGCTCCCGAAATCTTGATGGGGAAGGGTGTGAAGGTCGGGTCCGCTTTCATCACCTTGTACTGCAAGACGGGCACGCCGGCGGCATACTGCGCTTGACCGGTGCGCAACTCATCGGCGAGCACGCTGGGCTGCGTGATGACGTTGAAGACGATTTTGTCGAGCTTGGCCGGACCGTTCATACCGATAGCGGGGGGCGCCCAATTGTAATGGGGGTTCCGCACGAGGGTGATCGTGGTGGGACGGACGTAGCTCTGGAACATGAATGGCCCCGTGCCGACGGGGTGATTGCCCGCTTCCTTTCCGTACTTCTGGAGTGCGGCGGGAGATTGCATGCCTAACTGCCAGCCGCCCCAATTGAAGAGGAGCGGGCTGTATGGGGTCTTAATAGTGTACTGGAAGACATATTTGCTGAGCGCTTTCGCCGACAGGTAGTCCCCGAGGATCGAGGTGACCTTGGATTGGGTCGTGGGGTTCTCGAAGTAGTGGACGTTGTAGACAACCGCATTCGCGTCGAAGGGTGTCCCATCCTGGAACGTCACATCGTGACGGAGATAAAATGTGTACGTCTTGCCGTCGTTGGTGATCGTCCAGCGCGTCGCCAGCCAGGGCGTGACCTTGCCCGCCGGCGTGATATAGACCAGCGAATCAAAAATGTCGCGCACGACCCACCCAGCGGCAGTGTAGCCAGTTTGGGCTGGGTTGAACGTGTCGAGCACCACACCGAAGGCCTCGGTCATCGTGCCGCCACTGGCCTGCTGAGTGCGAGACGCGGCGACGATACGCACTCCCGCGGGGCTGGCGGCGAGGGACAGCATCACAAGCGCGGCAATCACTCTCAGAGCCTTTCGCTTCCAAGACAAGATTCCCATTTCTTTTCCTCCTGAAGAATATGCGCTCCAATGAAGAGTCTGTGTGTGAAGGGGTTCGCAGGCTAAACATGCGTCATCATCACGGCGTACCTATGTACCTACTGTACCTATTAGGTATGTCTTATACGTTGGTAAGTTCAACTGCCAATTAGCCCTAAAGTTGGTGGGGTAGAGGACATTGGGCATATAGGTCACCTTCTTTCCCCATCAGGTCACCGCGAGATAGCCCATTTGTTTACCTGGAAGCAGCCCTTCTCATGCTGCTGAGCACCCCTGCTAGCGCGGCTATCCTAACCATGGCTCCCACTAATAAGCAATGGAGCATCTCACCTCCTTCCTCTCCCCGCACATACACTGATCGTACTACGGTGTCGTTGGTATTTCTTGAGATCTCGCCTTCAGTCGAACGCGCTTTTTCTCCTTTCAGATCACTTGGTACGCATCGCCAGGGTCGGATCGAGCAACTCACGCAGCCCGTCTCCAATGAGATTGACCGAGGTGACGTACAGCGAAATCATGAGTCCCGGGAAGAACGCCACCCACCAGGCCAGCGTGACGTAATCCCGTCCTTCGTTGAGAATAGCGCCCCATTCCGGAGTCGGCGGCTGCAGCCCCAGGCCGAGGAAGCCGAGCGCCGCTACCGAGAGGGTGGCGAGGCCGAGGCCGGTGGTCGCCAGGACGATGACCTGGGCGAGCACGTTGGGCAGGATATGACGCCAAATGATGGTCGCGCTCGACGCTCCCAGGGCCTGCGCCGCTTCCACATACATGAAGTTGCGCGCCTGTAGTGTCACGCCCTGGACAATACGCGCTGTGCCGGGGATGAACGCGATTCCGATGGCGATGACCGTTCCATTCAGGCCGGGGCCGAAGATGGTTGCTAGTGTCAGTGCCAGTAAGAGACCGGGGAATGCCAGCAGCAGGTCGACCAAACGCATGATACCTGTATCGAGCAAGCCGCCGATGTATCCGGCCAGCAACCCGAGCCAGGTTCCGACGATGGTCGCGATCAGCACCGACACCACGCTACCCACAATGGTGTTCCGCCCCCCATAAAACACACGGGCGACCATGTCCCGGCCGAACTGATCGGTGCCGAACGGATGGCCCCAGCGCGGGGAAAGGAAGACGTCGTTGGGGTTCTGTAGAATAGGATTGTAGCGTGAAAAGAGAGGCGCGAAGATCGTGACAATGAGTATCGCCACGGCGACGATCATCCCGATCAACAAGCTCCGGTGGCGCCAGATGGGGGGGAATGTGCGCGCCGACTGATGGACGATCTCGGCTTCCGTCGCCAGGTTTGCGCCGACGGTCTCAAGCGGCTCGACATTGGCCATGGGTCTGACTCCTCCTCGCGCTAGTACACGATCCGTGGGTCAATGAACGGATAGATAAGGTCCACGATCAGATTGACCGTCGTGTAGATGAGCGTGATAAGCAGCACGAGCGCCTGCACCGTCAGGTAGTCCTTCTGTAGGATCGAGTCGACTAGAAGGCGTCCGATGCCAGGGCGCGAGAAGATCACCTCGGTGATGATCGTACCCGACAAGAGGAACCCGATCTGCAGGCCGATCACCGTGACCACCGGGAGGAGGGCGTTACGGAAGATGTGTCGCGTGAATACCTGATTGCGCGGCACCCCCTTCGAGCGGGCCGTCACGACATGCTGCTTGGTCGCCGCCTCGATCACACTCGTCCGAACGTACCGTGCCGTGATGCCACCTGTCCCCGCTCCGAGGGTCAGAGCCGGGAGAATGAGACTAGGGATCGACGTGAGCGAGGTCCCTCCGAAGACCGGGAGGAAGTGAAACTGCACGCTGAACAGTGTGATCAGCAGGATTCCAAGCCAGAAGTCAGGGATCGAGAGCGAGGCCAGAGAAACGATCATCGCCGCTGAATCCACGAAACTCCCTCGGGACAGCGCGGCAATGATTCCCAGTGGAATCCCGACGATAAGTGAAACGATCAGCGCCGCAAACGACAACTCGATGGTATAGGGAATGTTCTGGCCGATGAGCTTGGCCACGGGCGTGGAGGAGTAATAGGAATAGCCAAAGTCACCGTGCAGCACATTCCCCAGCCACCGGACGTATTGCACGGGCAGTGGTAGGTCGAGACCAAGCTGGTGGTGCAGGTTGCGGATCTCTTCGGCGGATGACTGCCCGTACCCAATCATCTGGATGACGGGATCACCCGGAATCAGATGAAGGATCGAAAAGACGATGAGCGACACGCCAAACGCCAGGACCGTGATTGCGAGCAACCGCCGACCGATGTACGCTCCCATAGTGAATCTCCGCTTATGACGCCACCCCCTCGTCGGGGGCGCATTGACACTGCGACACTGGGTGAATGCGACATCGCGTACGATAAGAGAGGACACGCGCGACCGTCGGTGGCTAGCATGTAAACGATGGTCAGACCTCTTACCGTGTATTGATGCATTATAGCGCCTTTCGCACGGCGAGCAACCTGTTAATTTGTCCAGTCATCTGGCCCATCAAGTAGCTATTTTGTCTAGTACTACAACGTTAGGTGGCCACGATCCTGCTGTCGCAGCCGGCGGGAGGAAACGAGGTGGATATGATCGTGACGACCATGCAACGGATCCCGCCGCCGTCGGGGCGGCCCCCGGAGATCAATCTGGCGCCACGCGATGTGGCGGCGCTGGCCGGCGAACTGAGCGCGTATCACGCGCTGTTCGCGCCCCTGTTCGCCCGCGCGGAGCAGCGCCGCGGGGCGTTGTGCTACCTGTAGGGCCAGCTGCTTGACCTGGAGCGCAAGACGATCGAACCGCTGGCGTTGGCCCTGCCGGGCGGCGACGTCCAGGCGCTGCAGCAGTTCATCGGCCAGAGCACCTGGGACGCCGAGGCCGTGCTGCTGCGCCATC
>JAABUX010007569.1_pt1 | contig 12705 bp, 24 predicted proteins | sample 5561851 | NCBI WGS metagenome assembly JAABUX01 (sample SAMN10711883, study PRJNA513361) | rock metagenome | isolation source: Antarctica rocks | place: Antarctica: Victoria Land, Richard Nunatak red sandstone | collected 2016-01-03 | reverse complement strand
GTGAGCCATGGTCGTCAGGCGTTGAGAGGTCTGCACGGCGCTTCCTACTGTAAAGGCTCGCCAAGCTGCCAAGCAAGTATCGCACCAGCACCAGAAGCTCCATATCCGTGAGCTGCTTGGCGTCCATCACCAGCATCCCCACATACTTGTCTGCGTAGCACATCACACCTAAGACTGTCACGTCCGGCGAACGAACAGGTGTGCCAAATGTGCTGGTGCAAACAAACGACAGAACCTCGCTCACCAGCAACCTTGCGCATGGCGTAGAACAGCAGCTTCGCTTGCAGCTGCGACTCCTCTGCTTTGCAGGCCAGGTACAGGCAAGCGGGCGCTGTGAGGCGCGGGTCGTGCTCGCAGAAGTCGTGAGTCGCGCTGAACCGCCGAAAGTACACGCATGCTGTAGCCACTGCCCTGCCATCGAGCATGCAGGCTCAGCTCTCGTCCATGGTTGCCAGACAAGAAGCCACAATATTGGGTCACATGTCCACAGGACTTCCATGTCGAACCTTTGCCGGGTCATCAGCTGCAGTGCTCGGGCTAGGTCACATATATCTGCAGTGCGATGTCACAGCTGAGAACGTTCACCGAGCGCATCGGCACGTAGGACACAGGTGCGCTAGGTAGCAGATGTTGCTGCGCCACACATTGGACATGGAAGATGGTCAGCTGCTGCACTTGATCCGCCGTGAGACCCTTCGCCCTGTCCGCGCTGTGACTGGCAAGTAGCGCCTCCCTCGTGCAGAGCGCCTTGCAGTGGCTCGAGGCCCAGAAGTTTGTGGCCATCTCATGAAGGGGCGGGGGAGGGGCGGGGGTCTGGTCGGTATCAGATACACGTCACAGCGGGGCAAGTATGCTCTGTTGTCTTGCGTATCTCCGTGTGTGTACCCTCACCAGGCGCTGGGTTTAAGCATGACCAGTGGCGATTTCTCGTTCGCAATGCGGTTTTGATAATAACCTGCGGAGCAGTGGCCATGTGCCTTTGCTGCTCCCATGGTAATCTCATCAATGCTTCCTTGGCTGTCTAGAGCCAGTTGAAAAGATGAATACACCGGAGGCCGCTCCAACCCCAGGCAGGGAGCCCTTCGTGCTGCCTGTCGCTGTATCTGTTCCTCTGTTCCGACCGTCATCGATGCCCCCGTGCCGTGCGATTTTCGAGCGAGTACATCGCCTTCGCGCAAATCCTCGGACATGCGTCGTTTAGCTTGCTCGGCACGCCGGGCATTCGTGATCTCATGAGAACACGCGACAAGTCGAGCTCCAGAGCGCGGGCCGTTTCGAGCCTGCGCGGCAAGTTGTCATAACCTCCGCATCCTCAGATGTCTTCATGTAGCTGATATCACGTTTGTGATCGCAGAAGCGGGTGACGCTGCGGAGACACCCCCCGCCTCAGGCACCGCCAAGGCCCGCTCCATCAAGACTCCCGTCCAGCAGCAGGCATTGGAGGATGCTTACCAAAGTGCGTGATCGCCAGCAGATGTTTCCAGCAGAACTAGCGCTGATTGTAACGTGCAAAGCTAGCTGGCAGGCATGCTTGTGCTGTTTTGCATGCAGCGCAGTTTTGCAAACCACGCTACATCGTGCATGCAGTCGTCCAGTTTCCGCCAGCAGAGGCCAGGCAGGCGCTCGCCGACCGGATCGGTCTGACGGAATCCCAAGTAACGGTGCGCATCTGGACCTTTTTGTTTAGGTTGAGGATGGAGCATGCACTGCTTTGGCATCAGACACACGGCTGCCAGTGTGGTCACCACGGTTGCCGATCATGTTGCGCCACAATTTGCACGCAACGTCGCATGCATAATTTTAGTATGTCTGACCCACTCAGACAACAGTTCATTGTAGAACGAAATGCGCATTTCCAGGGCTGGTTCTCTCATCGCCGCCGGAAGGACAAGAGGGAGAAGCAGGAGAAGGAGGGCGCTGCTGCTAGGCTTGCAGGCAGCGCAGGCCCGGCGCCGGGCGCGCCCGCTCAGCCCGCGGCGTCCTCGCAGCCCAGGCCGCTCATGCCGCCACCTATAATCGCGCAGCAGGCCCAGCACCACCCGCCGATGCGCCCCATGCTGCCGCAGCCCGGATCTGCGGTGTCCATGCGTCCGCCACCATCGATGCAGCAGACAGGGCCGCAGGGACAGCAGCAGCTTCCCAGGGGGGCGTGGCTCGGCCCCATGACGGGCCCCATCATGCGCCCGCCCGGGGGTGTGCCAGCAGGCTTACCGCCTGGGGTGGCGCAGATGCAGGCGGCCATGAGCCCCCAACAGGCGGCAGCATACAACCAGCAGCTCATACAGCAGCATCAGCTGCGCATACTGCAACAGCAAGCGTTCGGTGCTCAGCAACAGCAGCAGCAGTTACAGCAGCAGCAGCGGCCACCCGCACAGCATCAGCAGCAGCAGGCACAGCTGCCGCTGCCTCTGCAGCCTCCACAGCTCGCTGCACAGGCGGCCCAGGCGCCTCAGAGCGCGCCACCAGCCCAGTCCGCACCGACGGCGGCCCTCAGCCAGGGCTTACAGCCTCCGGTCCCGCAGCTCGCGTCAAGCGGAGCGTATCTTGCGGCCCCGCAAAGCGCCATGCAGGCGCCTGTTCAGTCAGGAGCTGCTGTGCCGGCGGGCCATGCCGCCTTCCAACATGCGCAGCACCAGCAGCATATGCAGCAGCAGCAACAGGCAGCGTACCTTCAACAGCAGCAGGAGCAGCAGCAGCAGCAACAACAGCCGCGGCCGTACCTGCCTTCGTCCATAGTGGCTCCGCCGCAGGCCCCCATGGCGAACCAGCAGCAGCCGCCATTCAGCGCCGCGCACGCGCCGAATGGCGGCCCGGCGACGCAGCAGATGCCCCCGCCCGCCTCCACATCAGCGCTGTCGCAGGCGCAGCTGCTGCAGCGGGTGCAGTACTTTCAGGCCATGCAGGTGCGATCGTGCGGTTCTGACACAGCGAATAGAGCTTGTTGCTCCTTCTGACACAGCGCATAGAGCTTGTTGCTCCTTTGCAGCTCGATGATGCTTCCATGCTTTGAGCTGGAGTGGAGACGTCGCAGCCCGACTGCAGGCCTTCATCTGAGTACACCGGCTATGTAGTCCGCCTACACCTGCGTTGTTGTGGGAACCGCAGGCTCCGCGGCCACCGGCGGGCGCGCAGCCGCAGCCCGCGGGGACGGCAGCAGCTCAGGGCTACGTCTCGCCGGCCGTGGCGGACGTGGCGCGGCTGTACAAGCAGCAGCAGGAGACCGCGGCGCTGCTGGAGGAAGCCAGGAAGCACCTGCCGGTGCCGTATCGGGACGACGGACCGCCGCTAGGCTTCGATTTCGATGACATCCCAGGTGCGCACTGTTAACCAGCAGTCGCGACGCTGCTGGGGCTTTATTTCACAACAAAGGAGGTATGTCGCCGCAGAAGGTCAAGCTCTTTCGTCTTGGCACCGGTGCACAGCAACGACCGACGAGCCAAGACATCGTGCGGTCAGCCTGGGTCCAAACATTCCATATCAACAGATTTGCTCCGTGCAGCCCGGTGAGTGTCGGTGCGGGCCTGAGTCAGGTATGCTCTGGGAAGCGGGTCCGGCGGCACTGACGTCGTGCTCCACGCGGCTCAGGCAGCAAGAGCAGCAAGCAGGCGGCGAGCGAGGAGGACCACCGCGCGAAGCTGCTGGCGGCCGCCATGCAGGGCACCGTCAGCCTGTCCAGCCGCAGGGCGCGTCTCGTTGCCCGCATCCGTACTCAACAGTAGGGCATCGTCCTGCCCACTGCCGGCTATCACATGGTCTCACCGGGCACCAGCATCTGTGCCATGCAGGGCCAGCGCACAGCATTTAGGACCCTTATTGGGTGCTGATTCGGGTGTCGGCGACCCCAATCCGCTTCTTACCGTCATCATGACGTTTACGTGTGGCATTGAGTTACCTTACACCTTACACCCTGATGCAGGACACGGAGCGGTTCCAGCGCGACGCGGCGCTGCAGCAGCGCAAGGCGGAGCGCGAGGCGGCGCGGGAGGCGGAGCGCGTGGCCAAGGAGGAGGCCAAGCTGAAGGTGCTGCAGGAGCGCGCCGCCAAGCGGGAGGCCCAGGAGGCCGAGAAGGAGGCCAAGCGCAAGGCCCGCGCCGCCCTCAAGGGCCTCTCCCGAGCGTGCGCCGCGTACCGGCCATGCTGATGGTCTCACCCTTACGTCGTGATCCTGCGCTCTGCCCATGTGCTGATGCTGCCACGACCTCGCCTGGGCAGACAAACTGATGTGTCGGGTTGCCTATGGGCTGCTGCTCAGACAAGGCGGCTCTATGGAACAAGCCCCGATAGCTTGTGATACTCGTGGCCTCAGTCAAGCCAGCAAGGAAGGATATCGTGTGTGCAGGGAGAAGGCGGAGCTGAAGCGGACGCAGCTGCAGGAGCGCATCGCAGCGGGCGAGCAGGTCCGCGAGCGCGTGCCGGCGGTGGCCGTCCCGGACGACGAGGACGTGGAGTGGCAGCAGCTGGTGGCCGCCAACCGCGACGCCGGGTGCTTATCCTCGTCAGTCCTGCCTCCATTCCATCTGGTGCTGCCCCTGGACATTGGCTGCGCCTGCGCCTCTTCATAAGCCAGTGCTGTGGGTTGTCTCCAAAGTGGGGACGCAAGGCCTTATCCTGCAAGCCAAGTACGCCGTGAGCCCTGCTTTTCGGACTACTGACATCGTCGCCCGGCGAAGCGTCACGGCGCCCCTCTCCCTCTGCAGGACGCTGACGGTGTGCGTGAGAAAAGTTGTAAAAGTCAAAGGAAAATATCTTCTTCCTTTAGTGCCTATTTGTTCATCCACTAAACTTACTACATTTGATTTTATTCCTCCTATACTACCTTTTTGGTATTTACGGAATTTCGTGCGTTTTGGACTTAACATATAAATAAATATAATATAATAGTTCTTCACAAGTTTGTGGACGCGCAGGTACACGTCGGGCACGGAGGCGGGCGGCACGCAGGGCGGGGAGGGCATCGTACGGCCGCGGTTCCCACCGGAGACCGTGCGCATGGTGCCCGCGTGGCCGCCGGGGCTGCCGGAGCCGCTGGCGGCGGACGCCCTCATGATCTGGACGTTCTTGCGGGTGAGGGCATCACCGAGTTGCACCCTTTGGCTGACACCACGTTTTGGACACGTTGCTCAACACATTGGAACGCGCCCTGTGCTCAGCTCTCAGCCTCTGAAAGGACACTGCAGCCGTGGTATGCTCCGACCTGTCATCATATCTGTGGAGCGTGGGTCCCGGCAATGGTTGTTGGTCTTGGCACAGCTACAGAGGGCACATTTAGCCCTATAGGCCACTTCCGAGGTTGAACTTACCGCGGTGCGTATGCGCAGGACTTCGGCCCCGATGTCATCGGCGTATGGCTGCCGACGGTGGACGAGCTGTTCGCGGCGCTGGCCGGCGGCGGGGAGCCGCGGCTGCTGGGCGAGATCCACGTCGCGCTGCTGAGGGTCGTGCAAGTGCGGCTGCTACCATCGTCTATGCACAGATATAACCACGCAATGACAGGCAGCTACTCAGCAGGTTGTCCGCCGCAAAGGTCGAAAGCTCTAGATAGTTCTCGACCTTATGGCCGTTTCCCCAAACAGCAGGGATGGTCTGGTTGTGCATGAGGGCAACAGCATAGTCCATGCCTGCACGACAGCAAGGCGCAATAGCAACCGAGACGCCGGCTGCTCGGCATCATGATTCTGCTGACACACAAATTCACTCGCGCGCAGGCGGACATGGAGGAGGCGCACGCGACGGGCGCGGCCCAGGCGGGCGTGGCGGTCAGCGCGGCGGAGCGCGGCGCGACCGGCTGCGCCAGCTGCCTGGAGGAGGCCTGGCACTGGGGCTTCGAGCTGGACTGCTGGCGCGCCCACCTGGGGCCGCTCACCTGGCCGGAGATCCTCCGTCAGTGGGCCATCGCTGCAGGTATGCATATCGTACCGTGCTTTGCACGCGCTGTAGCAACAACATGGCGCGTTATGGCCTGCGAAGGCAGGTAGCTTGGCTGAACACAGGTGCGTGTGATGCATGGCAAGACAGCAGTGAACTGGCAACAGTGTATCAGGGTTTACGCGATGGTTATGATCAACGTGGTGCGTGCTGGCCGATGAGACCCAGGATGCATGGCAAAGCTGCCATGTACGCAATGCATACCCTACACCCGCAGGGTACGGGAGCAGGCGGCCGCGGGTGCGGAAGGCGGCGCGAGAGAAGATGGGCACCGAGGGCGAGGACGTGGTGGCGGACCCCAGCGGCGGCCTGAAGCTGCGCATGCCCATGCGCATGGGCATCGGCACCGTCAAAGCCGCCGCCTGGCACGTGCGTTTCTGGGTCATCCCGCCAACCGGTGCTCAGCCAAAAGTGGCATGCAAATGCAAGTCATCTCCCTTTGTCGTCTGTTTATGCTGTTGCATGTGCGCTGCCGGGTTGAGTCGCGATGCTGCAGACGGATGTAAGACCGGGTTCAGCGCAGGGTGGATATCCCGACGCTGCGAAAACTGAGCCAAATCCCGTCGGTGCAGGTGCTGGCGGAGGTCGACGCAGACGGCATCAACACGGCGGAGCTGGCGCGCCGCATCCAGCGGTCCGGCCTGCGCGACCTGCGGTCCAGCAAGACCCCGGAGGCATCGCTTGCCGGGGCTCTCGCGCGGGACGTCATCTTCTGCCGCGTCGCGCCGTCCACCTTCGCCCTGCAGGCTGTCGTCAACTATGAGCGGTGCGGCCCTGTCACCATAAAAGTCAGGAGGGCATGGGTTGTAGTATTTGCCAGCTGTTGTCCGCCTTTTGGCCGTGGACAGCGTGTAGACCTGCCGGTCTTTTGGCTCTAGTCTAAGCAAGCGGGATGGGTTGTGTGCTGGAGCTTCTCAATGGCGTTGTTGCAGCCATCAGCGGACCTATCCCTGCACCGTTTTGCTATGACGCACGACTGGAGCGGTGAGAAGCCCTCTCTTATTGCGTGCAGGAATGCGCTCGCCCAGGCACAGCAGGCAGCGGCGCAAGCCATTGCTTCTAAGGGCAAGGACGGCAGCGCGGCCGGCGACGACAAGAAGTTGCCGGTCAAGCAGGAGGCCGGGGCAGACACCAAAGATGGCGTCAAACCTCTTCCACAGGTGCAGCACTGATCAAACCCAAGCTTGCTGGCAGTGTCTGCCTGCTGTACGATGCAATACATTCCGGGAGCATCCACGCACAGTAGTGAACCTGCCAAAGACCCATGCCCAACTGCATTGAAGTACATCAACACAATAGCTGCACCTTGACAATCACAACTCTGCTGCCGCGCAGAGTGCTTCGAAGCGCAAGGTGGAGGTGGTGGAGGACGATGCCGCTGGCAAGGCGCAGCAGCAGCCGGGCCAGGAGAGCGGCGGCGAGGGCGACGATGACAACGAGAATGACAACGATGATGAGGACGAGGATGAGGAGGCCACCGAGGTGAGGCCGTCAGCCTGGGACTGGGTGTGGTTAAAGGCCCGAACAAGACCTGAACTGCTGCCCTCAACTGGGCGCTTCCTGTGGTCTTACACACAGGCATTATCTGGAGTCATGCTCTTGAGGCGCTTTGCCGTGCTTTGCAGATGCCGACAATCGAATGCCCGCATGATCTCACTGGGTTTGGCAGCGCGGACTCACAGTTGGCACTGCTCCCGTTGCATAGGCGAAGGGCGTGGAAGGGTCGCGGTCCAGCTGGGTAGCCGTCCTGCAGAGCGGTGCGTACCGGGACCTGACCGCGGAGCAGCGGGTGGCCGCGCTGACCGCGTGGCACAGCGCGCTCAGCGCCCGCGTTAAATGGCCTGTCTTGGGTTTCCGGAATGTATAGGTTGCGCAAAGCTTCGCTGTGTGGCAACGAGGACATACGGCGTTCCTTTCACTGAATTAGTACAGGCAAGCAGATGGTCTCAGCGGTTGTGTGCCTGACGTTGCCAAACAAGCCACGCAAGCAAGTATGATGCTGCCCTTGAGAAAGTCAAATGCATCAAGTTTACACGGACGTTTGCATCGAAACGTCACCTGAGCTGCCCGACCTTGACGAAGCATAGATTCGCCAGGCGCTCCGCCAGCACTATGGCGGGGAACTTAGGGTTCTTCACGCGCAGCCCTGACAGCGGCTCCATAGCAGAGTCTGGCCGCTGGCCCCGAGCGCGTGCACTTGCGGGCTCAGCAGGATGGCTCTCCGCACGCCGCCCAAACGTCGCTGGACCTGCGGTCATACCGGCCCTGCTCTGCGTGACGTCAGCAAAGTGAACACAAGTGCAAGAACGGTGCACAGACTTGAGAGAGGCGTGTCTGTAACAGTTGGTACCCTAGCCAGCATCATGACGCACGTACACCACTGCCGCAGGCATGTTTGCGGCGAGCGCGGCCCGCACCCGCGGTGCTGGGCGCCGGCAGACGTCCTGTCGCGGCTGCGGCGTCCTGTCCTGAGCCTCTGCTGGTCGCCTGTGCTCCTGCTGGACCGGCCGTTGTGGTAGGGGCCGACGGGGGAGGGGGTGCTTCGGCCGCGAGACCATCGGCGAGGGCAGCCAGCAGATCGGGCTCATCGCCACCCTCCGCACGGTCCCCCGGAGACGGGCAACCGACCTGAGCATTGGCCGGGATGTCCAGCATCACGGTCTGGCTTTGCATGTGAAAACAGCTTCACGAGTCAGATTGCTGGGTTTGAACCTGCAGAGGGCTTTGCAGTGGCAGTGTGCTAGCTGCGCAGAGCGAGATTGACGCAGAATCGCATTGGTCGCGCCAGGCGGACAACCGCACAGCAAGGCATGCTTTCTAGCACAAAAAGTCATTTACAATGCAGTGTACGTGACCGTCACACCGCTGACGTGCACTGCGCAATCACTCAAGCAGGGTAGCTTTCAGCACCAGCTTGACGCTGGCATAGTCCAGTCCTAACAGTCAAGTGCTACTCTCAACGGCGCTCGAAAAAAGTGCTAAAACCGCGCAACTATCCTGATTCCCTCAGGCTTCCTTCAGGATCGCCTGGACGCCAGCCAGACCCTTGCCCTTGGTGTCCATCGTAGCGTCCATGCCCGGCTTCAGGATGCACTTGACGCACTGCGAGCTTGCACAAAAGCGCATCAGGGACAGCATAAGTCGAGCATGCCGCATGCAGGCCCTGTTTTCCTCACTCATCGCAGTGCCCATCAACAATGCACAGAGGTCAGCCAACGCCTGCTACTGCAGCGCTCGCATGGTGCTCAGCTCCGCCGTGCACACGTGACCTGTCTTTGATCTGCGGACCAAGCACGGCGGCCTCTTCGCCAACACAAAAGTGCTGCACCGACGGCGCAAGCGTCCCTGCACTCCATACATTTTGCAGCGGGCATGATTGCTGCCAATGGGGGTCCAGATGCGCGCCTCATCCGACTTGTCGTTGAAGATTTTGTAGAAGTGCGGCGCCATGTCCAGCGGCCCCACGTGGCTGATGACGATGGTCGGGTCCATCTCGCCTGAACTCAGAGCGGTCAGGTCAGGTCAGGTCATAGCAAGCAAGGCGCTGGAATCCTGCGTGCGGCCCGTGCTAAGGCTGCTCGACGCCATGCCCCTGGCGGCTTGCTTCATGCGCTGAACGCCATGCCCAGCTGGCCCTGGACATGCTGCTGCTTACCAGCGATTGTTGCTGACGTCATGCATGCGAGTAGGCTCGATCCAGACGGGGGTCACATCAATGCGGTTGTGCCGCGCGTGCGCACCCTTGACAATCTTGTCCAGCAGCATGTGCCAGAAGCGCTGCACGTGCGCCTGGCCGCCGCGCATCGTCATCGACTTCTCCATGAACGCCCTGCATGCATGCAGACCATTGCGTTTATGCTGCATGGCCGACACCAGCATTACTGGTTTGTCTCCGACGGGTGCGGTCATCACTGAGCGCCATCAAGTGACAACGCAGGGCTCTGCTAGCACGAGGAGCTCACCCGATGTTGAAGTGCGAGCAGAACCCGGCGTAGACTCCGATGTCCGACACGATGCCGCCCTTGCGCTGCACCGCGGCAAGAGCAGTGTCACCAACCAGCCCAGCGTAAGCTGTGTACGTAAGCACCGCTGAGGCTAAAACCTCTTGCAGCATCCGTGCACCTCGGCTATGCCTATGACATGATGGCGACGCACCGCCACTATGAGTGAGGTGGCAAGCAAAGCGCAGGATGTTTCCGCAGGGCGATATCGATGACTGCCGAGACTGAGGCCAGGGTCAGAGAGGGCCAAGCGCTCACCACGGTGCGGATGAGGTCGTTCATGATGGCGGAGGGGTCGGTGTCGCCGATCAGCTTCTCCTTGAACTGCGTCCACTTGCTGCGAAGGGACATCGAAGCCGCTCAGCCTGCTCAGAGTGACATCTCAGCCCTGTGAGAGCGTGACGCAACAGCTGTGTGTTCGCCAGTTGGGTACCGTGCATAACTGGCATGCATCTATAAAGGAAACCAGAGCGCTTCCTCAGCATTTGCTGTAGCCGAACAACAACACACTGCCTGCAAAGAGAGGCAGACGCACTCCATGTAGTGCATGCCGACGCATTCGATCCCGACATCCGGTCCTGCACGAGCTCAGGAGCGTCGGGTCAGGCTGAGACTTCACTTTGAACTGCATCCCGTCATTTGCGCATGTTCATAGCATCGCAAAAACACGACCCTGCAAGAAACTCTACCTGTCTGAACGCTACAGTTTACTTGGCCAGCGCAGGAGGCAGGTACAGGCATAGTTGGATCTTGCTAGCCTTGTCGGAGCTGACCCCAATCCCGACCTGAACCCTAATTCTAACCCTCAGCCGGAGGCAGCGCACCGTACGGCAGCTTCTCGCGGACCTGGTCGTAGATGGAGCGGTCCTTGAAGTTGATGCACTCGATGTTGGGCATCGCCTCCTTGGCGCGCTTCAGACGGTACTCCACCTGCGGTTAGTGAATGTAATGAAAGTAAATGTAGAAGATCTCTCTCTCTGCTCCCTCTGCGGATGTACGCTCAGCAGGACGGTAAAGCTATGGGAAGCCCGGTGCACGGCAACTCGGGTGCATGTACACCAAGTCGCAGAGAAATCATCTACTGCTGATTGCCCTGCAGCTGATGCACCATGGCACGGTCAGCGACATGACACAAGGTGGGAACCGCAAGCAGGCCGTGACATGGGCATATTGCGGTCCACGTGCACGCAAGGCGATACCTCATCGATGATGAGGACGCGCGAAGCGCCGCGGTGGAAGGCGCAGTATGCCGCCAAGATGCCGACCGGCCCCGCGCCCCTGCGCATTGACACACAGCGCACGGCTCAGCATCTAGAATCACCGTGTACTTTCGAATCCCCAACCCATCTGCGGCGCAGCGGCTACACAGCTCGACGGCAAGAGCTGGCACGTGCATGGCTAGTGCCATCGGGGCAGATGCTGCAACTGATGCTACCCGCAGCATGACAACAGCAAGGCCGACTTAAGCGCAGCTGTGTAATCTGATGCAGAGCTGGCTGACAGAACAAGGAGTAGCTCGTGAAGCAGTATTTGCAGGAGTGTGCACGTGCGGTTGCCCAAGCAAGCGTTCTGCTCCTCCGCATCCTGCCACGGCTGCCTCCATGTGTCCCCGCAGCCCCAGCATCAGTGCATGAGCTGGGCTTCGATGCTGAACGCTGGCAGTCCTGCTGTTGCCATTGCACTAAAACCATCTCTATGAAGCAACAGGCGAACGCGGGGTGGAGGCACACCAGACAGCGACGGTGTTGCCCTCGCTCACCTCGCCCATCTCAGTTCCCCACCTGCGGTGCGGCCACAGCATGACACCGGACACCAGCCTTGCCGCCGACAACTTCCGTATGCTTGGACGTCTTGGCTTCTAGGCGGGTGCCGAAAGCAGCTGTATCGGCAAGCGTGCTGACAGTGGGCGGTGAATGTGTGTGCGTCATGTTGTAGCCGTGAGGCACCTCACAGTTGTGTGCGCGAGACAAGTGCTGTGTCTCACATGTTGAGCAACACAGAACCCCGGGAAGTGCTTTTCTGACAGGTCGGAGAGTGCGCAGACAAATTCAGACAAGCTGAAACTGGGACAGCTCGACACCGCTCGTGCCGAGCGCTCACCAGGCTGTTGGCAGGATGTCGCTGAGGAAGACGTACTTCTCGTCGGGACCGGAGTTGGGCAGCTTGAGCAGATTGGTGTCCGCTGCGCAGACACGTCGCCATCAGCGTGCATTCCGACCCCGGCATCATCAGGGCCATATGCAGCAACGGGTCGTTCAGGTGGACGCTCAATCAACATGCAGGATAGGTACTGGACCCGGCGAGCGAATGATGGCAGCTTGTACTCCGGACATGGAAGTTCCAGTCGATTAAATACGACGTCAGGGTGTGCGGAACAGCGGGTCGCACCGAAGATGACACGAGCGTACTCGGCCTGGCCACCTTCGAAGCCGCCCGTCAGGTGACTGCAGCCACAAGCAAGCGAGTGGTGAATGAAACCTCGTCGGCATCCAACTCACCGGCAGCGGATGCCAAAGACAAGCTACATGGATGGCCAGGGTGCGGGACACTGCACACTGTGCAGGGTGCGACCGATACTGGCAAGGCTTACGACGGCTGGTGACTTGGGGGTCACGCCCAGCTTGTGTTGTGGTGTCGCATCCGCTAGCTCTGCCGAACAGAGGCGTTCAGCAAGCGTCTTGACCAGGTTCTTGAACCCCAAGCTGTAGGGTTCACAAGGAAAGGCATCACGTCATGGCAGCTGCCTGACACATCTTAACCCTCTGGCTCAGACCCTAAA
>JAABUX010007562.1_pt1 | contig 12715 bp, 20 predicted proteins | sample 5561851 | NCBI WGS metagenome assembly JAABUX01 (sample SAMN10711883, study PRJNA513361) | rock metagenome | isolation source: Antarctica rocks | place: Antarctica: Victoria Land, Richard Nunatak red sandstone | collected 2016-01-03 | reverse complement strand
AGATTCCCTGAGAACAGGGAAAACTTACTTACTCTTCCCTGCATGTGCGGCAGGCTGTCTACCTGGACCTGCGAGGGCTACAGGGGCTGTACCGCTTCCATGTGGAGGCCGCGCGCGTGACGACTGTGCTGCCTGCGGTGGACCTGGTGCTCTCGGACCTGTGCCAGGCGACCTGGCCCGACCTGCACGCAGGGCTTGCGCGCGCCCTCCTCGGAGCGCTTGCGCAGGCGATCCTTCGAATCCTGCTCCATGGGGGTCCGCAGAGGTGCGAGCCTGCTAGTTCCAGGTTGCGTGCCTGGGCTGACTGCTTTGGCTGGCCGCCCGCGGAGGTTGGCTCACGCTGTTCTGTGCCGCAGGTGGTTCATTGCCGAGGACAGCGGCCTGCTGCGGGAAGGTGCGAGGCTGTTGCCTGCAGTGCGTGCTGTCAGGTGACGCAGCGCCGTGACCATCCTTGGGATGGCTGCTGCAGACCTGGACCAGGTGGTCGCGCTGTTCCACTCGGACGGCGACGGACTGCCAAAGCAGGCCATCCTTCAGGACATGTCACGCCTGTATGGCCTGCTGGATGTAATGAGCCTGGACACCAGCACGCTCATCGCCAAGTATCGGGTGCGTCCGCAGGCTTCTGCGCTCTTGCTGCCCTTTCATGCATCTCGTCATTCGGTCGAGCTGTGCATCGTCGCTGTCTGCTCCTTGCACATCTTGACGGTGCTGTGGCATGCAGGCTCAGCCTGCAGACGCAAACGCGCTGGGCGAGAGGGAGATGCTGCTCAGCGTGCTGGCGCACAGGGCTGACCGCGCGGCGTCAAAGTGGCTGAAGAAGGAGTTTGCTTTGCCGAAGCGGACAGGAACCACCCTGGGATTCCATGCTTTCAGCACCTTGTCCCGCTTCGGTAAAGCCAAGTCCTGAAGCACAGCTGCGGTGCAAGCCGGATGCCGCACGACGGCATGCACCGCACCCGCAAGGCACCTGCTGGGTCCTCACATCAGGCCCCTCCGCCTGCTCTTGTCGTACGCGGTGCTCACCTGCACAGCCGCGGTCATGTCCACCCCCAGCGCTCTGCCAAAGCATGCGCATGAGGAGGCAGGGCGGAAGGTCTGCGCACAGCGAGCAAGCCCACCTTGTCCACGATCTCGTTGACGGAGTGCACGCCCTTTGTGATGCTGGTCATGTACACGGCCAGCATCGCATCGCTGTATTCCTGCGCGAGCGCGGGCGCCAGTGGTGCCGTCCAGGACAGGCCTGAAGCTCAGTCGTGTGCAGGACAGGTGCGTGCGGCAGAAGCCCACCCACCGTGGAGTAGTCGCCATAAAACCCAGATGTCTTGACGGCAGGCAGCCGCCGCACAAGGCTGGCGGTCTGCTGCACGATGGCGTGGTCATACGCGACCTCGCCTGTGTTTGCACAGAGCCCCGTTTAATGATCGCAGTGCGCAGCAGGGTCAGTGCATGGGGGGGCTGTGCACGTCCGCACCGGCTACCATCTTGCTGAGCAGGCTGTGCAGGAGAGTCAGCCGTCCTGTCAGCATTGTCAGGGCTGCGTGCAGCGACGTGAAGTGCGCCATGACTGCGCCCCCGCAGCTTCACCCATGTGAGTGCAGGCCCACACACTTGGCGCGACCCAGCGCTGCAGCCAGAGCCGGCGCACGCTGGTCGGTGCCCTTGTCATTGCCAGACGGCAGCACCTTGGCGACCTGGTTGATGCCGATGCGCTCTGCCTCCGAGGTCTGCAGCCGGGAGCGCGTATCAGGGCCGCCACCGTATGCTGGCCGGCAGAACCTGCGGCGCCTCGCAAGCCAGGCGACACAGGCGGCCCATACCTCGACGGAGTATTTCGAGTGCACAAAGACACTCTGCGGCAGGCCGTCCACAGAGTGCAGCTCTGCGCGCCATGCATGGATGCTATGCGACCAGGGCAGCAGGCGCCCCTGCAATGCACAGCGAGGCGGGCCCGCACCGCTCTCAAAGAGCAGGACTGGCAGCTCCTTCTGCGCCTGGTGCAGCCTGATGTTCATCAGCAAGAAGACGGGCGACTCGTTCATGGCCATCACCTGCGCTGCGTGCACACGTAAGTGGGTGCACCTTGAGCGCACGGCAGCTCAGGCTGTTGACACAGGCGTGAGCAGAGCTGTGCGTGCTGGCGCACCCGCCGATGGACGTGGATGTCTGTCTCACGCACCGCCGAGCCAGTCGCATACCAGCCTACCACGTCCAGGTGCGCAAACGTCTGCTTGTCTGGACGGGCAATGCAAGCCTCAGCAGTGTGCGGCCTCTGAACGTAGGTGCGCCGCAGTGTACAGGCGCGCAGGCGTACACTGCTCCAGCTTCTTCGACAGGAACGCCTCGTCGAGTACAGTTGCACCGCTGCCGTCGACCTCGTGCCTCACCTCGAAGGAGTTGCTGACGTCCACCACGCGTCCCGCTTGCTGCCCCAACAGGCAGCCCAGAACGCGCACCTCGTCCGCATGGCTGCCACTTGCTACTCTGATTCGCGTGGCGTGGTCGCTGATGTTTATGAGGACAAGCTGCGCGCACGAGGAAAGGATGCGCAGGAGTCATGAAGAGCGCAGAACTGACTACCCGAGGCGGGCAAGTGCGCGGCGCACGCACGGGGTGCAGGCGAAACTGCAGGCCCGAGCTCGACTGCCTGGGCTCCTCCGACCTCCCCACCTCCATTCGTCCACCACCGGCAGCCGGTGCAGCTGCTAGTCTGTGAGCAGAAGAGTCACCAGGCACACCTTCAATTTGTACTCGAGCGAATGGAGGGATCCAATGTGTTAGCATGTAAATCCTGTTGGTCACGACGTCGAAATGGGTCTGTGCAAGGTGTCGCCACCTGGTACCTGCCGGCGCCCCTGCGTGCTAAACTCCTGTCACAGCAGGTTCTTGCGTCTTGCCAGTGGCAGGCAAGTCGTACACCCGCGCTCCTGATGTCCATCTCAGCGGAGGCGCTGCACCCGCTGAAACGCATCGCTCTACACTTGCAGAGTCGCTGCTTCATCCTGGTATGCTCGAACTTGGATTGCCTGGCATTGCGTGGGTGACTGCTTGCCCTTATCCGTGCCCGAGTATCAGCGATAGCGGCTAAATGCCTCAAAGTTTGCATGCTTGCACACAGCAATGTCTTCAGACGGCCGGCCAGCAAAGCACACATGGCCGTCTTTGGGACTGCACCACTCCAAGCAAGCTGGACCATCCAGAGCGTTGCATCAGCGACAGGACCCTGGCCCCCGTCATTGTGTGCATCGTTGTGTGTAGATGCAAGTTGTGCATGCAGACCTTGCAGGAGTATGAAACTGCAATGCAAGGCTCCGAGCAAGCAACTTTGGCCTTCCACAAGTATATGTTCATGTATATACATGTCTTCTTGGGAGCACTGCCATATCGTTAGCACCTGCCTTGCCGCATCACGCTGCGCAACTCATCGCACAACTGGCTATGAGGGTACGGCCATGCGTCCCTTGCGGGCCTCTGTGTGGGTGGAAACCAACGCTAGTGGGGAGTTAGTAGGACATACCCGAAGATCAATTAGTGTGGGTGGAAACCGAGGCGACTCGCATTTTAGACAAGCCGCGCGCGTAGCCTCGCAGCGACTGTTGGCGTGTTCAATGCTCAAAAACGCTCAAAGACGTGCTGGTGTACACGAGGTCTCTGCACTGCGCCCATGTGCGTGCGTAGCACGGGTGAAAACTGGGTAGAAAATGTCTGCTCGACACGACAATCTCATTTTGTGTCCCGGTGGAAGGGCACGAGGGGCGCACAGCCATTGCCAGGTTATGCAATGGGTTGCGCATCGATCGCGGCGAGACAAGTTACGTCAATGTTGATCGTGCTGCACCATCCCCGTGCACAGCTGAGGCCCAGGCCCAGGATTGCATGCAGACCAGGTGGCTATAAGTAGGCCAAGCAGGGCCCACTGTGCATCAAACAGGGTGCCCCACGCACCTTCACGCCAATTTCGCCCACCTTTTGTGCAATACCATGAGGCAATCAAGTGCCCCGCCACTGCCTGTGAAATTGTCGCCGCCTGCCATGTGCTGCATGCTTACGCATTTGGGGCGTCTGCTGCCTTACTGCGGACGCTTCACCGTCCTGCTTCGCCTGGGAGCCTGCCGCGTTGCTGCCACCAGCCTCGCCGCGTTACAATGCGTACTTCATTGCATCATCTGGGTGGCCGTGCGCGTCTCTTGGGCTAACTGGTGGGTGAGTTGGGTTCCACCCACTAATGGGGATAAAAACGTTGGTTTCCACCCACTAATGGGGATAAACCCGTGCTAGTGGGCATAACCATGGGACACTTGATGTCCTGTGGAGTGACGTTGCTGGATTTTTGCAGTTCGCTCACACGCTTGCTATTGCTCTAGGCAGGGCGCATGGTGCGTGCTGGGCTACATGGGCAAGCAAGGGTCCTGCAATTTACCAGGGCGGGCCACTTGGGTGGGTGGTTGCGCGAACATTAGCTGATCAGGTGGGCGGAATCCACCGCTGATTACGTGAAAATGAGCCTCAAGGGTCAAAAGCGACATAGGGTAGTGAGAGTGAGGATGTAGAGCAGGGTGGGTGGAAAGTGGGTGGGTGACGTGGATGTACCAGTGCCACGAGCGCCACGGGTGCTTAAAGTTGTGATGTGCAAGGCCGCATGAACAGGAAGAACTGCCAGCAAACGACCGTACAGTTAAACATGAACAGAGGGCTGGTAGAGCCGAACGGACCCCCCACCATGGGAAAGAGGGCCCGATGGCGGCAATATGGCCGGAAGAAAAGCTCCAGCGCGCAAAGGGAACACCATGAGATCTTAAGCAGCCGGACTGTGAGGCCCGACGGCCCAGGTCCATGATGGGGCCACCGCAGCGCGGGTTCCGCCTGCTCCACCGCAATCAGCCCGGGGGCGGAATGATAGGCAGTACACCGCACACGTAAGCACTGTGTAGCGCACCCGGCGTGCTTGTAATGAAGCATGACTGATTTTTGGCAGCAAGCGTAGACAGTGTGCGCCGCTGCCGGGGAAGGCGGCCTGCGCATGTCCCATGTGGTGTAGCTCAACATCCCCACGTAACGTGAAAGACCGTGTGGTGTGTTGAGAGTGTGCTGAGTGCACATTTTATGGGTCTGCTAGATCACGTGGCTCGCATCCTCAGTAGTCGCCATTCGACGAAAATTGGATGCTGCATGTGCAAGGATCATGTCGCTTGGCCTTGCATACAGGGGCATCATGCCGGGTCAAAGGTACAGGCATGCACGGCGTGCCTTTGCACAGCACGCAGAGTGCGTGGTGGTGAAGGAGTGCAACCGTTTGTGTGCAACGCATGTTGCTGAGTAGTTGCCTTGTCATGAGATGATGGCCTGCGAGTCTGCCTTCTATGTGGGAGGCATTGTTGTCAGGTCAGACCGGCACTTGAAGGGGCAAACAACTTCTTGAGGTCTTGCAAGACACGCACGTTGGGGACGTCAGGTTGGACGGCAGGACAGCGCAGGATGAGGCTGGATGACCGCAGGTGTGAAAGTAAAGTACAGCATGCACACGCTCTGAGTGGTCTGTAACATTAGAGTGCTCGAAGAGTTGCTAATGGCCGGCTGAGCCTGGATGACGTACGAGCCACATGTGCCCTGGTGTTATACGGAAGAAGGGCAACACATCCTTCCAAAGAACTCGCAATGCCGGGTGCGCCGCACAAGGTGCGCGATGCTATCCTGTGAGCCCTGTATTGTGCGGCTAAGCAACACAGCGCACCCTTCCTTACAATTACCGCGCAGAGTCCGCGAAAGCGCACTTTGTGCATATGGACCTGTGCGCGCCACTGCCGGAGCTGAACGTGGGCAGCACGTGGCGACATTCCTAGGCGACTACTCAAAGTTCTCGGTCATGCGCCTGCTGACCCGCAAGGCTGATGTGTCTGCCATGGTGAAGAGAGTGCTGACCATGATGGAGACGCAGTGTGGCCACCGCTGCAGTGTCGTCATGACCGAGAACTTGTAGTATCGTCGAGGAATGTCGCCATGTAGATGCAGCCGCCCACGGACGGCTCGGGCAGTGGCCTGCACAGGTCCATGTGCACCAAGTGCATGGGCGCTTTCGCGTCCTCTGCGCGGTCAATTGTAGGGAAGGGTGTCCTGCTCATGCTAAACCGCAATATAGGGCTCACAGGGGGGGCATTGCGGACCTTATGCGGCGCACCCGGCACTGTGACTTGCGCGTGGCAACTGAGGAAGAAGTGTTGACCTGCTTCTTCAATGAAATGCCAAGGCACCACCCTGCAACTCGTATGTAGTCCAGGCTCAGACGGCCATCAGCACCTACACGTGCATCTCAGTAATGTTATTTACCACTCAGATAACCTTGTTCCAGTCACTTGCAACCACCATGACGCCACCCGATACCAGCATCAACTTGACTCCACCATCTTGCGTGCCCACTTGGACACGGTAAGCACATGAATTGCTCGCGCCGGCAGGCTTGACCTGTTCACAGCCGCCGTGACGATGCCCAATCCATCCCTCCTTCCGAGCAATGTCGTCTGCACGAGAAGCGGCGCGCCGCTCCTCTGCTGCCAAGCGCTGGCCCTCCTGCAGCGCCGCCTCTACGTCACACCCACAGCCTTTCGTCCTCTAACAGGCTGCGCCTCCTCACCCAATCTTCCGCATGCTACACACTCCCCATGCCCCACACCAGCACAACACTCACCGTCTCGCGCCGAGCGAGCAGTCTCCTCCTGGCCGCGTGCATTCTCCTCCAGCTCGCCCTTACACTGCCACGCCTTGGGCGGCACTCCGATCCAGCGGCGGCCGGCGCGGCGCAGGTCGGCGCAACCACGACCTGGCGCCTACGCCGCCTGCCGTAGGCAATCCAATTCACGGCTTGTGCTGCCAAACGTGCCTGCTCTATCCCCACCAGCAGCAAAACAGACCATACCAGGACCAGCGCTCTTGCCACGGCCCGCCTGCGTGTAGCAGAACCCGCTGCACAGCTTGCCTCCGTTGCAACAGCAACACAGCCATATATGCAACTATCTGCACACATCACCACAAGCTCAGGAGGGCGCTACGTTAGCCAGTCACCTCCACGTTTCGGCTGCGCGTGCTCCGTCCATGCATCTCCGCACTCAGCCTCTTGCTTGTGCGCCACCCCAACAGCACCTGCACAACCTCAGCCCAGCTTGGTTGTGCATAGCCAATCTCCCCGTATACAGGCATGCATGTGCAGCTCACATCATATTCACAACAATGACAGGCAGCCCTGCCTCATCAAGCGCTGCAAGTGCAGCGCACTCCCTACAGCAACCTGCACTGCACTACAGATAGGCACCTACCTGTGCAGGGCGTCTGATCCAGCTCAGCATCCCGATACGCAGGATGCAGCAGCAAATAACAGGCATATCTGCGTGAGTAACCACGTCAGCCGTGCCACTCGGCTCCTGGCACGCGAGGTCCACTACGCTGGCCTGGCTGGCAGATGCCTCAAGCCTCCACCCGTGCCACTCGGCACTGTGGCTTCCTCCTGCGCGGGCACCTGCCTCTCTGCACAGGCACAACACAGAGCCCAATGGACTGCCAGGCAACAATTGTATACATTGCAATTGTCAATGAACGGTCGCCGGGTGAGCCAAATGAGCCAATAATTCAAAAAAGCACACGACAGACTCCGTGTGGCACAAGGGCTGCGGGATGCCCTGCACTTTCAGCAGCTGCATGCGCTGGCTAGGCACCATGATCTGATAGTGCCTTTCATGCAGGAGGACCCACATGGCCGCCTGCCCTTCCTCTGTGCACTCCTCACGTGCATTGTCGCAGCCCGCCCTACAGGCACAGCCACCTGAATCTCTGTGGGCAGCAACAACAATACGCAAGCTCAGCACACCCTCTGTAGTTGTGTGGCACTCGGTCACCAGCAGTGCCTTGCGCTTCTCTTTGTCCCACTCCACACAACCACGCCCAGCAGCACCGACTAGGTCAAACAGCCTAAAGCTCACGTCCTCCCCCTTCCTTAGGCTCTTCCACCAGGCCTTCAGCCTGCAATGCGAGTCGCCTCGGTTTCCACCCACTTATCTGCTGAACACCAGCAACACGTGCGCTCGTGTGACAAGGCAAGCAAGCAAACTCGCATCACACGCTGTCATGAGCGGCGCACATATTAACATTGTCTGGCTCCAGTGCTGCAGCTTCACCTGGCACAGCTATCGTGGAACAAATTCCCGCCCTCTGCGGTCAAATAACACATGCTGCTGCCAGACACGGGGTTTTCCGGTTTCTGGATAGACGCAAACGAAGGCTTATCCGGCACAAGTCATAAAGTATCTTCTTCACGGCAGCGTTTCGGCCCCTCAAACTTGTTATAAAATGCGAGTCGCCTCGGTTTCCACCCACATGCAGAGGCGTATTTGCGGTGTAAATGTTTTGTTTGCACCGCGCCATGCAGGCCATCAGATTGGGCCCCAATCATTGGGGCCCTTCAGCATGGCAGGGTGGGTTGTTCTGCGCACTCTGATATACCAAGGATCTCCCTATCCCGTGCACTGATCGCGTCTACCAACCAGGCATAAAATCGTGTGTCTAATCGACACATGGGCCTTTTTCCCCACTAGCGTTGGGTTCCACCCACGCGGACGCTCCGAGGACACGACCCTGCGCAGCGAGGTCACAGGAACGAGATTACAGGCAATGCTGGCTGCACTAAGAAGCGCCGGCAGGCCCGTCACATGCCATCAGCTGCACATGCGCAACTGGTCTTGCACCCCAGAAAGGGCCCAGGCAATCTCCGGTGTCATCCCAGTTTCCAGCAAGACCAGCGCAAGTAATAACCACAAGGCACTGGTGCCGCACTTGCAGCAGCCTGTAAGTGCCTCCTGTGCTGCGCGTCGACTTGCTAAGTCCCCGGGCGGCGGTGCACAGGGAATTTGCGGCTGCTCAATAGCTTGGAGCGGTCCATAATAGCAACTGCGGGTCGGGCAGGCCCCGCAGTGCGGCTACAGTCCGGTCTGATCATCAATGTGAGGCATGAAGCTGACTTCTGCCACTAGAGGCAGCCTGGACACCCCAGGAAACCAGCACAAGCCTCAAGTTGGCTGCTGAGCGACTATTGGGCCTGAAATGGCCATCGTGTGCGGTTCTGAAAAATCACCCTCTGTCAGGTGGCGCTCAGGCGCCTGCCATCCCTCGCGCTTTTCGAGTCGCTTAGTTTCGTCCCACTCCACCCGCAGCGTGTAGTGGTGCCCAGCATTTAGCCGACCAGATGAAAGAGCCTGGAGCTCAAGGCTTCCGGCTCCTTCAAGCTCTCTCAGTAGGCCGTGGGTGGAAACTGCTGAATGTGTCTTTCATTAGCAATACTCGCCCCGGAAGGCAACTTCGCTTCAGATGCTGTCAAGACCACCGGACGTATTGATCCTGTTCTGGCTCCATTAGCGCAGCTTAGCCTCGCGCAGCGAGTCCCTCACATATGAGTACAAGTACCAAAACGCAGACGTGCGCAACGCTACTGCACCCGTTGAAGACATTCCGTTGTGCGCCCCTGCACAGCCAAGACGGTGTACACAGCGCACTATCGTGCAGCACCAACATGCGCCTCTTCACAGCCACAACCGCCTCTGCTGCGTGCGACGGCCCATCAGCACAGCATTACCGGTGTGCAGCAGGTCCTCGGGCACGACACCCCAGGCAGTCGGTCAGTGTTGTCACGGTCCGTTGTACACATCCACGTTGAAGTGCTGCAGCTCGGCGTCCATGTGCATGTGCGACCCCAAGGCAAGGTTGCTGTCTGCAAGGCCGTGAAGGCCGTGTAGCTAATCAAAGGGAAGTGTGATGCAGACAGAAGATGCTTGTGAGTAATCCGCAGGCCCGGGTGGCCTGGATGACTTATAACCGTAGTCTATGATGCCATGTGAGCACTGCTCCACCTAGGGTGGAGCACGGAAAGGAGTGCGGAGAGCAGGACGGAGCAAATAGCAGTAAGCCGAGCAAGGGTGGTGAAGGAACTGTCTGTGGAGGCGAAAGTGTCCTTGCAACCCCCTGCACAGAGGTCTTGTCGTTGATTTGCTCAACGGTAGCATCACGGGTCGGAGTTGTTGTCATCGTTGCCTGATGTGCTACACAACGGTGATGGCTGCGGCGGTCAAGGCGGCCGATGCCCACACAATGCCTTCCTCGTTGGACGAAATAAGGTGGACAACACTAGCAAGGTGCTTGTCGTGCCGGTGTTCTGCATCTACTTCTGCAGCCTTGCTGGCAGACCACTTGCAGCTTTGCCGTAACCCGCCGACGCGTAATGTTGCAAACCATGGCACCTACTGCACCACCTGGCTACAGACGTGCGCCCCTTGCGTTTTGTTGTCCCTTATCAATGCTTATGCCAGGCTGTTTTTGGCATGCATGGGCTGGTCGTATATTCACCCGCAGCTCTCCCCCTTGCTGTGACTGCGTGCGCATAGCCCGCAGGACTGCATCCGTGGTATTCTAGTGGCTGCTTCCTATGCGGGAGGACGGAGAGTCAAGAGGGCCACAGGGGCGTGCAGCCGTAGCCAGAGGAGTGGAAAGTGGGTGCAAACCCATGGCTGTGATAGATCATGGACCGCAAGACCAGCAAGGCAGGTCACGACGTGAGCACTTTAGGATGGTGCAGCAACTACACCAACACAGCAGAATCTGAAAGCAGGCATGCCCGAAGTAGCATTTCTCTGTCCTCGGATTCAAAGAACTTTTTTCCCACCGCCGCAGTGGGTGGTGGGTGAACTGGTGTGCGAGTGAAGTAACAGCTTTCCGTGCGCTGTGCGGGGAATCTGTTTCTCGTGTGAACGCTTGCCTGCTATCGCGCTGCGCGAGGTGTACGTGTGTGGGTGTCATCGTCGCTTACTTTGCTGACGACTTGTCAGGTATGATCCCTTTGGCTGCTGCAGGAAGCCCACAAAAGACAGGCTCTCAGATGCTGTCAGTGTACGCATGAGTGACATCCGTATGTTACCCAGCTGCGCCTGCTCAAGCCAACGCAGGCTCTTGCAACAGGGCATGGTCAGGTTTTGCAGGGATGTGGGGGCCAGTAGCAGCAACCTCTTTGCCCGTAAGCTTCTGAATGAATGAATGAACTACAAACCGTGTGTCAGCCAACTTGGCCGCTTACGGCCGAGTCTGTTGAGGCTACGCGTTGTGCAAGCAGCAGGGCTACGCATTGCAGGGTTGCGCATCTGCAATGCGTAGCCCCTGCTCAAGGGCTGCGTCCGTAGGGAGCCAAAGTTGGCTCATACACGGTTGCAATTCAAATAGCAAGTTGGCTGATGTCAAAAGAACTGTCAACAGTTCATTCATTCATTCATTCAGTTGTGGGTGGTCAAGCAAATGCCTCCTGTAGAGCAGCCCACGCAACAGAGAAAGAGAGGGCGCCCGCCCGGCCGTAGACCAAGGACTGAAGCAGACTTTTCACAGGAAGAGACATGCTTTCCGTTCCTTCAGGTGGTGCGTGGTACGCTGGTTCACCCAGATGGCAGCGCCACAACGCGGGTGACCTTCCATGACCCTCTCCAGGATCGAGACGGTGATGCTGAGCCGCCGAGCCCAGAAGCAGCCAACGCCGCGGCACAGCCTGACCCGCAACCGCGCGCTCCCCCGGCGGACTGTGGCAAGCCCACCTGGCACCAAGAGCCGAGCGCCTGGTCTGCGGCCAACGACCACATCAACCTCCTGGGAGACCATGCGCACTGCCCGCTTGTCTACGCTGGAGACAGGTGTGCCTGCCGTGCCTCCGCTGACCTGTGCTTGACTGTCTGCTGCTGTGGGTGCCGTGTGAAGTGACCTACCTGACGAATTGCACCACGCTGACACACACTTGCGCATGCTCCAGACAGGGCATGTGGTGTGTGCCGCACTACGAGGAGAGGTGGCGTACGCTGAGCAGACTGCGCTTCAGCATCGTGCACCTGCGGGCACTTCGCGCTGGCAGCAAGCATCGGCTGGTCAGCTGGTGCAGCTGCCATGACAGCGTTGCGGAGGCCCTCTTCGACAACCAGGCGCGATGCAAGCATTGGCCTCCCTGCGCCCTCAGCCAACAAGGTTGTGCAACGCCTTTGCTGCAACAAATGCGTCTGTGACCTTTGCGCCGGGCGCACCAGGACCTGGACCGGAGATTCAGCGAGGTCACGGGCGACCTTCAGCCGTGCGCGTGTGCGACAGCTCTATGCGGTGCCCTGGAGCTGGGTAGCCCGTGGCAGCGCTGCAAGCGCAACGTGCTCGACAGCCTCCTGCACCCTGATGCTGCTGGGGCGCCGGAAGCGCCCGAAGTCAGCGAAGACGGCGTGCTGACTGTCTGCATCAGTGTGTGCGGCGAGCCCCTGCTGGCAGTCAGGCTGGCTGACAGCTCGTGGGGCCTGGTGACCGGCTACGACCTCCCGGTTGCGGGGCACCTGCGCTGCCTGCTCTGCAGTAAGCGCCACTGCCCGCACACCAACGCCCTGGATGATGGCGAGGGTCGGGCACTGGGGCATGCACAAAGTGGCAGGCGGCGGAGGCCCCACAGGCAGGGTCAGGTCGTCCGTGTCCACAATGGCGGCGTAGGTCAGGTACGACTGCGCCCCAGGGCACGGCGGCGTGAGATGGCGCGGCCGTAATGCAAGAACTGTAGATTAGAAGTGGGCCAACACCAGTGCAGCAGACACACGGACCACAGGCCGCCCGCGCTAGCCGGCAGACCTCACCCCTAAGCCCTGTGCATCCACAGCGGGAGCAGGCGGTAAAAAAT
>JAABUX010007561.1_pt1 | contig 12716 bp, 13 predicted proteins | sample 5561851 | NCBI WGS metagenome assembly JAABUX01 (sample SAMN10711883, study PRJNA513361) | rock metagenome | isolation source: Antarctica rocks | place: Antarctica: Victoria Land, Richard Nunatak red sandstone | collected 2016-01-03 | reverse complement strand
ACGCCAGCGTGATCGTGGTCTCGACGCGCGCGGCGGTCACGCGTCTGATGGCCTCGCTCAACGCGACGTGCGTGCTCACATGCACGATCCGTAGCTGTGGACTCGTCAGCAACATACTGACCTGCGTGGCACCGGTCCGCTCCGCCAGCAGTTCGGTGTGACCGGCATAGGCAAAGCCGGCCCGGTTCATGGCTTCTTTGTTCAACGGCGCCGTCACCACGGCGTCCACGTCCCCCGACAGCGCCAGGTCGCACGCCCGGATGACGTACTCCACCGCGGCTCGTCCCGCGGCCGCGCTGACCTCTCCGATCGGGCATGCGCTGGGCAGGGCGTTGGCGAGGTCCAGCACGGTCAGTGTGCCGGAGCGATAGTCTCCCGCCGCCGGGTCATCCACGATCGTGATAGGCAACTCCCCCAAGCCTATCCACTGCTGCGCGCGGGCGAGGATACGTCGATCGCCCACGATCAAGGGACGACACCGTTCATACACATCGTCGTGCCGTAGGGCCCGCACCACCACCTCGGGGCCAATACCCGCGGGATCGCCCATCGTGAGGGCAAGAAGAGGCGTGTCTAGCTGTCTCATGTCGGATTCCTTCGCTGTTGAGCCTGACGCCGCGACCATGCGCTCAGGGGCCCGCTCGCGTGATCCGCAGCAGGGTCTCTAGCACGGCCGCGTCACCGTGATTGCCCGCCTTCACGATAACATACCGCGCGGTGCCCTGGGCGTCGAGACCGTAGGTGAGCGGCATGCCCGGCAACAACTCGCGGAGGACCGTCAGGCGGCCAACCTCAAGCTGCGTGAGGACGCTGATCGCCGTGTCGCCGCCCACTAAGAGGAGCAATCCCGGCCGCAACCGGTCGATGGCGGACAGGGCCGCCTCCGCCAGCAGGGCGGCCGCTTGGCGTGCGTGCGGGCCGTCGAGCGCACGATCATCGGGCAGAGGCAGATGGAGCAAGAGGGTATCGGCCGCGTCGGGGAGGGACTCCGCGCCGACCTCGACCGTCCGCACCCCGCCTGCGCGCGCGGACGCGATCTGCACATGCGCCCGTCGACTACCGCTGCCGACCACCATCACGACCGGCCCGTCACACGCCGCGCGCCGTGCGGCGCGTTCCACCTCGTCCATCTCGTCGGTCCATGTGTCGCCCAGGGATGGCACCGGTGGCATGGTCAGGGTGAGGGCGCCGATCAGGCCGGCGCTACCGCAGAGCAGGGCCGCGGGGAGCGCCATGCTGGCCGCCTCCACGATCACACTGAGATCCGCGTCCGTCGTCGCATCGACGACCAGGAGTTGAGCGCCGCGTGCGCAGGCGCTGACCAAGCGATCGCCGAGAGCGCCACGACCCGCGCGAACGGCAGCCAAGGGAATGGCATGGACACGGCGGCGGGATTGGTCAGCGATCAAGGTCGGCGCATGGATGCCGGCGATCGGGACCGCTGCGCCGCCCAGATAGCCGTCGTGCAGGGACCGCTCCTGGGCCGGAAACGCCGGACAGATGATGGCCTGCGGATGGCCGAGCACGTCGAGCATGGCATCTAGCTCGCTGCCGATATGTCCGCGCAGCGTCGAGTCGATTTTCTTGTACCAGCGTGTGTGGGGGACGTCGATCAGGCCGTCGAGGACCGCGCGTACGCGGTGTGCCGCGTCGAGGGCTGATAGATGACGAGAATCGGACGTGACGGCCAGGCCTCCGCACGGCAACGGCGGCCGGGGAGGGCTCACGTACAGCGTGACCGGCAGTGCCGCAGCCCTGCAGCGGGCGGCGCAATCGGCCGCACCGGTCAGATCATCAGCCACAACGACGAACGAATCCATGGGAAGGGGTCGGTCCTGTCCTCGTGCTACCGGTCCTTGTTGTCTCTCTCGCAGTATACGGGACAGGCAGGCAGCCTCTGACAGGGGCATCACCGTCGTGTGATCGTGCGCGTGAGGCTGGGTGGACCCGTCCGAGCGGAGCACGCTACCAGCGATAGGGACGGCGGTGTCGTCAGGGTGCGTGCTCTGGCTGCCGGCGTGCCTATGCGCCCTTATTGCCATCTCCTGGTTCGTTCGGTGAGGACAACGGGGCGTGGTAAACAGGGGGGACATGGTTATACGGCGCGGCTGCAGCCCGTACCACGGGCCATGTCGTATAGTACAGAGAGGCAGCCAAAGCACCGGGCCGCGCCACCGGCCTGAGCCTCGTGGCATCCCCGCACGTCGTGGATCGCTAGCATAGAGAGAGGGAGTCATACGTATGGATGAGACGGTGCGCGTGCAGCGCTTGCAACACGTCAGTGTGCCGCGGCCGCGCGGTAGTGCCGACGCGGCGCGTCATTTCTATGGAGGCATCCTGGGACTCGAGGAGATCGCGATCCCCGCGACACTCGCACACCTCGACCTGGTCTGGTATCGCGTGGGGGACGATGAGCTGCACCTATTCGCAGATGAGCGCGGCGCCGGCCACGCCGCCCAGCATTTCTGCCTCCAGGTCGACGACGTGGAGGCGTTGCGGCATCGCCTGATCGCCGCTGGTTTGGCGATCGGCGAGGAGCCAGAGATCCCGAACCGGCCGCGCTTCACTGTCCGCGACCCCTTCGGCAACCTCATCGAGGCGACCACGATCCTGGGGGCCTATCGGTAACGGGGCGGAGCGTGGCGCCTGCGCATATCGCCGCGGTCTAAGGGCGCGATTGACGCCCCTAGACGCGACGTGCTACCCTGGCAACACCCGGTCGTAGCATGGGACGAGACCGGGCGACAGACGACGAGACCGGGCGACGAGTGTCGACGCCACGGACAATGAACGACAAGGAGCGAAGACTATGCAGTTCGGCGCGTCGATCTGGCCGTTCCAGTGGGAGCCGCCCTACGAGGAGGCGCTGCGCCGCATCGCGCGCCTAGGCTTCCGCGCCGTCGAGCTCATCGCGTGGGACCGCGACACGCTCGACACCTATTACACGCCGGACCGCATCACGGCCCTGCGCGCCCTGCTCGACGGCGACGGGCTGCGCCTCTCCGAGTTCGTCTACACACCGCCGGGCCTGGCCAGCCCCGACCCAGAGCGTCGCCAGGCCGCCGTAGAGCACTTTCGCCGCGCCGCCGATGTCGCGATCGCCCTGGGCGCGGACACGATCAACACCGTCGCGCCCTACCCGTGCGACATCGTCGTCCCACCCCTCACGACGCGACCACTCGCGCAGACCTGGACGACGGAGGTCCCGGCGGGGCTGGACTGGGCGGCCAACTGGCAGCACTACGTCGCGGTGACGCAGCAGCTCTGCGCGCTCTGCACCGAGCGCGGCTTACGCTACGCGCTCGAGTCGCATCCCTATCGCTGGGTATGTGGCGCCGTGTCCCTGCTGCGCTTGATAGATCACGTCGGGTCGCCCGCGCTGGGCGTCAACCTCGACCCCAGCCACATGTTCCCCATGGGCGATCTCCCACACATCGCGGCCTATCAGCTCGCCGGGCGCGTCTGGCACACCCATTTGTCCGACAACGACGGCACGACCAACGCGCATTGGCGTCTGGGCAAGGGCAAGATCGACTGGGGGGCGCTCCTGCAGGCCCTGCACGCGACGGGCTACACGGGCACGCTCTCGATCGAGTTGGAGGATGTGCCGGGGGTCGCGCGGCCAGGCCACAGCGCGACGGCGGCGTTCGAGGCAGAGAATCGCGCGTCTCTGGCGTACCTGCGGGCGCTGTGTGCGGAGCGGGGCATCCCCCTCGACGAGCGATCGTAGACGGGAAGCGGGCGGCTCGTCCACACCTGGGACATACTGACGATGCTTCTTGCCCATCGCTTCGTGGTCCGTTTCACCATCGCTTGTAGAGATGCCAGTAGCATCCGACTGGTCTGGTTTGAGCTAACCGCTGGTGCCTAACCCTACGACTAATAGTGAAAAGGACTACTTAGCACTACTTTGGCGACTTCCAAAATCGCCAGTCACACAGACCAGGTAGCATCGTCCCTACCGATGATTGTGCGGTTCACTGCGCCTCACTATCAGTTACTATGTCCGGTATGTCCGGGCGCTGAACCGAGAAAAGGGCATCACGCCAAAGTAGTGTTAGGAGCCTCTCCTAAATAAGGTGTCCATTCATTGAGGGTGGAGAGCATAGGTCCATTCGCCATGGAATGTCTCACGCACGAGATGTAGAGCCTGGAGTTCTGCGTTGGAGACCGTTGTCTTTATCGGATACATGTTGGTATCGACCACTGCGGCAACCCTCAACCCTCCCGTCGTCGTCGTCCCCGAGATGAGTTCGATCACGGTCTCCATGCTTGTGAGCGGTCGGGCGCGCCAGTTAATGGAGATGTACGAGAAGAGTCGGTGTGCGATCTTGTTCCACTTGCTCGTGCCCGGTGGGAGGTGGCAGACCCGCAGGGTGAGCCCTGTCTGAGTGGCCAACCTCTACAGTTCCTTCTTCCAGAGTTTGCCGCGCACGCTGTGTGACCCTCCACCATCCGCCACGATGAGGAGTTCCCGCGCTGCAGGATAGATACCCTCTCCATGGTGCTGCCACCAGCGACGGATACTCTCCACCGCCAAGGCCGCCGTGTCGTGATCCTGCCCCCCGTTGACGACGCCCCTGTGCTGCAGGACGTCGTAGACCCCGTAGGGGATCGCTTTCCCATCCGCCAGACGCAGAAAGTCGTAGACGTTGACCGTGACCGGCTGCCCCGTGGGCTGCCACTCCCGCCCGTTGTTCTTGAAGTTCCCGAGCAGTTCCTTCTTCTTGCAGTCGACCGCAATGATCGGCTGCCCCTGCTGCTCGCACTGCGCGCCGTGCTCCTTAATGTGGGTGAATTGGGCTGTGCTGGCCGTTTAGCTCATCCGTGCAACGGTATTGTCGTATCCGTTGCACGGATGAGCTAAACGGCCAGCACAGGGCACGGGCTACCCCCTCACCGAGCAGTGTGCTGGCTACCGTGGTCATCCGTGCGACAAATAAGCATGACTCGTCGCACGGATGACCACGGTAGCCAGCACAGGTGGTAGGCGATGACGTGTGGTTACATGGATATATGTGTATATGTGTCTGTGGATATATGGCGGAGATGTCGCGCAAATAGGGTCAGGGGCTCCAAGCCATCCCCCTCGGTTTCAGAGTAATGAGAGCAAAAGGAGAGAGTCATGGTCTTGCAGATGATTCCGGCCAGCGTGAGCGTCCCCCACTTCGTGGGAGATGGGAAGATCGACGTCGTCGAACAGCGTGTCCCGGAGCCCGGCACCGGGCAACTGCTCATCCAGGTCAAAGCGAACGCGCTATGCGCGTCGGAGCGGACACAATTCATGACGGGGTCGTCCGTGACCCCGGGTCACGAAGCCGCTGGGGTTGTGGTGGCCACCGGTCCCGGAACGCGGGTGAGCGTTGGGACGCCCGGCGTCGTGTATCTCATGGATTTCTGCGGCGCGTGTCGCGGCTGCCGATCGGGCGACACGAACCAGTGCCTGCGCAAACGTGGCGACATGGGATTCACCAAGAATGGCGGGTACGGGGTGTATGAACTCGTGCACGAGACCATCTTCTTTCCCATCGACACGGACCTCTCCCCGACCGAGGCCACCCTGCTCCTGGATGTGATGGGTACCACCGGTCACGCGATTAGGCGTGCGCAACTCGTCCGCCCGGACATCACATCGGTCCTGGTGATGGGGGCGGGTCCGGTCGGTTTGGGCGTGGTCGCGCTGGCGAAGTTGATGCTCGGGGCGGACATCCCTGTCCTCGTCGCGGACATCGTGCCCTATCGCCTGTCTCTGGCCGAACGATTGGGCGGGCAGCCGATCCACCTGGGGGAGACGGACGTGAGGGCCGCCGTCCGCGACCGGGGACCGGTCGACGTGGCCATCGACACGAGTGGCAAGGCCGTCGCACGCCGTGCAGCCCTGGACGTGGTGGCGAAACGCGGGGCCCTGGTCTGCGTCGGCCACGGGGAAGACCTCACACTCGCGGTGTCGTCCGACCTCATCGCCGCGGAGCGCGCGGTCCTCGGCAGCGAATACTTCCGCTACGATGAGTTGGCGACGAACCTGGACCTGCTGCGTGCGCACCGGGCATACCTCGCCCAGATCATCACCCATCGGTTCGCGGTCGGCGACCTCCAACGGGCGTTCGAGGTGTTTTGGGGGCGAGAGACCGGGAAGGTGGTCATCGAACAATGAGCGAGGCCCAACCCATCAAAGTGGCGCTCGTCGGCGCGGGGGGGTGGGGCCTGCAGCACGCCCGCATCTTCGCCGCCCGGCCGGATGTCGATTTCCGCGCCATCGTCGGGCGGACCCCCGAGAAGACACGCGCGCGGGCCGCGCAATTCGGGACGCGCGCCTACCTGGACATCGCGGAGATGCTGGAGCGGGAACGGCCCGATCTGGTGAGCCTCTGCTTGCCCAACCAGGGGCATTTCGACGCCACGTTGCAGGTCATCGAGGCCGGGTACCCCCTGTTGGTCGAGAAACCGCTCGTGTTCGACGTGGCCGAAGCCGACCTGTTGCTCGCCGAGGCGGCGAAGCGCGACCTATTCTTCGCCATCAATTTCAACCATCGCTACGCCCGTCCGGTGCGTCTGGCGCGTCAGGCCATCCGGGAGGGGCGGCTCGGCGACATCGTGTTTGCGGCGTGGCGCTTCGGCGGCGAAGGAACGAGCACCCACCCCTACGCCAATCTGATCGAGACGCAATGCCATGGCTTCGACATGCTCGAGCACTTGTGCGGACCGATCGACGCGGTGTCGGCCGAGATGACCGACAAGACGGGCCAGGGCTTTCGCACCCTGGTTTTGGCGCTGCGGTTCGCCTCTGGAGCGGTGGGTAGCCTCGTCGGGAGCTACGATTCCTCGTACGCCTACCCTGGGACGCACCTGCTTGAGATCAATGGGACTGCGGGACGCGTGGTGATCGAAGACACGGTGCGTCGGTATACGTTCCAGCCGATGGGCGAGGAGACGGGGGAGGTGTGGCAGTCCGGCTACTTCAACGACGAGGACCGCGCCTTCCACCGCACCTTCGACACGTATATGGAGGCGACGCTTGCCGCCTTCAGGGGCAAGCAGGCGCCCCCCGTGCACGCCCGCGCAGGCCGCCGCGCCCTCGTACTGGCACAGGCGGCGATCTCAGCTTTCGAGTCGGGGCAGCGCATCGCCCTTGAAGGGAGGGATGGCCAGTGATCACCGACGCGCACCCACGGCGCGCCACGGACGGATCGGCGCGTGACCTGACGGATCGCGACCACAGCGCCGCTGGCGCTAGGACAAAGGAGTTGTGATGATGGAACCGACCGTGGACAGGCCGACGGCCATCGTGACCGGCGCGGCGCAGGGTATCGGCCGGGCCATCGCGGCGCGTCTGGCGCGCGACGGCATGGATGTGGTCGTCGCGGATCTTAGCGCGGACCGGCTCGACGTGGTGGCGCGCGAGGTCCGCGCGCTGGGCCGCCACGCCCTGCCCCTCGCCGTCGATGTGACCGACGCCGCGGACCGTGAGCGGCTCTTCGCGCGGACGCTCGAGACGTTCGGCCGCCTCGACGGCCTGGTCAATAACGCCGGCATTCAGCGGATTGCGCCGCCGCTGGATGTGACCGAGGAGCATTGGGACGCGGTGATGGGCGTCAACGCCAAGGCGACGTACTTCTGCTGCCAACGCGCTCTCCGGCACATGGTCGCCGCACGGCGCGGGCGCATCGTGAACGTGGCCTCCATCGCCGGCAAGATGGCGAGCACCGTCCACCACCCCATCTACAACGTCAGCAAGGCCGCCGTCCTGCCCATGACCAAGACGCTCGCTCTCGCCTATGCCGCGGCCGGCGTCCGCGTCAACGCGGTCTGCCCGGGCGTCATCGCCACCCCGATGCAGGATGTCGTAGACCGTGAGTTCGCCGCCGTGCTGGGGAAAACGCCAGCCCAGGTCCGTGACGAACGTGTCAGCCGTATTCCAGTCGGGACCATTGGGGTGCCGGAGGACGTCGCGGCGCTGGTGTCGTTCCTCCTTGGCCCCGACGCCCACTATCTGACGGGGCAGGCGCTCAACGTCGACGGCGGGATCCTGACCTACTGAGGCTACCGTGATTGCTAGTTTACATTAGCGCAGACCAGGGCCAGCACAGAGGCCATGACCTTGAGGCCGAAGCCGGCATTGGTGCGGGCGCGCAGGCGCTGGATGCTCATGGCCTCGGCCTGGCTGTTGACGGTCTCGCTGGTCTTGCGGAACGTCCGCACGCCGGCGCGCTCGGCCTGCGTGTGCGGGGCCATGTTGTCCTTGCGGATGGGCACGAGCCGCACGCCCGTGTCGGTCGCGATGCTGGCCTCGTCCTTGGCGCTGTTATAGGCCTTGTCGGCGTAGACCCAGGCACCTGGCGGCAGCCCGTAGAGGAGTTCGTGGATGGGGGTCACGTCATGATAGCTCGCCGGGAGCAGCGCGCAGGCGACCGGGACGCCCTGTGGCGTGCAGATCAGGGGCAAGCGCCAGCCGAAGAACGTCTCCTTCTTGGCGGCGCAGTAGCCGCAATAGGCACGCCCGCGCACCTTGCCGCAGCGACGGGCGCGGACACGCCGGCAGACCGGCACCGGCAGACTATCGAGCACGAAATCGCAGACAGCCGCTTGGCTCTGCGCGATCACCGCGCCCAGCGTGTCCGTGAGCAGGTCGAGCCAGTCGTCCAGCGCATGCACGCGCCGGTTGAAGCGCGACGGCGAGAGCTTGTGCGGGACATAGCCCCCACCGGTGAGCACGCCCACCGCCTGTTCGTGGTGATTGCCGAAATAGAGCGCGGCGAGTACCGCCACGGTAAGCACCTCCGCGTCGCTCAGGCCAGCCAGGCGATGGCTCCGATGCCCCAGCAGCTTCATCGTGTCGTCAATGACCACGTAGATCGTTACAATCAAGGCATCGTCCATGGGTCCTCCGCTGTCTACTCCTGTCGTCAAGTAACAGTAGTGTCCAGCCTCGGACCCATGAACGGCAACTAGCAATCACGGTAAATAGTTAGGCGGCGCATAGGAAGGCTTTGAGGCCCACGCGCAGGTCTGCGTCCTGGTGGTGACGTTGGAGCACAACGAGTTGATAGACAAAGATGGCGCCCAAGGCATAGCGCCGGGTCGCGGCCAAGCCCCGCGTGGGGACCTGGGCATGGGCGTCGAAAATGCCCTTGAACTGCTCGTTGAAGTGCTCGATGGTGATCGACCGTGTCTTGTGCAGGACGCGGCGCACCTCGACACCGTCATCGGTGTGGGGGTAGTGGCCTCCTGTCGGGACGACCAGCACACACCCGCGCTCCGCGCACAGCGTCGTGAGGGTCGTATCCCGGTAGTGCTGGTCACCGAGCAGGAAGCGCAGATCGGGCGGCAGGGCGCGGATCAGACGAGGCGCGACAGCACGCGGCGCGCGTCGCCGACGCTGTGGAGGGACCGGCGCGGACATGGCACGGATGTGCTATAAGGGAGGGCGGGGCTGGCCGCGTCGGACGCTGGCCCCATGACCGGCCTAGACCCGCGTCCACGTCGTGAGTCCACGAGAGGAGACCCGCATGATCCCCACGATCCCCGAGACCGTCACCGTCACGCCCCCTGGCGCCTTCGACCGTGTGCGCAGCCGCGCGACCCTGCTCGCCGCCTTGCAGGAGGTCACCGTCCTGGTCGCGGCAACCATTGACGGACGGCGCGTCGCCCCCTCGGCGGGACGGCGCGCGGCGGAGCAACTCGCCAAGGCGACGGCGCTGGCCCAGGCCCAGGTTGGCCCGCTCAACGCGCTGACGCTGCTCGTCCATCTGACGGCAGCGCGCACCTTCCTGATCGATGGGTGGGCGCCGGCGCCGCTCATCGCGGAGTTGAGTGCGGCCATCGCGCGCGTCCACCACCTCACGCGCACGGCCCCCGCCGTCGTCCGCTGACGGCGCCACTCCGGCAGCGCCCGCTGAGATGACACGACATGAGACGCGCGACGCGGAGAGATCGCGCCGGCGTCTCCGTCAGCGCGCTCGGTGCCGTTCCCAGGCCAGCAGCGGCCCGCCAGGGTGCGGGCGGTCCGGATACCCGGCGACGACGGCCCACTCGGCGTCTTCAAAGTGCTTCCTCCTGGCTTTCTCGGTACTCGCCACTACGTCTGTGTAACCGCTGTGCTCACTCTGTTGCGAAAGAGCGTCGCCAGATTGCGGCTGATGGTAGCTTCCGTAACACCGGGCCTTCTACTGGGAAAAATAAAGACCCCGGAGGTGGTGCAGCTTAAACTGGCAACGTTGCCCACTTTGACGGCTCTTGGGCGCTTTTGATGCGCTTGAAACGGCGGTACCCTGAGGCTTCAGAGGCTGATTATCTCTGGAAGGACATCAGAACCGCCATGCTAACCAAGCTGTTCTTTCCGACGGTTGCGGGAGTGCGTGTTGACCGCGTGTGGTGGCAGGGCCAGACGCTGCACCTGGCCGCCACGACGACGCGCCGGGCGGCGCGCTGCCCCCTCTGCGGACGTCGCTCGAAGCGGGTCCACTCGTTCTACGCCCGCACGATCGCTGACCTGCCATGCACAGGAGCGCGGCTGACCATCCACTTGCGCACCCGCCGGTTCGTCTGTCGGGTCCGCTGGTGTGAGCGCAAGATCTTCACGGAACGCGTGGCCGCTCTGGTCGCTCCTTGGGGACGACGCACGGTGCGTCAGCAGGAAGGACTGCAGCGCACGGGCTTCGACCTGGGTGGAGCTGTGCTGGCCGTTTAGTGTATCCGTGCGGCGAAGTGAATTAAACCGTCGCACGGATACACTAAACGGCCAGCACAGGGGTAGTGCCACTAAGCGATCTCCCAAACCGCCTAATGCGCCGAGCGAGAGCCTCACGGCGACCCATTTGTCGATCGCAGACAGGCTCTTACACAGTTCTACTTGGGTGTTCGTTATCCGACTCTCCTCCTGTGCCCAGGATCTATCACGTACAAGATGTCCGACCAATTACGGTCCTATACATGGACAACCAGCGCATGACGATTGAAAGAGGATGGCGTGTGTTGTATCCCACCAGGGCTGAAGCACGGTAGCTAACTCTGCTCTGCATACGGGTGAGTCAATAGATTGAATTACTTAGGAATGACAAAACAACACGCCCACGTACAAGGTTAGAGTGTCTCAGCATGCAGAGGCGCTTCTGTAGCGTGTTGAGCCAGCTGTGAGCGCAATATCGTGGTGGCTTCGACATCGATCTCTTTTGTCCGTGGAGCCAGTACCACCCCGTATTCCTCCTGTGCGCGCTCGATGCTAACGTAGTCATCAATAACATCCGAGCGCACCGCTTCCGGATCCCGTTCCCATGCTGGCCCGACGGCACCGCCTCCGGCGCAGTGAATAATCATAGTCTCGTTACTATGCAGGGAGCGAACGCAATGCAGCGACACACGATCTGGAACACGGGCGGCCCCACGCAAAATGAACTTCTTGAAAACGCGCTCCTTGTTGTAAGGTGAGACCGTTCTCGTTAATACGCTGGCGGCAGGATAGGTCATGCCGTCGCCAAATTGCGACAGCACTGCATCATGGTCCACGACGTCAAACTCAAATACAGCCCCTAATCCTCCTCGCCATTTACCCGGATTTCCTGAATCCGTTTCAAGTTCGTAGCGGCGAATGTGGACCGGGACCATGTGCTCAACAGCCTCCACATCACCGGTCATGGCGGCTGCGGCGGCGCCTATTGAGCCAATGCTTGGTTCACCGTCTTTCCCTGTCATAGCACCGCCACCTCCCCAGCCAGTCATGTGGGAATAATACGCGTACGACTCATTGTGACGCGGGTCGCGACCGAATATCGAATTCACACATGCATGTGCCCAAGCCCCACCGGCGCGCTCCGGCAAGGCATTGCTCAGTGCATCTCGCACGGCATCTACGATGTTTTCGAACGGCGTATTTGTACTGAGGCCGCATGCCGCTGGCTCTGTAGCGTTGACCAAGGTACCTTGGCGGCCGAGATCAACGTCGATGGGACGATAGAGACCTTCACAGTGTGGCAAAGTCGGGTCGACATAGGTCAGCACTCCCAGATAGACCGCACCGATGGAGTTGGGCGCGTAAGAGTTGATGTAGCTTCGCACCACAGAGGGGGAGTCTACGCTAACAGTCATACGATCACCCTGAATACCGACCTCACATCGTATGTCTAGGTCACCGGACCCACGCTCGTCGTCTTCAACAACTGCATGGCCGCAGTACAGCCCGTCGGGTATGTTGCCAATCTCTCGCCGCATCAATTCCTCAGCACGGTTAAGCATGTATTCGATACAGAGTTTTGTTTGCTCTGTTCCATAATTCCGAAAGATTGTGAGCAAACGCTGTTCCGCTAGACCCGTCGCGGCTAGTTGAGCGCCTAAGTCGCCCTGCATGATGCGCCGTGTACGAAGATTAGTGAGTAACAGGTCAATTACATCGCGCCGTGCTTTGCCCCGTTCGTAGATCTTTAGAGGTGAGATGCGCAGTCCCTCGGCCCAGATTTCTTCTGCCAGCGGATTGTAACCACCGGCAACAGGACCACCAGTCTCATTCATATGGGAGCGATTGACTGCCCAAAACATCAATTCGTCTTCGAAAAAAACTGGCCGATACAGTGTCATATCAGGTAGATGACTACCGCCGGTGCGTGGATCATTGTGGTATATGACATCGCCACGCGCAATGTCATCGCCAAAATAACGGGCAACGGCTTTGGTGGCGAACATGATGCCACCCAGATGCACAGGTTGGTCATTACCCTGTGCAACCA
>JAABUX010007560.1_pt1 | contig 12716 bp, 11 predicted proteins | sample 5561851 | NCBI WGS metagenome assembly JAABUX01 (sample SAMN10711883, study PRJNA513361) | rock metagenome | isolation source: Antarctica rocks | place: Antarctica: Victoria Land, Richard Nunatak red sandstone | collected 2016-01-03 | reverse complement strand
ATGCGCGCCCGACGCGCCATCGCCTGGCCGGTCTTCTGCGCCCGGGCTAGCGACTGCAATTCGCACCGCTCCGCCACGCTCAACTCGATTGCCACCGCAGATTTGCCCATCACCATCATCCGCCAACCAACTCGATGATCATAGAAACTTCGCGATCAGGACACTAGAGCATTTTCCGACCAGGTGGAATTACCTGGTCGGGAGTAATGCTCGTAAACAAAAACCTCTAGCACTACTTCGCGCCGCGTGGCGCAGACAGTGCTCTAATCCATTGTTTTAGCGAGCATTACTTCCGATCGGGTGGTCCCACCCGATCGGAAGTAATGCTCTAGAAAGCCGCCTGCGCCCGCAGCGCCACCGCCTGGATGCGCTGGCCGTTCTGCGCCGTCCCGCCCGCGTTCAGCTTGTCGACGTTGATCACGTCATAGTCGAGCATGACCCGTAGGAAGTCGTTGGGATACCAGTTGACGCCAACCGCGTAGACATTCTGCTCGCCGCCGTAAACGCCGCCCGTCGTTGCGGCGGCGACGCCGCGCGTGACCTTGTCGTTCAGATTGATGTGACTGTAGCGGGCGACGAGTTCGAACGCGCCAATGCCGCCGCCATCGCTCGACAACGGGTGCGCGACCTTGGGATTGTTGAACGCGCCCTCGTTCTTGCCGTAGCGGCGCGGCTCGCCCGTGATCACCCAGCTGCCTTCTACGTAGCCGCCGTCGAACTCCAGGCCCGGTGACGGCACGCTCGCCCCGCCATTGGTCCGGTCGACACCGATGCGGATGTATTCGCCCTGAACCATGAAATTGCGATACCGAAAGGCGAATTCAGGGCCGTAGGTGTAGGCACTCCGGGCGTTCAGCGCGCCGGTGCTGACGAGACGGTTGTTGTCGACGCGCAGTTCGGGCCGGTCCTGCACGGTCAGCGTCTGCCCGGTGGCGGTGCGTTGGATGCGGAACGCATCGGAGGCGGAGAAGCCGAGATGCAGGTCGACGTCTTCGGTCGCGATCGGGCGTCCGGCCAGGCGCAGGGTCGCGCCGGTCTGCTGCGGTTGCGCGAGGGCCGCGGTCTGGCTGCCATAGGCGCCGCCGGTGAGATAGCCGGCGATGAAATAGCGATCCGTCGCCCAGCGCAGGCCGGCCGACGAACGCGCGTCGCCACCGGCGATGTTGCGCGAGGCTTCGACGATGCTGGGCCGCTCGAGGAAGAGGAAGGCGTTGGAGCTCGTGCTGTCGCCGAGCGTGAGCCAGGGCTTGAAGTAGCCGACCGTGGCGGTGAGCGGCGCGCCCTTCGGCGTGTAGTTGATGTTGGCCTCGTAGAGCGTCGGCGAGCCGTCGGGCGAGCCGCCGAAATCGGGCGTGATGTTGATCTGGAAGTCGTCGTATTTGAACACGAACGGCAGCCGGGCCCGGCGCAGGTTCTCGCCGAACGTGTTCAGGCGCGGGAATTGCGCGGCGACGCTGTCGTGGCTCTGGAAGTAGCCGCCGACGTCGTAGTGCAGCTGCAGGCCGACGGCGGCGGAGAAGCGGCCGTCATTGCTGGTGAAGGTCGGCCGGCCGGAGGGGAAGCCGATGCCGCCGGGATTGCTGCCGCCGCCGCCTGCCTGTGGCTGCGGCGGGGCGACGTTGCTGACCGGCGTGGCGCTGTTGTTGGTGGCGTCGCCCTGCCCGCCGGCCGGGCCCTGACCGCGACCCTGACCCTGGCCCTGGCCCTGACTCTGGGAGGCGGTGCGCGCGACTGGCTCGGGCCGCGACTGCGCCCGACGCAGCTCGCCCCGGCTGGCTGCCAGGTCGTGCCGGACGCGCGCGAGTTCGGTTTGCAGGGCGTGGATCTGCGCTTCGATCTGGGACAGCTTGGCCTCGGTCTGGGCCTGGGCCGGGCTGACGGCGGCGCCGGCGAGGATGGTGGCGGCGAGCAAGCGGGCGCGGATCATTTTGCCTCCGAGCGTTGGAACCAGTCCAAAAAACATGGCTCTACCGCATGGGCAATGACGGATGTGTTGCAGACCCGTGAACACCGCCTCGGCTAGAGCACTTTCCGAGCCACTTGGCTCGGAAGTAGTGCTCTACTTCATTGTTCTAGCGAGCATTACTTCCGATCGGGTGATTCCACCCGATCGGAAAATGCTCTAAGCGAGCGCTTCGGTGCCGCCGTCGACGCTGATGGCTTGGCCGCTGATCGTGGCGCCGAACGGGCTGCACAAATAGAGCGCCATGTTGGCGATGTCCTGCTGGGTGACGAAGCAGCGCAGGCTGACCGATTGCAGCGAGCGCTCGGTCTGCTCGTTGTCGCTGATCCCTGCAGCGGCGGCCTTGTTGCGGATGACGCTGCGGATGCGGGGGCCCTCGACGAGGCCGGGCAGCACGGCATTGACCCGGATCGCATCGGGGCCGAGCTCGATGGCCAGCGTGCGGGTGAAGCCGACGACGCCCCATTTCGCGGCGGCGTAGGGGCTGCGCAGCGGGAAGCCGAACTTGCCGGCTGCCGAGCTGAGATTGACGATCGAGCCGCCGCCGGCCTTTCGCAGCGCGGGCACCGCCTTGCGGGCGCAATGGAACATGGCGGCCAGATCGATCCGCAGCGTCGCGTCGAGCGCGGCCGGGTCGACGTCCTCGACACGGGCGGTGGGCCCGGCGATGCCGGCGTTGTTGACCAGCACGTCGAGCCCGCCGAGACGGCCGATCGCGGTGTCCATGAACGCGTCGAGATCGGCGACGGAGCCGGCGTCGGCGCGCATGTGCGGGTGCGGGCAGGCGGCGAGTGCCGCGTCGTCGATGTCGGAGACGAAGAGGTCGGCGCCACAGGCGGCGAAGCTGTCGGCGATGACCTTCCCGATGCCGCCGGCGCCGGCGGTGATGGCGACGCGCAGGCCGGTGAGGTCGAGCGGGAGCGGTGTGCGGGCGCCTTCGATCATGGTCGGGTCCTGGCTATCGGTCGGTGAGCCGCAGTTCGATGCGGCGGTTGCGGGCGTAGGCAGCGGGCGTGTCGGCCGGGTCGAGCGGCTGGTATTCACCGAAGCCGGTGGCGGCCAGGCGGTTGGCCGGGATGCCCTCGTCGGCCAGCAGCTTGACGACCGTGATCGCGCGCTGCGCCGACAGCTCCCAATTGCCTGCGTCGCCGCGGCTGCGGGGTTGCCGGTCGGCGTGGCCGTCGACGCGCAGCAACCAGTTCACGTCGGGCGGGATCTCGCCGGCGATCTGCTTGAGCGTGGTGGCCAGCTTGCGGATCTGGTCCTGGCCGGACCCGGTCATCTCGGCGCTGCCGGCCGGGAACAGGACCTCGCTCTGGAACACGAAGCGGTCGCCGACGACCTGGACGTCCTGACGGTTCTGCAGGACCTGGCTCAGCTTGCCGAAGAACTCGCTGCGATAGCGCTGCAATTCCTCGACCTTGGAGGCCAGGGCGGCGTTCAGCCGGCCGCTCAGGTTGCTGATCTGCACGTCCTTGTCGCGGCCGCCGTCCTCGGCCAGCTTCAGCGTGGCCGAGACGCGCTCGATCTGCTCGCGCAGTTCGGCGACTTGGCGGCTGAGTAGGGCGACCTGGGCCTTGGCGCTGTCGGCGAGCTTCTGCTCGTCACCGAGCTGGGCGGCGATGGCCTGGCGGCGCTGCTCGTCGGTGGTGGCGCGGGCGGCGGCGTCGGCGACCTGCTTCTGCAGCGAGTCGCGCAGCGCGGTCAGCGCGGCGGCCTGCTGGCTCATGCGGGCGATGTCGGCCAGGCGCGCCGCGATGGTCTCGCGATCGGCCTTCACGGTCTTGGCCAGGTCGGCCTTGGCCGCGTCGAGCTGTTGAGTGAGGCTCGCAAGGTCGGCCAGGCGCGCCTCGATGGTGGCGCGGTCGGCCCTGACGGTTTTGTCCAGCTCGGCCTGCACGGCGGCCTGGTCGGTGCGGGATTGGGCGAGCTGGCGGCGCGCTTCGGCCAGCAAGCCCGCCACCACGGCGGTCTCCTGGCCGGCCGCGTCGGTCTTCCCGGCCGTTTCAGCGATGCGGCCCTGCAACTGCTGGCTGCGGGCGAGCGCGGATTGCGCCTGCAGCTCGGCGTCGGCGAGGCGGGCGGAGAGGCGGTCGCGCTCGGCCTTCAACGCGTCGCGGTCGGCCTGGGCGCGAGCCTGGTCGGCGCGCAGCCCGGTCAGGTCGCGGCCGAGCGCATCGCGGGCGGCGTTGGCCGATTGCAAATCGCGATTCAGCCCGGCGGTCGCCAACTGCATCTCGCCGGTGCGGCCGCGCTCGAGCGAGAGCATTTCGGTCAACTCGGCGACCTGGCGGTTCAGCCGGTCGAGCGCGCGGTCGCGCCCGGTCAGCGCCACCGACAGGAACGCTTGGGCCAGCACGAAGACCAGCAGCACGAAGATGATGACCATCAGCAGCGTGGACAGCGCGTCCACATAGCCCGGCCACGGGTTCAGCTCTTCCGACGCGCCGCGACGGCGAGACGAGCGCATCTAGGCGGTTAACCCGGTCAACCCGGTTGACCTTCAGCCAAGGCCGCAATCGTGCGGGTCAGCACGCGGATGTCGTTGCGCAGCTCGGAGGTCGATTGCTGGCGGCCCTGCTCGCTCTCGGAGATCAGGCGCTGCATGGCGAGTTCGATATTGCGCAAATGGGCGCGGGCGGCATCGGCGTTGTCGTCCGACCGCGGCTCGGCCATGCGCGACAGCGCCGGTCCGAGCTGGGCCTGCGCCTCGGCGATGCGCTGCATGAGCTGCTGATTGGCGCGCATCGTGTCCGACAGCGTCGAGACCTTGTCGGCCAGGCTGACGATCGCCTGGTTGGCCTGGATCCGCGCCTCCTCGCCGCGGCCGAGGATGGATTGGAGGTTCTCCATGTTCTCTGCGGTCTGTTCGAGCAGCGCCTGGACGTAGACCGGGATCGAGCCCTCGCCCTCGCCGCCCAGCGCGCCGGAGGAGAGCCGGGTGAGGCCGGCGAGCCATTCCTCGAGCTCGTTGAAGAAGCGGTTCTGCGCCTGGCCCGCGGTCAGGTCGAGGAAGCCGAGCACCAGCGCGCCGGACAGGCCGAGCATGCTGGCCGAGAACGCCGTGCCCATGCCGCGCAGCGGCCGGCCGAGCCCGGTCTTGAGCTGCTCGAACAGCGCGTTGAGGTCACCCGAACCGACCGACATGCCGCCGATCACGTCCGAGACGGCGCCGACCGTCAGCAGCAGGCCCCAGAACGTGCCGAGCAGGCCGAGGAAGATCAGCAGGCCGGTGAGGTAGCGCGAGATCTCGCGGCCTTCGCCGAGACGGCTATCCAGACTGTCGAGCAGGCTGCGCATGGCGGGCGCGGACAGGGTGAAGCGGTCCTTGCCCTCGCGCCCCGTGCCCTCGCGCCCCGTGCCCTCGCGCCCCGTGCCCTCGCGCCCGGTGCCCTCTCGCCCCTTGCTCTGGCGCGCGACAAGCATGCTGGCCATCGGCGCCAGCAGCCGTGGCGAGGGCATCGTCGCGAGCCGGTTGCGCGCGGTCTGGAACGCCTCGATCCAGTTCACCTCGGGGGTCAGCCGGGTCACCTGGGTGATGTTCCAGAACACGCCGCAGAGCATCACCATGACGATCAGCGAGTTCAGGATCGGGTTGCTGGTGAAGGCCGTGATGAGCGCGCCCGATAGCACCACCGCGATCGCGGCCACGATCAGCAGGAAGATCAGCATGCGCACCAGATAGAGCGTCGGCTTGGTCATCCGGCGCCGCCCGGTGCGGGTGGCGTGGGCGACCCTGTCGTCACGTCGACCCGGTCGGGGTCGGTGCTGCCGCCCGTGGGGCCGAGGGCGCGCGGGTAGATGAGCGGGCTCGGGATGCCCTCCTTCATCAGCACCGCACGGGCGGCCAGCGCGCGTTCGAGCGAGAGGCGGCGGGGGGTGGAGGGGTCTTCCGGGCGGCCGGTGGCGTAGGCGTAGATGTTGATGCTGCCCTGCGGCTGCTCGGCCTGGCGATGGGCGAAGTCGCGCAAGGCGGCGACGGTGGCCGGATTGAGGTCGGCGCGATCGGTGCCGAAGGTGACGCGCAGGCCGCCCGCGATCGGCTTGGCCGCGCCGGGCGCGTCGTCGACGACGTTGACTGGCGGCAGTGGCGGCGGATGCGCGAGCGGGACGACGACGGCCGGCGGCAGCGCGGCGATCGCGGGTGGTGCTGCGGGGATGGCGGGTTTGGCTGGCTTGGCCGCCGTGACCGATGGCTTGACGGCGGCCGGAGCCGGCGGGCCAGCAGGCATTGTCACCGGCCTGCTTACGGGGCCGTTTACGGAAGCGGCGGCGTCGTCGGCGGGTTTGCGGGCGGGAGCCGGCCGGGACGAGGGGCGAGGCGCCGGGCGGGGTGTAGGCAGGGGTCGCGGGGCTTGCGGCGAGGGCGCACGCAGGGCGTCGAGCGCGCTATTGTCCATCGTGACCTGGGCACTGGCCGGCGTGCTCGACGCGATCACGGCCAGTGCCGCGCCGGCTGCAAGCGCGTGTCGGAGACGGGCCAGGCCGCGGCGCATCAGGCCGCGCGGCCCTCGGACGCGGCGACGCCGGCAGCCACGACTTCGAGCAGGCGCGCGTGCATGTGCGGGTTGGCGGCGACGACGTCGTGCCCGGCGCCCTCGCGGATGGCGACATCGCCCCCGGCCGCGTCGGTGACGAAGCCGCCCGCTTCACGCACGATCAGCAACCCGGCCGCCATGTCCCACGGTTTCAGCCCCAGTTCCCAGTAGCCATCGTATCGTCCCGCGGCGACCCAGGCCAAGTCCAGGGCTGCGGCGCCGAAGCGGCGGATGCCGGCGACTTGCGGCATCAGCGTGCCGAGGGTGCGGGCGAAGGCGAGGCGGTTTTGCGCGGCGACGGCGGCGAACGGGATGCCGGTGGCGAACAGCGCGTCCTTCAGTTCGCGGCGTGAGGAGACGCGCAGGCGGCGCTCGTTGAGGTAGGCGCCGCCGCCGCGCTCGGCCCAGAACATCTCGTCGACGACCGGGTTGTAGATAATGCCGGCGACGATCTCGCTCTCGGTGGCGCCGTTGCTGCCGATGCGGCGCTGTTCGAGGCCGATCGAGATGCACCAGTGCGGCACGCCGTGGAGGAAGTTGGTGGTGCCGTCGAGCGGGTCGACGATCCAGCGGAAGCTCCAATCGGTGGCGCCGCTGGAGCCGCTTTCCTCCATCAGCAAGGCGTAGCCGGGCCGGGCCTTGGCGAGCTCCTCCTTGATCGTCTGCTCGGCGCGAAGGTCGGCTTGGCTGACGAAATCGGACGGGCCCTTGATGCTGACCTGGAGCTGCTCGACCTCGGCGAAGTCGCGCAGCATGCGGCGCGCGGCCTTCTGCGCCGCGTTCTGCATCACCGTCATCTGCGGCGAAAGACGGAGAGCCATGGATCGATTTCCTTGAAAACCCCTCCCTCCAGGAAAGGGTGTCGGCGGGGTCAGCTCTTGGCGCGCTCGACGTAGCTGGCGTCTTCGGTGCGCACGACGATGCGTTCGCCGGCTTCGACGAAGGGCGGGACCGAGGTTTTCACGCCGTTGCTGAGCTTGGCGGGCTTGTAGGAACTGGTGGCGGTCTGGCCTTTGACGACCGGGTCGGCCTCGACGACTTCGAGGATGACGGTGCCGGGCAGGCGGATGGCGACGGCGTCGGCCTCGACCAGGTCGACGGTGACGACCATGTTGTCTTGCAAGAACGGCGCGAGATCGCCCAGCAGTTGGACCGGGATATGGGTCTGCTCGAAGCTCTCCGGGTCCATCAGAACGATGTTGTCGCCCTCGGTGTAGGAATAGGTGTATTCTTTTTCCGAGGTCTGCAGCCGCTCGACCGTGTCGGCGGTGCGCCAGCGCTCGTTGGTCTTGTTGCCGGTCTTGAGGTCGCGCATCTCGACTTGGATGAAGGCGCCGCCCTTGCCGGGGGTGATGATCTGTTGCTTCAGCACGGTCCACCGGCGGCCGCCGTGGTCGAGCACCTGGCCGGCGCGGATGAGGTTGGCCTGCTGCTTCATGGATAAAGAACCTGATTTTGATGGGCCTGAGACGTCGGGCTTTTAAACCGCGGTACCGCCTCGGGCAAGCGGATGCGGCTGGCCATCTGGGTCGCGGACGCTGTCTGCATCTAGATATTCCGGGCCGATCGGGACCTTGCCATGGCCGCCCTGGATGTCGAGCACGTAGGTTGGCCAGGCCAATCCGGTGACCCGGCCGCGCAATTCGGCCAGCAGGCGGCGGCCTTCCTCGATCGGGACGTGGAAGCGCGACGTTCCGGGCGCCGGGTCGAGTTGATGCAAGTAGTACGGTTTCACTTGCGCCCGCAGCATGGCGCGAAACAGGGCTTCGAGCGCGGCCGCGCTGTCGTTGACGCCGCGGAGCAGCACGCTCTGGCCGAGCAGGCTGGCGCCGGCGGCGTGCAGACGAGACAGGGCGGCGGCGGCCTCGGCGGTGAATTCGCGGGCGTGGTTGGCGTGGACGACGAGCCAGACCGGGCCGAGGCGGTCGAGCAAAGCGGGCGTGATCCGCGCCGGGTCGGTGACGGGAACGCGGGAATGGAGCCGCAGCAGCTCGACATGCGGGATGGCGCGCAGGCGGGCGAGCAGGTCGGCCAGGCGGCGGGGGGCGAGCATGAGCGGGTCGCCGCCGGTGAGGATGACTTCGCGGATCGCGGGGCGCTGTTCGATGTAGCGCAGGGCGGCATCGGTCTGTGCGGGGGTGAGGGCGCCGGCGCCGGGTCCGACGTGTTCGCGGCGGAAGCAGAAGCGGCAATAGACCGGGCAGACCAGGACCGGCTTGAGCAGGACGCGGTCGGGGTAGCGGTGGACGAGGCCGGGGAGGGGGGAGTGGGCGGCGTCGCCGATCGGGTCGGCGAGTTCGTGCGGGAGGTGGTCGAGTTCGGCCGGGTCTGGGATGTATTGGCGGCCGATCGGGTCGTCGGGCGTGTCGATCAGGGCCTGGACCGCCGGGGTGATCGATACGGCGTAGCGGGCGCCGACGCGCTCGAGCGCGGCTTGAGCCGATGGCGCGGCGAGGCCTGCGGCCACGAGGCCGGCGGCGTCGCGGATCACGCGGCGAACTCGTCAGCGCGGTAGCCCTGCATGAACAGCAGCGCGCGCAGGTCGGCGTGGTCGATGCGGGCATGGGCCGCCTCGGCCACGATCGGCTTGGCGCGGTAGGCGACGCCGAGGCCGGCGGCTCGGATCATGGCGAGGTCGTTGGCGCCGTCGCCGACCGCGAGGCTCGCATCTTCGAGCAGACCGTAGGCGGCGGTCAGTTCGCGCAGGGTGGCGAGCTTGGCGTCGCGGTCGAGGATCGGCTCCTGGACCCGGCCGAGCAGCGCGCGCCCGTCGTCGAGCAGGACGTTGGCGCGGTGCAGGTCGAAGCCGAGCGCGGCGGCGACGCGGGCGGTGAAGAAGGAGAAGCCGCCGGAGACGAGCGCGGCGATGGCGCCGTGGGCGCGCATGGTGGCGACGAGCGTGCGGGCGCCTGGCGTGAGCTGGGTCGTGGCCCAGGTGCGATCGAGGGCGGCGAGGTCGAGGCCGCGGAGCAGGGCGACGCGTTCGCGCAAGGCGTCCTTGAAGTCGATCTCGCCGGCCATGGCGCGCGCGGTGATGGCGGCGACGTGGGCGCCGATGCCGGCTTGGCCCGCGAGTTCGTCCAGCGTCTCGCCGACGACGATGGTGCTGTCCATGTCGGCGATCAGCAGGCGCTTGCGGCGGCCTTCGGTGGGAGTGAGGACGGCGTCGACCGGGGCGCCCCCAAAGGCGGCGTCGAGGGTTTGGTCGATGGCGGCGCGGTCGGGGGCGTGGGAGAGGGGCAGGTCGGCGGCCTCGCCGGGGGAGAGGATGGTGGCCGGGCCGGCGCCGAGCTTGGTGCGGCAGCGCTCGACCAGGGCGGAAGAGAGCGCGCCGGGCGTGGCGATCAGGGTTAGAACGACGGGCATGGGTGGCGACATGGCAGGGAGGGCGGAGTGCGGCAAGCGGTGATGATCGCCGGGCCCACCTGCAGCGGGAAGTCGGCGCTGGCGCTGGCGCTCGCCGATCGGCTGGGCGGGACGGTGATCAATGCGGACAGCATGCAGGTGTATCGCGAGCTGCCGATCCTGACCGCGCGGCCGACGGCGGCCGAGGAAGCCGCGGTGCCGCATCGGCTCTACGGCGTGTTGCCGGCGTCGCAGACGGGGAGTGTCGCGTGGTGGCGCGCGGCGGCGCTGGCGGAGATGGCGGCGTGCGCACGGCCGATCCTGTGCGGCGGGACGGGGATGTATCTGCAGGCGCTGGCCGCCGGGCTGGCCGAGATCCCGGAGCCGGGCGAGGCGGCGCGGACGGAGGCGCGGGCGTTGCTGGCCGCCGACGGCCCGGCGGCGCTGCATGCGCGTCTGACGGCGGCCGATCCGCAGACGGCGGCCACGCTGCGTCCGAGCGACGGCCAGCGGGTCGCGCGCGCTTGGGAGGTATGGCTTGGGACCGGGCGGGGGCTGGCGGCCTGGCAGCTTATGGCCGGGCCGCCGGCGCCGTTCGGTTTCCGGGTGATCCTGCTCGAGCCGGACCGAGAGGTCTTGCGGGCGGCGGTGGCGACGCGGTTCGACGCGATGCTGGCGGCGGGTGCGGTGGACGAGGTGCGCGCGCTACTGGCCCAAGGGCTCGACCCAGGGCTGCCGGCGATGCGGGCGCACGGGGTGACGGAGTTGGCGGCGTGGCTGCGCCGTGAGGTCGACTTCGCGACGGCGCGCGAGCGGTCGGTGGTGTCGACGCGGCGCTACGTGAAGCGGCAGGCGACCTGGTTCCGCAACCACAAAATTGCAGAGCAGACCCGCACGCGCATCATTCATGCCAGATTCGAGAGTATGAAGCAATTTTCAGAAAGAGAATGGCGGGAAATTGTCACATTTGTTTGCAGTCAGGGTTGACGGACGGCGCGGCTGATGTCACAGGATCGCTCGTGATGACCCATATCGATCAGCAATCCGGTGCCGATGTCCTATTGCGCGCGCTGCGCGAGCAGGGTGTCGATGTGATCTTCGGCTATCCGGGCGGCGCGGTGCTGCCGATTTACGACGCGCTGTATCAGCAGAACAGCATCCGCCACATCCTGGTGCGCCACGAGCAAGCGGCGGTTCATGCGGCCGAGGGCTATGCGCGCAGCACCGGCAAGGTGGGCGTCGTGCTGGTGACGAGCGGGCCGGGGGCGACCAATGCGGTGACCGGGCTGGTGGATGCGCTGATGGACAGCATTCCCGTGGTGTGCCTGACCGGGCAGGTGCCGACGCACCTGATCGGCAACGACGCGTTTCAGGAGGCCGACACGACCGGCATCACGCGGCCGGCGACGAAGCACAATTACCTGGTCAAGCGCTCCGAGGATCTGGCGCGGGTGGTGCACGAGGCGTTCTACGTCGCGCGCAGCGGCCGGCCCGGCCCGGTGGTGATCGACCTGCCGAAGGACATCCTGATCGCCCGCGCCCCGTATGCGATGGCGAGCACGGGCCCGCACCGGTCGTATCGGCCGGTGACGGAGCCCGATCCGGCGCGGATCAAGGAGGCGGTCGCGCTGTTGCGCGGGGCCAAGCGGCCGATCGTCTATTCCGGCGGCGGCGTGATCAATGCCGGGCCGGCGGCGACCGCGGCGCTGATCGACTTCGTGCGCACGACCGGGATGCCGTGCACGTCGACGCTGATGGGGCTGGGCGCGTATCCGGCCAACGATCCGCAGTTCCTCGGCATGCTGGGCATGCATGGGACGTACGAGGCCAACATGGTCATGCACGGCTGTGACGTGATGCTGAACATCGGGGCGCGGTTCGACGACCGGGTCACCGGGCGGCTGAACGCGTTCAGCCCGGGCAGCAAGAAGATCCACTCCGACATCGATCCGTCGAGCATCAACAAGAACGTGGTCGTCGACGTGCCGATCGTGGGCGATGCGGGGGCGATCCTGCGCGCGCTGCTGGCGGAATGGCGGCGGAGCGACGAGGCGCACGATCGCGAGGCGCTCATCGCTTGGTGGCGGCAGATCGATTCTTGGCGCGAGACCGACAGCCTGGGGTTCCGGCAGGACAAGTCGCCGGGCGCGGTGATCAAGCCGCAATACGCGATTGAGCGGCTGTATCAGATTAGCCGCGAGCTGGGGCGCGAGACGTTCATCACGACCGAGGTTGGCCAGCACCAGATGTGGGCGGCACAGCACTTCAAGTTCGATCTGCCCAACCGGTGGATGACCTCGGGCGGGCTGGGGACGATGGGCTACGGGTTGCCGGCGGCGATGGGGGTGCAGATCGCCCATCCGGACGCGCTGGTGATCGACATCGCGGGCGAGGCGAGCATCCTGATGAACATCCAGGAGATGGGGACGCTGGCGCAGTATCGTTTGCCGGTGAAGGTGTTCATTCTGAACAACCAATACATGGGCATGGTGCGGCAGTGGCAGGAGCTGCTGCATGGGAGCCGGTATTCGGAGAGTTATTCCGATGCGCTGCCGGATTTCGTGAAGTTGGCCGAGGCGTTCCATGCGGTGGGGATGCGGGCGACGTCGGTCGGCGAGCTCGATCGGGTGATCCGCGACATGCTGTTGAGCGATCGGCCGGTGATCGCCGATATCGCGGTGGATCAGAAGGAGAATGTCTTTCCGATGATCCCGAGCGGGGCGGCGCATAACGAGATGATCCTCGGGCCGGAGCAAGAAGGCCGCGCGGCCGCCATCACCGATGAAGGCATGATGCTGGTCTGACTTTGTCTCCCTCTCCCGCTGGCGGGAGAGGGTCGGGGTGAGGGTGGTGGCCGCGTGGGCCGAGCT
>JAABUX010007559.1_pt1 | contig 12718 bp, 25 predicted proteins | sample 5561851 | NCBI WGS metagenome assembly JAABUX01 (sample SAMN10711883, study PRJNA513361) | rock metagenome | isolation source: Antarctica rocks | place: Antarctica: Victoria Land, Richard Nunatak red sandstone | collected 2016-01-03 | reverse complement strand
GCCAGCAGCTGCCGGCGCAGGCCGTCATCGGCGGCGGCGCCAGCTTCATGGTCGGGCGCCTGTCATACACGTTCGCCATGACTGGGCCCTGCGTCAGCACCGACACCGCCTGCTCGTCCAGTCTGGTGGCGACACATCTGGCACACTCGGTGCGTCTGCCAGACCGCCGTGCACATGGTGTGGTAGCTTCACTGAGAGACCATTTGCGCTCTGGGTAGAGGGCGTCTTCCAATCGCGAACTGCTTATCCCATACGGCGCTGAAGGAAGAGTCCGTCATGGCAGCTGTTGTGAACCCTTGCCCACTTTTTACACCCGCCCACCTGATGAACATGCAGGGACTGGCGCTGCGCGAGGCGCAACTGGCGGTGGCGGCGGGCACCAACGCGATGCTGCTGTGCGGCACCTCCAACGCCATCTGCCAGCTGCAGGCGCTCAGCCCTGCCGGCCGCTGCCGCACCCTCGATGCCGGCGCCGACGGGTGAGCAGCCCCAATGATGGTCCGGACAACCCCCACCTGCGTGCATGTCGAGGACGACAGGCTTGCATACTTTATTGCCCAGTGGTCAATGCAACGCAGCGCCGCAGCACCTGGGTACGGGCTCAGACCGCACTCCTGTGTGCAGGTACGGACGCTGCGAAGGCTTTGCAGCAATCGTTCTGCGTCCCACTGTCCAGGACGCCAGTGAGGGTGGTCCGCCTCTGGCGATCATCCAAGGCTCAGCCCTCAACCAGGGCGGACGATCCAGCGGGCTAACGGCGCCAAATGGCCCTGCACAGTCAACGCTGATCAAGTGCGGGAACCATGCTTGTCGTATGCAAGCACCCACTGCTGCATGTCACTCTTCTCCAGCGACAGGCGTGTCAGGAGCTTGTACGAGGTTGGTCTATTCAGCGCATGCTTGCACAGCCATGAGCGTAATTCTATCAGCAGTGACTACACTGCATGTGTGACAATGAGACCCCTTTCTCGTCAGTCAAGACCGGTCAGAGTCAAGTTCTTTCACTGCACAGGACGGCACTCCTGGCGGCGAATGCGCCCATGGACGCTGTCATGGCGGTGTCTATGCACGGGACCGGGACGCCCCTGGGCGACCCAATCGAAGTGGGCGCCATCACAGGCGCACTGCGCCAGCCGGACGGCAGCCGAACCTCACCGGTGGCGCTACTGTCGAACAAGGCTTGCTTCGGACACTCCGAAGGCGCTGCCGGGCTTGCAGGTATGGTCATTTCGCAAAGTACTAACATTCCGCAGGCGGAAATCAACAATGGGGTTTGTGATGCACCCGATGTTCGAGGTAGTGGGCAGACAGTGCCGGGCTAATAGCATGCATGGATGCCGTGCTTGATTTGTGCCCAACCGATGCATCCATACGATGAGTGTGAGCTCTGATGGTGAACAGCACGCGGTGTGTGTCGCAGGGCTTCTGCTGGCAGCAGGCACAGTAGCGTCGCAGAGCGCGGCTCCCATCATGCACATGCGCAACCTCAATCCCCACGTCTGGTCGGCTCTGGAGGACGGCAAGCACGGCGGCACCGTCGCCTTGGCGCCGCGACAGCTACGCGCCAGCGCCACAGCTGTGGCGCAAGCGGTGGCCGGCACCTCATCCTTCGGCATGAGCGGGGTCAATGCGCATGCGGTGCTTGCCTCGCCGGCCGAGCATCGCGAGAGAAGCACGGTGAGGCTCGCAGCATGCACCGCATGAAATCCCATCGACTGTAGTGTCTTTGTAACGCTGGTGCGTCGCCGTGGCGCGCATGCCAGTGATACAGCCACACTCTGCAAGCGCAGCCACGGGACTCTGAATGCATGTGCAGGTCGATCTCACCCAGCACATGAGGCGCTCGCGCTACTACATTGCTCCGCGGATGCACCGCCTGCTGTCAGCGGTCACCGCGGCGCGACGGCACACAGTCAGCTTCCAGTGCGACACCGCCTCAGCGCACGCCGCGGTGCTGCGCGGCTGCCAGGCGGGCGGCGTCGCTGTTGTGCCGGCTGCGGCCCTGCTGGAGCTCGCCAGCGGAGCGACGTTCGCCATGAACGACCGTGGCAATAGTGCCGCACTGACAGACGTCGTGCTGCCCCGTCTGCAGCCTGCAGCAGACCTGCCGCCCGTGCTGATGCTCACAGCCGACTCCGGCGCGGTGCAAGTCACTGAGCCGCTCACGGGAGCCGTTCTCCTCACAGCAATGCAGAGCAAGCTGGACCGCCCGACCTTGCCGACACATGACCCTTTAGCACAGCAGCAGCGGGTCACCACCCTGCAGCGCATCATGCGAGCGTCGTTTGGTGCGGCGTGGGCTACCAGTCTGCGCAGCACGTCGCTGGCTTGCATCGATAGCCCCGGCCCGGACCAGATCGATGGGTTCATAACCTACCCTGGCCAGTTGGCATCAGCCATCATTTTGGCCGATTCCGGCGAGGTCGAGGCTACGTCTGGTGCAGAGGCAACAATTGCCTTCGCCATATTCCTGGCACGGCCAGCCGCTGGGGACAACACCCGAGTTAACATCTGGGCCCGAGGCGATGCATCCGGACAAAGCCAGCTGGACCAGTCACCAGCCACCATCGCAGCGCTTCAGGTGCTCCATGCATTCTGCAGAACCTAATGAGAACTCATTGTCCAGCATCAGCCCGATGCCTGCCACTGCCAGCAGTATAGACCTTGCTCACCAGAACCTGGTCTTCAACCCTCGAAACATTGCAGGGCGTGCATGGCAAGAGGCTGCACCTGGCGGCCGCAGCGCCGCGGCGGGTCGGGGAGGATGCGCATGCCGAGCTCGTGTACGAGATACAGTGGCAGACGTCGCACACGGAGCCGACGAGCCTCTCTGCCATGTCCGCATCAGGTCGGACCAACTCCAGCCTGTATGCGTCTGCTTGCCTGCATATAGCAGCGCCAGGCCTGGGTGAAGTTGTGGACCTACAGCATTTGCATTTCGTGCCGAATTCAGAATAATGCAAGGGAGGAACAGCACGCGGCGGTGCATAGCGTTATGCGCAGAAAGCTGATGCGTTGCGCTGCGGTTGCAGGGCGAGGCGACCCAGCACCTGTGGTGGCTTGTCGTAGCACCCGCAGTGGCTCGAGGCAGACACTGCTTCGGCCGCTGGAGCTGTGTCAGGCCGCCGTCGAGGCTTGCGTCGCGTCGCTGCGCCTGCTGCAGCAGCACAAGACCGTGCTGCCGGAGCGTTCACTGATCCTGCACTCCTCTGGCGCCGTGAGCTTGGAGACCCCGCCGGGGCCGCCACGCTCCGCCGCGCGCACCATCGGTGCCGCCGCTGTGCTGGGCATCATGAAGTGCCTGCCCTACGAGCTGCCTTCGCTCTCCGTGGCCCCCGTCGACGTCGACGCTGCTGACGGCAGCGCGTGGTCACGGACCAGCGCCTTCGTGGCAACGTCTGGCAGCCTCAAGTCCAGGCGAGCAGCCAACTCTCCACCCCTAGCAGAATGCGACAGGACAGCGTGCAGCGTCGCCGCATAGCAACCCAACCTACCCACCTGTGAAGATGCTGCGTAGCAGTGTCATCATGGCATTGACATGGCGTCGCAGCTGCTCAGTAGCAAGTCGGCTCATAGCAGCGATGGAAATGTGTCGACATGCACCTGCAGGCGGGACGTCGGTCCAGAGCCGTATGGCCTGGCGGTGCGCGACGGCTGCTGGAGCCGACCGGTGTTGAGCTATGCATCCCGCACACGCAGTGATCGCCACCCCACCAAGATGGTGCGCTGAGTGCACAAGATCTTGAATGAACCCTGAAACCATGGCCCTGTGACTGGGTCCTGGGTCCTGGGTGATTGCTGTGCTTCGAGACCGAATGCCGGAGTCCGTCGGCAGGGACCAAGGCCAACGTCAGCATTAGCTTGGACCTACCACAATGCCCGTGACGTGATCGTTCCGGCCATGTCGGGAGATGCAGGGTCCGACACTGGATCCCAAAGCAGCCTACGTCATCACGGGCGGCAGTGGCGGCCTCGGCCTCCTGTTCGCGGGGTGGATGGTGCAGTCCGGCGCCCGCTGCGTCGTCCTGCTGGGCCGCTCCGGCCGCGTCGCCGCCGCCGCCGACCTGCAATCTCTCGCTGCCGGCCAGGCGCGCGTCATGGTCATGCGCGCTGACGTGTCGCGCGGCGAGGAGGCTGCGGCGGCGGCGATGGCGGCTGCTGCCGTCGACAGGCGTCTGGCCGGCGTCATACACGCCGCTGGCGTCCAGGTGTGCGCATCGCTGTTCCACTTGTGTGATCGCATCTCATTGTTCACACGTTCACAAGCCTGCTGACATGTGCGCCATAACAAGATGAACAACATTCATCAAATAATGTAACGAGGTAGCGGCGACTTCGAGCCTGCAGCAGCTTGAAGTGTGATGTGTTCAAGATGTGCTCTGTACAGGTGGAGGCGCGGCTGATGAAGCAGGGGCCACAGACCATGCGCCAGGTCATAGCGCCGAAGGCCGGGGCAGTGCAGAACTTCAGCACACATGCAGCCGTGGCGCCGCTGGACTTCTCGCTGCTCTGCTCGTCGGTGTCGGCGGTTGCGGGCTACTCTGGGCAGGCGCGACGCTGAGGCTGCGCTCGTGCTTTCGTGAGGCATCACTTCGACGTTGTACACCGCAGATATGATAAATATGATGGTGTTCAGTCCTTGCATGGTCAGTCCACTGCAATCTATTGGCTGAGCAGGGTGACTTCATCCAGCACTGCAGCCCACTTGAATTCGATTTCCAGGCGAACTATGCCGCCGGCAACGCGGCTTTGGACGCAATCGCAGCCGAACAGGCAAGCGTGGGGACGACCACGGTGGCTGTACAGTGGGGCGCCTGGAGTACCGTCGGTGCGGCATTGTCAGCTGGCCAACGTCAGCCTGCGCCGCTCTTCATCATTGTGATGGCTACACAGTTTCATGGCGAAGTGCAGTCTCCAACAGCGGATGCCCACTACCCTCAAGACCTCTTTGCGAGCATGGTGTCTAGGCCTTCCCAGTGGCAGGTGACACGCAGCACATGCATGCGACAGGCATGATCCGTGCCAAGGAGGGCACGATGTCGGACGAGCACGCCGCGTCGCTGGGCATGCTGAGCCCCGCGGCAGGAGTGGCGGCGATGGCCGCGGTGCTGGGCGACCTGGTGCGCTGTGCCACGCCGCGCGCTGCCGGCGGGCTGGGCGTCGCGACGCAGACGTACTGGCGCCTCCTGCTGGCGCAGGTCAAGCCGCTGCCGCGCTTCTTCTCGCAGCTGGACTTCGCGGTCGAAGCTGCCGCCAAGGTGCGTGCCTCTGCACATCCGCAGACATAGTGCGCAGGGACCATGAGCACATGCGGCGGCCAACGGGCCACATGGGCACGTCTCAGCTATGTTTTGCGGCCTAGCATCAAGGAGTTGCTCCGTCGACAGCTCTTGGCGTGCTGCACAGGCTGCTGCGGCGGTGCGGGCGCCCGTCAAGCGTACCATCAGTGGTCCCACTCGCACCACGCAGCCAACAGCGAAGGGAAGCATGACACTAGCTGAGCTGGAGACCACTGTCAAAGAGGTGCGCCCTGCAGAAATCCATGATGCAGGTAGTGCCCTGTACACGAGCAAGTCCTTTGGAGGTCGACGATGCATTGAAAAGTTGTGCACAGCACTACACGCCACGCACAAATACTGCGGCTACATAGTGTTCAGATGATGCTGCAACCCACTGATCAGGTGGCGCAAGCGCTGGTCGGCGAGGCCGTGGACGTGGATGTGCCGCTGGCAACGCAGGGCCTCGACTCGCTGGCCGCCATGGAGTTGCGGCAGAAGCTGCAGGCATGTCGCCAATTGGTCCGACTCAAGCAGGACTGTGGCAGGCTCCACACCGGGACAGGCATGCGCAGGCATTGTTTGCTGTCGACTGGGAAAATTTCCTATATCTTGACTGAGATCTCGACGCTGGCGCGCCCAGGTGCAGATCTGGCTCGTGCTACCACAATTGACGAGTCATAACCATGTGCTACATGCGACGCAGGAGAGGCTGGGGCTGGAGCTCACCTCCCTGATCGAGGACCCTCAGAGCGCCTCAGTGCGCATGATCGCCGCCGAGGCGCATGCCATACAGGCCAGCGGGCCAGCCAGCGGCTCCGTTTCGCCCTCAGAACCATGGTCGACCTGGATCGCACCGTCGCCCGTGAGCGTCAAGCTGCGGCTGTTCTGCCTGCCGTACGCTGGCGGAGTCTCAGAGAACGTCTTTGCCAGGTACTATCGTCCGCAACGTGCTCGTTGGCAATCCAGATGCAGCAGGTTGTGTTGGATATGGTCATGACGCAAAGTGCCTGCTTCAGACTGAACATGTGCGTTTGAAGTGACAGATGGGGTGTCGCGGTGCAGATGGGCAATGATGCTGCCGGCGAGCATCCAGGTGTGCCCCGTGGAGCTGCCAGGGCGCGGGCGGCGGCAGAGGGATCTACCCATCAACGACGTCGCTGTCCTGGCTGACGCCCTCGTGGAGTTCCTCCCTCTTCAGGCACGAGACATGACTTTTCGCTGGTAGACTGGTCGACAAACGATACTCGCAGATCACATATGACACTCTGCGGCTGTCCTGTCTGCAGGACAAGCCCTACGCCCTATTCGGGACGTGCCTGGGCGCCATCATAGCGTACGAGGTCATACGGCGGGTGCAAGAGAGGAAGCACGCGCCGTTGCCCGTCGCCTTCTTCCCAGCCGCTGTGTCAGCGCCCCACCTCTACGCCATCGCCGTCATGAAGCTCTACGTCCAGCACCAAGTCGGTGCGCTGCCGTCAGGGTGTGGCTGTTGATGCCGTGAAGCCACGACAGTTGCTCCGCTGACGAAATTTTGTAAACCATGTGCTGCATCACGCAGGGTATGATGACCCGCCGCCCCTTGAGGAAGTCATGGCGTTCCTGGGCACGTGGGACAAGGTGCCCAAGGAGCAGCTGCTAGCAGTCTTTGAGCGCGGCCACTTCGCTGGCGTGGAGGAGATGAGGCGCAACGAGCGCCTGTTCAACCGCGTCGCGCCAATGGGGGTCAACGACATCGCCATGGCGTGCCAGTACAAGTTCACGCCGGCCCCGGCGCTGGACATCCCAGTCACCTCCTTCGATGGCCTCGCCGACAACACGATCGATCCAGGTGCTGCTGCAGGGTGCCTGTCACAAAGGTTCTGTCGGTCTGCTTAGCTGTAACAAGGGTCGCTGCAGGGTCACTGCCAGGCTTTTGCTGCGTCAGACGCTGCCGGCACTGCTCCAATCCATGTCGCCGCAGTTGTGCTCGCGGAACACAACTGCGCATCCTTGCAACCAACCTGTGAAACTCTGTTCGACTGGTCTTTGCAGTCCTTCGTCACCATGAGGGCATGATCTGCAGGCAACGTCGCCAAGTGGGGCGAGTACACGGTCGGTCCGTACCGGAACACGGAGATCGCGGGCGGCGACCACTACTTCGTGTCGACGCACTACCGCGCTGTTGTGGACGTCGTGCGGGAGCAACTGGTGGGCCTCATGGCCGGCGGTCTCATGGACGGCCACTCCTGGATCGACGAGAAGACCATGGCCGCTGCGGCGCCTGAGGTGCGGTCGAGCCATGACAGCACTCCATGGCGCTGCCGTGTGTTTGTAAACACACGCAGCCACTCACAAATTGCACGACGCATGTCTCACACGAGAATGCAAGTGAAGTGGCGTGGGTTTAGCTTGTTTGCGCAGAAGCATTGTGTGTATGAGGATCATTAATGCAGTGAGGCGCCGCCAGCAAGCCTCACGCTGATTCCCACTTCGTGCAAGTGCGGCAGGAAGTGGAAGAGTTCGATGCCCAGCCTCATGATGAAGCATCGTCCACCGGCGGGCGCATGGCAACCTTCACAACAGAGATCTTGGAAGCGGCAGTGGCGGATCTGGTCGCAGACCTGACAGGTCAGCGGCCGGCCGTGGATCAGCCGTTGGCGGCTCAGGGCCTCGACTCGCTTGCAGCGATGGAGCTGCGCCAGAAGCTGCAGGCATGCCGAGCCGCTCTTGTTTCCTGCAACTATGCGCCAACTGTGGTTTGGGCTAGGCGTCGGGGCTGCCGTCCTCAACAAGTTTTTGCCCAGCTGAGCGAGGCAGGAGGGGTAGGCTAGCATACTTACTGCAAGGTGCAGCATCGCAGCAAGTTGTCAGCACATTTGTCTCACATTGCTCATGCTATGCAGGAACTGACCAGTCTGGAGCTGTCCGCCCTGATCGAGGACCCTGAGCATGCGTCAGTGGAGGTGATCGCTGCGGAGGCTCTGGCGCGCTCTGGCTCAGCAGCTCGCGAACACCATGCCGTCGCGCGCGCTGAGCCCACGTGGGCGCGCTGGGTCGCGCCAGCACCGTTCACGGTCAAGATGCGGCTGTTCTGCCTGCCGTACGCCGGGGGCGTGTCAGAAAACGTCTTTGCCAGGTGCGCCTTCATGTGTACAACTGAGCTCCGCAGTGAATGCGCTAGGCAATATGTATCAGGGCTGGCAGGTTGTTCGGTGGTGCGCCATCCTGGCTTCTGGCTCTGTGTCGCGTACCTGCCGTGAAAGCCCGTATGACCTGTGCGGCAGGTGGGCGACGATGCTGCCGGTCAGCATCCAGGTGTGCCCCGTGGAGCTGCCAGGGCGCGGACGCCGGCAGGGCGAAGCCGCCATCAATGACGTCGCGAGGCTGGCGGATTTGCTCGCCAACTCGCTGCCACTGCAGGTATGCCTCAGCAGCCACCTGACGACCTGCAAATCATGTCTCCGCCAACTATGCCACGACCAGCGCTATGTCTTACAGCTTATTGCAAGCCGCGGCTCTGTCGCACTGCAGGACAAGCCATACGCGCTGTTTGGCACCTGCCTCGGCGCCATCGTTGCCTATGAGATCGCGCGGCGGGTCCGGGAGAAGAAGCACGCGCCGATGCCCGTGGCGTTCTTCCCGTCGGCCGTCTCTGCCCCGCACCTCTACGCCGTCGCCGTCATGAAGCTCTATGTCCAGCACGCAGTCGGTGCGCCACCGTCAGGGGGTCGCTGTTGATGGCAGTAAGATACGGCCATGGCTGCTATCCTGTCAGGAAACTCTACGTCCAGCACGCAGTCGGTGCGCCACCGTCAGGGGATCGCTGTTGATGGCAGTAAGATACGGCCTTTGCTGCAATAGGATAGCGCCATAAGCTGTGCGCTGCATCACGCAGGGTATGATGACCCGCCGCCGCTGGAGGAGGTGATGGCGTTCCTGGCGACGTGGGACAAGGTGCCCAAAGAGCAGCTGCTGGCGGTGTTCGAGCGCGGCAACTTCGCGGGAGTGGATGAGATGAGGACGAACGAACGCCTGTTCAACCGCGTCGCGTCAATGGGCGTCAACGACATTGCCATGGCGTGCCAGTACAAGTTCACTCCGGCCCCGGCGCTGGACATCCCTGTCACCTCCTTCGAGGGCCTCGCTGACAACACCATCGACGCAGGTGCGCCACGCACAGCTTGTCAGCGCATGTTGCTTGCGCCATTGGTGTAGGCAAACCTGCTGACCGTCGGCAGCATTGATGTGGGCGCTCTCTGCAGAATTGGTATCAATGCTGCGCTATGAGTGATGCTCCTGGGGAAAGCCTGCTGCAGGGCATGACGCGCTGACAGCCGTCTGTGAAACAGGCAATGTGGCGAAGTGGGGTGAGTACACCACGGGGCGTCATGTGCACGTCTCGATCCCCGGCGGCGACCACTACTTCGTCTCCACGCGCTACCAGGAAGTCGTCAAGGTGCGCTGTTGTCGGGCTGGGGTTGCGGCATGTGAGAGCAGGTGTTGCAGTTTTGCGCGGCACGCAGGTACGCGTGGCGCCATAGGCGCGGACACCAGACCAGATAACCGTTGAAGGCGTGCCGTGTCCGGAGCTGCTCTGGTGTCTCCGGGTCTCATGCATGGCTTTCCTGCGGTAGGTGGTCGGGTCGCAGCTGCTGGCCATCATGGACGGTGAGCTCCCAGGCACTGCAGCAGATAGCACCGCCGCCGGAAGCAGTGGCGGTGGCGGCCTCATGGAGGGCCATTCGTGGATAGCGGAATCGGGAGACGACGTCGCTGAGACATTCGCCGTGTCGCTGCCTCTTGCAGCGATGCCCGCTGCTTACGCACCAAGCTCGTCTGCAGAGCCCTCAGCACCCGCCGACGGAAGCCTGCTCTCCAATCAGCAAGCATACGTGGAGGATGCCGAGATGAGTGCACTGTCGCTGCCTGCTGCAGCGGTCACAGAGCCTCCAGCTGTGCTCGCACCCAGCTATCTGGAAGGCCGGCGAAGCGCTGCCGCGCCTGTGGTCACCGCGCCAGTCGTGATGTCATCAGCCAGAGGCACAGCTGTGCGCAATACAGCCGGTGCAACTGCAGTGTCAAGTGCTCCAGATGCCGGGACAATTGCAGGCATGGCAGCGCCGGTGCTGACGTCCGCGGCGGCCACGCCTGCAGCCACGCTTGTGGCCACTCAGGCAGGAGCAGAAACCCAGCATCAGCAGATGTCGGCCGTACAAGTGAGCAGCATGCAGGACGTGCCCAGCGGTCAGCCAGCTGCGGCTGCGCCTGGCGCCGCAGCCGAGGGCCGACCGGCTGCCACGACGCCCGGGCTCGCACCCACAGCTGTGCGCGTCTCGCATGCCTAACAGCAGCAGGCACAGTGCATGAAGGCTTGTGCTGGCACTGGATTGCAACTTCTTGGTTTTTGCCGTGAGCATCAGCCGTGTCCCGGGTGCTGCTGGTGTCGGTTGGATGAAGCGCCATGGGCTTGAGACCGTGCAACATGCTCGTCCTGTGGTGCAGCCAGGGTCCGGCCAGGACCGGCGGGAGGCGCGCCTGGCTGACCTGCGCCGCAGCGGTGGCCGCGTGCCTGGCGGCGGGAGCCCTCGTCGTGTACCTCCGCCGCCACTGCCGCTGCCGGCCGGCATGACCGCGGCGCCGCGCTTGCACTCCCCTACTGCTCGACCTGCGCTGCACCAGCTCGGCGTGCTTTGGCCCCGCCCTCTTGGCGGGGCCCCGCCACTGCTCAGGAGGCGTCTGCAGCGAGCAGCCTCCAGTGCCGCTCTGTCGCCGGCAGGCAGTCTAGCAGATGAGACACTGAGCTTGCCAGCAAGTCCAACGATGGCAAACCCTGCGGACGCCGCGGGTAGCATTGAGGCCCAAGCAGAGCCTCACGCAGCCTTCGCCAGGGAGGAAGCTGGCCGGACAGCAGATTCTGCGTCGGGGTCTAGTGATGTTCAAGACGCCGAGGCAGCCAGCGACGGCGAGGATGACGGAGCGGCTGTCAGCGCGTGCAAGGCGCTGCTGTACGCTGCTGCGAATGCTGTGCTGTTTGGCGTCGCACGCTTGCTACACGGAACCTTCACCAGCTATTAGCCTTGAGCCACCTCCGGCTCTGGCGCAGCCTGGAGTCCGTGAACACTGTACTCCACATGTGCAAATAGATGCAAATAAATGCAAATGTATTGTTTGTAAAAAGTCTTACGTGCGGTCTGTCCTTGGATTTTGCTTGAGTGCGATGTTTACTATTGCGTCCACCACACGCTCAGTGCTGTGGGTGTACTTGCTGCTGTACCTGTCACATGCAAGAGCATGATGCTGACTGCACTCAGCTTGTCAGTGTGAGACGTTCCATTCCAGCTGCATTCCCGCAGTCCAAGTACGCAGTCATAACTGCTGAGAATGCGCTTGTAAGCACAGTACTCGTCATAGCATTAGAGAACGCATGTCAATGTCGTGCGTTTGTGATTAGTCCACCAATGTACATCTATAACGAGGTGCAACCAATCAACTTGAACCCTGACCGGCATCAACCTGGACAGAGGCCGGCGACCTAGAACCTTCAGCGAATCCCTTGCTGTCCAGCACGCCAAAGCAAATGCGGCCGCCTAAGGCAGCTCCGTGAAGCTGGTGATGCCCTGGTCGATAGGCAGGTTGACGCCATTGATGTGCCGCCCCGCGTCGCTTGCCAGGAACACGACCACCTGGTAGCATGTAGACATCAGCATGACCATGGCCAGCCTCGAACACATGCTGGAGAGTGCGTTGCAGGTGACGAACCACACAGACCGGAAGTCTGGAGATGGTTTGCTCAGCAGTCACAGAAGGATTGGACTAGAGTTGGGCAAGGGCACAAGATCAAGTCGACGTACATGCCCAGCATCTCAGCCCGAGCCAGATCACAGTGGCTGAACCTCAGCTGAGGAAGGGACTGAGGCCAAACCTGTGCAATCTCGTCAGGCTCCATCATCGTGTTTGTCAGCGGGCACGCCTTGCGCAGGATGGCCTCAAAATACTCCTTCGGGATGTCCTGCCCGGCCTCTAGTACTCCCGCAATGAGGCCCTGCAATATCATCACAGTTTGGAAGCACTACATTTGCGTTGGCATAGCAACTCGGATTCGGCAGGGTCCACGGCACGGTCATGGTCAAAACCAGCTGAATTTCTTGAGGTCACGACCAGGGTCAAAGCCTGGGTACATGGTCACGACCAGGGTCAAAGCATGGGTACATGCAGATCAGCATCAGGGCTCCTATTGATGCGGGCACCGTGCGGGTCATGGACGGCGAGACACAGTTGACGCGGATGCCGTCCAGCACCAGCTTCGCGGCGGCCGTCTTGGTCAGCGCGATGATGGCAGCCTTGCTGGACTGGTACGGCAGGTCCTCGTAGCTGCAGCCGCGCATGCCGCTGATGGAGCCCAGGTTGATGATGCAGCCTCGCACCGACCGCGCCTTCATGACCCTGCGCAGCAGTCAGTG